>OFFM01001838.1_pt1 | contig 10568 bp, 4 predicted proteins | sample 1521401 | NCBI WGS metagenome assembly OFFM01 (sample SAMEA3504118, study PRJEB24116) | mouse gut metagenome | biome: mouse gut; feature: mouse-associated habitat; material: faeces | place: Denmark | collected 2011
TCCTGACCGATCTCTTTATATTTGTATGAATGTGATTGCCGGAATTCCGCTGCATCAAGGGAATGTGAGGCGGAATGTGGTCAGTGGCGAGTGGGTGTAGGGCAGGAGAGTGATCGTGGCTGATTGGGCGCGCATAAGCTGCTTGCAGAGCGCCAGTCCTATTCCCTGACCGTTGCTGCGGGTTGAGAAAAACGGGGTGAATATTCTCGAAGTGTTGTCTGTTGAGATCTGTTCACCATTGTTGGCTATATCGATAAGCACATTCTCCGCATCGTCGCAGCTCGCGTTGATAGTTATTTCCGCTCCATCCTTTACGCTGCCGGTTTCGCTGTCGGTCAATGCAGCCGCTGCGTTATTGATGATATTGGTGATCACGCGTGCGGTCATACCGGGATCTGCGTAGATCATCAGGTCGCGTGGCTTTACTGAGAGGCTGATGCGGATCCCTGCGGGTATTGTTGTGCGTGCCGCCTCAACCTGACCAGTAAGGAACGGAAGCAGTTCTATCGGCTCGGGACGAGCCTTCGGTGTATGGCTGAACGTGCGGAACGATTCGACGAATTCCATCAGATTCCGGGCTGTAAGCCCGATTGTGTCTATACCACGCTGATGCTCCTGCGAGAGTGCGTGCTCATCGGTCAGTGTGCGTGCTATCGATACTATCGGGGTCAGGGAGTTGGTGATCTCATGGATAAGTACGCGGGTCAGCTTAACCCACGATTCGGTCTCAGCCTGTTGCAGTTCGGCGCCTATGTTATCCGCGAGAAATATCTTCATCGGTTCGCCGGCGATCTCCTCGAGTGTAGTGGTTATCACAAGCTCTGCCGAAGGTGGCAGCGAGAAATTTATTCGTGATCCGTGGGTAGCGTTGCCAAGCAGAATGGGTAGACGCGGATCTATGCGTGCAAGAGTGTCGAGATGTGGCATAACCTCTACACCGAACAGGCGCAGTGCCGCATTGTTTACCATACGCACGAATCCGGCATTATCGACCACAAGCACTGCGGCGCTTATCCGGTTGAATATGGTGCTGTAGGTGCATTCACTTTCGTAAGCCTGGCGGCGCACATCATGGAGTATTTCCGCAATCTCGTTGAGCTGGTCATCTATGACGGAGCCATCACCGTGAAGGCGGAGCGTGGTATCATGATTACGGACAGCCCCGAGCATAAGCTCCACAGATTGCCTCTGTCGGCGTGTATATCTTACGGCAATGGCAGCAAATATTATAGCGGCGATTGCTGCTGCCACGGTGAAATCCACTTTGTGCAAACCAAGAAGCAGACCGGCGCAAAATGCACACGCAACCGATGCCGCGATATATATTGAGCAACGGTTCATAAGGCGTAACGCTTCATTTTGTTGTACAGCGTCTGTCGTGTGATTCCAAGTCTTAGCGCCGCCGAGCTGAGGTTGCCGTTGCAGGCTGCGATCGCCTCGACGATCATGGCACGCTCCATATCCTCAAGCGTTGATGCTGCCGTCTGTGCCGTCGGAGGTGTCTTTGGCGCTGAGAGCCGGAAGTCGGCGGCTGTAAGGCGGGAATTATCAGAAAGTATTACCGCTTTCTCGACAGCATGACGCAGTTGCCGCACGTTTCCATACCAAGGGTAACGGCTGAGGAGGTCAATGGCATCGTCGGCAAGTGTCAGTCCGGGCTTGCCGTACGTGGCACTATATTCATCAGTAAATCTCGCGGCGAGGCGTGGAATGTCTTCCGGGCGCTCGCGCAATGCGGGTATGTGGAGGCGTATGGTATCTATACGGTACATCAGATCCTCGCGGAATTTACCGGATGTTACCATCGCGTCGACATCAGCATTGGTAGCTGATATGAGCCGCACATCGATAGGTTCAGGACGCGAGGCTCCTACTGGCACGACGCTGCGGGTCTGCAGCGCGGTGAGCATCTTGGGCTGTAGTTCCGGCGCGAGATTGCCGATCTCATCGAGAAACAGTGTACCGCCCGAAGCATCGGCGAATTTTCCTTTACGGTCGGCTGTAGCGCCGGTAAATGAGCCTTTCCGGTGACCGAACAGTTCGCTCTCGAAAAGCGTGGCGGGGAGAGAGCCGAGATCTACGGTGAGAAATCCCGCATTGCTCCGGCGCGAAAGCCTGTGGATCTCGCGTGCCAGTACCTCCTTTCCCGTGCCGTTCTCGCCGGTGATGAACACGTTGGCATCCGTCGGCGCTATTTTCTCCACAAGCTCGCGCAGACGCGACATCGATTCCGATACACCCCAGTCCATAAGAGCGGCTGACGTGGTCTTACTCTCCTTGCCATGGTTGTTTTTAGACGTTACAGACTCAAGCGTGGCTATAAGCCGGTCGTTGTCCCACGGCTTTACGATGAAATCCGAGGCGCCATCCTTTATGCCGCGCACAGCGAGGTCGATATCGGCGAATGCCGTCATTAGCACCACCGGCACTTCAGGCAGCTCCTTGCGTATCTCCCCCAGCCAGTACAATCCCTCGTTGCCGTCGTTGGTGCGGCTACGGTAGTTCATGTCGAGCAGTATGGCATCCGGTATGCCATTCCCGGCAACGCTCTGCCGGAGCTTGTCGGGGTGGGGGAGAGTGATGACCGTGGCAAATCGTTGCGCAAGCAGTATCTCGAGTGCGGTGCGCACTCCGGCATTGTCGTCAATGGCGACTATGTGGCGTTTCAGTTTCATTATGTGCAAAATTAGCACAAATGTTGACAACGCACAGCATGGCAATGCCTAAAAAACCGGAGCGCTATCTTTTCTCGCGGATGCAGCGTATGGGCTGACCCCAGATCGCTGAGCTCGTGTAGTTGACCACGATCCCTTCGGAATACTGTATATGGTACGATCCACAGACACTCCCTTTGCCTCCGCCGGTGTAAGGCATCGCCGATGCGGAGTGCATCATGAGCTCGCCGCCGAAATTCCTGTAAGGCCATTCAGTGAGTCCATATGACAGCTCTGTCCACGGATAGTTCTCGACCAGCCAACCCATAGCAGGGAAGAACAGCACCCCACCAGCAACGCGGAAGTGGTAGCCGAAGCCGTCCTCCGGATGACTGTCGTAGGGATCGCAGTCGTACATATCCTTGCTTGAGAAGCCCTTGTATGCCCTGTGAGGCGGCACTGTGAATCCGGCGGGCGATGGGTCGTAGATGGTCTTTACAACATTGTCGCCCTCCGAAGCCATGCTCGATGCTCTGCCGTCGTTGGTCATGCTCCATAGGTTCCAGTACATGACATTGCCCCCCTCTCCTGCGCGGTCAGATTTGCTCGGGGCACCCTTCGTCGGATCTGACTCCTTGTTGCCCCACCAGCATAGACCTATGGCAGCCGAGTTCCATGGTCCTGTCGAGTCTTCATAATCCTTGAAGTCGTAGAGAGTCCAGAAATAGAGGTATTCCGGGTGTTGCAGACCCTCGTTGAATTCCTGCATCGGGTCAACCTTCTTAGCCACAGCCGTAGGCTCCGGATAGTGGGTTATCCTGCGGTTGTTCTGTGTCTTTATCTCCACAGTGCGGCTCTGGATATTGAATATGCGCCGTGCATACGCCTTGTTGAACTGCGAGTGTGGTATGTTTTGGTCAAACCGTGTGTGCGGCATGATAGCCGATGGCATCGGGCGTCCCCACTGCCAGAACGGCGCCACACCGCTGCGCGTAGCCTCGTAGCCCTCCTGCCTGATGCGCAGGAACGGGCGCACTACTATGTCAGCTCCGTTTTCATCCTTATCCTTATATGCAGTGAGTGTCTTGGTGTAGAACTGGCTCTTGTTGTCATTGACTGGTTGGTTTAGATTGCCTTTGTCTTCGGATGTATGCCGGTGCTGGCGTGCGCTGACGTACACCTCGCGGTCAAGATCATCATCCACATCCGGTTCGGGGTAGTGCCATCCGAGATTCACGTTCATGAAGTCGAAAAACTCCCCCTTGTCGTTGGTAGCGGCTGTGACAGCATCAGGCATGTACGGGTTGTAATCGGTAAACCACAGATGCCATGCCCATGCGCTTGTGCCGTCGGGATCGGTGAGCGAGATCACGCAGTTGCCCTGTCCGATAGTCAGCGGTGACACATAGAACCTCACGCGGTCATTCTCGATCGAGAGCGAATCAGGATCCACGAGATTATATCCGTTCTGCCACAGCACCTTTATCCCACCACGGTATTGCGCGGGTATATATGGTCCGGTTATCGGCAGTCCGCGGTGATCCTGAAGCGTCGGCATCATGAGGCTCATGTCGTAGCCGGCGGCGGGCAATGACGTGGGCTGCGGTGCCGCGTCTACACTCCAGCTCGCGGGGTTAGCCACTCCGTCGGTTATCGCATTGCCGTAGACAAGCGGGAATGAATACCATCCGGGAGCATTTATTATATATGTATTGGCGGTGGTCATAACGCCCGAAGCCATGGCGAGGTCGTAGGGTGCCTCTTTAGTGCCTACAGGAGTAGCATTGCGCATCTTTATGTGGCGCGAATTGTTGTGGAATCCCGGCTGGCGCTCCACAAACAGATGCCCTTTCATATCGGCTCCCTCGGTGAATGTCACCCAGTCGGGCTTGGTGTCCAGTTCACGGAATGTGCCGTCGGCAAGACGTTCCACATACACCGGATGCCACGGCAGGTTCTCGCGCTGCTGTATTAGTGAGCCATCCTCGCTGTGTCCCTGAGTGAATATGGCGAAGCTCTCCACAAAACCGTCGACCTGCGCCGCCGGGTAGGAGGGCTTGAAGTACAGCGAGTCCCAGGGAAGGGGAGTCTGACCCTGTGCGACCTCATCGCGGTTGCGGAAGTATTTGGCATAGTCCGTGCCGTTGAAATACAGGTAATACTGTACCAGTACATCCGTGCTGATCATATAGTTGTACTTGTGTCCCTGCTTCCACTCGGTCATCGCGCCCTGACCGTTGACGGTTCCTGTCGAGCTGTTGAGTTTCGCACGGTATACGAGCGGCACGGAGGTGCCCTCAAGTGTCATCTCGATCTCCACCACCACATCGTCCGTAAGCTTCTGTGGGATGAAGAAGAAGTTCCATTTTCCGGATGTTATCGGTTTCGGATTGCCGTTCTCGTCAAAATTCGAGTCGCTGTACCACGGACCGAGCGTGCACCCATCGTCAAAATGCTCCAGATCGCCTTTTTCCGAAGGATCGCGCATGTCGCCGGGGAGAGGTATCTCATCCTCAAGTACGAACTCCATGGGGTCGTGTTGGTCAGTCCATTCACCGGGGGAATAGGATCGCACCGATGCGGGATTGTCGTTTCGGTCGGAAAGTACGTTTGTGTTGCCGTTGAAGCGGAATGTGCCCTTCCCTTTCACCCCCTTGATGGTGATCTTGTGGATTGTGCCGGCGAGCATAGGGTCACCGATGGAGAATTGTATCTGCGACAGCAGGTGGTGCATCTGTAGAGGCACCGTCCGGTACATGTTGCCTGGACAGGTTATCGCATCGCCGCTCAGATCCACCTGTTTGAGCACATCCGTTTCTGTCGAGAACTCGAATTCGGCAGCCTCCCCCTCGCGCACCTTGTCGGTATTGAACACCACGGTCTCCGCCGAGTAGGGGGCGTAGGTGAAGAAACGGATACGCTGTGTGGATATGCCCGACCAATAGTAGTTGAGTTGCGGACGCCACAGATATTTGTCGGCTGATGTCTCGTCGGCGAAGCCGCGTGTCACCCTTTCGTTGTTGAGGTAATACACATGGTCGTCGTTCTCCTCCCAGTCGTTGTTGAAGCAGATTCCGGTCACACCCACGCTGCGATAATATATATGGTAATTGTCGCTCGTCACTTCTGTGCCGCGTGAGCTCCTCCCGGCGGAAGCCTTTATGGCGCGCTCAGCCGCAAGACGCTCAGGCTCGTTGCGGTCGGTCACGGAGAGGTATAGGAAGCGCGGCTCATCGGCGTCGCCCTCCATGGCTATCGCCTGGCGTATGCGGTCGTCATCTTCCGGCATTGTGGTGGCTTCAGCAGATCGTGAACCTCCCGCCGGTGATAATACCCACTCGAATCCGAAGACATCCGAATCTCCTGTGGGTTCTATACCCGGTTCCGGTTCTATGGTGTCGGTGCACGACGCCAACCCCATGCCCGTAAGAAGAAGCATGGCTTTCACGGTGTGTGAAGTGAAGGGGTTGAATCGCAACATAATTTTATCTCTTTAATCGGTTTATTCGTTTATTCCTGCAAGCTGCCGATCGGCGTTGTCGCGCTTATCAGCAGTTTGTAGGTCTTGCCCTGTGGGGTGACTATTATGTAGACTCCTTTGCGGAGTGTGTTTCCAATGTGCAGACGTCCGGCGAGATCATACACCCTGCTGCCGCGTGGAATGCCCGCCCGCTCCTCGCGGTCGCTGCCCGGGGCTGTTATGGCGCTCGGGTCATCAGGCTGTTCCGGCTCGCCGGGGTTCTCCGGTTGGTCAGGATTGTCCGGGGTTTCAGGATTTTCGGGGTTATCAGGTGTCTCCGGCTGATCAGGCTTGTCCGGATCTGTAGGCTTGTTAGGATTCTCAGGCTGATCCGGTGTGTCGGGAACATCCGGTGTCTCCGGCTTGTCAGGATTTTCCGGCTTGTCAGGTTGCACAGGTTTGTCCGGCACCTCTATCAGTTTAACGATCACAGGCAGGACAAACAGCGGACCGGCAACTTTTTCGGTCTCGACCATAATGGCGCGCACCGCCGCCGTTGCCGTCAGTGTAAACGGCGCGGTGTATATAAGCTCATCTGTCGGGAGCAGCTCTGTTTTCTGATCGTATGTGTAGTAAATCTTACCCTCCGCATCGTTCAGGGCTGGGTAGAGGCTCACGGTGACGCTTCCGTCGGCATTGACCTCAGTGTCGGCTGCCACTCCGCAGCTTATGCCTCGCAGCGTGAATGTCGCCGGAGTGGCGTAGGCAACCGTTTTGTCAGGCACTTCGGCGTATGCCTCGACCGTGGTTGTGGCGTCGATCTCAAACGGTGCGTCGTATAGTTTCCATGTCGTGCCGCCGTCTGTTGAGTAGTGGATTGTCGCCTTCGGATCGGGATGTGTGATCTCCACCATGGTTGTCGGGTGGAAGAGTGCCGAGCCGTCGGTGGCGCCGATGACAGGGGGTGTGCCGGTCACATCCTCAATGCCGAGTGCCCATAGCTCTGTGGTGCCGTCGGCTGCCGGAGCTACGATGCCCTCAACACGGTAGGTATGCCCCTCCTCCGGTGTGTCTACCCACCCCTCCGGTCTGCCGAGTTCCGTGAGGTTCACACGGAGTTCCGCGAATGTTGTCAGGAATTTCACCCGGCTCCATGCCGCCAGACGTGCGAGTTGCGCCTCCTCGATCTCGGTGGCGGCTGCGGTAGCGGCATTGCCCGTCGCGGCTGTGAATGTGCTTTCATATCCGGCGGTGCTGACGCTGTTGCCGTAAGACAGCTCCGGATCGGGAGCCACGACAAATCCGCCGATGATGTCGCCGGGAGCGTATGCAGGCAATCCGCTGCCGTCGGTGCGCAAGGCGAGTCGTGTGCGGGCATCACCCACGATGATATAGTTTTTGGTTACACACTGCACGGTGGCGCTGCCGGTGAAATGCGCTATCTTTCCTGCCGACGTCTGTAGCATCACCGCTCCGAGTGAGCTTGATTCTACTGAGAGGCGAGTGAATGTGGCAGTCGCTGCCGCTCCGGGAGTCATGCCGCGACGCGATGCGTAGGCACTCACGGTGGTTGTCGCGCTGATCTCGAACGGTGCGGTGTAGAGCTTCGCTGTAGCTGATGTCCGCGGGTTCGACCCGTCGGTCGTGTAGCGTATCTCATCACCATCATTGCCGCTGATATTCACCATGGCTTCACGGATGAAAGTGCCGTCGTCGCTCCCTATCTCAATCGACGGCTGCGCGCACTGAGGCTCCTCCTCCATGCCGAGCAGCAGCAGGCGCAGTGAGCCGTCGCTACCGGATGGTTTTACTGCTGTAGCGGTTATGCGGTAGAGCGAGTTCGGGTTATACTCGCTGCAGCTCACTATCGACTCATCAATTATGAGCTGCGGTGTGGTGTTCACAGCCTTGCCGCCCCCCGCCACCGGACGTATGCGCAGGTCTGAGATCGTGTATATGCCCTTCATGACGTCGGCATCGGTAAATGTCTTCTCCTCCGGGAAGAGCTCTACCGGTGCAGTAACCTCCGCTGGCTCCTCGAGATGTCCGAACAGATCGTCATAATCCGTTATGTCGGCTACCGTGAGTCCCGATTCCGTCGTCAGCGTGTTGGAAGTGAAATCCACGATACGCATTCCCGGCTCTATCTCCGCATCTTCGGGTGCGGTGAGCAGAAGCATCTCACCCGCATCGTCGGCGGCAAGGATGTACTTGCCCGAGCGCCATACGACCGTAAGTGGCGCCGTGCATCTTATGATCTCAGCCCCCTCGGCTGCCGCAGCTGCATAATCTGCAATCTCCGGAGCCTGTGCGGCATCAACCTTGGTGAATGTGATGACGCGGTTTTTCTGCATATCGTTGAGCCGGGTGTAGAATCCGAGCGTGGTGCTTGCCGTCATCTGTATGTATTCATCCTCTCCGAGCAGCGATGGAGCGGTGTCACCATAGCCCATCACGTAGAAAGCCGTGCCGCCGGTCTGTCGCGTGACCTCAACCATTGCCGTCTCCGTGGAGAATCGCACGCTGTTGCCGGTGATCTGCCGCTTGTCGACGCTCACCTCCGCTACGCCGGGGCAGTGTATCTTATTGACGAGATACATCGTGCGCACGCCGTCGGCATCCATGCCGCCGCTGACGCACTCTATGGCGTTACGCTCCGCCTCGAACCATTCTCCGGCATCGAGTCCGCCCATGGTCGACACTATCCGCATCTTTTCCCCGGCGGGCGAAGTGAAGCTGCCGTCGGCATCGATGGTCAGGAACTCATAACGCACAAGTTGCCGCTCGCCTGTCACAGCCAGTTCTCTCGGCTGGAGGGTTATCGGGTCGGATGCTGTGGCGGCATCCCAGTAGGATATGTACGGTGTGGCATCGCCGCAGAGGCGCCCGTCAGGCAGATGCGTGATGTCGAATGTCAGGTTAGTGCATCGGGCACCGGTTGTGTAGCTCGCCGGCAGCTCCGCTCCGTCGATTTTCACCGTTATAGCGCGAGGGGGCGACTGCGGGTCTATAAGCGTCAGATATGTCACATCGCCGTCGCACTCTATCGCCGCCACGCGTGCGACGCCGGTGACATGGGCTACCGTGCCCTCCTCGGCGTTGCCGTAGATGTAACCAACATAAGCGTAGTTGGTCTTTTCGAGCGGACAGAGTGTGAGCGTTGTTTCCTTACCCGGCAGTTTGCCCGGCTCCTGCACGATGGCGCGCACGGTCTTCTCCGACGATATTATGGAGCCGTAAGTGGCGGGGTCGGTCACTTTCGTGCGCATGAGATTGGTCTCTACGGCGGGGTCTGAGCCGTCGGTGGTGAAGTAGATCGCCGCGCCTTCCGGCAGAGGCTCGTCGGGTGTGAAGCTTATGCGGGTGCTGTTGAGAAACACCCCCGGCTCCTCACTGATCTTGTTGGTGTAGCCGATACTTAGCCCGGTGGATGGTTCCGTGGGTGCGACATACTCCTCGTCAGGCTCGTAGGTGACGACGATTGAGCCGCTGACAAGAAATTTATTGGCGTTGTACCAGTATTGGCGCACTGACACCTCACGATATTTCTCATCTTCAGTGGGAGTCCATTCTATAGCCTGGTAATAATCAGCATATTTTTGATCTTCGCCCCAGTCTTTCTCGCGCACGGGTCGCTTTGTTCCGATCTCCAGGTGCTCATCCTCGGTTATCGCCGTGGGCTTGGGAGTGGCGTGAAATGTTATTTCCGTAAGTGCTGTGCTTGGTTTGCCATATTTAGAGTAATCGCTGCCGTGACATGGCGGGGCTATGTATATGCGTGTAATTTTGTTGCCTGCAGGTGCTATTATTGTGAAATCATGGTAGCAACGCCAGGTTATCGCACGCTTTTTGGGCTGAGTTTTCAGTATGGCTTTCCACTCCTTTGTGTCAAACACGTAGTAACGCGAGATCGGAAAGGGAAAAGTGTTGAAGTTTAGCCCGACCTGTTCTTTATAATCCATTGTCACTGTGCTTCGGGAGTTGCGCCAGTTGAAGTTTATTACAAGTCCGCTCGGGTCTATTATCTGTGCCACCGGCGATGAGGCGGTGTCGACATTGGCATCGCCTTTATTGCTGAAATCCGTTACGCTCTTTAGCTTGGCGAGCGGCATCTCGGTGATCGGTGCGTTTACATATTTGTAAGGCGCCTTTAGCCAGGCATTGTAGACCTCTTGTGTGATTGATAACGGGACTTCAAATCCCTCCTTGTAGCCGGTGACGAGGGTAGTTGGGGAGTCAAGGTCGAGCACAACGGTGGTTTCTTGTGCCGATGAAGTCAGCGCAAGCATAGTCAACGATATGAAAACTATGATTTTACTAAAAGTTGACATTTTCTCCCTGTATCGTTGCAAAATTACATAAAAATCTCTAATCCCCGTAACTTTTCCCTGAAAATAATTTATTACTGTCCGCTAAAGTTTTTTGAGCAGTTGAAAAATTAGGGCTGGCACCTA
>OFFM01001839.1_pt1 | contig 10566 bp, 5 predicted proteins | sample 1521401 | NCBI WGS metagenome assembly OFFM01 (sample SAMEA3504118, study PRJEB24116) | mouse gut metagenome | biome: mouse gut; feature: mouse-associated habitat; material: faeces | place: Denmark | collected 2011
GGGCCTCCAGGAAGTAGTAGTCGGCGTAGTTGAGAGGAGTGTCGATCTCCGAGCCGTGGGGGAGTGAGCCGGTCGAGTGCTTGAGCACGAAGCCTCCGTTGGTACCCGGCTCGGCCAGGTAGGCGGGCGATGCCAGCGAGGTGAGGATGCGCTCGGCGTAGTCGCGGTACGCGGTGCCGTTTTTGGCAAATGTCGAGAGTTCGAGCAGACCTGAGGCGATGACAGCGGCCGCCGATGCGTCGCGGGGCGAGCGGGGCGAGGGCTTGGCATCGAAGTCCCAGTAGGGGATGAGGTCTTCGGTATTGTTGCGCTTGATGATCATGTCGGCGATAGCCTCGGCCTGGCGCAGGAATTCCGGGCGGCGGGTCTCGCGGTATGCCTCGGTGTAGCCGTAGAGTGCCCAGCCCTGGCCGCGCGACCATGCCGACTCATCGGCTTTGCCCTGGAAGGTCTGGCGACGCTCCACACCGCCGTCGGGGGTGTAGCTCACCACATGGTAGCTGGTGTAGTCGGGGCGGAAGTGGTGGTCGATGGTCTTGAGGGCGTGGCGCACGGCGATGTCGGTATATTTCTTGTCGCCGGTGATGCGCGATGCGTTAAAGAGCAGCTGGAGATTCATCATGTTGTCAATGATGACGGGATAGTTCCAGGGGCCGAAGTCCCACGAGCGGATTGCGCCGACCTTGGGGTCGAAGCGGCCGATGAGATTGTCGGCGGTGCGCACGATCACCTCCTTGATGGAGTCGTTGGGGGAGAGGCGCTGGGCGTTGCCGTAGGGGCAGTTGACCATGAAGCCCAGGTCGTGGGTGTCGGTCATGTAGCTTACGGGCAGGAGCATGTTGGTATACTTGGCGGCCTGTTCCTTGAGGGCCTTGTCGCCGGTGAGCTCGTATGCGAGCCAGAGCGAGCCGGGGAAGAATCCGCTCGTCCAGTCGCGGGGCTTCACATAGCGCACCTTCATATAATTGTCTTTGCCGGGATGCTCGCGCAGGTCACACTCGGGCTTGAATTCCGAGCAAGGTATCTCGAGATGCCACTCGAGGTCGGGTATCGAGAAGTCGGTATTGAGGTTGCGGGGAAACACGCCCGGGGCGGGCACCTCGTCGGCCTGGAGAGCGAGCTGGCGGGCTGCCGTGGCGGCTGCGCGCGAGATCCAGTCGCCGTCGCCGGCCACGCTGGCGGCGCGTGCTGCGGGAGCGAGGGCCGCGATGGTGAGAGCTGTCAGGAGGAGCTTATTCATGGTATGCAGGGTTTCGATTGATAAATTTTTGACGATAGCAAAGGTACGACAGCCGCCCCGGGCGACCTTTTGGCATTGTGCTAACTAATGCCGAAAAGCCCCGGGGCGGTTGTGTTTTTGTCTAAAATGATTTAGAATTTGTGCAATCTGCGCTGATTCAGTCCTTTTTGACGTAATCCGACGGCAGTGAGCCGAAGAATTTCTTAAACGAAGTGGCAAAGTACGACGGGGTGCCGTAGCCCACCATGGCGCTCACTTCCGACACCGTGTAGCGCCCGCTCTTGAGCAGGTCGAGGGCGTGGCGCAGGCGGAAGCGGCGTATAAACTCGTTGGTCGACTCGCCCGTGAGCGCCTTCATCTTCAGATGGAGATTGCTGCGGCTCATGCACATCTCGCGGGCAAAGGCGTCGGTCGAGAATTGCGAGTCGTCGAGGTGCTCCTCCATCACAGTCATGGCCTTTTTGAGAAATGCCTCGTCGAGGGGGTTGAGCGCCACCTTTTCCGGCTCGATGTCGGCCGTATCGTTGAAGTGACGCACTGCCTGGTCGCGGGTGCGCAGCAGGTTGCGTATCTTGGCCGAGAGCACCGGCATCGAGAATGGCTTGCCGATATAGTCGTCGGCGCCCACCTTGAGTCCGTCGAGCTGGTCGGCGGTGTCGCTCTTGGCAGAGAGTATTATCACGGGGATGTGTGATGTGCGCAGGTTGCGCTTGACGGTGCGGCAGAGCTGCACGCCGTCGATGTCGGGCATCATTACGTCGGTGACGATGAGGTCGACGCTCTGCTGCGACAGTATCTGTATGGCCTTGGCACCGTCGGCGGCGGGCACCACATTGTAGTCGGAGCCAAGGGCCTCGCAGATGTACTTGAGTATCTCGGGATTGTCGTCGGCCACCAGGATGGTGCGTCGGCCGGTGGCGGAGTCGTCGGTATCGCCCGCCGAGGGTATGTCGGTGAAGTCGTCGAAATAGTCTTCGGCGGGAAGGCTCACCGGGGCGCCGGGCAGCTCGGGGCCGGGGGTGGCGGGCGCCAGCTCCTCGCGGCTGTACGCAGCCTCGTCGACGGGTATCTCGACGGTGAATACCGTGCCGGCGCCCAGCTCGCTGGTGACGCCGATGGTGCCGTGGTGCAGCTCGACGAGGCGCTTGACCAGCGACAGGCCGATGCCGCTGCCGGCGGCATGGTCGTGTACCTTGTAGAATCGGGTGAATATCTCGGGCAGTTTGTCGGCCGGTATGCCGCAGCCGGTATCGGCGACGGTCACACACAGGCTGCGGGCGCCGCCCTGGCCCGCGAGGTGGAGCCGCATGGCTATCGACTGTCCGCGCGGGGTGTACTTGAAGGCGTTGGAGAGCAGATTGTTGAATATCAGCTCGAGATACTGCGGGTCGCATAGCTGAGGCGAGTCGGGAACGTCGCTCTCCAGCGTGTATGTCACGCCGCGACGCTGGGCCTGGTACTCGTAGTTGGCAAATACTTTGCGCGCCAGCTCGTTGATGGAGGTGGGCATCACCTGGAGCTTGAACATGCCCATCTCGGCGCGGCGGTAGTCGAGCAGCTGGTTTACGATGTGGAGTATGCGGTTGGCATTGTTTTTGACGGTGGTGAGCTTCTGCACGGTCTTGGGGTCGGCCGCGCGGGCGAGCAGCTCCTCGATGGGCAGCTGTATGAGAGTGAGCGGAGTGCGCAGCTCATGCGACATGTTGATGAAAAAGCGCACCTTCATCTCATTGAGCTCGCGCTGGCGCCGGCGCTCATGTCGCTCCATGCGCAGCTGGTCTTCGATGGCCCGCTTGCGCCAGAAGTACCATATGCAGGCGGCGGCCATGCCCAGGGCGAGCAGCACAAAGAGTGTCACCGCCCACCAGCGCTTGTACCATACCCGGGCGATGGAGATGTCCAGGCCGGTGACGGTGGAGCACCACACGCCGTCGTTGTTGGCGGCGCGCAGCAGGAAGCGGTAGTTGCCCGGCGGCAGATTGGAGTATGTCACCGAGCCGGGACCGTCGGTGGTATACCAGTCTTTGTCGAGGCCCTCGAGCATGTAGGCAAAGGTATTGTGCTCGCCGGCGACATAGTTGCATACGGTGAAGTCGATGGTAAATACGGTCTGGTCGACACCGAAGCTGATTTTTTCAACTTCCGATATCGAGCGGTCGAGCAGGCCGGTATCGTCGCCCGGTGTGACGGGGCGGTTGAAGAGTCGCAGGCCTGTGATGACGGGCGCCGGGCTGTAGGGGTTTGACTCCAGGGCCGAGGGGTCGAAGTACGACAGGCCGTTGATGCCGCCGAAGTACATGCGCCCCGACGAGGCCCGCAGGAAGCTCTTGGGCATAAACTGATTGCTCTGCAGGCCGTCGCGCGCCGAGTATGCGCGCAGGCTCCCGTCGGCGGGCGAGTAGCGGGCCAGGCCCGAGTTGGTGCTGGCCCAGAGATTGCCGCCGTCGTCTTCGAGCAGGCCGTATACGATGTCGTTGGGCAGACCCTCGTCGGTGGTGATGTGCAGGGTGGTACCGTCGGCAGGGGTGTATCGCCACAGACCGTCGGCCGTGGCCACGTATATGTATTGCCCGGTGCGGGTCTGGTATACGTCGTATACCCAGGTGTCGCGGCAGGGCAGGGTGTCGGTGCCGGTGGCGGGCGTGAGGCGTCCCGAGGCGTCTTCGGTATATACGCGCAGGCCGTCCTCGCCGTATACCCACAGGCGCGCATCGGCGTCGCGGTAAAAGCCGGTGATGTGTTTGAGCCCGGTGGCCGGGCCGGCGGTGGTGGTGCCGGTGGCCTTGTCGAGCAGGCGCATGTCGTCGAGGGTGGCGAGCCAGAGATGTCCGGGGCGGCGCGAGGGGGTGATGCCAAATACGTTTTTGACGCCGGGGGCGGTGCGGCTCAGAGTTCCCGATGTCTTGTCGAGCACAGATAGGCCGCCCAGATGGGCGCCGATGTATATATGTCGGCTGTCGGGGTCGATGTATACGGCTTTCACGTCGTTGGAGCCAAGACCGTCTGATTTGGTGTAGTGGGCAAATGTGCCTGTGGCGGGGTTGTAGCGGTTGAGGCCGCCATTGTTGGTGCCTATCCACAGGGTGCCGTCGGTATCCTCGGCCATGGCGCTGATGACATTGTCGTTGAGCGAGGGGTGCAGCAGCGACTGGCGCAGGGTGCCAAACTGGTTTTTGAGCGGATGGTAGTAATTGAGACCGCCGAAGAATGTGCCCAGCCACATGCCGCCCTGGCGGTCGGCGTAGATGCAGCGCACCGAGGTGTGCGACAGGCTCTCGAGGCCCTCGGGCTTGGGGTCGTAGAGGGTGAATGTGCCGTCGGCGGGGTCGAATATCGACAGGCCGGTAAATGTGCCTACCCATACTCGGCCGCGGCTGTCGTGGGCCAGCGAGCGCACATAGTCGTTGCCCAGGCCGGGGGTGCCGGCGGCGCGGTAGGTGGTGACGCGGCCGGTGGTCTTGTCATAGCTCATCAGTCCCGAGCCTTCGGTGGCTATGAGCAGCCGCGAGGGGCCGTCGGCGAGCAGGGCCACCACGACGGGCGCGCCCGGCAGCTCGATGGTGCGCGCCCGGGCGCCGGAGCTGATGGTGGTGAGGCGGCCGTTGCGGGTACCGATATATATGGTCGAGCCGTCGCGCTCGAGGGCGTTGATGTCTTTTACGCCGCCGTCGGTCGGTGCCACGGCGGTAAATGTGCCCTCGGCGGGATCAAATGTATAGAGGGCGTCGAGAGTGGCCGCCAGCAGCCGGCCGTCGGGCAGGGGCAGCAGGTCGGTGATGTCGGGGGTGGGGGAGTCGGGCAGGCGGTAGTTGACAAATCGGTCGCGCGATGCGTCGTAGAGCGATAGCGTGCGTCCGCCGGCAGCCCACAGGCGGCCGCGGGTGTCGGTCTTGACCAGGCGCATCACGTTGGCGCCGAGCGAGGTGGAGTCGTCGGCCGCGGGGCGGTACACGCGGAATCCGTAGCCGTCGTATCGGTTGAGGCCGTCGGGCGTGGCAGCCCATATGTAGCCCGTGGAGTCTTGCACTATCGACGATACGGTGGTGTGTGACAGGCCGCGGTCGATACCTATGTGCTTGAATCGCAGGTCGGCGTGGGTCTGTGCGTGCAGGCCCGAGTGGCCCGTGAGCAGGATGAGTACGGCTATGAATGTCAGGATATGTTTCATGGTCGCGGGGGAGATGGTATGGAGGTCAGATAGACAATGTGTATGTGTCGTATACGGTGGCGCGGGCGCCGAATGATGCCTTCTGCTCGGCCAGGCCGGCGTTGAGCACGCGGCCGCTGTCTTCGCATGAAGTGCCGAAGTCGAGCCATCGGTGGCGGCCGCCGGCCGAGTAGCGGTCGGCGATGGCTGCGTACAGGGCGCCGACGGCGCCGGCGGCGCGGCCTTCGTCGCCCGATGCGATGTACTGTGAGTGAACGACGGTGTCGGTCAGATACAGCACCGTGCCGGCCACGAGCCGCCCGTCGGGACTCTCTGCGCCCCAGAGGCTGATGCGGTCGGGCAGGGCGGCGTGGAGGCGTAGAATCTCGTCGAGCGAGTGCACCGGGCGGGTGCCGTGGCGCCCGGCGAGCACACCCTCGAGGATGTGCCAGAAGTCGGCCCAGCGGTCGCTCGGGCCGATACGCAGCCCTGCGCGTGAGGCCAGGGCGAGCTTGTGGCGCTGGTCTTTGCGCGGGGGCAGGGGGCAGGTGAGGTCGATCACCGACGATACCTGGCGTGCGCTGAGCCGGGCGCCGGCGCGCCACAGTGCGTAGAGGTCTTCCTCGGCGGGATATTTGTGGTAGATGTGGGGCACGGGCTTGTATATCAGCTCCGTGACGCCGGCGTCGGCCAGGTGGCCGCGCATGACCTCCCACAGCTCCATCATGGTGTTGATGTCGACCCGCTCGGGCCCGAGCAGCCATCCGCCGTAGGTGAGGCCCGCGTGCGACGACAGAGTCGCGCCGCGGCGACATGCCGGCAGCAGGGCGATGATGCGGCCGCGGGTGTCGCGGGCGATGAGCGATGCGTCGGCAAAGCGGTCGGCGTGATAGTCCATATACGGGCGCAGATGCAGAAATGTGGCATTGCGCGACGATGCCACAAAAGCGTCCCAGTCGGGACGCTTTTGCGGTGTATACGGGTCGATGGTAATCATCATTTCAGACCGGAATAGTCGCGGCCGAGGCGCAGCATCTGCGGGATGTAGTCCTCGGAGTAGTCGATGGTCACGTCGGTGATGATGCCGTTGTCGTCGGTCACGGCGCGGTACACGGGGTTGACAAAGCCCTTGTAGGGCGCGATGTCGAGATGTGCGTATCGGCTGAGCACCTCGCGGTGGAGCTTGGGGTCGACTTTCACGGCATACTTCTCGATGAGAGCGGCGCCGGCTTCGTAGTCGCCCTCGGAGCGCACGCGCTGTATCTCGGCGAGCAGCTGCCCGAAGAGGTCGCGCAGCTTGCGGTAGTCGTTGATTTTGACGTATGTCTTGCCGCCGCGCTTTACCAGCTCGATGACTTTGTCTTTCTTGCCGTGCTCATATGCCCAGGCGGCGATGAGCTGGCGGTTGCGCATGTGGGCCTCCTCGATATCCTTGCCGGGCTCGATGCGCATGAGCTGGGTCATCAGACCGTTGAGGATATACTTGTAATACTCGGCCTTGTATGCGTCGGGATTGTCGAGCAGACCCAGCTCGATGAGTTTGGGGTCGGCCAGGTAGTAGAGGGCAAAGAGGTCGGCGCGGGCCTCCTCGATCGACGAGCCGTGGGCCTTGAGTGCGTCGGGGTCGACGCCGGGCATCAGGCGGCCCGAGCCGTGGCCGAGACACTCGTGGAGGTCGGTGTGGAGATTGTCGGTGATGAAGAGGTACTTGTCGAGCAGCTCGCGGGTGGGGGCGTCGATGACAAATTCCTCGTTGAAGCCGTTGCCGTGCGATGCCTCGTCGTAGGCCTGGGTGATATTCTCCAGGGTCACCGACTTGGAGCCGTGGGCGGCGCGTATCCAGTTGGCGTTGGGCAGGTTGATGCCGATGGGGGTGGCGGGGTATGCGTCGCCGGCGAGGATGGCGGCGGTGATTACCTTGGCCGACACTCCCTTTACCTCGGGCTTGCGGAAGCGCGGGTCGACGGGCGAGTGGTCTTCAAACCACTGCGCGTTGGCCGAGAGGGTCTCGGTGCGGGCGCTGGCGGGGATATTCTTGAAGTTGACGATGGACTCCCACGAGCCGGTCATGCCCAGGGGGTCGCCGTAGCTCTCGATGAAGCCGTTGATAAAGTCGACCTGCGAGGCGGTATCCTCGGCCCAGCGGATGGAGTAGTCGTCAAATGTCTTGAGGTCGCCGGTGGTGTAGAAGTCGATGAGGCGGGCGATGACCATGCGCTGGGCATCGTTCTCGGCATAGGCCATGGCCTTGGTGAGATTGTCGACGATGTGTGCGATGGCATCGGAGTAGCGGCCGCCGAGCTTGTATATCTGCTCGTGCACTCGGCCGTCGGCGCCCTTGACCACGCGGGTGTTGAGACCGTGCGACACCGGGGTGAGGTCGGTGGTGTCCTTGCGGGCGGCGTAGTATGCCTCGACCTCGGCCTGGGTGACGCCCTCATACATATTGTTGGCGCTGGTGAGGATGAGGTCCTGGCCATCGGCCTGGTTGACGCGCTTGGGTGCCACGGCGGGGTCGAAGATGGCGGCCATTATCTCGGCCTGTACCGGAGTCCAGTCGCCGGCGGGCAGGGCGGCCACCTGCGCCTGAAGCCACTCGCGGCTGAAGGCGGGCGCAAACTTGTCCATCGAGTAGTGGTGATGGATACCGTTGGCAAACCATACTTGCTTCAGATATGTCTCCAGGGCGCGGAACTGCTCGTCGGAGCGGTCGCCCTTGTATCCCGTATACACAGCCTCGAGCATACGGCGCAGGGGCAGGTTGTAGCGGTAATTCTGGTCCCAGAGTATGTCGCGGCCCCACTGGGCGGCCTCGGTCAGATAGTACACGAGCCGCTTCTGGTCGAGCGACAGGTTTTCAAAGTCGGGTACGCGGTAGCGCAGTACCTCGATGTCGGCAAAGCGGTCGACGGTATAGTCGAAATCAGGTGTTTCTGCTGCCATGGCTGAGGATGCCGCCAGGATGAGCGCGGCGGCAGGCGCTATGAATCTGATACGTGACATGTGCACTTGTTTTTGGCAAAATTACTCAAAAAATCGGTATCGTGCAAGCCCGCGTCTCACCGCGTAAGAGTCACCGAGTCGGGGCCGAGGGTGGCGGTGCCCTCTTTGTACAGGTGGCCCAGGGCGCGCTTGAAGTCTTTTTTGCTACAGCTGAAGGCGAGGCGTATCTCCTCGGGCGAGGATGCGTCGCCCAGGGCGAGGCGGCCTCCGGCGGCGCGGGCGGCCTCGGCTATGCGGGCGGCCAGGGCGGCGGTGCGGTCGGCCTGCGGGCCGGCCAGGGTGAGGTCGATCTTGCCGTCGGGGCGCACGTGCTTGACGTAGGCGGTGACTGTCTGCCCCACCTCCAGCGGAGTGTAGGTCTCGCTGGAGTATATCATGCCGCGGTGGAGGTTGTCGACGATGGTGCGGTATCCGATGGGCGTGTGCTCCAGCACGAGGCACTCCACGCGCTGGCGGGCGCGGTATGCGGGCGGCACATTGCCCGTAAAGCGGTCGAGCTTGCCCGAGGCAACCACCCGGCCGGTGGCGTGGTCGAGGTAGATATACACGGGGTAGATGCCGCCGCGGGCCATGCGCACGCGCTGCTCGCTGAAGGGCACCAGCAGCTGCTTGCCCGTGAGCCCCCAGTCGAGAAAGGCGCCGGTGGAGTTGACGTCGCTCACCTCCAGGAAGGCAAACTGCCCCACGGTGGCATACGGTATCTCGGTGGTGGCCACGGGGCGGTCTTCGGAGTCGCGGTATACAAACACGCGCAACTCGCTGCCGGGCTGCATGTCGTCGCTCACGTAGCGGCGCGGCAGCAGCACTTCGTTGCCCTCGGTGTCGGCCAGATAGAGGCCGTAGTCGCTGTCGCGGGTGACGCGCAGCTCGTTATATTGTCCAAGTTTCATTTTCGTCTTAGGTAGTGTTTGGGCAAAGATAGCATTTATTTGCAGAAATAAGCGTACTTTTGCCGTATGGAACTCGTAAATAAATATTTTCCCGGCCTGACGCAGACCCAGCGTGAGCAGTACGACGCTCTGGCTGAGCTGTATCCGGAGTGGAATGCCAAAATCAACGTAATCTCGCGCCGCGATATCGACAATCTTGAGCCCAACCATGTGTTGCACTCGCTGGCTATCGCCCGCTTTTGGGGCGAGCTGGCGCCGGGCACGCGTGTGCTCGACCTCGGCACCGGCGGCGGTTTTCCCGGTATCCCGCTGGCTATCATGTATCCGCAGGCTCACTTCCATCTCATCGACCGTGTGGCCAAGAAGCTGCGCGTGGCCGAGGATATCGCCCGCCGCATCGGGCTGCAGAATGTGACCATCCAGCACGGCGACGCCGGCGAGTGCCACGAGCGCTACGACTATGTGGTGAGCCGCGCCGTGATGCCGCTGGCCGACCTGGTGCGCATCTCCGCGCGCAATGTGGGCCGCGCCGGAGCGAAAAACCGCTATGCCCCCGGCATAGTGTGCCTCAAGGGCGGCGACCTGGCCGAGGAGATTGCCGCCGTGCGCCGGCCGGTGACCGACTACGACCTGGCCGAGCTGCTGCCCGAGCCGGCTTTTGATACCAAGAAACTCATATACGTACCTGTCAAGGCCTGACCTATGCTCGACATCAAGCAATTTGTATTCAACCCCTTCGGCGAGTCGACCTATGTGGTGAGCGACGAGGTCTCCCGCGAGGCAATCGTCGTCGACCCCGGCATGACCTCTGCGGCTGAGGAGCGCCGTCTCGACGAGTATATCGCCGCCAAGGGACTTAAAGTGACGGCGGTGGTAAATACCCACATGCACCTCGACCACAGTTTCGGCGTCGACTACGTGCGCCGCCGCTACGGTGTGCCGCTGCGCGCCCATGCGGCCGACGCCGCGCTGGCGGCCACCGTCGGCGAGCAGGCGCGCCGCTTCGGTATGCTCGACCGCTGCGACGACTCTCTGGAGATAGACTCTCCGCTGGCCGACGGCGACATCATCCGTCTGGGCGACGAGCAGCTGCAGGTGCTCCATGTGCCGGGTCACAGCCCCGGCGGTATCGCCCTGTACAGCCGCGAGGGCAAGTTTGTGCTCTCGGGCGACTCACTCTTCCAAGGCTCCATCGGCCGTACCGACCTGCCGGGCGGCGATGCTCGCACTCTGGTTGATGCCATCGGCGCCCGGCTGCTGAGCCGGCCGCGGCGACACCGCAGCCC
>OFFM01001840.1_pt1 | contig 10558 bp, 12 predicted proteins | sample 1521401 | NCBI WGS metagenome assembly OFFM01 (sample SAMEA3504118, study PRJEB24116) | mouse gut metagenome | biome: mouse gut; feature: mouse-associated habitat; material: faeces | place: Denmark | collected 2011
AGAAGGCTCTTGCAGAGCTCGTCCCAATCAAGACAGCCACTATAATAAATAATATTCTTGACACTTTTAACATCGGGATGCAAAGTTACGAAATTTTTGCCGAAACTTATTCTATAAATAAACCCAAAACATGTTTAAGAGTTCAATCAGCATATTTATTCTGACAAGAATTGTCATGAACAGATAAGGCAATGTAAAAATTGAGAATTTTTGCGTATCTTTGCAAGCAAAACAAACAACCCTACGATATGCAGGAAAAAATAGTCATTCTGGATTTCGGTTCTCAGACCACCCAACTTATTGGTCGACGAATCCGAGAACTCAATATCTACTCCGAAATCATACCATATAACAAGTATCCTTTCGGAAAAGAAAAAGAAGAAGGTATAATCGGTGTGATCCTTTCGGGCAGCCCACTGTCGGTATACGACAAAGATTCTTTCAAAATTGATATAAAAGCCCTTATGGGGACGTTGCCGGTATTAGGAATTTGCTACGGTGCTCAGCTCACAGCCTATGAGCTTGGAGGATGCGTCGAATCTGCTCCATCAAGAGAATATGGCCGAGCAAACCTTGATTTTATTGATAAATCGTGCCCTCTATTCAAAGGAATTGATATGGGAGCACAAGTTTGGATGAGCCACGGCGACACCATTACATCTATACCCGACGGTTTTAAATGCATAGCATCTACACCAAGCGTGAAATTTGCCGCATTTTCAGGCCCTGAAGAAGATAAAATATGGGGAGTACAATTCCATCCTGAAGTTTTCCATTCCACCTGCGGAACCCACCTTCTGCGTAATTTTGCAGTTGATATATGCGGTGCTTCTTGCTCATGGAATCCAGAGTCATTTATTGAATCTACCGTTGCTGAATTAAAAGAAAAATTTGCAAAAAAAACTATAAAACTTGGATAAAATACTTTAGCATAGTTATATCAAAATTTATAGCAGCGAAAATCAATCAGCATAATTTTATTGGTTTTTAGCTCAATCTATGTATAAGAGGTATTAATATGTGTAATTTTTTTGGTAATAATTGTTGTCGCAACAATTGGCTAAACAATTTTGACAATGCTTTTAATTCTTGTGGCTGCAATAATTGCGGCTGGAACAATGCTCGTTCTGGTTGCGGATGTGGTTGCAATAATGGTCGCAACGGCTGTGGTTGCAATAACAATGGATACAACAATACTCGCTCCGGCTGCGGCTGCAACAATGGTTGTGGTTGTAACAATGGTTGTGGCTGCAACACCAATCGTTCAGGTTGTGGCTGTGGATACGGCTCTTGCAGTGGTAGTGCAAACAATTTAAATGGTATTCCTGTATTTTTAATTTGGAATAACAGAAACAATGGTTGCAACTGCAACTGATTGCGACTTAAATATACAAACAATCAAATTAATTAAATAAGATAAAATTTAAATTTTAAAATAAAGTACAAAAGATAAAAAAAGAGGCATTTTGCTTCTTTTTTATTTTTTATGGTATGCAATTTAAAAATGCTGTGGTATAATTGTGATAGCATTGTGGGATAAACCTATATTAGTGAGAGGTGAAAAATGGATACAAAGATTTTGTTAGAAAATGGAACGAATGAGTTGGAAGTTCTGGAATTTGTTTTGGCTGGGAATTCATATGGAATCAATGTAGCAAAGGTTAAGGAGATTATTCCTTATCAGCCGGTAACGCCGGTACCGAATGCCCATCCGAGTATAGAGGGAATTTTTATGCCGCGTGAAACGATGATTACAGCGATTGATTTAAAAAATTGTTTGCAGCGTGGAGAATATAGTCCATCCGGGTTATTTATTATAACGAATTTCAATAAACTGGATATTGCTTTTCATGTAGATAATGTGGTTGGGATACATAGAGTTTCCTGGAGAGATATTATTAAGCCGGATGCTACGGTCAGCACAACAGAGGAAGGTATTTCGACTGGTATCATTAAGTATGAAGAGAAATTGATCATTATTCTGGATTTTGAAAAGATCGTTTCTGATATCAATCCGGAGACCGGTTTGAAGATTACGGATATTGATGAACTGGGAGAAAGGGAGAGAAGCGATGTACCTGTTCTGATTGCGGAAGATTCGATACTTTTAAATAAATTGATCGTAGATTCTTTGAAGAAAGCCGGCTATCATAATCTGATCCATACAAAAAACGGCCAGGAAGCCTATGATGTTATTCAGACATGTAAAGCAGAAGGGACACTGAAGAAGCATGTACAATGTATTATTACAGATATTGAGATGCCTCTGATGGACGGACACCGCCTGACAAAACTTGTAAAAGAAGATCCGGAGACAGCAGATATTCCGATTGTCATTTTTTCATCTTTGGTAAATGACGAGATGAAAAGAAAAGGAGAAGCGCTTGGCGCAAATGCACAGTTGTCAAAACCGGAGATTGGTAATCTGGTGAGAGTTGTAGACGATCTGACCAGAAAGTGATATGAAAATGCAGGAAGAGTGTACCGGTTTCAGGTATACTCTTCTTTTTAGCATAAGTGCAGGGTGAAAGAGTAAAATAAGGTGAGGCTATGCTGGCTCAGGATATAAAAGATGCTGAAATCGTATTGGTTGGTATTGGCAGTGAGATGCAGGTAAAACTTGAGATTTTAAAAAAGATTCCGGATTTTTATCTGAAATTTCTTGCGTTGGAAAAAGAACAGGAAAAACAATGGTTACTGCCTTTTTTAATTCGATATTTTTTGAAAAAAGAGTTTCATTCTGAAATTGTAAAGGCATATGAGAAATTAAAGGGAATGTTGGAGAGTAAAAATTATTTTATTGTCTCTTTGAGCACAGATGATCTGATAAAAGATATTGGTTTCAGTGATGATAGAATAGTTTTGCCCTGTGGTACGTTTCATGGTTTGCAGTGTGAAAAAAACTGCAGTGAGAAATTGTTTTCGATAGGGGAGAGCTTTTGGACGAAAATTTGTGACTGGATAGAGGATAAAATTTTTCTGGAGGAACTGGAGGAACCTAAGTGTCCGGATTGCGGCGCTCCGCTTGTGATGAATCAATACGGTCAGCCTGAATACAATGAAAAAGGATATCTGGAAAACTGGCAGAAATATACGAAGTGGCTTCAGGGAACTGTGAATAGAAGGCTATGTATTCTGGAGCTGGGAGCAGGTATGGAATTTCCTTCTATTATCAGATGGCCTTTTGAGAAGATTTGTTTTTATAATCAGAAGTCTGTTTTTTGGAGAGTACATAGTAGTTTGTATCAACTATCGGAAGAAATAAAAACACGGGGAAAATCGGTTGACCGGAATCCTGTGATATTTTTGAATGGAATATAGAATATTTAGAGATGTTGGAGGAATAGAGAAATGGGTTCTGATGAAGAACGCTTGGAGGAGATGTTAAAGGCTGTTATGGAAACAGAGAATGAAAAAATACCTGTGCCAGAGATCCCGCTGGAGGATTTTCCGGAGATTCCGATGGAGGATTTTCCAGAGATCCCAATGGAAGAGATCCCGGAGATCCCAATGGAAGAGATCCCGGAGATTCCCATGGAAGAGATTCCGGAGATCTCGGTGGATGATTTTTCGGATAATTTGATGGATGAAATGCCGGATGCCAAAATGGATGAAATGCCGGATGCCAAAATGGATGAAATGCCGGAAATGCCAATGGAGGAAGTACCGGAAATGCCGATAGAGGAAGCGGCTGATCTGCCGGGAGATACATTGGAGGAAGAAGTAGCAGGGATTCCGGAAATTCCGGCTGAGAAGCCACAGGAATCAGAGGAAGAGGAAATGACGGTGGATCCACTGGAATTTCTTGCCATGTCTGAGGAGGAGATAGATAAGGTTCTGGAGGAAGAGGCTGGGCTTGGAGAACGGTTCTCGGGAAAAGAGAGTAATGGAGAGCTTTCGGATCTGGCGGAAGATAACAGCGAACTTGCTGATATTCAGGAGTTACTTCAGATGTCCGATAATCATGAGCAGGTAGAGGCTGACAGCAAAACGGAAAATCTGCCCTTTGAAAATGTGATTCCGGATGAAGAAGAGGCAAAAAGGATTATAGGAGCAGTTGCAGATACGGAGATACAGGACGCAGGAGATGTGAATTTAAAACCGGAAAAAAGCAAAGGAAAGAAGAAGGAGAAAAAGAAAAAAAAGGAAGAAAATAACGGGAAAAAGAAAGAGGGATTTGGAAAAAAACTTGTAGCATTTTTCTTCGGCTCTGATGATGAGTCAGAGGAGGAAGATGAGGGGGGCGATAAAGGAAAGGAAGGAGCGACAGACGCAAAGCAAAATGCGGCTGTAAAAGAAAAGAAGAAGAAAGAGAAAAAGAAGAAAGAGCCGAAAAAGAAAGAGGCAGACCCACAGAAGGCGGCAAAGGAAAAGCTGAAGAAAGAAAAGAGCGCTGAAAAAGCAAAGAAAAAGGCGGAAAAGGCTGAGGCAGCGGAGAAAGAAAAGAGAGCGGCTAAAAAGCTGCCAAAAAAGAAAGTAATTGTGTGGGTGTTGTTCTGTGCTTCCATTGGGGCAGGTATCCTGTTGTTGAACACTGTTGGAATGGAGACTGTTCAGCTTACAGAGGCAAGAAATGCCTTTGATGATAAAGATTTTGAGACAGCTTATCGCTTATTGAACGGAAGAGAACTGTCAGAAGAGGATCAGCTGCGCTTTAGCCAGTCTTCTGCAGTGTTGCACTTGAAACATGTTGAAGAGACTTATGCAAATCATCTGAAGTTAGGGAAACCGGTCAAGGCTTTGAATGATCTGTTAACAGGAGTGAAACAATATCAGGAACTTATACAGGCCGGAAAGAATGAACTGATTACACCGGAACTAACTGCGGAATATCAGAATATTTTGGGGATTCTGCAGGAAAATTACAGTTTATCGGAGGAAGGCGCAAAGGAGATCAATGCGTTGGAAAGCGATTATGAATACAGCTTACAGCTGGAAGCGCTGGTAAATGGTGAAGTTTATCAGAGTCAGGCGGAAATAGAACAGCAACAGCAGGAAGAGGCGGCAACATACCCGGAGTTAGAGGATATGCTGCCCGAGGAAGAGGAATATTTTAATGATAGCAGTGATTGACTATGACGCCGGGAATATAAAAAGTGTGCAGAAAGCCCTGGAATTTTTGGGCAAACAGGCTGTTGTCACAAGAGATAGAAATGAGATACTGACGGCTGAAAGAGTTATTTTGCCGGGAGTGGGGAACTTTGGGGATGCCATGGCAAAGCTTAAGAATTTCGGTCTGGTTTCCGTGCTGGAGGAAGTGGCAAAGCAGGGGACGCCTTTTTTGGGGATCTGTCTCGGGCTGCAGCTTTTATTCGAGGAGAGCGAGGAAAGCCCAGGGGTGAAAGGACTTGGCCTGCTGCCCGGAAGGATCGTGAGGATCCCAAAAGAAACGGGCCTCAAAATTCCGCAGATCGGCTGGAATGCATTGAAGTATCCCTCAAAAGGAAGATTGTTTGAGAAGGTACCGGAAGGCGCTTATGTGTATTTTGTGCATTCCTATTATCTTCAGGCGCAGGAGAAGGAGATCGTGAAGGCAACTGTGGAATATGGCGTGACAGTGGAAGCTTCCGTGGAGAAAGACAATATTTTCGCCTGTCAGTTCCATCCGGAAAAGAGTTCTGAGGCAGGTCTGCAGATCCTGAGGAATTTTATGAATGTCTGATAAACGCTAAATTGCAGATCGGATGCGGGGTTCAGAGAAAAACCCCGGAGCTTTTGCAGGCGGCCCCGGGGAATCCTGGCAATTGGGCAGACGAAAAAGGAGAGTTATGCATACAAAAAGAATTATCCCCTGTCTGGATGTAAATAATGGCAGAGTGGTAAAAGGTGTTAATTTCGTAAATCTTCAGGACGCCGGGGATCCGGTGGAGATTGCGGCGGCTTACGATGAGGCCGGGGCGGATGAGGTGGTTTTTTTGGATATTACGGCTTCCTCAGATGCGAGAAAAACTGTTGTGGATATGGTGCGAAGAGTGGCGGAGAGAGTGTTTATTCCGTTTACAGTGGGCGGCGGTATCCGCACGGTGGAGGACTTTCGGGAACTGCTCAGAGAGGGAGCTGATAAGATTTCTGTCAATTCGGCAGCCATAGACAGGCCGGAGTTACTAAACGAGGCGGCGGATAAATTTGGCAGCCAGTGTGTGGTTCTGGCGGTAGACGCAAAGAGGCGTGCAGACGGCAGCGGCTGGAATATTTACAAGCACGGCGGCCGCATCGATGTAGGATTAGATGTCATAGAATGGGTGATCCAGGCGGAGAAGCTGGGAGCCGGTGAGATTTTGCTTACCAGTATGGATTGTGACGGGACAAAGGCCGGTTATGATATGGAGCTCACGAGACAGGTGGCGGAGGCTGTGTCAGTGCCTGTGATTGCCTCAGGCGGGGCCGGAAAACCGGAACATTTTTACGATGTATTGACAGCAGGGAAAGCGGAGGCGGCTCTGGCGGCTTCTCTGTTTCACTATAAAGAGCTGGAGATCAGGCAGGTGAAGGAGTATCTGGCGGGGAGAGATGTGTCCGTCCGGCTGTAAGAAGGATCGCAGAGAATGTGTGGCTGTGAGGAACGACAGGGAGTATGTAGCAGTGTGGCTGTTAAAGATGTGGGCAGTACGGTTTGCAACGGAAAATGAAGCAGGAGAGTAAAAACACAGTTCGGTGAGCACTTCTGCGGCGGGAAAGACAAAGGAGAGACAAAAGATGGCAGCGATAAACAATGACTGGCTGGAACCTTTAAAACCGGAATTTCAGAAACCCTATTATAAGAAATTATTTGATAAAGTGAACGAGGAGTATAATACAAGAAAAATATTTCCGGCTTCCGAGGATATTTTTAATGCCTTTCATCTGACGCCTCTTGCAGATGTGAAGGTGGTTATTCTAGGGCAGGATCCCTATCACAATGACGGGCAGGCTCATGGGCTTTGCTTTTCCGTGAAACCGGATGTGGAGATCCCCCCCTCTCTTGTCAATATTTATCAGGAACTGCACGACGATCTGGGCTGTACTATTCCGAATAACGGTTATCTTGTGAAATGGGCAAAGCAGGGAGTTCTGATGCTGAATACAGTGTTGACGGTACGGGCTCACGCCGCAAATTCCCATCATGGGATCGGCTGGGAAGAGTTTACGGACGCCTGCATCCGGATCTGCAGCGAGCAGGACAGACCGATGGTATTTATCCTCTGGGGCAGGCCTGCCCAGATGAAGAGATCTATGCTGCATAATCCAAAGCATTTGATTTTAGAAGCGCCCCATCCCAGCCCGCTGTCGGCTTACAGGGGATTTTTCGGCAGTAAGCCTTTCAGTAAAACCAACGAGTATCTCAAAGAAAACGGCCTTGCGCCTATCGACTGGCAGATCGAGGATGTGTAAACAGTCAGCCTTACAGAAATGCCTGTGTAATACGCCCGTGGGAGCCTGCTCACTAAAGGGGTATTGCACAGGCATTTCTATAGGGTAAATTGTAGAGAGAGAGAAAATAGTTCCCTCAGTTTTATGAACAGCACCTCAAATTGTTCTTTGGTTTCGCTTTCTTTCCAGAGGTCACAGTTTGTTTCATTTGTTGCCCATTGTCTTGTATAGACTAATGTCAGGGGACGCTTTGTTTCATCAGTCTCATCTACCAGCTTAAAGTTCACTATTTCCGCATTTTCAATCAGAGAAAACATAATGCAGGCATTTTGCCGCAGCTGAGCGACCTCTTCCTGTCGGTTTGGCGCATCGAGATCATATTCTTCTTTGTTTGCCTCAGAAAGAGCAAAGGTTATGGTTACCGCATAGGGCTCGCTGTCGTCTGTCTGCAGGGCAAACTGCCGATATGTCATTTCTTCTGGAAATGACAGGTTGTAAATGATGTTTCCCACGGCTGAATTATCTCCGATATACTTTGTCCGCCAGCCATAGAGAGCCTCTGCGGAGCCTGGGGCGGCAAGTTCGGAAGGCTGTCTGGTGCTGCTTATCGGATTCGTCAAAAGGCAGAGGGCGGCAAGGATGGAGATCAGGATACCGGCCGCAAGAAGCGGGGGAGAGGGCTTTTTCCATGTTTTTGCCCGGCGGATCCGCTTTTTTATATCCACTTCCCCGAAAGCCAGAGGACAGACAAGGCTAGAAATCTTTTTTCTGTTTTCTGCCTTTTCGTCGTAGCCGATCAGGGAAAACAGATAACTTTTGCGTTCCTCACTTCCGTAATTTTGGATCACCTTTTCGTCGCAGGCAAGTTCGATATCCCGGCAAAGCAGAACATAGGAAACCCACAGCAGCGGATGGAACCAGTAGACGGCGAGCAGCACAAAGGCGAATGCTTTGATTAGATGGTCTCTGCGGGACAGGTGCGCTCTTTCATGGGCGAGTACATGGGAAAGCACTTCCTCGTCCAGATGAAAGGGAATATAGATCCGGGGACGGATGATGCCCAGGATGAAGGGAGAATCCACAAATTCGCTCTGTCTTACATTGTCTTTTAACAGCACGGCGGTACTCATTTTCCGGTACAGGCGAAGATAACTGAAAATCAGATAAGAAAGCATCAGGAAAATGCCTGCAAGCCAGAGGATAACGGCACCCCTTAGCATGAGAGTAAACGCTTCTGTCCCCGATCTTCCTGTGGAGAGATAGGAGAAGGATGCTTTGGCAGCGGGATTGACGATGTGGTCTATCATGGGAATACCGCTGTCTATTTCCGGCAATGCACCTGGGAGCAGCGTTTCCGGTACCGTCTCGGCGTTTGGGATCAGGCTGAATATACTTTCCGGAGAGAAGGGAAAGATAAGCCTGAGGCCCACAAGAGACCAGAGCATGCAGGTAAGCTGTTTCGGCATCTTCCCTAAAAGAAGCCGCAGTATCATGACAGCAAGAGCGATCCAGCCGGCGGTGATGCTCATATTCAGGATCTTTAAAAAGACAGCGGTCATAGCGGTTATACCTCCTCCTCTATCAGCTTTTTCAGTTGTTTCATTTTTTCCTCAGACAATTTTTTGTGACGGCCGAAAGCAGCGATGAAAGCAGGGAGAGAGCCTTCAAATTTTTTATCGATCAGTTCTTCCATCTCGGCTTCCTGTATCTGGTCTTTGGAAATGAGGGATGTGACAATAGTATGCTCATTTTTGAGAATTCCACGCTCGGAAAGCCGCTTGATCACGGTGTAAGTAGTGGTGGATTTCCAACCGAGCTTCTCCTCGCAGAGTTTTACCAGCTCTTTGCTCCTGACGGGCTCGTGTTCCCAGAGAATCAAACAGAAGCGGTATTCACTTTCAAAGATTTTAGGTGTTTCCATGAAAAAGACCTCCTTTACTCTAATGCGTTAGAGAATACAAATAGTCTAACATATTAGAGTAAAAAGGTCAAGAGAAAGTCAGAAGCTTTCTTTATTCATACTCTGCAATATCATAAATCAGTTTTTCGGTGTCTTCCCATCCGAGGCAGGGATCCGTGATAGATTTTCCGTAGATGCCGCCGCCGATCTTCTGGCATCCTTCTATCAGATAGCTTTCCACCATCACACCTTTTACGAGCCTGTGGATATTGGGATTCAGTCTGCGGCTGTGCAGTACTTCCTTTACAATACGGATCTGCTGTTTAAACTGTTTGTTGGAATTATTGTGGTTGGAATCGATAATGCAGGCAGGATTCATCAGATCCCGCTCGTTATATAGTTCCATCAGGTTATTTAAATCTTCGTAGTGATAATTGGGCAGGCTGCGGCCGTATTTATTCACGGAGCCCCGCAGTACCGTGTGAGCCAGTTCATTGCCTCCTGTTTTGACCTCCCAGCCTCTGTAGATAAAGGAGTGGGGGTGCTGTGCCGCATAGACGGAATTTAACATGATGGCAAAGTCACCGCTGGTAGGATTTTTCATACCTGCAGGTACGTCGAAGCCGCTGACTGACAGGCGGTGTTGCTGATCCTCCACGGAGCGGGCGCCGATAGCCACATAGGAGAGGATATCGGAGACATAGCCCCAGTTTTCAGGATAGAGCATTTCATCTGCACAGGTTAAGCCTGATTCGCTGATGGCGCGGATGTGCATTTTGCGCATGGCGATGATGCCGGCCAGAAAGTCTTCCCGCTTGTTTGGATCCGGCTGATGGATGATGCCTTTATATCCGTCACCGGTGGTGCGGGGTTTATTGGTATAGATTCTCGGAATGAGGATCAGTTTATCTTTTACTTTATCATTGATCTTTGCCAGCCGTTCCACATATTCGCAGACAGAATCTTCATTGTCGGCAGAACAGGGGCCGATGATGACTAAAAATTTGTCGCTGTCTCCGGTGATAACGGCGCGGATCTCGGAATCTCTGATGCGTTTTAACTCGATCAGTTTAGCGGGCATGGGATATTGCTCTCTGATCTCGTCCGGGGTTGGCAATAGCTTTATAAATTCAAATGACATGTGATGCACACTCCTTTGTATGGGTTTTAAACCTTACATATTATACATGATAGTGTATAAAGATGCAAGAATTTTGTCGGCGTACTTGACTATGATATTGATCTGATTCTGCGTCATCCGGCCAGGCAGGGAGCAATCATATCCGGTGAAGATTGCTCCCTGCCTGG
>OFFM01001841.1_pt1 | contig 10554 bp, 13 predicted proteins | sample 1521401 | NCBI WGS metagenome assembly OFFM01 (sample SAMEA3504118, study PRJEB24116) | mouse gut metagenome | biome: mouse gut; feature: mouse-associated habitat; material: faeces | place: Denmark | collected 2011
TTATAACCTTCGTATTCATTTTTTAGATATATGTACAAAGGTAATGATAGTTTCCCAAATACACAATTTAGTAAGTGATTTTATAATGAACTTAATATAAAATCCTTAATCCGCCATACACCTGTAATCCACTCCATTCAGAGTGGCCTTGAATTTCAACTGATACAGTCTCTCAATGTTGTCATCAAAAGCATTTTCCTCAAAGTAGAACCTTGTTGAAGGTGCTGACCTGAGTTTATCTACACAATTCAGTGCATCCTGATATGTGTAGGTGCTTATAATGTTTTTGTCTTCGGACAGATACAGCAACTTGTAGTATGCTGCACAATCCTCTTTGATTTTCTTAGCTCTTGTCTTAGCCTGCCAATGATTATTCCATTGTATATCAGCTATTGTGGCTATAAGATAGTCGTCTGGTATGTCAGTGATTGAGGGATAGTTATTCTTCCACTTCTCAAATAACCTCTTTGTGATTGTTACAAGAGTATCAGAAGGAGGATTATCTATCTGAGCGACCATAAAGTGCTCATCAAACTCCTCCTGTGTTCCTGTCATTAGAGTATCAACTAAGCTCCCAAAGACAAGAGAAGGGCTTTCTACTTTGTCAAACAGCCTGTCAAGACCTGCAAATCCCTCTCTTTCAAAGCGAGATAAGTTGGAGTAGGATAGAGCTGGGTCTCTTCTATACTCAGGTTCACTGACTAACCATGATATGTCTCTTAAACTTTTCCTCATTTAATAGTCATCATACTCATCAGAGTTATCAGGGACATCAAGATAAGACATGTAAGTAGTTAACTCACCTTTAAGCTCAGTCAGATTACTTACATATTCATCTGGTGTATTATCTTCATGTGCCATGGATTTGTACAAGTCAGACTCAACAAGTTCAAGTATGGACTCAAAGTTTCTTTCTTTCAAGAACTTCTTTGCCAGTTCAAAATCCCTTCCAGGCAGTACTGGTATAAGTTCCTCAATTCTTTGCAATGGACTTTTCTTCATTTTATTGTACTTTAGTTTCTGCAAAAGTAGAACTTTTCTGTGAATTTTGCAAATCATTTAACAGAAATTTTAAGTCCTTTATAGTGTAAACTACTGCATAGCATAAGCTCTCTCCTGTCTCCTCTTTTATCTTTTCAAGTAAGTCCCTGAACAGCCTTATCTTATAAGGAACTGCATCATTCTTGAAGCCTTTCACCTCAAGAATTACCTTGATGTCACCTACTTTGAAGATAAAGTCTGGAGTATAATGAACTGAGGTTGGTTTCCTATTGACTCTCATGAAAGTCTTTCCATACTTATCATAGAATGGGACAGAGAATTTATCCCTGTCCCATATAGTAAACTTCTCAGACTCATATAAGGGAGTTATACCTACAGATAGAAGGTATTTATATACAGCCCTTTCTTGTTTACTCCTGAACCTTATTCCATCTAACTCACACTCTGTGGCATTCTTAATCTTTTTGTTTGACATATGTGCCAAACATTCCTTTAATCTTGGACTTCATGATATTATAAGCCAACTTGGCATCCTCCATAGTCCTGAAGGCAGCAAAGTTCTTATAGTTCTTTATGCCTTTCTTATTAGCTTTGATAATCCTACCATTAGCAGTGGAAATTATATAAATCTCCTCGCTGTTCTCGATGTGGTCTTCATACTTTTTATCAAGCTCTATAGCAATCTCTCTCAGTATGATGCTAAAGGCAGCTACAGGACTTATCTCCTCTATTCCTGCAAGCCATCCATTGGCCTTTTCATACTTCCATCCCTTCCTATCAGCTACTTTCTGAATGAAATAAGGGATTGTAAGAGGTTTTTGTTCCCTTGCTTCACAGGGTTTAACCTCTGTGAAGTTACCACTCATGATAGCTTCAATAAGCTCCATGATATTTCCTGCTTTAAGTTTAATTACTTTCATCTCTATAATATAATTCTTCTTTATACCATTCTATTTTCTCTCCATACCTTCCATACAATAGGTCATTCACTCTTGTGAAAACACTATATGGCATAATCTGATTGGTTCTTGCAAAGAATGCAGGGTGCTCAACCTCAATTATGTCATTGTACCTATCATCTATATATGGCTTAAGAGTCTGGGCTTGTTTTCCAAACAGAACATATATAATGCCTGTCTCTCTTGTGGACAAGTTCTTCAGCAACTTGCTTACAAAGGGCCTCCACTCATTGACATGAGAGCCAACTCTATTGACTTCACAAGTCAATGCAGAGTTAATCATGAGGATACCTTGCTTAGCCCAAGACTCTAAAGTGTTATCAAAGACAAGAGGATTGTGAGGAATCTCATAGTTTATAGCAGATTCCTTTACTACTTGTAAGGAAGGAGATAGTTTGTCTTCAGGAGTATTTTTGCTGTTACCAAACAGAACTCCTGTTGCCACACCCTTCTGAGGATAAGGATTCTGACCAATAAATACAACTCTGCATTTATTGTATGGACACAGCTTGAATGCTCTAAAGACATTTGGCAAGGCAGGGCAAAGAGTATTAGGGTTGACTGTTCTGAGCCAACCCATAATCTTCATTGCCTCTGTCTTGTCAAGGACTTTCATCCAGTCCCCGAAGTACTCCTCAATTGTCATACTTGCCTCTCAGTTATGCACTTCATGGCAATGTCAAGCAGTTTATCAGAGATATTCTGTTTGCTGATGCCAGGCACTTCAGGAATTTCAATCCTATAGGAAGAGTCTTCCTCTGTACCCATAAGACCTTCATAGATTACCTTGGTAACATAGCCACAGTCAAAGCCATCATGCTGTTTGAAGGGAATAACCTGACCATTGTCATCAAACTCTGCCTTCTCTATAGGGAGATAAGCACAAGTTCTAAGTTTGCCATAGTTGTCTAGCGGAGGTACAGCTACCACATCAGCAGGATTACACAGACAAACCAAGCCTTGATTACCATAGTAGCCCTTTTGTAACCACCACTTTGCTCCAAGGTGCAAACCTCTTGAACAGGTATTCTCCTGTACAGGGTCACAGTTCTCCCTTGGCATAGTTACCACTTCACCAATTCTGATGGACATCTTGTGAGTGTGGGCATCAGTATATACCTCCACACCATTCTCATCAATCTCCTTGAAGTCTGCATTCCTGTATGCAACAAAGAAACCACATCTGGAGATAACCAGACCATTCTTGTTAAGGAACCAGAACAGATTCTTTCTGCACCTTTCATCAGGGTTGAGTGACATAAGGGTCCAGAAGTTTCTATAGGTGTCAATCCTTACTTCATCATGTTTGGCCTCTGCATCAAGCACAGCCCTTACAAGTTCAATAGGCATAGACAGCTGGGATACATCCTCCCAGTAGACACTCTCTCCCTTGAGAGTGAGAAGCTGAGAGTCCTTGATATCTCCCATGAACTCCTGCACACTCTCATATTCCTTCATTCTCTGCCCATGTTCAGGACACATAAGAGCGAAGACTTCCTCTTCACTCTCTGCCTCCACTATCTGCTTGAACAGCTCATCAGAGACATTGTCTTTTTCACAGTAAGTACCATCCTCAAATAGAGTAATGACCTTACCATCTACTTTAATTACTTTCTGCATAGAACTCTTAAAAGTTTGTTGTTTTTCACTCTTTGATATGCCCTACCACTAACTCTGTAGGCTTTTGTTTTCACCACCACAGCAGTAGTCAGAATTTTGTCTTCCAAGCCAGATGAGGTAACAAGGTCTTTAGCCTTAGTATGCTTTATAATGTAGTTCTTCAACTTGAGACAGAGATACCCTATGTATGGGTCACACTTCACATCAGAATTGTTGACTACACTTCTATAGTAATAGTCATCACCATAGACATTCCTCAGATAGACTACCTTCATCATTTCATCTGCCTCTTCCTTGGGCAAATTCTCACAGATTTCCTTAACCACTGATGGCTCTATGGTCTTATCAGGAAAGTGGAACAGTGTAGCCTTCACAGCTGACAAGAGAGGGTCCCTCTTTAATAGCCAGTCTGTGTCTATGATGCATGTGAGATTCAGACTTCTCAAGTCTGCAACAATATCCTTTCTTGCTTGAATGAATACATACTTCTTGAGGTTGGCAATCCTGGAAAGTGTGTCTGCTGGTGCATCCATGTTACCCAAGATAATACCCTTCTTAAGGTCTTTGATATAGTCAAGAGCCTGAGAGAACTTCTTGAAGTGCATCTTTTCTTTCCAGCCTCTGTTATTCCACACATAGATGATGGCCTCCTTCACAGGAAGGTTTGTCTTATTTGCAGACAGGCTTGTTTTGAATGCAAGATACCCAGTGTCATTATCCAAGTCAAACATCTTTGCTCTACTGTAAAGAGAGTCATAGATACCCCTTAAGATTAGGTCTTTGTTTGGTCCTGTAGGAACAAGATTCTTCGCCTCCTCTTTAATCCAATCCTCAAACTCTTGATAGGTGATGTCTGTCATGACACTATACCCATCATAGTTATCCTTCAAGTACAACTTCGCAGCTTCTACCAGTCTGGCTTTAGCATTGAGAATCAGAATCTTTGGAGTCTTGAGCATGTTTCCACCATCAAATCTGTATGGCAATTTCTTGGCATAGATTTTACCATCCCATATAACACCTCTAGTGTTGGGCAGAGTCATTCCAAGCAGATTTTTCAGTGCCTCTATGTTTCCCCTCAAGTCAACCCCTTTGTAGGTTATCTTTGTGGAAAGCATAGTCCTAGGCTCAACCGTATAACCTATATACTGAGTGAATGTGTCACTTACTGGCTCGTAGCATGCAACCTTTGTCATCACATCATGATAATCCACAATGTCATTGTAGTCTTTAGCCAGTTTGGCATCAACAAGGGCATCAAGTTCAGCCTTGGCAGCAGCTATTCTGTCAGTTATTTTCTTTACAGTTTCAGTGTTGTAGATGATGCTCTCCCTATTAGGAGTGATGTTAATCTCGCCTACTTCAAACCTGATTACAATACCAGTTGAACTGATTTTGTTCAAGAATTGCTGAGCATCATAGGGTAACAGATTCTTGTTGCAAGGGTACAGAACATTACCAAGCAGCAACTTGGAGTTTATACTTATAGAAGCAGCTGCAAAGTTGGTGAATCTCTTAAGTTTGGCACCATTAATTCTATTAGCCATCTTTGCACCATCAATATAGACATTGGGGAAGAATACAATGTAGTCAAGTGCATTCTCATAAGGCGTGATGTTGGTAATATTCTTGATGGTAACTTCAACACCATTCTTCTCTGCTGTAGGTTTCTCCATAAGCAGGTTTGTAGTGATTGAGTTACCACTCTTCACCATCACATAATAGTATGCTGTTCCCTCATAGTAGGATGTGATATAGACAGTATTGCTACAAGCTAATGAGCTATACTTACCAATACCAAATCCTCCAATGAATTCATTACTGTCTCTCTTGGTACTGCTACCAATGTTGCAGTACACTTCTTGAAATCTTTCAGGAGATAACCCCACACCATAATCCCTGATTGTTACATGCCTGTAGTCCCCATCCTTTCTGAATCTGACTATTACAGGAACATCAGTGGTACCAGCCTCAACATGAGAGTCCCATGCATTACTTACAATCTCTCGAATGAAAGACTGCTCCGGGTCTGAATAGAGGTTTGATGACAAGAGAGTAGTAATGAATTCCAAATTCTTAGGGTCTATTGAGGTCTTGAATTCTTTTACATCCCCTACTACCTCAATATCACCTTGTGAAGTATCAATTATCATATCTCATGAAAAAAGAAGGGTAGGTAGGTCTAAACCATACCTACCCTAAGGTCTTAAGATTTCATAATTTCAGCCACCTCAGACTTAAGAAGGATTTTCTTCTTAGCTAAGATTTCAACCAGTTTCTGGAATGCACTTGGCCCTACTTCAGTTGGCATGCTTTTGTGGACTCCATCCACTACAGCCTGGAGCTGTGCATTTGTGCAGGTAGTATAGTTTTTGCCATACCTGCTTTGTACCTCACCCTGTAAACCAAGAGAGGTAACTTCATTGTAAAGTTGTTTTCTGTTCATTTGAATAACTCAAGTATTGTTTGTTTAAACTTTTCTTTGTTCTGGAGGACTTTGTACATATCTGATATGTCTTTTCCTCCTTCGAACTGTGGTAACACAACATTAGTGAACCCTGTTTTTGAAGCTAATCTCTCTGCATCTTCAAGTCCAGCCTTATCATTGTCAAGACAAATGTAGACCTTCTTGAAGCGTCTCTTTAGTTCATTTACTGCTGTGTCACTCATTCCATAACCCTCACCTTGTGTAGCAAGGGCTGGAATGCCTGTGTTTGCCCATAGACATAGTGCATCCTTTAATGATGAGCATATACATACCCTATCACCTGTAGGAGGCACTTTAGTCCACAGACTTATCACAGACCTATCATGCCTGTTAGCCCACTTAAAACCTCTTGTATTGAATGGTTGATATATCTTCAAGGTAGTTCTACCTTCCTTGAACTCCACATAAGCATAGGCATATTTGTCTGCTGCAAATGCATAACTGATATTATCCTTAACCACAATCTTATGTGATATAGGATGCACATCAGCATACTTCAACCAATTAAGAGTTATGCCATAAGAACCCCAGTATTCAAGGTCATAGTCCCTCCATTCCCTTGCTTTACACTGTAAGTCAATATCAGAACTTGTTCTAATGGGAATTCTTGTGGCATAACTTCCTTTTCCAATAGAGATATTCAGTTTGCTATCCCCCATATCATTAGCTATTCTCCTCTTGGCCTCAACAAAACTACAGTTCCACATAAGCATCAGCAGGTCAATAATCCCACCATGCTCTCTGGTACTGTAGTCAATGAAACCAACTTCTTCCCCATTGTTGGAGAATAGACTGAATGATGGTTTCCTATCCTGTCTTAGTGGGCTTGGAATCAGACATGGAATAGATTTAACTCCCAGATAATAGGCAGCAATATCTGCTTGTCTAATCTGGGAGATGTCTATATATTCTTCTGACTTTTTGCCCCTACTAATCATAGATTATCTGTTAATCCCAGGGAGAATCAGAGCCACTTGAAGCAGGTTCAAAGGGCATGTCTTCAGAGGGAGCAGCTCCAGCAGCAGGAGTGAATGTGGTAGCCTCCACAGAATACTCATGAACAGCAACAGCAGCATACTCAGTGTTGAGTGTCCTGCCATTCTCAGCAGCATTCTTAATCATCTCCTGAAGCTCTTTGTCAAGAGAGCTGAAGTTGGTTGAGGAGTTCCTCAGGAACTTCCTTGTATAGACAGCCTGATAGAGTTTGCCATCATCAGAAGTCCTTACACCCAGCATGACTTTCACCTTGTTGGTGGGCTGGAAACCAAGGGCATCCTTGATTTCAGAGAAGTCACCCTTGAAGATTTTGTCGAGGTTGTCAAACCTGCACTCGCACTCTTCAGGTTTAACTTTGGTGTTGGGAACCATCTTCTTGAGATTAGCATCCCAAGTATTGATGCTGGGAATGCAAAGGTAAGCCTTCACAAACTCCATGAGCTCCTCTTCACCTACATAAGCAGGCCTGTAGTCCTTGTCAATGTCAGCAGGACCATTGGAGTATACAGGAATTGCATGTGCAGCAAGCTCCTCGGGTGTAGCCCAAGCAGTCCTACCATACTTGTCAATTACCTGAGTCTTGCCAGAATTGGCACCTACTCTGGGCCTGTTCTGAAGGAACAGAGCCATAGTTACGAGAGGCATTTCAAAGCCAATCTTCTCAACATCAGGCTGGAATACAACCTGAATCCTTGCATTGGCAACATCATTGCCATCTACTTCCACACTGCCAACATAGTTGGGAGCCTCTTCAAGTGTGGTATTGAACAGAGCCTCATGCTCTTTCTTGTTAGGGTTTACAGCCTTGATAAATACGGGAGCTACGCCAATATATCTTTTAAACTCCCTGGCTTCCTGTGATTCATTTCCTCTAGCTATTGCCATAGTACTTTATTTGTTTAGTTGTTATTGATTATATTATAATGCTTTCTATAGGACAGTCATGCCTCAAAGTCAGCAGCATCAGTTGCACCTTCTACTGCTACAGTCTCCTCTACAGGAGCCTCAACAGGTTCCTCTACTACAGGAGGAACAATGGTGTCAGGATACAGGAACTCGAAGGTAGTCTGTTTGATGACATTACCATTCTTGTCAAGTTTGTCAGTGGGAGTAACCACTTTCTTGATGATGTCCTCAGTGCCATAACCACCAGTCATAGCCTTGGTAGGAGCATCAGTGAGTTCGATGAGGTTGTTAACCTCTGCAAGTTCAGCGTCAATTTCAGCTTTCTTTGCTTCCAGTTTATTCTTCCTTGTGATAAACTGGTCTACATTCTGAGCTGTTCTTTTCATCCTTGCCAGCTCAAATTTGGTGAATTTCTTTTCCATTTTGTTTGTTGATTTCTTTTATTTATTAACAAATATTTGTGAAGCATCAAATACTACTTCATTGTTATCATTAGATTCTGCCACAAGAATCTTCTTTCCTCTAAGATGAGGACATCTTGCTTCTTTAATGGTATTATCTCCGCCTTCAAATGATACAAAGGTTTTATTACCATCTCTATAGATAAGACCTATGGCATCAGCCTCTCCACATATAATGTCAGCTGTTTTACCTGCCAAGTCCACAGCCATCTCTGACATCTCCTGGCCATCCTTTTTGATCTGTTTATCCTTTACATGTGTAACAAGTATAAGAGTTTCACACAAAGGCTTAAACATATCAATAAGTTTCCTAATAGCCTTTCTCATATATAGATAACCTGAGCCTTGTGGAAGCATTCTTACATCAGCTTTAGGGTCGGGCATAAATCTACCTGTCTTAGGGTCTTTTGCTGGCATACCTTTAGCATCTTTCAGCATTCCCCATCCTTGACCCATAGGAGTGTTTCTATACATCTCATTTGCCAGAACTACTGACATCTCTTCAAGTCTAGTAGCATTATCTATAGTAATGAACCTGTAAGGAGCTCTTTTAAGTTCCTTTCCCTTTGCAAGAATAGCAGCTCTAATCTCTTCAAGGTCTTTGACACTTCTAGCCTGTACCTTCATAACAGGAAGTGCTCTATAACCATCTTCCAAATCAATGATAAGATTATCATCAATGGCTGCTACAAGTGAGGACTTTCCTTGCTTTGGTCTACCCATAAGTATAAGTAGTTTAGGGTTGTAGTTAGTAACTACACTTCTTTCAGTAGGTAATTCAATCATTTCTTTTAAATAGCTTTGTTATTCTGCCCAGCATCATCATTAGTACTGACGATTTCTTGGATCTGTTATTATCCATAAATCTGTATACTTTCTCAATACCTTCCTTATCATCTGCTCTTGGGAGTTCTGAGAAATAAGAGGAAGCACCATCAAAGTACAGAGGGCATATCTGGTTATTAGCACCATAATCCCTATCCTCAAGTACCTCCATGAATCTAATATGATTTCTGAACCTCTTTATATCATATCCTTCATAAGAGTCCTTACCGAACTTAAATGGGCTATACAATCCTATTACCATATTGGCATCCCTAGTAGTAGTCTTAGCATCAGCAAGACCATCAGAGGTGGGCTTTATTCTATCTAGCTTGAAGGACTCATTACCCTCCTTATCCTGTGCTTGATGTTGGATCAGGACAAAAGTATACTTTAATTGATCTCTTAAGGTAATAGCATACTTAGACATCTTTTCAATAGTCTCTCTTTTGTTAAGACCACTCTCAAGGGTCAAGTTTGATGCATTATCTAAAATAACTATCCTGTACTCTTCAGGATCATCAGGAGTATAGGGATTAACAGTGTCAACTATATCTCTCTCTACTAGTTTACCAGTCACTGGATCATTCATCATAGCTTTCTTAAAGTTTAAGTGACCATGGCTTAAAGCATACTCTCTGCATCTCTTATTAATACCAGTGGGGTTTCTGGTATCATCAATATACTCGACTACCTCCTCAAACCTCTTAATATACTGTTGATACTTTTCAGTTTTAAGAAGATCAAGTACCTCTTCCTTGATAGGATGATCCTTGTCAGTGCTCTCTATATCTGAGTTGGTGACTATAATCTTATCAAGTCTCCATAATAGATGACATAGAAACTCTATATATTTCTTTCTAGGGCTCTCCTCAAGACAGAAATATAAAATCTTCGCTCTTACTTCTGGATGCTTTATAATAAAATCTATAGTCTCATATACAAATAGGAAATCGCAGAATTTAGTTTTGCCTACCTTTTGGTTTGCAGTACATATTATGTATCTGCTCATTTGTATACCAGGAAATAGATTTCTAAACCTAGAAAATGGAAGGGGAATACAATTATAGAGACCATCTAAGGCTCTTTGTCTCTTCTCTTTCAGGTGATTAAGAATATCTTCAAAGTAGCTCATACCATTGTACTCATCCAATCATCTCTATGCACATTTACATCCTTTTCATTCTCTATTAAGGACATAAATTCTGACTTCACCTCTATATTACCATCTTCATCTCTGGCAGTTTTGAGAATGAAATACTTTAATAGCTGCATGAAACGATAATTACCATTAAAAGCT
>OFFM01001845.1_pt1 | contig 10544 bp, 8 predicted proteins | sample 1521401 | NCBI WGS metagenome assembly OFFM01 (sample SAMEA3504118, study PRJEB24116) | mouse gut metagenome | biome: mouse gut; feature: mouse-associated habitat; material: faeces | place: Denmark | collected 2011
TGAATGAGGTCATGAAGTCTTTGTCTGATTCGGATTCCATCGACATATTTGCGGAGTAAAAAGTCAAGATTGAAAATGAAGCCCGAACAAAATATTTTGCTTGATAAAATGAAAATAAGGGAAAATAATTATATATCTTTGTCTCTGTATTGAAAAGCTGAAACAACGGCAAGCAATCCGACGCTCTTCACGCATAACCAAAGCGTGGTACAACAGAAAGTTCTTTTACAATACGATTGATATACAGCGACTTCATAATGCGGATGCGACATCGGTTTCCGCTCAAAAACAGGAGGATCGAGAAATCAATCCTCCTTTATTTTTAGGTTTCTGCGGACTGAAGGTTATACAATTAACTGCCCCGAACATTATCACGGACTTACGGCAATCCGGGAATAATAAGAAGAAAAAATTCGGGCATAGTTGGTTGTTTTTCAAAGATTGTTCGTATATTTGCGAACAAAAGTCGTAAAGATGGCGAAGAAGAACTATACGGAACAGGAAGAGCGCATGGCCCGTTTTGCAAAAGCGATGGGACATCCGGCGCGGATGGCCATACTGCGGTTCCTTGCCGAACAGGACAGCTGCTTTTTCGGAGACATCCACGAAGTGCTGCCTATCGCCAAAGCGACGGTATCCCAGCACCTCAAAGAACTCAAAGAAGCCGGATTGATTCAAGGCGAAATCCAACCTCCGAAAGTGAAATACTGCATCGACAGCAAGAACTGGACGGAAGCCCGATCGCTGTTTGCAGGCTTCTTCTCGGACTATGCTAAGAAAAATTCGTGTTGCAAATAGACGGTTATTTTTTTGCCGATATTGTTCGTAGTTCGACGAATTACATCTAAAAAAAACAAATATGGAAATCAAAGTGTTGGGAACAGGGTGCGCCGGATGCAATTTGCGCCGTACCGATGTATGCCAACGCTGCGGGTATTGTCCCTGTGATTCAGGTATTTGTTGCCAAGGGCATTCCCCTCGGAACGGCCATCGCCTTCATGATGGGTGTCGTCGGATTGTCGCTGCCCGAAGCCACGATGCTCAAAAAGGTGATGACATGGCGGTTGGTCGGGATTTTCTTTGGTGCGGTGACGCTGTTCATCGTGTTGTCGGGGTATCTGTTCAATATCATTCTGTGACGAAATGGGACCTATGCGGTTGTATATCGGCAGCAGCCGGTTCATGCGTCTGCCGGATTCGGGCGCGAACGGCGGCAGAACGGCCCGATATGGCCGACTAAGGACAGAATACCTGAAAATAGGGATTGTATGCCGATGGGATTTGTATGATCTTTGCATCCGAAAACAATGATTACAGCCATACATTGTTTTGTATTGTTAATTGTTTGTGTGTGAAAAAGTCTCCTGTGCATCGGGAGACTTTTTTGTGAACCGGGCTTACTGGTCATAGCTCCGATAATTTACAGACTTCGTTTGCTTTTCCGCTCGGCTTGCACTATCTTTGTCACTCGGAGTGAGAAACAAACACTTATACAAAATAAAACCATGAAAAAAATCCTTCTGGCAACGGCCATCGCTGCCATGACGCTGGTTTCCTGCAGCGGCGACCGCAAGACGACGGTCGTCATGGGCGACACGGCGCAATTCGACACCCTTTCCTACGCATTGGGTGCCAACATCGCTGCGGGCATGAACTACCAGCTGAGCAACGTTCCGTTCGATTACAAGGCCATCGACGAAAGTTTCAAGAACGCTGTGCTGGGCAAGACGTCGGTCAAGCACGAAGATGCCCGCAAGACCCTGCAGGACTTCTTCAACTATGAAACCTACGGCAAGCGCATGCAGGCCATCGACCGCAAGCGCAAGGAAGCCGACAGCATCCGCCTTGCCAACGGCGACACGACCCAGGTCGTTTACGGCGCCGACCCCGAGATGTTCGAGACCGAGGAGGAGCGCGACGAAATTTCGTCGGCATTCGGTACCGACATGGGCTACAACGTTCGTCAGAGCGGCCTGCCCCTGCAAGTGGTATGGATGCTCGAAGGCATGCAGAACGTTCGTGACAAGAACCCCAAGATGACCGAAGACGAAGTAGGCCAGTATCTGCAATACTACTTCATGGTGAAGCGTCCCGCCGAGAACGCCGAGGCATCGCAGGCATGGCTGGAGAAAATCGAGAAGAAATCGGGCGTGAAGAAGACCGAATCGGGCCTGCTCTACAAAGTGGTCAAGGCCGGCGACATGAATATGAAGCCCTCCGACCCGCGCGACGTGGTGAAGGTGCACTATACCGGCCGTCTGCGCACGGGCGACGTTTTCGACACTTCGTTGTTCAAGAACCGTCCCAAGGAACAGCAGGAGATGATGAAGCAGCAGCTTCCCGACAGCTACGACAAGGACGAGCCCATCGAATTCCCGCTCAACCGGGTTATCCGCGGCTGGACCGAGGGTTTGCAGCTGGTCGGCAAAGGCGGTAAAATCAAGCTCTGGATTCCGGCCGAACTGGCTTACGGTTCGAGCGACAACGGCCGCATCGGCCCCAACGAAGCGTTGGAGTTCGACGTGGAGCTGATCGACGTAACGCCTTACGAGGAGCCCGCTCCCGCTGAGGAAGTTCCTGCCGAAACTCCCGCAGAATAACCATTCCGCCATTCAGTTCAAAAGGCCGTCCCGAAAAAGGACGGCCTTTTTTCAACGCTCTGACAACACGCTTATTCACCCGAACAAACAGGGCCGCGCAAGGCGGCCCCGAAACATATAAGACAAGCCCCTACACGAACGGGAGCGGAGTTACCTGGGCCTTGAGGGCCTTGTCGCGAATGATGACGGCGATTTCGGTACCGGGCTTGGCGAAGTCAGCAGCGACGTACCCGAGCCCGAAACCGATTTTGAGACACGGCGACATGGTGCCGGAGGTGACGTGGCCGATGGGCGTGCCGTCGGGAGCGGCCAGCGCATAGCCGTGGCGCGGAATGCCGCGGTCGATCATCTTGAACCCGACGAGTTTGCGCGTGACGCCCTCGCTCTTCTGCTTCTCCATCAGCGCCCGGTCGATGAACTCCTTGCCCTCGGCGAACTTGGTAATCCACCCGAGCCCGGCCTCGATGGGCGAAGTCGTGTCGTCGATGTCGTTGCCATAGAGACAGAAGCCCTTTTCGAGCCGGAGCGTGTCGCGGGCACCGAGCCCGATATTCTTCAGCCCGTATTCGGCCCCGGCTTCCCAAAGCGCCGTCCAGAGTTTGTCGCCGTCCTCGTTGGCCACATAGATTTCGCAGCCGCCCGACCCGGTGTAGCCCGTAATCGAAAGAATGGCGTCACACCCGGCCACCCGCATCTTGCGGAACGTATAATACTCCATCTCCTCGACGGGTTCAGCGCACATTTTCTGCACGATTTTCATGGCCAAAGGCCCCTGCACGGCGAGCTGGCAGATTTCGTCGGAAGCGTTGTAGAGTTCCTTGCCGTGACCGGCTTCCATGCCGAGCTTGGCTCCCTCGGCGCAGATATGCTGCCAGTCCTTGTCGGTATTGGCCGCGTTGACCACCAACAGATAGGTCTCGGCGTCGACACGATAAACCAAAATGTCGTCGACGATGCCGCCGCGGCCGTTGGGCATGCACGAATACTGCACCTTGCCGTCGTAGAGCTTCGACACGTCGTTGGACGTAATGCGCTGCAAAAGGTCGAGCGCCTTGGGCCCCTTGACCCAGATTTCGCCCATGTGGCTGACGTCGAAGACCCCGGCGCCCTGCCGCACGGTCAGATGCTCGTCGTTGATGCCCGAGAACTCGATGGGCATGTTGTACCCCGCGAACTCGGCCATGCGGGCCCCGGCGGCGATGTGGTACTTGGTGAAAGCGGTTGTTTTCATGGTATCAGGTAAGGTTTCAGGCTGTTTCCGGATTCGGGCTGAAAGGATGCTACTCGCGCTTTTTCATCCCCAGACGGGGGCAGCGGTGGAATTCTTTGTCGCGGTCGAACAGATAACGGTAGGTCGTATGAATCTTGTGGCGCGACGCGCAGACATAGGTTTCGATCATGCGGTTCATCACGGGGTTGAAGTCGCCGATCCATGCCAGCTCCACAGTCTTGTAAGGAATATCCGTCCGGTCGAGGTATTTCCAATATTCGGCCATGATGGCCGATTCGACCCCCTTGCCGTGGAACTCGGGCGCGATGCCGAAGATGATGCCGAAAATCCGGTCGCACTTGCGCCGCACCTTGAGGTCCCACATCAGCCGCAGTTTCTGCCACAGCCCGAACTTGCCGCGGAACTTGCCGATAAGCCGGTTGAGGTCGGGCACGGTGACGAAGAAACCGATGGGTTCCTGGTTGTAGTAGGCGAAGAAGACGATTTCGGGGTCGATGATGGGACGCAGCGCCCGCATCATGTCGAGCGCCTCGCTCTGCGTCATGGGCTTGACGCCCGAGAAAAGCGCCCAGGCACGGTTGTAGACGACACGGAAATTCTCGGCGGCCTCCTCGACGTTCTTCATGTCGATGTGCTCGACGTGGTACCCGGGCGTGGAATAGAGCCGCGCAGCGCGGGCGAAAATCTGGCGGTTGGCCTCGGACGCATCCTTGCGCCAGATGAAACTGTGCTGGTTGAAATAGTTCTTGAACCCGTAGTTCTCGAACAGCTCCTTATAATATGTAGGATTGTAGGGGTTCTTGTAGAGGGGCTGGAACTCGTAGCCCTCGACCAGGAGCCCCCACCAGTCGCGCCGCTGTCCGAAGTTGATGGGACCGTCCATCGCCTCCATGCCGCGGCCGGCAAGCCACATGCGGGCAGCGTCGAACAGCATGTCGGCGACCTGCTGGCAGTCGATACACTCGAAGAATCCGCACCCGCCCGTGGGCTGCTCCTCCAAAGCGGCCTTCTCGCGGTTGTAGAACGCGGCGATGCGCCCGACGACCTTGCCGCTGCTGTCGCGCACGACCCACCGGACGGCCTCGCCGTCGGCGAAAAGCTCGTTCTTGTCGCGGTCGAAGACCTCCAGAACATCCTGGTCCAGCGGGCAGACCCAGTTGGGATAACCCTCGTAGAGGGTCTTGGGAAAATCGAGCCACTCACGCTCGGCGGCAGGGGTCGCAACCTCCTGCAAACGATATTTTTGCGAATCCATCGTACGATATTTTGGTGAACCGGTAACCACGGCCGGCGCCCGCCCCACGCAACGTTCGCTCGAAAATATTGCGGAAGCGCGCCTGCCTTAAGACAAAGATAACCATTTTTTCTTATATTTGTTCAGCCGACCGAAAAAGAGACGCCCTATGGAAAAGACCCGCGAAGAACAACTGCCCGACGGCACCCGGCCGCAGTACCGCTTCATGAAGTACCGGATACACAAAATCCTGCTGGTATGCTGCAGCTACGACGGCTACATACTCGAAGAAGACGGCCACATCGAATCGCAGATCAACCAGGAGTACCTGGACCTCAACCTGTCGAATCCGCCCTCGTTCACGCGGGTGAGTTCGACGCGCGAAGCCCTCGACGTACTGGCCGACGACGATTCGTACGACTTCATCCTGACGATGTACAACGTCGGCGAACCGGACGTCTTCAGTTTCGCCAAGACCGTCAAGCAGCGCCACCCGCAGATACCCGTGGCACTGCTGACCTCGTTCTCGAAAGACATCTACCGCCGCATCGAGGAGCAGGACCGCTCGGGGCTCGACTACATCTTCTGCTGGCACGGCAACAACGACCTCATCATCGCCATCATCAAGCTGGTCGAAGACAAGATGAACGCCGAGGAAGACATTCTGCAAGGCGGCGTGCAGGCGATTCTGCTGGTCGAGGACTCGATTCGCTTCTACTCGACCTATCTGCCCGAGCTGTACCGTCTGCTGCTGATGCAGAACACCGAATTTCTGAAGGACGCCCTCAACGAGCAGCAGCAGATTCTGCGCAAACGGGCCCGGCCCAAAATCCTGCTGGCGACCAACTACGACCAGGCGACCGAACTTTACGACCGCTACAAGAACAACCTGCTCGGCGTCATTTCGGACGTGGGATTCGTGATGCACGCCGACGACAAGCCAGCCGACGAGCGGCCCGACGCAGGCATGGCGCTCTGCCGCCGCATCCGCCAGGACAACCCGCTGATGCCGGTGCTGCTGCAATCGTCGCAGGTCGAATTCCGGGCGCAGGCCCGTGAGCTGGGCGCCGGATTCATCGCCAAGAATTCCAAGACGCTGCTGTCGGAGCTGCACGACTACATCTCGACAGAATTCGCGTTCGGCGACTTCGTGTTCCGCGACCCGCAGACAGGCACGGTCATCGGCCGTGCCAAGGACCTGGCACAAATGCAACAGATGATTGCGACGGTGCCCGACGATGCGTTCGAGTACCACACTTCGCAGAACCACCTCTCCAAATGGCTCTACTCGCGGGGGCTCTTCCCGCTGGCGGCCTCCGCCGCTACAACAAGGGCCATTTCGCGTCGGTCGAAGAACACCGCCGGGTGCTGGTGGGGCTCATCCGCGACTACCGCACGCTACTTGGGCAGGGCGTGGTGGCGCGCTTCGACCCGGAGACCTACTCCGACGCCGTGGCGTTCGCCCGCATCGGCGAGGGCTCGCTGGGCGGCAAGGCCCGCGGGCTGGCGTTCATGAACTCGATGCTCATCAAATACCGCCAGTACGACAAGCACGACGGGGTGCGCATCATGATTCCGCGCTCGGTGGTCATCGCAACCGACTGGTTCGACGAGTTCATCCGGCAGAACGGCCTGCAATACGTCATTTCGCGGGAGTGCACCGACGAGGAAATCCTGTCGGAATTCGTCACGGCGACCATCCCGGCCCGGCTCCAGGAAGAACTCAAGGCCTACATCCGGACCGTGCGGGCGCCACTGGCCGTGCGTTCGTCGTCGAAGCTGGAAGACTCGCACTACCAACCTTTCGCGGGCATCTACTCGACCTACATGATTCCCTACACGGAGAACGAGGACCAGATGTTGCGGCTCCTGCTGCGGGCTGTGAAGAGCGTCTATGCCTCGGTCTACTTCGCGGCGTCGAGGGCCTACATACAGAGTTCGCAGAACCTGATTTCGGAGGAGAAGATGGCGGTCATCGTGCAGGAAGTGTGCGGTACGGAGCAGAACGGGCTCTTCTTCCCGACCTTCTCGGGCGTAGCACGCTCGATCAACTGCTACCCCATCGGCGACGAAAAGCCCGAAGACGGCATCTGCAACGTGGCGATGGGACTTGGCAAACTCGTGGTCGACGGCGGACGGACCCTGCGCTTCTCGCCCCGTTACCCGCAGAAAGTATTGCAGACCTCGACGCCGGAACTTGCGCTGCGCGACACGCAGACGGAGGTGCTGGCGCTGAGCCTGCGGCCCGAAGAATTCCGGACGTCGATAGACGACGCGGTGAACCTGCGCCGGCTGACGGTCAGCGAAGCGGGCGAATACCGCAACGCCTGCCATGTGACGTCGGTGTGGGACCGCGAGAACGAACGCATCTCGGACAGCCCCTACGACCGCGGGCGCAAGCTGATAACGTTCAACAACATACTGAAGTACAACACTTTCCCGCTGGCGGAAATCGTGCGCGACATCCTGGCGATGGGAGCCGAGGAGATGCGCTGCCCGGTGGAGGTGGAATTTGCGGTCAACATGGACGTGGACGCGGGCCGCGAACGGATATTCAACCTGCTGCAAATCCGCCCGATTATCGACAGCCAGGACAACCGCCCGGTCGACTGGAGCGAAACGGAGACCAGCGATGCGCTGATTTACGGCGAGAGCGCGCTGGGCATCGGCCAGATGGCCGACATCGCGGACATCGTCTATGTGAAGACCGAGAAATTCAGCTCGCTGGCGACGGAGAAAATCGCCGACGAACTGCTGGCGCTCAACGCACGTCTGCGCGACGAAAAACGCCCCTACATCCTGGTAGGCCCGGGCCGCTGGGGTTCGTCGGATCCGTATCTGGGGGTGCCGGTCAAATGGAGCCACATATCGGAAGCGAAAGTAATCGTAGAATGCGGCATCGAAAACTTCGACGTGGAACCCTCGCAAGGAACCCACTTTTTCCAGAACGTCACCTCGCTGGGCGTAGGCTATCTGACAATCAACCCGTTCCGGGGCGACGGCATCTTCCGGCAGGACCGATTGGACGCCCGCGAAGCCCTCTACGAAGGGGAATACCTGCGGCTGGTACGCTTCGACCGCCCGCTGTGGGTCTGCATCGACGGCCGCTCGGACCGGGGAATGGTCGCTATAAAGTGAAAGGTGAATTTTGCGGATAAATAAGAGCCCGGCTGAAAAAATCCACAAAAAGATTACATTCCATAAGAATAATTCCTATATTTGTTCTAAACAAAAACCTTAAAACACCTGCAAGCTATGAATGTAAACAATCTGATGACCGAACTCGAACGGAAGCATCCGGGCGAGAGCGAGTACCTGCAAGCCGTGCGCGAAGTACTCATGACCGTGGAGGAGACCTACAACAAACACCCCGAATTCGAGGCCAACCGCATTGCGGAACGAATCGTGGAACCCGACCGCAGTTTCACGTTCAAGGTGGTATGGGTCGACGACAAGGGCGAAGTGCAGGTCAACACGGGCTACCGCTTCCAGTTCAACAACGCCATCGGCCCCTACAAGGGCGGGCTGCGTTTCCACCCCTCGGTGAACCCCTCGATTCTGAAATTCCTGGGCTTCGAGCAGATTTTCAAGAACGCGCTGACGACCCTGCCGATGGGCGGTGCGAAAGGCGGCTCGGACTTCAACCCCAAGGGCAAGTCGGACCGCGAGGTGATGCGCTTCTGCCAGGCTTTCATGACGGAGCTGTGGCGCCACATCGGCCCGGAGACCGACGTACCTGCAGGCGACATCGGCGTGGGCGGCCGCGAAATCGGCTACCTCTACGGCATGTACCGCAAGTTGGCGCGCGAGAACACGGGCGTGTTGACGGGCAAGGGCATGACCTACGGCGGCTCGCTGATTCGTCCGGAAGCGACGGGCTTCGGCGCGGTCTATTTCCTGCGCCAGATGCTTGAAAAAGCAGGCATGGACATCAAGGGGCAGACCATCGCCATCTCGGGCTTCGGCAACGTAGCGTGGGGCGCGGCGACGAAAGCCACGGAGCTGGGTGCCAAGGTCGTGACGATTTCGGGCCCGGACGGCTACATCTACGACCCCGAAGGACTGAACGCCGAGAAAATCGCCTACATGCTTGAACTGCGCGCGTCGAACAACGACGTAGTGGCTCCCTATGCCGACAAGTTCCCGGGCTCGAAATTCGTGGCGGGCCGCAAGCCGTGGGAAGTGAAGGTCGACATCGCGATGCCCTGCGCGACGCAGAACGAGCTGGGCGGCGAAGACGCCAAACAGCTGCTGGCCAACGGCGTGAAGATCGTGGCCGAAGTGTCGAACATGGGCTGCCGCCCGGAAGCCATCGACGCGTTCATCGCGGCGAAGATACCCTACGGCCCGGGCAAGGCGGTCAATGCGGGCGGCGTAGCGACGTCCGGCCTGGAAATGACGCAGAACTCGCAGAAACTCAACTGGACGGCCGAAGAAGTCGACGCGAAGCTGCACCAGATTATGAGCTCGATTCACGGAGCCTGCCTGGAATACGGCACGGAGAAAGACGGCTATATCAACTACATGAAAGGCGCCAACATCGCCGGCTTCATGAAAGTGGCCAAGTCGATGGTCGAGCAGGGAATCCTGTAAGAGCAACGGTTCAAGAATACGACGACGGGAAAAGCCGAATGGCTTTTCCCGTTTTTTTAGCGTGCAAAAAACCTCTTACTTTTAACCTTTCACCTTTAACTTTCTTTTCAAACTGCGGACGGCCTCGCCACCGAGGGCGAGGAACGAGGAAGCACCGACGACAAAAGCCCATTCGCGCAAGGAAAGGGGGACGGTGCGGAAAACCTCTCCGCCGAAACGCACGATAAGGAACTGCCCGAAGCCGATAGCAAGGAGAATAAGGAAGAATTCGCGGCATCCTTTCCACGAAGCAAAGACACAGCGCCGCGTCTCGAACCCTTTGGCGTTGAACATGTTCCAAAACTGCATGAAGACGAACAAGGAGAAGAAGACCGTCAGCTGCCGCACGGAAAGCTCGGCGCCGCCGCGGGACCACCACCCCAACAAACCGAGCAGGGCAACAACCATCAGCCCGCCGCAGACGAAAATAGTCCGGGCCATGGCGGGCGTGATGATGAACTCGTCGCGCGGACGCGGACGGTCGGCCATCACCCCGGGGTCGGGCGGGAGCGAAGCCATGGCCATGGCGGCGAGGGTGTCCATGATGATGTTGACCCACAGAATCTGCACGACGGTGAGGGGCATTTCGGTGCCGAAAACCGCCCCGGCGAAGCAGATGACGATGGCCGCGAAGTTGATGGTGAGCTGGAACAGCACGAACCGCTGGATGTTGCGGTAGAGCGAACGGCCCCACATGACGGCCGTGGCGATGGACGAAAACGAATCGTCGAGCAGCGTGATGTCGGACGCATCCTTGGCCACGGAAGTGCCGGAGCCCATGGAGAGCCCGACATGGGCGAAGTTGAGCGCAGGTGCGTCGTTGGTGCCGTCGCCCATCATGGCCACC
>OFFM01001846.1_pt1 | contig 10543 bp, 9 predicted proteins | sample 1521401 | NCBI WGS metagenome assembly OFFM01 (sample SAMEA3504118, study PRJEB24116) | mouse gut metagenome | biome: mouse gut; feature: mouse-associated habitat; material: faeces | place: Denmark | collected 2011
TCCCTGCTGCTCACCGGCCGCATCGCCACCCCCCGCGACACCGCCGCCGCCCTCGCCGCCATCACCCCCGCCGACATCGCCTCCGCAGCCGCCGCCCTCCTCCCCCTGTCGCGCCTCACCCTCCGCTAATCTTTTTTGCAAGCCCGCAGCGGGATAAGTCGCTAAAGTTTTGTAACTTTGCGGGCAGAACTCTAACTGACTTCTCACAATGCTTACGACTCTCACTTCCACCGACTTCCACTTCCCCGGTCAGAAAAGCGTGTACCACGGCAAGGTGCGCGACGTATACGATATCGACGACTCCGTGCTGGTGATGGTGGCCACCGACCGCATCTCGGCCTTCGACGTGGTGCTCCCCAAGGGTATCCCCTACAAGGGCCAGGTGCTCAATCAGATTGCCGCTTACTTCCTCGACGCCACAGCCCATGTGGTGCCCAACTGGAAGCTGGCCACGCCCGACCCGATGGTGACTGTCGGCACCAAGGCCGAGGGTTTCCGCGTGGAGATGATCATCCGCGGCTACCTCACGGGCAGCGCCTGGCGCGAGTATGCGGCCGGCGCCCGCGAGATATGCGGCGTGAAACTCCCCGACGGCATGAAGGAGAACGAGCGCTTCCCCCACCCCATCATCACTCCCACCACCAAGGCCGACGCCGGCCACGACGAGAATATCTCGCGCGAGGAAATCATCGCGCAGGGCATCGTGTCGGCCGAGGACTATGCCGTGATGGAAGAGTATACCTACAAGCTCTTTGAGATTGGCTCCAAGATGGCCGCCGACAAGGGGCTGATACTGGTCGACACCAAGTATGAGTTTGGCAAGGTGGCCGGCAAGGTGATACTCATCGACGAGATTCACACCCCCGACTCGTCGCGCTACTTCTACGCCGAGGGCTACGAGGAGCGCATGGCTGCCGGCGAGCCCCAGCGCCAGCTCAGCAAGGAGTTTGTGCGCCAGTGGCTCATCGAGAACGGCTTCATGGGCCGTCCCGGCCAGCAGGTGCCCGAGATGACCGACGAGATCTGCCGTTCCATCTCCGAGCGCTACATCGAGCTGTATGAGCACGTGACCGGCTCGCGCTTTGTACCCGCTCCCGAGAGCGACCTCGACCGCCGCATCGAGACCAACGTGCTCGACTGCCTCACCAACATCGAGCGGTGAGTCCCGAGCAGATCACACCCTACGGCAGCGCCGACGGCGGCTCGAAGACCGACCAGGTGCGCCGCATGTTTGACCACATCGCGCCGGCATACGACCGCCTCAACCGCTATATGAGCCTCGGGCTCGACGGCGGCTGGAGGCGGCGCGCCGTGGCCGCCGCCGCCCCGCGCCATATCGTCGACATCGCCTGCGGCACGGGCGACTTTGCCATATCGCTGGCCCGGGCCATCGGGGGCGCCCGCGTCACGGGCGTCGACCTCTCGGAGGGCATGGTCGAGGTGGGACGCCGCAAGGTCGCCGCCGCCGGCCTGGCCGGCCGCATCGACCTGCGCACCGGCGACTGCCTCGACGGAGGCGGCATCGTGCCGGGCAGCGCCGACGCTGTGACGGTAGCCTTCGGGGTGCGCAACTTTGCCGACCTCGCCGCCGGCTACCGCGCCATGCTACGGATGCTGCGCCCGGGCGGCCGGCTGTGTGTGCTCGAGCTGGCGCGCCCGGCCTCGCCGCTGGTGCGGCCGGGCTACGACCTCTACACCCGCGCGCTCATCCCCCTGATGGGCCGCATCATATCGGGCGACACCCGCGCATACTCTTACCTGCCCGAGAGCATCGCCGCCGTACCCCGCGGAGAGCAGATGCTCGACCTCATGCGCCGGGCCGGATTTACCGGCGCGCGGTATACCGACCTCACCCTGGGCGTATGCTGCATCTACACGGCTGAGAAACCATTGTAACCCATCCATGTATCTATGAAGAAGCTCCTGACACTCACCATATCGCTGTGCGTCGCCCTGGCGGCCGGCGCGCAGGCCATGTATTTCGGCTCGGCACGCGTAGCCGACACCGCGGCCGGGGAGCCGCTGCCGCCCGTGTCGGTATCCGACTCGCTGCTGGCGGTTTACGCCGCGGCCGCCGACTCCATCGACTCGCCCTTTGTGGAGCCGCTGGCTCTGCCCGACCTCTTCTTCATGCCGCCCATCTACGACACCTTCCGCTTTGCGCGCCCTCTGACCATCGGCGAGCAGACCCACAGCGGACGCCCCGAGATGGAGTGGGCCGAGGACTACGACGTGCTCGCCCGGCAGATGGCCCTGATGCGCCACGAGCTGTACTTCGGCCACCCCGAGCTGGTGCAGTACAATCTGAGCTCGCTGCCCGAGGCGCCACAGAAGTACTATGCCACCGTCAATCCCGCCGACCTCACCATATCGGTGGGAGAGATCTCGACCGCCCCGCCGGCCGACATGCCTGTGCTCGAGCAGGAGAAGATTGAGAAGAAGCATTGGATACGCACATTCAACGCATCGCTGCAGTTCAGCCAGGCATATGTGTCGCCCAACTGGTACCAGGGCGGCAACAACAACCTCAATGCACTGGCGCAGATATACTACAACGTGAAGCTCAACCAGAGCTACCATCCCAACCTGCTCTTTGAGTTTACCGCCCAGTACAAGCTCGGCGCCAACAATGCCCCCGAAGACTCCATCCACGCATACAGCATACAGGAAGACCTGCTGCAGGTCAACACCACATTTGGTGTGAAGGCCGCCCGCCGGTGGTACTACTCGTTTACGGGCCAGTTCAAGACCCAGGTGCTCAACTCATACAAGAGCAACACGCGCGACCTGCGCTCGTCGTTTCTCTCGCCGGGCGAGCTCACCGCCGGTGTCGGTATGACCTACAACTATGCCAACCCGCGCAAGACCGTGCTCTTCGACGCATCCATCGCCCCGCTCTCTTACAACCTTAAGACCTGCATCAGCAACCGCATCAACCACGACCAGTACGACATACGCCCCGACCGCAAGACGGTGAGCAAGTTTGGTAGCAGCTGCGAGCTCAAGTTCCAGTGGAAAATCACCTACAACATCCAGTTCAACTCGCGCGTCTTCGCCTTTACCGACTACGAGTCTTTCCAAGCCGACTGGGAAAACACGCTGGCCATGGACATCAACCGCTTCCTCACCACCCAGATATACGCCCACGCCCGCTACGACACCCGTACCCCGCGCGAGGCCGATTCCGACTGGCATAAGTTTCAGCTCAAGGAGATATTCTCGATAGGCTTCGCCTACAAATTCTCGTCTATCTGATGCACGCCCGGGCCGCCGCAGCCATATGTATGCTCTGGGCGGCATCGGCCGTCCACGCAGCCACCGACGTCCTCACGGGCGACTGGCGTGTCAATGGCGGCGGTGCCACCCTGCGCATCGGCGCTCCGGCTGCCGACGGCGGGTCGATGACCGTCACATGGCTCGACGGCCCCGACTGGAGCATAGAGCCGGGCACGTTGGTGGGCACGGCTACTCCCGGCTCAGAGCCGGGAGTGTACGACCTGAGACTGGCGGTCGACCCCGACAGCCGCCGCTCCCGCACCGCGGCCTTTGCCGTGCACATGCCCGACGGCGACACCCTCGACTTCCGACCCTACAACCACCGCACCACCGTATCGCTCTGGCGCTGGGTACCGTATCTCTTCCGCGTGACCGTCGTAAAGGGCCGCGAGCACCCCGAGGGACTCGACGGCGCCCGCCGCGTGGGAGCCACCCCGAGATTTGTCGTGCTATGAGAGCCATCGCCGCCATACTCCTGCTGCTGGCGAGCATCGGCGCCATGCACGCCCAGCACCTCACCCGCCGCATACCCGCCCGCGCTGCCGCGGCGACGCAGCCCTCGACCGTGGCCGGGGCGACGGCCGACACAGTGCGCGGCGCCGCGCTCGACTCGGTGAGAGTCGCCGGCTTTGAAAAAGCGCTGCGCTCGACGCGCGAGAGCATGTTTGTGACCAACGGCACCGCCCGCGACATCTCCGGCCTGGGCATCGACATATCATATTACGACACCCGCCGCCGACTGCTCCACCGCGCATCCCACACCGTGGCCGCCGACATCCCCGCCGGCGAGACCCGTCGGGTGGAGGTGCCGTCGTTTGACCGCGGCGGAGCATTCTACTACCGTCTGTCGGCGCTGCCCCGCGGCGCGCGGCAGGCCACACCGTTTGACGTGCATACGCGCGTAACCTACATCACACTACAGCAATGAAAATAGCAATACTCGTGGCCATGGACAAGGAGCTCGAGCTGGTGCTCGCAGCCGTCGGCCCCACATCGCAGCTTCGCCTCGGCGACACCGTATATCACACCGCCCCCTACGGCCGTCATGAGCTCATCATCGGCAAGGCCGGCATCGGCAAGGTCAACGCCGCCATCGCCACCGTGACCCTCCTGGACAACCTCCACCCCGCGCTGGTCATCAACAGCGGCGTGGCCGGCGGCGTCGGCGTCGCCCGGCCGCTCGACGTGGTGATACCCACCTCCATCGCCTACCACGACGTATGGTGCGGCCCCGGCACCGAGCCCGGCGTGGCCGACGGTATGCCCGCGCGGTTTGGCTGCCCGCTCGACGACGAGCACATCTCGGGCCTGGGCGCCCGCGCAGGGCTGCTCGCCTCGGGCGACATCTTCGTGTCTAGCGCCGCCGAGGTCGAGCGCATACGCTCGCTGTACCCCGACGCCGTGGCCGTCGACATGGAGTCGGCCGCCATGGCCCACGCCTGCCACATGCGCGGCGTGCCCTTCATCTGCCTGCGCGTGGTGAGCGACACCCCCGGCGCCGTCGACGACAACGCCGCCCAGTACTCCGACTTCTGGACCGACGCTCCGCGCCATACATTCGACACCCTCCACCGCCTGCTGCAAATCCTGTGAAAGACCTGCCTGTAATACGCGGGCGCCACTACATCGCTGCTGCCGTAGCCGAGGGAGAGCACGAGCATCAAGACTTCAAATACCTCATCTCCGACGCCCGCAAGATAGCCCGCTCCATATCGGCCTTTGCCAACGCCGGCGGCGGGCGGCTCCTCATCGGCGTCAAAGACAACGGCACCGTGGCCGGCGTGCGCAGCGAGGAAGACGTGTATGTGGTCGAGCAGGCCGCCGGGCGCTACTGCGACCCGCCGCAGACCGTCGAGTTCACAGCCTTCCGCGTCGACGCCGGCGTGGTGGTCATCCGCGCCACCATCGCCCCGGCCGCGAGCCGCCCCGTGCGCTGCATCGAGCCCGACGGCCGCCGCCGCGCATACTACCGCGTGGCCGACGAGAATATCGCCGCCCATCCGCTGATGGTGCGCACCTGGCGCCGCCGGGCAGAGGGCGGCGCGGCCCTATGCGTCGACTCGCGCCATACCGCCCTGCTGCGCCTGCTGGGAGAGCACAGCCCCGAGGGCCTCGACACCCCCGACATCGCCCGCGCCCTGGGCATGTCGCAGCGCGCCACCGACACCATGATCGTCGAGCTCGCCGCCGCCGGCATCGTCACCTTCACCTACCGCCATCCCCGCTTCCTCATCACCCTGCCGTGAGCCGCAATCCCCTACAACCTGCCGGCATACCCGTCGGGCACAATACCGTTCTCAATCAATAGGCTTTCAAGCTCGCTGTCAAAGGTATGAGCAAGATGATGCGCCTCCTGTCCGGCTATATAGTCGATAACTGTCTGCCTGTCGAAATGCGACACGGAAAATGCGCCGTAACTTTTACCCCATCCCTCGAAATCGGGGAATGCGGCATGACGCTGAAAGGTCTGAGAAGTCCTGACCTTTATCAACTTGACCATATCCGGAATGAGCACCGTCGGCGGGACGTCGACAAGCATATGCACATGGTTGCGACATGCGTTGATGCGTACAAGATACCACCCTTGGCGGATACACAACTCGTGTATAAACTTCAGCATAATCCGCTTTGAAGCTTCGGGGATTGTAGTGCGTCTATACTTTGTGGCGAATACTATGTGTTGATAATTCTTTGTATAGCTCATGACTGATATATTTGCGGCATCCCCTTGGGATGCGCGTGGATGGGGGCCAACCATCCGACGGATGAATCCGTCGGCTAACATCAAGCGAGAGCCGCTTTGCGGCTCTGCCGCCGCAACCGCAGCGTGCCGACCATCGCGCTCGGCGACCGCAGCGCGGCAGGGCTTGCATTCGCGCACGGCGACGGCAATGTGGGCGGCAACGCCGCCCCGCTTGATGTTAACCGCAAGATTTATCTTGCGGTGAGTCGCAACGATAGGTATGCGCATCCCAAGGGGATGCCGCTACCGGGTTGATGGCGGCGGCGATGCGGCGGCTACGGAGGTATCTTGCGGAGATGCGGGGCGGGGCACAATATTTGGGGCGGGGATACGTTTTATGTAGTAATGAAACTGACAAGACTCTTATCTCTCCTGATACCGGCGGCCATCGCTTTGGCTGCCACCGGATGCATCGACGACGGCTTCTCGGGGTCGGCCGCCGACCAGCCTACTTTCTCGACTGACACGCTCGATATGGGCGTGATCTTTACCGACGCGCCGTCGACGACTCACCGCTTTACGGTATACAACCGCGCCGACAAGGCTATCTTCATCGGCTCCATCGCCCTGCGCGGCGAGCACGCGGGGCTGTTCCGCCTCAATGTCGACGGCATGAGCGGCCGCGATTTTGCGGGCGTGGAGATACGCGCCAAAGACTCCATCTACGTGTTTGTGGCGGCGACGCTGCCGCCCAACGGCCTCACGGCGCCGGTGGAGGTGGCTGCGGCACTCGATTTCACCACCATGGGCGAGACCCGCACTGTGACGCTGGCTGCCCGCGGCCGCGATGTGGAGCGTCTGCGCGCCGTCACTCTCACCGCCGACACCCGTCTGACGGCCGACCGTCCTTACCAGGTGTTTGACTCGCTGGTGGTGGCTCCGGGCGCCACGCTCACCATCGACCCGGGAGCGGAGCTGCTTTTCCACGACGGCGCATACATGGCCGTGCGCGGCACGCTCAAGGCTGTCGGCACGCCGGAGGCGGAAATCACCATGGCCGGCGACCGCACGGGCAATGTGGTGAGCGATATATCGTTTGACCTGATGTCGCGCCAGTGGACGGGCCTCTTTTTCACCGCCACCTCGACCGACAATGAGCTGAGCCACACCTGTGTGCGCAATACCTGGCAGGGTGTCACTGTCGACCGCGCCCCGCTGCTGATGGTCAACACTCGCCTGCGCAACTCGGGCGGCACGGTGCTCGACGCCACCCACGCCGCCATCAGCGCCTACGGCTGCGAGCTGGCCGAGGCTGCGGCCGGAGTGGTGAGGCTGCACGGCGGCAGCCATACCTTCAACCACTGCACGCTGGCCAACTACTACCTCTTCTCGGCCATCGGCGGCCCGCTGGTAGCATTCGGCCACTACAAGGATGGCGACGACAGCACCGACGACTCGGGTCTGCCGCTGCTCCGCGCCGACTTCTCCAACTGCATACTCTACGGGCTTGGCACCGACCTGGGCGACGGCAAGCTCGACGGCACCGGCATCACGCTGCGCCGCTGTCTGCTGCGCAGCGACGGCAGCGACGACGACAATTTCATCGCCTGCCTCTGGGATACCGACCCGATGTACCGCACCGTGCGCGAGGATTATCTGTTTGACTACCGTCTGCAGCCGGAGTCGCCCGCTATCGGCGCGGCCGACCCCGCGCTCACCGCGCCTCAGGCTGCCGCCGACCGCTACGGCATGAGCCGCGGCGCATCCCCCGACCTGGGCGCATATGTATACACTCCCGACAATGAGCAAGACCACCACGACGACTGACGCAGCCATCACCATCAAGGGCGCCAGGGTCAATAATCTGAAAAACATAGATCTGACGCTGCCGCGCGGCAAATTCATAGTGATATCAGGACTTTCCGGCTCCGGGAAGTCCTCGCTCGCTTTCGATACCCTCTATGCCGAGGGCCGGCGGCGATATGTGGAGAGCCTGTCGGCCTATGCCCGCCAGTTTATGGGCAAGATGGTCAAGCCCGAGTGCGACTTCATACGCGGGCTGCCGCCTGCCGTGGCCATCGAGCAGAAGGTCAACACGCGCAACCCGCGCTCGACCGTGGGCACCTCCACCGAGATATACGACTATCTGCGGCTGCTCTTTGCCCGCGTGGGCCGCACCGTCTCGCCCGTGTCGGGCGCCGAGGTGCGCAAGCACACCGAGGAGGATGTGCTCGCCGCTGCCGCCGCCTGCCCCGAGGGCACGCGCATCGCGGTGGTGGCCCCGGTCGCCCCGCCAGAGGGCCGCGACATGGCCCGCCAGCTCGACATCCTGCGCCAGGAGGGATTCTCGCGCATCGTCGCGGCCGACGGGGGCTTTGTCGACATCGCCGAGGCTGTGGGCGACCCTGCCGTGGCCGGCGCGGCCACGGTCGACCTGCTCATCGACCGCCTGGCCGTGGCCCGCGGCGGCGACGAGCTCTCGCGCCTGGCCGACTCGGCCGAGACAGCTTTCTTTGAGGGTCACGACGCCTGCTCGCTGCTCATCTACGACAGCCCCGGCCAGGCGCCGCGGCGGATTGACTTCTCGCGCCGCTTCGAGGCCGACGGCATGACCTTCACGGAGCCGTCGGAGCAGATGTTCAACTTCAACAACCCTTACGGCGCGTGCCCCGTGTGCGAGGGCTTCGGCAAGGCGCTCGGCATCGACGAGGGCCTGGTCGTGCCCGACCCGTCGCGCTCGGTATACGACGACGCCGTCGCCCCCTGGCGCGGCCCGGCCATGAGCGAGTGGAAGCGCGACTTCATCGGCCACGCCTCCGGCGCCGGATTTCCCATCCACCGCCCCTACCGCGAGCTCACCGATGCCGAGCGCGACTATCTGTGGCACGGCGGTCGCGGCGACGGCTGGGGCGGCATCGACGGCTTCTTTAGCTGGATGGAGAGCCAGCGCCACAAGGTGCAGTTCCGCGTGATGTATGCGCGCTACCGCGCCAAGACCACCTGCCCGCTCTGCCACGGCTCGCGCCTGCGCGCCGACGCCCTGTATGTGCAGGTGGCCGGGCAGACCATCGACCGGCTGGTGAGGATGCCCGTGCGCGAGCTGGCGGCGTGGTTTGACGACCTGCGCCTCGAGGGCAACGACGCCCGCATCGCCGAGCGCCTGCTCACCGAGATACGTAGCCGCCTGGGCTATCTGGTCGAGGTGGGGCTGGGCTATCTCACGCTCGACCGTCTGTCGTCGTCGCTCTCGGGCGGCGAGAGCCAGCGCATCAACCTGTCGACCTCGCTTGGCAGCAGCCTGGTGGGCTCGCTCTATATCCTCGACGAGCCCAGCATCGGGCTGCACCCGCGCGATACCGACCGTCTGATCGGCGTGCTGCGCAAGCTCCAGGGGCTGGGCAATACGGTGGTGGTGGTCGAGCACGACGAGGAAATCATCCGCTCGGCCGACATGCTCGTCGACGTCGGCCCCGACGCCGGTCGCCTCGGCGGCGAGATAGTGTATGCCGGCCCGGTGGCCGACATCGCCGGCACTCCCCGCTCGCATACCGCCGACTATCTCACCGGCGCCGCATCGATACCCGTGCCGTCGTCGCGGCGCGCCTCGCGGCGATACATCGAGGTGACCCACGCCACCGAGCACAATCTGCGCGACGTCACCGCCCGCTTCCCGCTGGGCGTGATGACAGCCGTCACCGGCGTGAGCGGCTCGGGCAAGTCGACTCTGGTGCGCGACATTCTCTACAAGGCCCTGGCCCGCCGGCTCGACGCCGGCACCGACGCCCCCGGAGCCTTCGGCGAGCTGCGCGGCGACCTGGCCGCGGTGGGCGATGTGGTCTTTGTCGACCAGAATCCCATCGGACGCTCGTCGCGCTCCAACGCCGCCACATATCTCAAGGCCTACGACGAGATACGCGAGCTGATGGCCTCGCAGCAACACTCGCGGCAGATGGGATTTACGGCCGGCTACTTCTCGTTCAATACCGAGGGCGGGCGCTGCGAGGAGTGCAAGGGCGAGGGCTCGGTGACCATCCCGATGCAGTTTCTGGCCGACGTCACCATACCCTGCGAGGCGTGCGGCGGCAAGCGCTTCAAGCGCGAGATACTGGAGGTGAAGTACCGCGGCCTCAATATCTCCGACATACTCGACCTCACCGTCGACGCCGCCATCGACTTCTTTTCGGCCGGCGAGGGTACCGCCGTGGAGCGCCGCATAGTGCGCCGCCTCCAGCCGCTCCACGACGTCGGGCTGGGCTACATCAAGCTGGGCCAGTGGTCGTCGACCATGTCGGGCGGCGAAAACCAGCGCGTCAAGCTGGCCTCGTATCTGGCCGACGAGCGCCCCCGCCCCACGGTATTCATCTTCGACGAGCCCACCACCGGCCTGCATTTCCACGACATACACATACTGCTCGACTCCTTCCGCCGCCTCATCGAGAAGGGGCACACCCTCATCATCATCGAGCACAATCCCGACGTAATCAAGAGCGCCGACCATATCATCGACATGGGCCCCGACGGCGGCGACGCCGGCGGCACAATCGTGGCCACCGGCACACCCGAGGAAATCGCCGCCTGCCCCGA
>OFFM01001848.1_pt1 | contig 10539 bp, 3 predicted proteins | sample 1521401 | NCBI WGS metagenome assembly OFFM01 (sample SAMEA3504118, study PRJEB24116) | mouse gut metagenome | biome: mouse gut; feature: mouse-associated habitat; material: faeces | place: Denmark | collected 2011
CTGCCGACACCCGGCTGCCGCGCTCGGCGTCGCGGAAGATATATACCACGCGGCGTCCGTCGCTCACCACCCGCGGCCGCGAGATGGGTATCATCTTGGTGCCGCCGCCGCTCAGGCTGAAGGGTGTGCGGCGCTCGCCCACCTGCTCCATCTGCCAGGAGCGGCCGTCGTGGCGCACGAGGCGGTACTGCGGCACGGTCGAGGTCGAGTCACGCCAGTATGTGGCGATGAGCGGGCGGCCCCGGTCGTCGGCGGTCATGGAAGTCTGGTTGATAAGCTCCGAGCCCTGGGGTATGTGCCAGGCCACCTCGGCGGTGGCGGCTGTGACCGGCAGGGCATAGGCGCTGCCGTCGCTGCGCTGCCAGGTGCGGCCGCCGTCGGTCGAGCGGGCGTAGCACAGGTCGTGGTTGGTCTCGACCAGCCAGGTCTCACGCCATACCCAAGACAGATGCAGCGTGCCGCGCGGGTCGGCATACAGCTGCCAGTATGCGTTGCGCTCGCCCTCACCGTCGATGAGCACGTCGTGGACGCGCTCCCAGCGGCCGAGGTCGAGATCGTAGCGGTTCATCACCATATTTCCGCGGCCCGATGCGCCAGAGCGATACACAAATATCAGCTCGCCCGAGGGCAGCGTATGAAACTCCGGATACGTCACATCCTGCTCGTCGCGGCCCACCATCGGCTCGAGTGGCCCGAGAGTGAGCGCGCCGGGTGCAGTCCCGCGCGCATAGCGCAGCGGATGGCCGTGGTGGTCAAACGACGCGTGCAACACTCCGCGGCCGTCCACGGCGATGGATATCACATTGTGAGCGTCGGCCACGTTGCCGCGGTACTGCGTGCGCGCCACAGTCCAGTGGTCGCTGCCGAGGCGGCGCGAGGCCAGGGTGACATATCCCTCGGGGTCGTAATAGGCGGCATACTGCACCGAGTCGCGGGTAGCCAGCGGATTGGTGCGGAATACCGCCGTATTTACCGAGGTGGCGCTGTATCCCTCGCCGATGCGCGAGAGATGACAGCCCTCGCCCCGGCAATCCGGGGCGACGACTGTCGATAAGCACATTAAGACTAAAGCTGTGATGAATTTCATGTGCTTGCTATATCAGAAGAGGTCGGGCATGGGAGCGCCGTCGCCCCAGTGATGGTCTTTGGGGAAGGGCTGGCCGCCCCAGGCTTTCTGCGAGGTCCATGCCAGGGGGGCGTCGGTCCAGAAGGGGTGAGTGGCGGGCAGGCCCAGCGGCAGGAAGGCGAGCGAGGTCATGTACAGCGAGCCATTGTTGGTATACCAGTCGGCCACGTTGGGCTGACGGCCGGCAAAGCCGATGGTGAGGTATCCGCCCTCGTTGAAATTCTCCTTGCCGTCGTACATATTGTGCATCACGCGTGTGAGCGCCGCGCGCACCTGGCCGCGGGTGAGTCCTGCGGGCAGCTTCTCCTGCCAGGCCATCATCGCCAGGGGCTGCATGGTGGCCATGCGGTAAGGTATCGAGCGGCCGAATACCGGGAATGTGCCCTCGGGCGATATGAGGCGCTCGAGCACCACGGCATACTTCTGGGCGCGGCGCAGGGCGCGGTCGTAATACTTGCCGTAGTGGATGCGGGTATAGCGGCCGGTGTCGCGCATGGTGCTGAGGGTCTCCAGATACATGGGGTGGAAGACATAGCTGCTGTAGTAGTCAAAGGCAAAGGAGGGGCCGTCGGCATACCAGCCGTCGCCGGTGTACCACTCCTCGACCTTGCGTATGGCCGAGTTGATGCGGTACTCGTCGCAGTTGCCCGATGCCTTGCAGAGCAGGCTCTCGATGGTGGAGGAGAAGAGCACCCAGTTGGTGTACGGCGGGTCTACGCGGCGCAGCTGGCTGAACTCGGCGATGTAGCGCTGCTTGGTCACCGAGTCGAGCGGCTCCCAGAGGGCGTCGTAGGCGCGGATAAACGACTCGGCCACATAGGCGGCGTCGACCAGGGCCTGGCCGTGGCCGCGCCAAGCCAGATAGTCGGGGCTGTCGGGGTCGACGGCGTTGCGGTAAGCGGCCAGCGCCCACTCGCGCAGCTGACGGCGCTTGGCGCCCTCGGCGGTATCATCGTCGGGCAGGGCGAGCCAGGGGGCAATGCCGGCCATGAGGCGGCCAAATGTCTCCATGTAGGTGACGCGCTTGTCGCGGCCGTCCCAGTTGGGGCTCACCTCGACCTGCATGTTCTGCTGCAAAGTACCCTCGGCCATATTGCGGAGCACGGGAGCGGCCATGTTGTATGCCAGGTCGGTCCAGTATGCGCGGTCGTCGCCGGCCTCGCGCTCCAGATAGCGCACATACTCGCAGGCGGCGAGCAGAAATGCGCCGGTGCCGAAGTTGGATGTCGAGCGGGCATCGACGGTCTGCCCGGGGATGGCCTTCTCGCCGATGGGCTGCACGTAGCCCACCGTGCCGTCTTTCTGCAGGGCCTTCTTGGAGAGGTATTTCCAGGCGCGGTCTACGGCGTCGGTGTATTTGGCACCCTTGAGATAGCCGTGGTTGATGCCCCAGAGCAGGCCGTAGGTAAAGAATGCGGTGCCGCTGGTCTCGTAGCCGGGGGCGTGCTCCTCATCCATCATCGAGCGCGACCAGTAGCCGTCGGGGCGCTGGAGTGCCACCACAGCGTCGGCCATGCGCACGTATTTATCCTCAAAAAACTTGCGGTGTTTCCAATTGGCGGGCACATCGGCCAGCACCTTGGCCAGGCCGGCGAGCACCCATCCGTCGCCGCGGGCCCAGAAGTCCTTATGGCCGCCGTTGCTCTTGTGCTTGGGGTAGACATACTTGGCATCGCGGTAGTACAGACCTTCGTCGGCGTCGTACATGATGCTGTCGCTCACGAGCATATAGTCGTAGAGGCGGTCGAGATACTTGGTATTGCCGGTGATATTGTGGAGCTTGGTCATGACGGGCATCACCATATAGAGGCCGTCGGCCCACCACCAGTAGTCGCGCTGCGGGGTATCCATCTGATACTCCATCACCTGACGGGCGCGGCGTATGCGCTTGTCGTCGGGGAGTATGCGGTAGAGGTCGGCATAAGTCTGGAAGCAGATCTGCCAGTCTCCGAAGAGCACATGCTCGTCGGTCTCGCCGTAATTGTACTTCCAGGCAGAGCGGTCGTCGCTGCGGGCGCCCTTCCACTGGTTGTGCTCGGCCCATTGCTCGGAGTAGCGGCGCCAGTCGTCGCGGCCGGTGAGGAAGTAAGCCTCCATATTTCCGGTATGGTAGGCGGCGTTGTCCCAGAATGGGGAGGCCTCGGCCGGGTGGGTCGACTGCCAGCGGTCATTGACCTTGGCGATCATGTCGCGCACGGCCTGCGACTCCCGGGTGGGACCTGCTGTAAGAGACAGTACCGATGCTGCGGTCACTATCAGAGTCAGGATTCTTTTCATGTCGGTTGTTATAGACTGTTCGGTTAGGTATTTGATGTTTCGTCGGTATTGTCGGGGGCGGCGGCCTGGGTCTTGCGGCGGCCGGCATACTCGGTGGCGGTCATGCCGTACTCCTTTTTAAATGCCTTGGCAAATGATGAGTGGCTGCTGAAGCCTGTGGCCGCGGCTATCTCCACCACTGTCATGTCGCCGTGCACGAGCATCTCGACAGCTTGCGACAGGCGGCGGTGGCGTATGTACTCGTTGGTCGACACGCCCAGTATGGCGTTGACTTTGCGGTAGAGGGTCGATGTGCTCATGCACATCTTGTCGGCGATGAGGGCCACGCCGAGCTCTTCGTTGGCAAGATTTCCGTCGATGATGTCTATGAGCTTGTCCATAAAGCGGCGGTCGAGTTTGGAGAGCGCGCGGCGGGCGTCTTCCGACTCGCTGTGCCGCTCCTCGGGCGAGTTGTCGGCCGGCGCCGTCGCCACGGGCGGCTCGGTGGCCATAAACCGTCCGGCTATCAGGCGGCGTATGCGCAGCAGCGAGTGTATGCGGCTGCGCAGCAGCTTGGCGCTGAAGGGCTTGGTGAGATACGAGTCGGCGCCGGCATCGTAGCCCGACTCGCGGTCGTCCAGGGTATCCTTGGCTGTGAGCAGTATCACCGGGATATGGCTGGTGAGTATATCTTCCTTGATGCTGCGGCACATGGCGATGCCGTCCATCTCGGGCATCATGATGTCGCTGACGATGAGACCGGGATTTTCCTGCTGGGCCAGGCGCAGGCCCTCGAGGCCGTTGGCCGCTGTCACCACGTCAAACTCGTCGGAGAGTGCGCGGCTGATATACTCGCGTATGTCGGCATTGTCTTCCACCACCAGCAGACGCACCCGGCTGTCGCGGCTCTCGGGGCTGTCGGGCTCCTCGACTGGTTTTTCGGGGCTTGCGGGCGCATCCTCGGAGCCGTGTATGGCGCCGGGATATATGTTGTCGGAAAGCAGGGCGAGGGTAAATGTCGAGCCGCGGCCCTCGGTGGAGGCCACGCTGATGCGCCCCTCGTGGATGTCGGTGAGGCTCTTGACCAGCGCCAGACCGATACCGGTGCCGGAGGCCTGATGGGCCCCGTTCTCCTGGAAATAGCGCTCGAAGATATGGTCGAGATTGGCGCGCGATATGCCGTAGCCGGTATCGGCTACAGATATCAGGGTCTTGCTCCCGTCGCTGTCGTCGGTCTGATGGCAGCTCAGGGTGATGGTGCCGCGGGGGGTATACTTCACGGCATTGCTCAGCAGATTGTTGAGTATTGTGGTGATGATGCCGGAGTCGAAGTAGATGGGGCGGCTGTCGGCATCGATGTCGAGTACAAAGTCGACGGCCTGATTGCGGTTGAGCTCCTTAAACCGCAGCCCTATCTCGCGCACAAGGTTGGCGACGTTGCCGCGGCGCACGCTCAGACGCCGGTTTTGGGTCTCGGTCTTGCGGAACTCCAATATGCCGTTGATCTGATTGAGCAGTGTCGAGGCGCTGTCGCGGATGGTCTGCAGGCGGTATGAGTATCGCGAGGGCAGCGTCGGGTCGCTCACGAGGTCTTCGAGCGGACCCATGATGAGCGTGAGCGGGGTGCGCAGCTCATGGGTGATATTGGTGTAGAAGCGCAGGCGCTCCTCATTGAGGCGCTGGCGGTTGAGGTGCATGTCGCGCTCGAGCTGAAGCTGCCGGCGCAGATTTACCCTGCGGCGGGCGATGAGCACTCCGGCGACGACAGCTCCCAGCGCCAGCAGCGCGTAAAGCGTCTTTGCCCACCAGGTGAGCCACAGCGGCGGCTCTATCTCAAACTCGCAGAGAGTGGCCGGCTCGCTCCACGGGCGCCTGTACACACGCTGGCGCACCTTGAGCCGGTAGCGGCCGGGAGGCAGGTCGCGGAATACCACTGTATTGCGGCCCTCGGTATCGACCCAGCTGTCGCTCAGCCCCTCGAGCATATAGGATATGTCGACAAGCTCGTTCATCGACGGGTCGAGCACATTGAATGACACCGACACCGTATTGCGGTCGCTGCCCGAGATGTCGAGGTCGGTCACTCTCACGGGCTGCGGCGGCAGCTCGCGGCCCAGGGCGCCCGGGGCTATGGTAAATATGCCGTCGGTCGAGCAGAAGTATATGGTGCCGGTCGCGTCGGTGACCGACGCGCCCTCGATAAATGCCGCGGTGCGCACGTCGGCTACCTTGCTCTGAAACTCGATGGTGCTCCCCGTGGCATCGATGCAATACACGCCGCGGTTGGTGCTCAGCCACATGCTGCCGTCGGCGGCCTCCTCGATGCTCTTGACGTGGGTGATACCGGCCTTGGTCACGGCAGGTATCACGGTATAGACGGGGTCGGGCGCCTCGGGCTCGGCAAAGAGAGCCACACCGTTGCGGGTGGCTACCCACAGGCGTCCGCGGCTGTCGCGGCGCAGAGCGTTGATGGCGTTGGATGGAAATCCGTTGTCGAGATTATAGGTATGTATGAGCCGGCCATCGGTGTCGAAGAGCGACAGACCGCCGCCAAAAGTACCCACCCAGAGCCGTCCGCTCCCGTCGTGCCATACATCCTGCACCACACGGTCGGGCAGCTGGCTGTTTACGTCGGCGATGGCGCGGCTCGCGGTACCGTCGCTCTCGTAGAGGCCGCGGTCGGTGCTCACGAGCATACGGCCATCGGGGGCGGCATGGAGCCAGCGTACATTAGGAGGCACTCCGGGCACAGGCTCAAACGCTCTTTGGCCATCGTATATGAGACAGCCCGACTCCAATGTGCCGACCCACAGCCGGCCGCGGGAGTCAAATGCCAACGCACGCACCTCCGACTCGTCGGCACCGCCGTGCCGCGGCAACATCACGGGCGTGCACCCGGCCGAGTCGCAGCGCACTATCTCTCCCTCGCCGCCATACCATATGGCATCGCCTGAGGGGGCGGCGGCGGCGCACCACACGGGATTGTACATCGGCAGGCGCGAGCGGGTGTTGAGATATCTCACGCGCGAGAATATCGGGGCAAGCCACGTGGCCACATCGACTCCGGAGCGGTAGTCGCCAATCCACATGTTGCCGTTGGAGTCGGCAAAGAGCGAGCGCACCGTGCGACTCGATGTGCCGCCGGTATCGTAGCCTACCGGGAGATGGTCAAATCGTGCGCCGCTGATGTCGGCGTATGCGTAGCTGTCGGTATTGAGCACCGATACCCCACCCTGCGAGGTGGCAAACCACAGCTCGCCACCGCTGTGACGGGCGATATCGTCGACCTGACCGGCGCCTATCGAGTGAGGGTCGGCCTCGTCGTGCACAAATGGCGTCACCCGCAGGGTCTGCGGATTGACCAGCGCGGCCCCGCCGTCGGTCCCCACCCACAGATTGTTGTCGGTATCGACCAATATACGCTTTACGTTGCCGCCGGGCAGGCCGTCGGCCTCGGTGATGGTCACATGCCTGCGGGTAAGGGTATCGACTATGCTGAGCCCCCCGCCGGTATGCCCCACATATATCTTGTCGCCGGGGCCATCGGCCACAGCCCATGCGCCGCGCGGGAGATTCCTGATATTCGACCGGTCGTATACTTTTGCCTCGCGGGTGCGCGGATTGTAGTACTGCACACCGTAGTGATAGTGGGCCAGCCACATGCCGCCGTCGCCGGCCGGTACTATCGCTGTCACGGCCGAGCTGCGCAGGGCCGGCTCGTCGAGGGGGGTGATGACGCCGGTGCGCAGGTCGTATGTACACATGCCGTTGCGCTGTGTCGATATCCACAGTGTATCGGGATACGACGGAAGCACGGCCAGGCAGTTGAGCTCGTTGGCGCTCAGGCCTGAATTTTCCTTGTCAAATATCTTGAAACCGTGACCGTCGAAGCGGTTGAGGCCATCCTCGGTGGCGACCCATATGTATCCGGCGTTGTCCTGGGTGATGTCTACCACATGTCCGTTGGAAAGCCCGCGGGCCTTGTTGTAGGTCTTGACGTGGCGCTCCCCGGCAGTCTGTGCCGGGGCAACACATGCGAGCAAAAGAAATGTGATGGCTAAGATTGCAGTTTTCACGGTATGGCAAAGATAATGCTATCGGCGGGCGTCGGGTGTGTCACATTGTGCCGTAAATGTGTCCGGATAATTCAAACTGGCCTGCTGTTGATTGATTTCACCACAAAGTTGAGCAAAAAAGTCGGTTTATGTACCATAAAAATGTGTAAATTTGTGTCGATTCAATTCATCATCGCGCCGATTGAGGCGCACACCTGTCTTTTACCATGAAATCTCATCTGACTGCAAAGTCTGCAATCGCATTGGCCGCCCTGGCCATGACTGCCGCGGCCGAGGCCGCCATACCCCCGGTGGCCGGTCCCGACGGCCGCCTCTCCGTGTCTGTATCGCTGCTGCCCGGCGGCCGCCCGGCATACAGCGTGACCTACGACGGCAAGACCATACTGGAGCCGTCGCCGCTCGGCCTCACCATGACCACCGCCGACCTCAGCTCGGGCCTCGCGCTCGCATCGGTCGACTCGGCCCGCATCGACAAGGAGTACAGCCAAGACCGCATCAAGCGCAGCCGGGTGCACTATGTCGCCAATGAGAGGACATACACCTTTGCCGACACGTCGGGGCGCCGGCTGGCAGTCACCTTCCGCGTCGCCGGCAATGATTTCGCCTTCCGATACTCGATACCGTCGCACGACGGTATGCACGCCACCACCGTCACCCGCGAGCACTCGGGTTTTGACTTCCCGGCCGGCACCACCACCTTTCTCACTCCGCAGGCGGTGCCGATGACGGGCTGGCGCGGCTCCAAGCCGAGCTACGAGGAGGAGTATGCACTCGACGCCCCGCTCGGCACCCCCTCGCAGCACGGCCGTGGATATACTTTTCCGGGGCTCTTCCGCATCGGCTCCGACGGCTGGGCGCTGGTATCGGAGACGGGCGTCACCTCGCGCTACTGCGCCTCGCGCCTCAGCGAGGGCTCGGCCGACGGACTTTTCACAGTGGAGTATCCCATGCCAGAGGAAAACAATGGCATCGGCTCTGCCAATCCCTCGATATCGCTCCCCGGCTGCACGCCCTGGCGCACTGTCACTGTCGGCGCCGACCTTGCCCCGATAGTGCAGACTACTGTGCCTTTTGACCTTGTCGACCCGCTCTACGAGGCGGGAGCCGATTATCGCCCGGGCAAGGGCACCTGGAGCTGGATACTCTGGCAAGACGCCAGCATCAATTACGATGACCAGCTGCGATACATCGACCTGGCCGCGGCGATGGGCTACCCGTATGTGCTCATCGACAATTACTGGGACCGCAACATCGGCCGCGACCGCATGGCCGACCTCGCCCGGTATGCCGCCGACCGCGGCGTGAGCCTGCTGCTGTGGTACAGCTCCAACGGCCTGTGGAACCATACCGACCAAAGCCCGCTCAATATCATGTGCTCGTCCATCGACCGCAAGCGCGAGATGAAGTGGCTCCGCGACTTGGGCGTCAAGGGCATCAAGGTCGACTTTTTCGGCGGCGACAAGCAGCAGACCATGCAGCTCTACGAAGACATCCTCTCCGACGCCAACGACCACGGCCTCATGGTAATATTCCACGGCTGCACTCTGCCCCGCGGATGGGAGCGCATGTACCCCAACTATGTGGGCAGCGAGGCTGTGCTCGCGTCGGAAAACTTCATCTTTGACCAGCACTTCTGCGACGTGGCCGCAGCAAACGCCGCCCTGCATCCGTTTATCCGCAACGCGGTGGGCAGCATGGAGTTTGGCGGCACTGTCCTCAACAAGCGTATGCACCGCGAGCCCGACAAGGGCAACCTGCGCCGCACATCCGACGTCGCCGAGCTGGCCATGGCGGTGCTCTTCCAGAGCCCCGCGCAGAATTTCGCCCTCGCCCCGGGCAATCTCACCGACGCTCCGGCCCTGTGCCTCGACTTCATGCGTGAGGTACCGACCGCCTGGGACGAGACTCTGCTCATCGACGGCTACCCGGGCCGCTACGCCGTGGTCGCCCGCCGCAGCGGCGACCGCTGGTATGTGGGCGGCATCAACGCCACAGCCGGGCCTCTGCAGCTCGACTTGCGCCTGCCCATGCTCGCCGGCCGCAGCGCCGCCTTGTACCGCGACAAATATGCCAAGGGGGCCGAGCGCGACCTGCGCAAGACCGGCCGCCTCACCCTCGCCACCGACTTTGAGCCTGTACTCGAGTCGGTCAAGGTCGACGCCGACGGCATCGTACCTGTAACAATCCTGCCCCAGGGAGGCATCGTGATCACATCGAAATGAGCCGCAAATCTCTTCTTACCGCCGCTATCGCGGCCTCTGCCATAGCCGCTGCGGCGCAGGACGCGCCGGTGACCCTGCCCCACGACTTTGTCAACCGCGGCAATCCGCTCATCACCCACAAGCATACGGCCGACCCGGCCACCATGGTCGTGGGAGACACTCTGTGGCTATATACCGGCTCCGACGAGCCGGGCAACAAGCCCGGATACCATATGCCCAACTGGTGTGTATTCTCGACCACCGACATGCAGCATTGGACGGAGCATCCCATACCGCTTTGGGTAAAGGAGTTTGAGGCGTGGGACCGCTCCCATACGGCCTATGCCGCCCAGTGTATCGAGCGCGACGGCAAGTACTACTATTATATCAGCACCAACGGCTCGGGCATCGGCGTGGCCGTCGCCGACTCGCCGCGCGGACCGTTCCGCGACGCCATCGGCCGCCCGCTGCTCACACAAGCCGACTGCGCCGGAGCCTCTCACTCGTGGGTATGCATCGACCCGGCCGTGTTTATCGACGACGACGGTCAGGCATATCTCTTCTGGGGCAACAAATACTGCTACTACGCCCGCCTCAAGCCCAATATGATTGAGCTGGACGGCCCGGTACATAGTGTGGAGCTGCCCGACTTCACCGAGGCGCCGTGGGTACACCGCCGCGGCGACAAGTACTATCTGACCTACGCCGCCCGATGGCCAGAGAAAATCGCATACGCCATGAGCGACAGCATCGACGGCCCCTGGGAATATATGGGCATCATATCTGAGGTGGCGGGCAACAGCAATACCACCCACCCCGCCATCGTGCATTTCAAGGGCCGCGACTACTTCTTCTCCCACATCGGCGGCCTGGGCGGAGG
>OFFM01001849.1_pt1 | contig 10536 bp, 9 predicted proteins | sample 1521401 | NCBI WGS metagenome assembly OFFM01 (sample SAMEA3504118, study PRJEB24116) | mouse gut metagenome | biome: mouse gut; feature: mouse-associated habitat; material: faeces | place: Denmark | collected 2011
GATGGTTGATCAGAAGGCGTATGAGTTCGCCGGCTGTGTAGCCGGCGCCTCCTATTATACCTACTTTTTTCATTGGAAATCCGCTGTTATTCGGCTTTGCCGTTTTTCACCTGGTTGTTGTGATAGATCTTCATCTGATTACCTAAGATCTTGGTGAATCCTTTCACATCATCGGCTGTCCATGCCTTGTTGATTTCTCCGTATTCGCCGAAGTCAGTCTTCATCAGGTCAAATGGAGAATCGACACCTACAAGGGTGTATGACAATGGACGCAACAGCAATTCCACGGTGCCTGTGACATTGCGCTGGGAGCTTTCAAGCATCTTTTCGATATCGCGCATCACGGGTTCGAGATATTGAGCTTCGTGAAGGAACATGCCATACCAGGTGCCTACCTGGTCTTTCCAATATTGTTGCCATTTGGTAAGGGTGTGCTTCTCAAGCATCTTGTGAGCTGCGATTATCAGGATCGGACCTGCCGCCTCGAAGCCAACACGCCCTTTTATGCCGATGATGGTGTCACCGATATGCATGTCGCGTCCGATGCCGAAACGGGAGCCTATGCGCTCCACTTCGCGGATGGCTTCCACCTTATCCGCATATTCTTTCCCGTTTACCGCCGATATCTCACCTTCGGTGAAAGATATTGTCAGTTTCTCCGGCTCTGTGGCTGTCACCTGCGAGGGGTAAGCCTCATCGGGCAGAGTCTGTTCGGAATGCAAAGTCTCTTTGCCTCCTATGGAAGTGCCCCACAGACCTTTGTTGATGGAATACTCAAGTTTTTTGAAATCAGCCTCGTAGCCATGTTTTTTGAGATAATCTATCTCGTATTCGCGGGTAAGGGTAAGGTCGCGGGTAGGTGTGATAATCTCTATTTCGGGAGCGAGTATCTGGAATGTCAGGTCGAAACGCACCTGGTCATTACCTGCTCCTGTCGAACCATGGGCGATGGCGTCCGCACCGATGTTCTTGGCGTATTCGATGGTGGCGATTGCCTGGAATATACGCTCGGAGCTGACGGAGATGGGGTAGGTGCCGTTGCGGAGCACATTGCCCGCAACCATATACTTGATACTCTTCTCGTAATAATCCTGAGTGATATCGAGTGTGGCATGGGAAGCCGCACCGAGACGTTTTGACTTTTCCGCTATTACTGCGAGGTCTTCATCAGAGAAGCCACCTGTGTTGGCTATTGCGGTGTGAACCTCATATCCGAGGTCTTCGGAGAGATATTTGACAGCAAACGATGTGTCTAGGCCGCCCGAGAATGCGAGCAGCACTTTTTTCTTGTTTTCTTTCATAATTGTTTGATTTCGATTTCGATGAAGTCAATGCCTGATGTGGAGCACCTTTTTCAAAGTGTTCCTGATTTTCATTGCATAGGGATTGGGTCTGTCTTTGGGAGCGAGAGGTTGCTGGGGGTCGAAGAGCATCCCTGTGCAGAGACACATCCTTCTGTTGTTACGCTGCAGGATATCGTAGTTCCTGCACCCCTCGCATCCTTGCCAAAACTCATCATCATCCGTGAGCTCCGAGAATGTGACAGGCTTGTAGCCCATACGCGAATTTAGTTTCATTACCGGGAGCGATGTGGTGATGGAGAACAGTTTGGCAAACGGAAATCGAAGTCGAGCCAGCTCGAAAGTTTTCGTCTTGATGGCGCCGGCAAGGCCAAGATGACGGTATTCTGGGTCGACAATCAATCCGGATGTCGCAACGAAATCTCCATGACCCCAACTCTCGATGTAGCTGAACCCGACCAGACGGTCGTTGTGAAGAGCAACCACGCTCTTGCCGCTTGTGATCTTCTGCGCGATATATTCCGGCGTGCGTTTGGCTATACCGGTACCTCGCTGCAGGGCGGACTCGTAGATGAGTCGTACAATAAGATCAGCGTATCTGGTTTCTTCGGGTTCGGCAAACTTGACAGTGATGTCCTTGATGTCCATTTTTGCTTGTTAAGTTTCCGAAATTTGATTGTTTGTATCCTCAGGGTAATGTGCGTTTGTGTTGTCGCACGTTTTGCTTTGGGTAACTGCTGGCAAAATTACAAAAAATAAATGATAATTCACGTCATTGCGATAATATTAATTGGTATTGATGTTAAAATTGCTTATCTTCGCGAGGTGAAAAAGGATAATCAATAACTAATCTGACTAAATATGAAAGAAAACGAAGAAGTTTACACCACCGATACCGGTTTGCCCGAAAACGCGTTCCGGGAGCTGGCTGCCGACGAGCAGTATGTGCCGGTGATGAAACCCGCGCACGACCAGAAGGAGGTTACGCCCTATTCTGTCGGCATGGGTCTGTTGATGGCTGTCGTGTTCAGCGCGGCGGCTGCTTATCTCGGTCTTAAGGTAGGCCAGGTGTTTGAGGCGGCGATTCCTATTGCCATCATAGCGGTGGGTCTGAGCAATGCCTTGAAAAAGAAAAATTCTCTTGGACAGAATGTCATAATCCAGTCGATAGGTTCTTGCTCGGGTGTGATTGTCGCAGGTGCTATCTTCACTCTCCCCGCACTCTTTATCCTGCAGGCCACCTATCCGGATATTATGGTGGAATTCTACCAGATTTTCCTTAGCTCTTTGTTGGGTGGTATCTTGGGTATTCTATTCTTTATTCCTTTCCGTAAATATTTCGTTAAGGATATGCATGGCAAATACCCCTTCCCGGAGGCTACTGCCACGACTCAGGTGCTTGTCTCCGGTCAGCAGTCAGCTGCCTCTGAAGATGGCGGACAGGCAAAGACTCTTATCATAGCGTCGCTTATCGGTGGCGTTTACGATTATATAGTTGCTACATTCGGATGGTGGGCTGAGACCGTTACTTCCACTGCTTCGGCATGGGGTCAGACCATTGCCGAGAAGACAAAACTTGTGCTCAGTTGCAACACCGGTGCCGCATTGTTAGGTCTCGGATACATCGTGGGTCTCAAATACGCATTCGTGATATTCGCAGGTTCGATATTCGTGTGGTGGATAATAATTCCGTTGCTTGGCACGTACGGCAGTCCTGAATTCCAGGCAATGGCTCCGGATGCCCTCTTCAAAGATTATGCCCGTATGATCGGTATCGGTGGTATCGCGATGGCAGGTGTCATTGGTATTGTCAAATCATGGCCGATCATCCGTCAGGCTGTAGGACTCGCAGGACGAGAGTTCAAAGGGGGAGCGAAGAATGCTGAGAAACCTATCCGTTGGCAGCTCGATATCTCGATGAAGCAGGTGGTATTTTTCATTGTCCTCGCTTTGGCTGCTGTCCTGCTTTTCTTCTGGTTTGGCGTTATCCATACTTTCTGGCAGGCTCTCGTGGCATGGATTGTAGTGACGATCATCGCTTTCCTTTTCACCACTGTGGCTGCCAACGCAATTGCAATCGTAGGCTCCAATCCTGTTTCCGGCATGACGCTGATGACTCTGATTGTAGCTTCCGCGATATTTGTTTCAATCGGCTTGAGCGGCACATCCGGTATCGTCGCTTCTATGGTTATCGGAGGTGTTGTCTGCACCGCGCTCTCTATGGCTGGCGGTTTTGTCACAGACCTCAAGATCGGTTACTGGCTTGGGACTACCCCCAAGAAGCAAGAGACATGGAAATTCCTTGGAACTCTTGTTTCAGCGGCTACCGTCGGAGGTGTGATCATCGTGCTTAACAAGGTATACGGTTTCACTGGTGACAATGCTCTTGTCGCTCCCCAGGCTAATGCCATGGCAAAGGTTATCGAACCTCTGATGATGGGTGGCGAGACACCATGGATCCTTTATATGGTAGGTGCTATCCTTGCGCTTATCCTCAACTGGCTCGGTGTTCCCGCGCTTGCATTTTGTCTCGGTATGTTCATACCGTTGTCGCTCAACACCCCGATGCTTGTCGGTGGAGCAGTGTCATATTTCGTGTCTAATTCATCTAAAGACAAGAAAGTGAACGATGCCCGTCGCGATCGCGGAACGCTCATCTCTTCAGGTCTTATCGCCGGTGGAGCGCTCTTCGGTGTGTTCGCTGCAATCACCCGTTTCGCCGGATTTGAATACACCACCCCCGGATCGGAGCAACTCACACAGATTCTCGGATGCGTGGCTTACGCCCTGCTTATCATATATCTAATATGGGATAGCAAACGCGCCAAATAATCCTCATACATAGAATAAATTTCTCCGCCCCATGGATCAAATCTTTCATGGGGCGGACTTTTTTATGGTATTTGCGGGATGTATCATAAAAGTATGTTTTATAACAACATGAAAAATTTTGCAAAAATAAAGTTGTTCTGTAATTTTGCATCCGGAGAGAAGATACTTGTCTTTCAAAGTGAAATCACTGGCGGTCAAGTTTCCTCAATTGCAAGCAAAGAGGCTTGCACAAAGATAAGATAATGACAGAATCATTATAAGCATGCAAGCAACAGGGTAATTGATTATTATTTTGACCTTAATCGAAAAAGGGAGGTCCTTACGTGAGTCAGGATCTTTTCTCGCAAACCGCGGTCTGCAAGAGCCGCGGTTTTGTCGTTATAATGGCAGAAATGCAGGAGTTTGGAGGATAATGATGGCAAATTTTGAGGTTTTTTTGAAAAAATATGCGTTGCATGTTTGTAGTTAGGGTTTAAATGCTTATATTTGTGCGCGAAATAAATACTCGGTACATCCGACAAGTAGCAGTTCTACGTTAACCGCCACTGAAAGTTATGTAACGTTTGCGCTGAAATTTATTACACACATATACAATTAAATATCAATCGCAGTATGAACAAGACAGATTTAGTAAATGAGATCGCGGCTAAAGCCCAGTTGAATAAAGTTGCAGCCAAAGCAGCTCTCGAAGCAACCCTCGAATCAATAGAGCAGGCTCTTGCAAACGACGACAAAGTGCAGCTCATCGGTTTCGGCACATTCTCAGTTGTTGAGAAAGAGGCACGCACCGGTATCAATCCCCAGACCAAGGAGAAAATCCAGATCCCAGCTCGCAAGGTCGTTAAATTCAAACCCGCCGCAGAACTCGCAAAATAATTTGATTACGGCAACTGTTGCGGAGCCTGTTCCCGGACGAGGAGCAGGCTCCGTTTGTCAATACCCGTAATTTTTACTATTTTTGCAACAGAATCTGATAAAAATATTAGAATGTCTATAGAATCTATCATCGCAGAGGGCGTGGTGAAAGCTGTTAAGGAGCTTTACGGCGCCGACATTGAGCCGAAGACAGTTACTCCATCGGCTACCAAGAAAGAGTTTGAGGGTGATCTCACCGTTGTGGTTTTCCCATTGCTGAAGGCTTCCCGCAAGGCTCCCGAAGCCACTGCCTCTGAAATCGGAGAATGGCTTGAGAAGAATCTCGAGGCTGTGCAGAAGTTCAATGTGGTGAAAGGATTCCTCAATATCACTGTTAATCCCGCTTTCTGGCTCGGTCTGCTGCATGAGATTGCCGCCGATGCTGATTTCGGGATTCGCAAGGCAGATGATGATTCCGACCTCGTGATGGTGGAATACTCATCTCCCAATACCAACAAACCGCTTCATCTCGGCCATGTGCGCAATAATCTGCTTGGCTATTCATTATCGCAGATTCTCAAAGCCAATGGTCACAAGGTGGTGAAGACCAATATCGTCAACGACCGTGGAATCCATATCTGCAAATCAATGCTCGCATGGAAGAAGTGGGGAGAAAGTGCCACACCTGAATCTGTCGGTAAGAAGGGTGACCACCTGATCGGTGATTTCTATGTGGCTTTCGACAAGCATTATAAAGCGGAGCTGAAACAGTTGATGGAGGAGAAGGGTCTTTCCGAGGAAGAGGCTGAGAAGAACTCCCCGCTGATGGCGGAAGCCCGTGAGATGCTTCGCAAATGGGAAGCCGGTGATGAGGAGGTAAGAGGTCTCTGGAAGATGATGAACGGCTGGGTATACGCAGGTTTCGATGAGACTTACCGTCGTCTCGGTGTGGATTTCGACAAGATTTATTACGAATCAGACACATATCTTGAAGGGAAGGATCTCGTGCTTGGCGGTATCGAGAAAGGGATAATGTATCGCAAGGAGGATGGTTCTGTATGGGCTGACCTTACAGGCGATGGTCTTGACCATAAATTGTTGCTTCGTGCTGACGGAACATCCGTCTATATGACTCAGGACATAGGCACCGCTAAACTGCGTTATCAGGATTTCCCTATCGACAAGATGATATATGTGGTAGGAAATGAGCAGAACTATCATTTCCAGGTGTTATCGCTCCTTTTGGACAAGTTGGGATTCAAATGGGGTAAGGATCTTACACATTTCTCATATGGAATGGTAGAGCTGCCTGAGGGTAAGATGAAGAGCCGTGAGGGTACGGTAGTGGATGCTGATGATCTGATCGACACAATGGTGGCGTCGGCAGCCGAGATGGGTGCAGAGCGTTTCGCAGAGATGCCGGCGGAAGAAAGCGCGGAAATATCACGCATGGTTGGTCTCGGAGCATTGAAATATTTCCTGCTTAAGGTCGACCCGCGCAAGAATATGCTCTTCAATCCCAAGGAATCCATTGATTTCAACGGAAATACAGGACCGTTCATACAGTATACATATGCCCGCATACGTTCTGTGATCCGCAAGGCAGAAGGATTCGATCCTCAGTCTACTCCCAGCAGCGAGCCGAATGCCAAGGAATCCGTCCTTATACAAAAAGTGGCAGACTTCCCGTCGGTAGTGGCAGAGGCTGGCAGGAATTATTCTCCGGCTCTGATTGCCAATTATGCTTACGATCTCGCAAAGGAATACAATCAGTTCTATCATGACTATTCTATTCTCAGAGAGGAAGATGCGGAGAAACGTAACCTCCGTCTGTTGCTCTCATATGTAGTCGGACGCACTTTGAAAAGCGCGATGTCGCTACTCGGTATAGAGATGCCTGAGAGGATGTAATAAACCTTTTGGTACGAAAAATGTCTAAATAATTAAAGATTATAAATCGAAAATTAGAAATTAATTTATGGAATATAATAATTCAAGAGTGACTCCTCCTCCCTTCTTTGGAGGTCATGAGTTAGTGGCACAGACCAACGCGGTGATGAAACGCGTTTATGTGCGCATGTTCATCGGTCTACTTGTGTCGGCATTCTGTGCTCTCGGCGTTGCATCGTCACAGACAGCGATGGCATTCCTGTTCGGTAACCAGCTCGTGTTCTGGGGAATGCTGATAGCTATGATTGCCATGGCATTCATAATCCCGGCACGTCTTCAGAAAATGTCTTCAGGTGCGGTGCTCGGTTGCTTCGTGCTTTATTCCGCATTGATGGGATGCTGGCTGGCGCCGCTATTCCTTGTCTATCGACTTGGAACAATCGTCTACACGCTTTTCATCACAGCCGGAACATTCGGCGCGATGTCGGTATACGGTTACTTCACAAAGTCAGACCTTTCCAAGATGGGCACATATCTTATGATGGCTCTGTTCGGTCTGTTGATTGCCATAGTTGTCAATATCTTCTGGGCAAACTCTACTATGGAGTGGATTATCTCTATCGCAGGAGTCCTTATCTTCACCGGACTCACCGCATGGGATACACAGCAGGTTAAACGTATGGCAGCCGCTAACCTCGAGCCCTCTATGGCCGATAAACTCGCGACAATGGGAGCGATGAATCTCTACCTCGACTTCATCAACCTCTTCATCTTCCTGCTCCGCATCCTCGGTGGCAACCGCGATTGATAAGATACACACACAAATCCCGAAATAGAATCTACAGCTGCATGGCCTCGTCGCCATGCAGCTGTTTTTTGTTCGCCCGACATGGGCATAATCTAACGGGTGGAAGTCCCGAGCGCGCCCCGATAGCGGGAAGCGCATAGTCCGAGGCAACGGTGTCTACCGCGAGGGGAATCGGAAGGAAGCTAAGGACAAAAGTCTGGCTCCACGGACAGAAACTTGATACAAGGCTCAGAGTCAGGGGTGAGGTTGCAAAACAAACCAAAGCCCGATAGCTATCCGGACTGATGAGAGTAAATCAAGGGAGTATAAGACTGAAAGATTATGTTCTTAATCGGGGAGGTCTATGGGGCGAGCCAAACGGCAAGCAGTAACAACGAACCCACAGAATCAACATGTGAAGAGGGAAGGCTCGCTTGTGCGTTCATCCAAGGAGCAAGGCCAAGCTACGCGAAAAGCTGAAGATGCTCACGAATCGCAGTAACGGCTGGGGCTACGAGAAGCGCAAGGAGAAACTGACCCATGCAATCCGAGGGTGGGTAAACTACTTTCGGCTTGCCGAGATGCGTAACTTTCTTAAAGAAACTGATGAATGGCTACGCTCGCGCATAAGAATGTGTATATGGAAATGTTGGAAACGAGTGCGCACACGCTTCAGGAACCTGCAACGGTGTGGTATAAGCAAATGGCAAGCATGGCAGTGGGCTAATACCCGAAAGGGCTACTGGCGCACAGCTCACAGTTCCATACTGACAAGAGCCATATCCTCGGAGAAGCTGAGACTCGCACATTATCCGACCCTTATGGAATACTACGAGAAACTGCATCCGCGTTAGGAACCGCCGTATGCCGAACGGCACGTACGGTGGTGTGAGAGGTCGGCAAACACGAAAGTAGGAGATAAACACCTACGATTAGTGTTTACCTCCTACTCGATTACATGATTGTTCCCCTGTTCAGTTTGTCAATCGCTCTCCAGAAATCGGAATATGATTCTCCGGAATGACCAAGACGTTTTGCACGATTTGATGCGTCATTCATTTTGTTATCTTTAATCATTATTTCCACCCATTTCTCCTTTCGTAGAAATTGATCCTTTTTATCAAAGTTTTGGATATATTTCTTCAAAACCTGTATCACCTTATTTGATGTGCCGAAGAATCGGTTGGTGTTCTCATAGTGTAGAAGAAACCAGTATTCTATTGATGGCATACTGCTTGCTATCACAACTTGTTTGTTGTCATCATATCTGTTGTGAATTTCATCCAAGCGTCTCCGTTCTGTATCATTCCATTGGCGCACATCCTCATCAAATACACATATTACAGATGCGCCTCCTGATATAGCATCTTGAATCCTCTGCTGTATAGTCTGCATTGACTCATCGCCAAAAAGACTTGGTTGCAATACATAGTTATAACTTTGCAGTTTTTTCAAGTGTTTGAGATACCAATATTCCGTAATACCAGCTCCGACAACAACTGTTCGCGGACGATGTTGCTCTCTTACATTTATCTTTCTTGCCATATCTCAGTCTTTAATTTGAGGTAGTGCTCCGAATATACCGTTTCTATAAGCCTTATCAAGGTGGGTTATCTTGCTCAGCCCCTTGAACTCAACTAATGAGTATAGTTGAGAGGAACCGGATTTATCCTTCTCTGTGAACCAGATATTATCTTTCCTGATAAGGTCGTTGACAGTTCTTAATAGTCCATCATAATGTGTAGTGATTAGGAGTTGGCTCTGCGAGGATTCAAGCAAGAACTGACGGAGTATGTACTCCATTATGTCCGGATGCAACGAAGCGTCCATTTCATCAATCATTAGGAACGAGCCGTTACGGCATAAGTCGAACACGGCCGCTTCTATTCCGAGCAAACGTCGTGTACCGTTGCTCTGATGCCCGAAATTTAATTCATATATTTCCTTTCCACGTTCATTTTCAACCGTGTGTTCAAACCCAAGTTTACGCAAACCGTCATCACCTGAGTGCTCATTCAATCCAGTGATATTGAAGTCTGCCATACTTAAGAAATTTAGCATATACGATTTGAAATCTTTGTTATCTTTCAGCAATCGTCGGGCAAACTTTGTCATATCTGTTTCCGGATAGATTGTAGGCATGAAACCATCATGTATCCATTTGCGGAAACCATCAACATGATTGAATTTCATATTGACGCGACCACGGGCCGCGAATACCGACATGTTTGGAAGACAGTTCAAGGATAACATTTTCAAAGTCTCACTATCAATTTTCTGAACTGCCGGATTAGTCTTGATTATGGACTGTCCATCTTCAAACTTACGCTCAAAGATCATGATGGGCTGGGTAGTCTTATAGTAAGACAATCGCTCAAGTAGGACAACTTTATCTGTCAAGTGAAGTTGGTACCAGTATCTCACGCCATCAATCCATATCTTAAGATTGAACTCCGATGGCTCTCCGGGAGTATAGCGGTCAAGCATGAAAGGCTCAATACCGGTTTTGCTATCCATGTTTGAAGGATTGAATGTCCAGAATCCGTGGAGTTCTTCAAGAGCATACAAAAGATTGCTCTTGCCGCTTGCATTTGCACCTAATACAAGGGCAAGTCGCAAAAGCCTTGTCCCGTTAGGCATCTCCACAACATGAGAGGTCTCTATACTTTTATCAGCTGTAGCTTCAAAACTCAAATTCGTTTCATTTCTGAACGACAGTATATTTTTGAAAGATATTTCCTCAATCATATATCGGTATTTTATTTCTGCAAATATAATAATTATTTCAGAAATCAAAAATAGAATCAAAGAAATCCTTGATTCTATTTTTTTGTAAAAATAAATCCACCCGTCGCGATGTGCGGCGGGTGG
>OFFM01001853.1_pt1 | contig 10511 bp, 8 predicted proteins | sample 1521401 | NCBI WGS metagenome assembly OFFM01 (sample SAMEA3504118, study PRJEB24116) | mouse gut metagenome | biome: mouse gut; feature: mouse-associated habitat; material: faeces | place: Denmark | collected 2011
AATACTGGATTTGAATCTGAATATATATGTTTACCTATTGAATCACCTGAATACAAGCACATTTCCTGTGCCTCAGTACAAAGCAAATACATCTACCGTCCATACCCGGACAGTTTTGAAGCCGCAAAGTTACACATTTATTAAGAAACAGCACAGTATTTTTACATAAATTTAAATCCGGTCATTCTCCACATAATAAATGGAGCATGACCGGATTCAAAAAGTCGTTGATTCAGAGTCTGTCTGAGAATCAGTTCCGAGCCTACAGGCTTTCTACAATATCGCGTGTATCGCGTGCAATGAGCAATTCTTCATCGGTAGGTATCACACACACTTTCACCTTTGATTCAGGTGTCGAGATCACGGTTTCCGTACCTCTTGTAGCCGCGTTAACCTTCAGATCTATCTCCACACCCATGAATGCGAGAGGAGCACATACATTCTCACGTACTCCGGTCTGATTTTCACCTACACCACCGGTAAAGACGATGATATCGACGCCTCCCATCTCAGCAGCATAAGCGCCAACGTACTTAATGATACGCTGCTCATACATATCGAGAGCAAGAATTGCGCGCTCATCTCCGGCTTTCACCGCAGCTTCAATCTCACGCATGTCGGAAGAAATTCCGCTCACACCGAGCACTCCGCTCTCCTTGTTGATGACACGCTGCAGATCTTCGGCCGACAGTCCGCGGCGCTCCATAATAAATGTAAGCGCTCCGGGATCAACATCACCGACACGTGTGCCCATCATCAGGCCTTCGGTGGGGGTGAGACCCATGGAGGTATCGACGCTCTTGCCGTCGCGGATTGCCGTGATCGAGCCGCCGTTGCCTATGTGGCAGGTGATGATGCGCTGCTTGTCATAGTCGAGTCCGAGGAACTCGCATGCGCGGCGCGACACGTAGCGGTGGCTTGTGCCGTGGAAGCCGTAGCGGCGTATGCCGTATTTCTCATAGTCCTCGTAGGGAAGGGCATACATGTAGGCTTTCGCGGGCATGGTCTGATGGAAGGCTGTGTCGAAGACTCCCACCTGGGGTACCTCGGGAAGAAGGTCGAGTATGGCCTCGATTCCTGTGATGTTGGCGGGATTGTGCAGCGGAGCCACGGGATAGCATTCCTTCACGCGGGCGATCACTTCGGGAGTGATGAGCACCGACTTGTTGAAGTATTCCATGCCGTGCACCACACGGTGGCCTACGGCATCGATTTCGTCAAGGTTGCGGATCACTCCCTTTTCCGGATCCGTGAGCACCTTGAACACCTGGCGGATCGCCTCCTTGTGGTCGGGCATTGAAACTTCGACGGTCTCTTTTTTACCCTCGGGTGTCTTGAATTTGATGAACGAGTCGGGAAGTCCGATCTTTTCAACGCCGCCTTCGGCAAGCACACGCTTTGTGTCGCTGTCGATCAGTTTGTATTTTACGCTCGAGCTTCCGTTGTTCAATACGAGTATGTTCATTTGAAATATCTTCTTAGTAATGTGGGATCAAAGTTTCTTGTCTCCGATGGCCTGGTTGCAGGTCACGATGATGGTGTTCACGATGTCTTCGACGGTGGCGCCGCGCGAGAGGTCGTTGACCGGGGCGGCGAGACCCTGGAGAATGGGGCCTACGGCTCCGGCTCCGGAGATGCGCTGCACGAGTTTGTAGGCGATGTTGCCGACCTCGAGCGAAGGGAAGATGAGGGTGTTGGCCTTTCCTGCGACTTCGCTGCCGGGTGCCTTCATGCCGCCGACGGCGGGTACGATGGCGGCATCGCTCTGGAGTTCGCCGTCGATCTTGAGTGAGGGATCCATTTCATGGGCCAGTTTCGTAGCTTCGATAACCTTGTCCACGCGTTCATGTGTGGCGCTTCCTTTTGTCGAGAAGCTGACCATGGCGATTGTCGGGTCGAGTCCGGCGATATCTTTTGTTGTCTTTGCCGTGGCGATCGCGATCTGTGCGAGCTCCTCTGCGGTGGGATCCGGAACAACCGCGCAGTCGGCGAAGATGAGCATCTGGTCTTCTCCGAAGGGGCAGGCCTGGGGGAGAAGCATGATGAAGGCTCCGCTCACTACGGAGATGCCTGGTTTTGTCTTGAGCACCTGGAAGGCTGCACGAAGCACGTGGGATGTGGGGCTGAGTGCTCCGGCAACCATGGCGTCACCGTCGCCGCGCTTGATCATAAGGCAACCGAGATACAGAGGATTAAGCACCGTCTCGCGGGCTTCCTCGATGGACATGCCTTTTTTCTTGCGCAATTCCTGAAGCAGGACTGCGTATGGCTCTGTGAATGAGGTGTCGGATGCGCTGACTATGCGGGCTTTCTCAATATAGGGAAGACCCAGTTCGAAGGCTTTGGCCAGTACTGCTTCTTTTTCTCCGATGAATGTGATGTCGGCTATGCCGGCTTCTATCACCTTGTTTGCTGCCTGAAGCGTACGCGGTTCAAGCGACTCGGGCAGGATCAGCCGCTGTGGATGTTCCTGTGCTTTCTTTGTCAACCTTTCAAAAAGTGTCATGGTAATATAGTTTTTAGATATTTTTGACGATGTCAGAACAACTTCATCTGCAAAATTACAAAAAAGTTCAGGAAAATAAGTAGTATATCATCAATATTTTCTAACTTTACACCGCGAAACGCACCCCCTCGGCAGGGAGTGCTTTCTTTTCATGAGCATGAAAGTTGCAAAACGCCTGTACCTGTACGTCCTGAAGCGGTTTCTCCCACTGTTCGCGATGACATTTTTCATCGTGCTCTTCATCGTACTCATGCAGTTTCTATGGCTTTACATCAATGATCTTGTGGGGAAAGGCCTGTCGGTGGCGGTGCTTGCGGAGTTGTTCTTCTATGCCGCGGTGACCATGGTGCCTATGGCTCTTCCGCTTTCCATTCTGCTGGCGAGTCTGATGACTTTCGGCAATCTGGGCGAGAAGTCGGAGCTTACGGCGATCAAGGCCTCCGGAGTGTCGCTTCTGAAGGTGATGAGTCCGCTTATCATTTTTATATCGATAGTGGCCGCCGGTGCTTTTTTCTTTCAGAACGATGTGCTTCCACGGGCGCAGGTCAAGATGTGGACGCTCCTCTTCTCCGCGCGGCAGAAATCGCCCGAGCTGGAGATTCCGGAAGGATCGTTCTACGACCAGATTCCCGGTTACAGCATCTATGTCAAGCACAAGGACCGCGATACCGGAATGCTCTATGACGCAATGATCTATGATGTGAAGGGAGGCGGTTCGAACGCCACCATTCTGCTGGCTGACTCCGCCCGGCTCGCCTTCACTCCCGACATGAAGTATCTTTATCTCCATCTGTTCCAGGGCGAGCAGTTCGAGAATCTGCGGCAGCAGACGGGGTCCGACCGCAACGTACCCTTCCGTCGGGAATCCTTCCTTGACAAGGAAATCATGATTCCTTTCGATGCCAACTTCAACCGCATTGACGAGGGAGGCATGAGTAGCCAGTATATCGGCAAGAATATAAGACAGTTGCATGTGGCAATAGACTCCATCAGGCACCGCATAGACTCGATAGGACTTGAGAATGAGCCGGATTTTCGCGCCAGTTCTTTTCCAAGGCTGATGCCGCCGCGTCGGGATGGTTTCGGAGGATATGCTCCTCCTGCGGATGGAAGAATGACTGCCGCCGTTCCTGTAAAGAGAGCCGCTTCGGAATCGAATAAGGTTTCGGCGCAGGAAAACATGCTGCCTCTCAGTCTCGATTCACTGCTTGGCGCACTCAGTCCGGGAGCCCGGGACAATGTTTTTGCTTCAGCTGCCAATGCGCTCAAGACAAGAACTGTCGAGCTGGAATTCCGCTCCATACAGCTTCATGATGAGAAAAAGAGGATGCGCCGGCACGAAATCGAGCTTCTGAAGAAATACACCCTTTCAGTGGCATGCATAATATTCCTTTTCATAGGTGCACCGCTCGGCGCCATTATCAGGAAGGGAGGACTCGGCGCGCCGCTTGTGATATCGGTTATTCTATTCCTTGTCTATTATGTTATAGACAATACAGGATTCAAAATGGCCCGCGAGGGATATTGGCATGTCTGGATCGGGATATGGCTCTCTACCTTTGTCCTGCTCCCTCTCGGTATTTTCGTAACCTATAAGGCGATGAATGACTCTGCCGTGTTCAATGCCGACCTTTACAAGGAATGGCTGCGTCGCCGTCTCGGATTGCCTGAAAAGCGACTCGTGGTGATGAAGGAGGTGATTATAAATGAAGTCGATCCCGTCTGCGGAGCAGAAATGGCAGGAGAACTTCATGGCGAAGCCCGCGGATGGACGCGTCTTTATCCTGTGCGTGAGAGTTATCGTCAATACTGGCGCAGGGGATATCCTCCCGAATCGGTAGACCGCATAGGGATCATGGCAGACAGTGTGGCCGCCTATCTCGGCGATTCGCGCGATGTCCGGGTAATCGATAGGGTGAACCGCTTTCCGGTTGTGAAGTCGCTCTGGATTCTCCATCCGGTTTCCGGGCCGAGGTTGCGCAATGCGCTTAAATGGTTTTTGCCTGCGGGAGGGCTGCTGTATATCCTTTCATTGCCTTACGCCCGCAGGGTACATAATGATATGGCGAAAGTGGCTGAGCTTTCGGCGGACCTGGAATCCTTGTTGCTTTCCGATCAGGCTGACGGTGGAATTGGCTGACCGACCGGCCTGACAAACTGGCGGTAAAATTTGCTTTTTTGTTGAAAAAACGCTATCTTTGTGCATTATGCAGTATTATATTACAATCAACGGCCGTACTGTCGGCCCCATGTCGGCTCAGCAGCTGATGTATTATGACATAGACAGCAATACCCCTGTGTCGCGCGACGGCTCGGACTGGGCTCCCATGTTTACTTATCCGGAACTTATGGAGTTGTACAACAGGCACCGCGGCAGGGTGTCGGCCGGCACCGACGGAGTTTCGCAGCGGCTCCTGTGCGGTCTGCTCGCCATTTTTCTCGGGTATCTCGGCATACAGTACTTTGTGGTAGGCAAGACCACCGCCGGCATACTTACCATCCTGCTCTCGCTGGTGACCTGCGGAGGATGGAGCATCATCACCCTCATCCAGGGAATACTGATGTTATGCATGAGTGATGCCGAGTTTAACCGCAAATATGTGCAAACTACCTCCACTTTCCCTATTTTCTGATAACTCACGAAATCTGCTGGCTCCATGCGTTGACATTCTCTTGCAGGAATGGAGCCTGAGAACCGAAGGATAGCCTCAAAGAATGTCTGAATTAAATCCCTCCGACCGCCGCACCGTCCTTCAGGGGATGTTCCGCGACTGGTATCTTGAATATGCCTCATACGTGATTCTCGAGCGTGCGGTGCCGCACATCGAGGATGGACTCAAGCCGGTGCAGAGACGTATTCTGCATTCGATGCGCACCATTGATGACAGCCATTTCAACAAAGTGGCCAACATCGTGGGCAACACCATGCAGTATCACCCTCACGGAGACGCCTCTATCGGAGATGCTCTCGTGCAGCTCGGACAGAAGGAACTTCTCATAGATACTCAGGGAAACTGGGGAAATATCCTGACCGGCGACTCGGCGGCCGCACCGCGTTACATCGAGGCGAGACTGTCGGAGTTTGCTGTCGAGACCGCGTTCTCTCCGAAAATCACCCAGTGGATGCCCAGTTACGACGGGCGCAAGCAGGAGCCGGTGACTCTGCCGATGAAATTCCCGCTGCTCCTTACCCAGGGAGTGGAGGGTATAGCCGTAGGCCTCAGTTCCAAGATTCTGCCTCATAACTTCAACGAGGTTCTCGACGCGGCCATCGACTGTCTGCACGGGCGCTCCTTCACGCTCCTTCCCGATTTCCAGACCGGTGGGCTGATGGACGCATCGAAGTATAACGATGGCGCGCGTGGCGGCGCGGTGAAAGTGCGCGCCAAAATAGAGAAACTCGATAACAAGACTCTTGTGATCACCGAACTTCCTTTCGGCAAGACCACATCCACGCTTATATCCTCTATTCTCGCAGCCATGGAGAAGGGGAAGATAAAAATCCGCAAAGTCGATGACAACACCTCGGTAGAGGCGCGGATAATTGTGCACCTGCAGCCAGGTGTGTCGTCCGACAAGACCATCGACGCGCTGTATGCCTTTACCGATTGTGAGGTGTCGATCTCACCGAACTGTTGTGTGATCCGTGACAACAAACCGGAGTTTTTGTCTGTCAGCGAATTGCTGCGTGACTCTGTGCACCGCACGCGCGACATACTCCATCGCGAGCTTGAAATCGCCCTTGCCGAGGCGCGTGAAAGCCAGTTGTTCGCCTCGCTTGAGAAAATATTCATTGAGGAGCGGATCTACAAGGACAAGGCTATAGAGCAGGCAATCGACATGGAGACGGCCATCAGACGTGTCGACACTTTGCTGGAACCATTCAAACCTTCCTTTTTCAGGGAGATAATCGATGAAGATCTTGTCAGGCTCTGGGAAATCAAGATGGCGCGTATCCTCAAGTTCAATTCCGCCAAGGCTGATGAGAAAATAGCAAGGCTTGATGCTGAAATCGGCCGTATCTCCCACGATATGGAGCATATCGACGATACCACGGAGAAATGGTATCTCCATCTCAAGGAGAAATATGGCGACCGCTTCCCGAGACGCACCACCCTCCGGGCGTTCGATTCCATAGAGGCCGCCAAGGTGGCTGAGGCCAACAGACGGCTGTATTTCGACGCCGAAGGCGGTTTTATCGGTACGACATTGAAAGACAACGATTTCCTCTTTCCATGCTCGGATATTGACGATATACTTGTGATTCACCGCGACGGCACATATAAGATAGTGCGCGTTCAGGACAAGCTGTACATCGGCAAGAAAGTGATTCATATAGGAATATACAAGAAACGGGATTCGCGCACCATATTCAACGTGATCTACCGCAACGGCAAGGCCGGCAATTCCTATATGAAGCGGTTCCACATCTCAGGCCTTACCCGCGAGAAGGAATATAATCTTACCAAAGGTGAACCCGGTAGCCGCGTAGAGTGGCTTACCGCCAATCCCAATGGCGAGGCGGAGACAGTAAGGGTAACTCTGGTGGATGAACCCAACGGGACAGGACGCAGGCCCCGCAATACGGAACTGTTGATAAATTTCGCGAATCAGCTTATCAAGGGGCGCGACTCTCTCGGGAATCTGGTGACGAAGTACCGCATCAAGAGTATATATCTCGAAAGCAAGGGGACGAGCACGCTCGGAGGACGGGAGGTATGGTTCGACCGCGACGTGATCCGCCTCAATTATGATGGCCGTGGTCAAAGTCTTGGCATTTTTCAGGGCGATGACAAGGTGCTCGTCATCACTAAAACCGGAGAATATTTCACCTCTTCCTATTCGGATTCCAACCATTATGCCGACAATATACTGAGGATCGAGAAGTTCGATGAACACAAGGTCTGGACGCTGGCGCTTTTCGACAATGCTCTCGGTTATCCGTATCTGAAACGGTTTACATTCGAGACTTCGGCACGGCCGCAGCGTTTTGTAGGCTCCGATGAAGGGGGCGACATCCTGTTGCTGTCGGACAAGCCCGATGCCAGATTGAAGCTTCGTTTTGGCGGAGCTGACGAGGTGCGTCCGGATGTGGAGATAGATGCCGCGGAATTCATAGCGGTAAAGAGTTTCAAGGCCAAAGGGAAGCGGCTCACGCATTTCACGCTTGCTGAAATAGAAGATATCACCCCCGAGCCGGAACCGACCGCAGTGCCGGAGTCTGTAGATGATGCGGGACAGGATGATGCGGGGAGGCTGACTGATATCCCTGCATATAATGAAACTGAGTCCGACCAGCCCTCTTTGTTTGACTTTGCCGATTAGGCTCTCTCTATTTTTAGGAGTCAGTGATATAAAGATATGAGCAGGATAACAGATATAGTGGGGGCGGTTGTCGCTTTGGCGACACTTTTTCCTGCGGATATGTCGGCGGGAGGCCGTCGTTATCGCGGTGGTTGCGATAATGTCGGTGAGGCAGGTTGCTGCACACATAATGAGACTGCGGTACGCAATCCGATCACTCAGGTCTATTCGTTGGATACTGGCGGTGTGACCGCATATTCCTCCTATCTGTCCCCGATGCGTTATAGCGGATGGGGATTTGCTCTGTCTGGAGAATGGAGCAAGAATCTCAAGCAGAATCCGGAGAAGATACAGATGACATTTGCCGCCAAGCTGGATTGCAGTTCATTGCTGAATCCGGCGAAATCAGCCGGAATGCTTGGAGCATCGGCATACTTCGGCTGGGGTCTTGCCGCGCAGTGGCACCCGGCTTGCCGGTGGCATTTCACACTCGGCGGGATGTTCGACCTGTTTGGCGGTGCATTATATCTTATGCGGAACAGCAATAATCCCGTCACTCCTCTTGCCTATGCCGGGATTGATCTCACGGCATCGGCAAGCTTCCGCTTTCGGTTTGGCCGGCTGCCTGTTGTAGTGCGCGATGTAGTCCGGATTCCCTCTGCCGGCGCGTTTTTCTCGCCGCAATACGGGGAGACAATGTATGAGATTTATCTGGGCAACAGGAAGGATCTGGTACATTTCGGATGGTGGGGCAACTCCTTCGGCATCGACAATATGCTTGCTTTCGACCTTATGTTCGGAAGAAAGTTCCTGCGGCTTGGCTACCGACTCGACCTGCGCACATTCAATGCGGAAAATCTTGACACGCAGATTCTCCGCAATTCTTTCACGATAGCTTACGGTTTCTGAAAGATCTCCGCTCCACCTCGGCGGCCTTTATTAGTCCTGAATCATGGGATGTAGGCCTCAAGTGCCTGGAAGTCTCCTTTCGGGTCGATTACTATTCCCGTGGCTGAGGCGGGGACAAGAATTGTCTCTCCTCGGCGGAGATTCATGGTCTCTCCGCCGCAAGTGATGTCTGCCTCTCCTCCGGTGGCGATGATGATCATGAATGTGTCTGCCTCCTTGTAGTCGCGCATTACTTCGGTGTCGATATTCAGCAGATTCGTTGTGAAATACTGGCATTTGGCCACATTCACCGGTATGTCCGGGCGTTCGGTATATTGAATCTTCGTTGCGTCGGTATCGTTGAAATTGATTGCGTCAAGAGCTTCTTCCACGTGCAGTTTGCGCGGTTTGCCGTCGGCATCAAGCCGTCTGTAGTCATATATGCGGTAAGTCGCGTCGGAGGTCTGCTGGATTTCTGCCACCAGGGAACCGGCGCCGATGGAGTGGACGCGTCCGGCAGGAATGAAATAGACTTCGCCAGGAGTCACATGTGTATAATTCAACACGTTCTCTATCTCTCCCGTGCGGGCAAGCTCGGGATATTCCTCGCGTGTCACCGGGCGTTTGAGGCCGAACGCCAGACGGGCGTCGTGGTCGCTTCCGTCGAGCACATACCACATCTCAGTCTTTCCGTTAGCCATGCCGCGTTTCTGAGCAAGGGTGTCATCCGGGTGCACCTGTACCGACAAGTCCGTGCGTGCGTCGATGAATTTGATCAGTAGCGGAAATCTTTCGCCGTAGCGTGTGAGATTGCGTTCACCCATCATTTTCGCACCGTGGCGGCGGATCAGCTCTATAAGAGTCAGCCCTTTGTCAGGCCCGGAGACGACTGTCGACTCACTGCCCTCGACACCGCTGATTTCCCAGCTTTCTCCTACGTTTGCAGGAGCGTCCGGTATGTGTTTGAGCGCGGCAATCTTGTCGCCACCCCATATTGTAGTTTTGAGTATCGGGTTAAATTTCCACATGATTCAGGTTTTGAATTCTATCTATGTGCTGATATGTACGTGATACATCATGCATCCCTGCGCGAAAAATCCGAAACCTTACGCGCATACGGATATGATTGCAAATTTACGAAAAATCCGCAATCCTACAATATCCGTAACGGTATTTCTGAAAATTATCTGCGATCTCTGACTATGGAATTAAAATACGGGATCGCAGACTGATCAGGTCACATGTCGGCATACTCGCGCACAGTGGGACTTCCCACATCGACACCATATTCGTTTGCAAAACGGAGAATTGCCCGTGCCAGCGTGGGCTTCAGTTCTTCCGGACAATAACGGAAATATGCTTCTGCGGCGCGTACGTGTGCGGCATCCGGCATGGGATATTCCCTTATTTCAGGGAGTCCGAACACGCTGTCGGGGAGCTCCTTCCTTTCTTTGGTATCCAGTTTGTCGTTCATAGTTTAAATTATATGGTTACAAGGTGTGATTTCGGATATTGTTATTATACAGTATAAAAATCTGTCGGTATAACATTTTTACGGTTCATCCGGTTTGTTTTTACCGAGTATTTTTATCGCGGTCTCAAGTATGGCGTCTTTTCCCTCGGCAAGTTCTTTTTCCGGGCTGTGTACCTCGTATCCTTCGGTGGGATCTATGCCGGATTCTGTGGATCTGTCTTCAGGGTCGGTAATCGGGCAGGAGGAGAAGCGGATTGCCCATCCGTTGGGTATTTCCGATGAGAATGGGAGCCCACCCCCTCCTCCGGTACGCGCACCGACAATCCTTACCTGCGGCAG
>OFFM01001859.1_pt1 | contig 10496 bp, 11 predicted proteins | sample 1521401 | NCBI WGS metagenome assembly OFFM01 (sample SAMEA3504118, study PRJEB24116) | mouse gut metagenome | biome: mouse gut; feature: mouse-associated habitat; material: faeces | place: Denmark | collected 2011
CGCCGAGGCCGTGGCCGCCGCCAGGGGCGCGGGCGTGGATATGGACGGCGTGGAGCCCACCTGGGGCCATGCGCTCTATGAGTGCTTCGACCAGAAGGTGGAGGAGAAGCTCATCCAGCCCACCTTCATCACCATGCACCCGGTGGACGTATCCCCCCTGGCCAAGCGGTCCCCCAAGGACCCCAGGGTCACGGAGCGCTTTGAGCTGTTTATCTGCCGCAGCGAGATGGGCAACGCCTTTTCCGAGCTCAACGACCCCATCGACCAGCGCCAGCGCTTCGAGAAGGAAGTGGAGGACCGCATGAAGGGCAACGACGAGGCAGGGATGATGGACGAGGACTTCCTCACCGCCCTGGAGTACGGCATGCCCCCCACGGGCGGCCTGGGCATCGGTATTGACCGGTGCGTGATGCTGCTCACGGGCAGCGACTCGATCCGGGATGTGATCCTGTTCCCAACGATGAAGCCATTAGATTGAGAAAACCTTTGCGGCGCAAGGGATTCAAGGATTCCTGATGGACTTGAAATGCCCATTTGCCCAGAATTTGCCCATTTCAGAGAGAGTTTTTTGTAAATCTATAGAGGCTTAATGCAGCGGAAGGAAGACTGAGGCATCGCCTCCAGTCTTCCTCCGCTTCTTTATGCTGGTTGCTCTTCGGAGATTTACCCATCAGTCTCGGACTGAGAAAGTTCCTTCCTCTTTTGCAGTTTCTCCGCCAAATTGTCAAACTCACTCTTTTTCATGTCCTGCGTGATGTGCGTATAGATGTTCATGGTGGTGTCAAAGTCGGCGTGACCAAGAATCTCCTGAATGACCTTGATATTGACGCCGTTCTCAAACAGGCGGGTTGTGAAGGTGTGACGCAGGGAGTGGCAGGAGAACCGGGGCAACAGCACAGGGTTTTTGAATTTTGCCAACTGCTCGTCATTGCAATCACGGATGATTCGCCGGAGAGCTTTATTCAGTGTGCCTTGGTGCTGGCAGTCCCCAAATCTGTTGATGAAGATGAAATCCGTAAAACCGTCCACAGTCATGCGGCACTTGATCTGATTGAACTCCTGGTATGCTTTTTCCATCAGAAGGGCCTCTTTTACACCGGGGAGCATGGGGATCTTCCTTGTTCCCGCTTTGGTCTTGGTCGGATGTACGTTGAAATAGCAGCTATTCTTTCCGTCCGTTCTGTGGTCGTAGTAGACAAGAGTGTGGTTCACAGAAATCAGATCGGCATTGAAGTCAACGTCTTCCCAACGGAGTCCGGTTACTTCGCCAACACGCATCCCGGTTTCCACCATGACTTCAAACACCGGATACCAGTGATGATATTTGACGTTCTCACGTTTGAGATAGCCAATGAAAAGCTCCTGCTCCGCAACAGTCAATGCTTTCCGGTGTGACGCCTCAATATTTCAGCTCTTTCAGAATGTTGTCGGCAATATTGATCCTGATGTAGTTCTCCTCGACAGCGACTGTCAGCACCTGATGCAGCACGGTGTGGACGCCATCTATGGTGTTCACCTTGAGGCCCCGCTCTTCCAGCAGATAGTTGTAGAGGCTTTTTACATCGGAGCGTTTTAACTGCTTGATTCGGATTTGTCCGATTTTGGGCCGGACGAACATCTCATAGAGATATTTGTAGTTTTGAAATGTGTTATCTGCCAACCCGCGCTTCAAGTGGCACCACAAGCCGTAGATGTCATCCAGCTTGACGTTTTCTGCGCCAACGAGGATGCCGTCAGACTTGTCCTTCAGGACATCCTCTTCCTTCCTGCGAAGATCCTCCAGCGTTTCGGCGGAGATCGAATGGGTCTTGCCATTGCGGGATGTCCAGCGGTATTCGTAGGTTCCAGAACTGCGCTGACGCTCCCCGGTTTTCAAAAGTCTGTGCTTGTCATCGTATCTTTTTGTCATGAAATCATCTCCTTTTTAGAGGGACTGTACCTTTCGATACAGCCCCAACGGTTAGATAGAATATGCTGCGTCCAGGTATGCTTTGAGCTTGTCCTTCTTCAGCATACGTTTGGTGCCATTCCAAAGCACGAAATCGCACCGCTCGTCATTCGACATCTCCCTCAGCTTGCAGATGCCGATTCCGGTATAGGCGGCTGCTTCCTCTAGGGTGAGCAGGCACTTTTCGCTGATGGGAACCTCTGTTCTGCCTTTCTTGGGAGCAGAATGTTCCGGAAGCACTGCCGTGTCATACTTGGACATGTAAGAAGTTCCCGGTGTCACGCATGAAGCCATCATAGAATGTTCTCCTTTCTGTTTTGGAATATTGTATCTTGGCTACCAAATAGAATATATTACCCAATTTGAGCGTCATACGTTCACATCTCATCTTCCTCTGTCATGCCCACGCTCCCTTCTCTTTTGTCGCCGGAGATGTATATCTTCCTCTCTTCCTTTAATTCTGGCCTCAATCTCACGATTCCGGTTACCAACCTCAGTCTGTATACCCTTCCTTTCAAGGGCGGTTGCGGCACGTCCAAGGGGGACTGTTGGCTCCCGGTCGATGCCCTGCACTTCCAAGCTCTCATGGCTCACGCGCATCTCCAATCCCTTTTCCTTGAAAGCTCTGTTTTGAGCTTCAGCCCAGGCTGCTCTCCATTTGTTAAGCTGCTCCACCGTATTCCAGTTACGGTTTTTCTTGGAACAAAAACCGTTGGAATCGACCGGTCGGTCAGTAAGCAGGACATGAGCGTGAGGGTTATTCCAAGCAGGATTTCCATTTTCACCGACATGGAGGGCCATGATGGCACACATCCCTAAGCTGACAAAAGCGTTTTTGACAAAGCTCCTTGTCAAGTCGATTCGTTCCTTATCAGAAAATTCTCTGTCATTGGGGATGGTAAGCCGGACCGTCCGCCCCGTTCTTGCGTCATACCTTTTTTCTGCATTTTCAATCGCGGATAAAAGAGTGGTCAGATCAAGATAATCCCGTGGCGCATAATCTGGAATTATAATTTCAGAATAAAGCAGATCTTTTCCGTAGGCGTAGTAATGGGTCATGCCGAGGTATGGGTCAGCAATGTTTGCCCGGAGAATATAAGCCGCTGCTTTGGCGACGGATTCCCCACGCACCCTAGAAATAGGCGCAATATTAAATCCATAAATTGCCAGGTCAATCGTCTCCTTTCCGTATGTGTATATGCACCCCAAATTATAAATCAAAGGGAATCCGGGGGATCACGTACTCCTGCGGCTATCTGAGCGGTAAATTCTTTGTGGTCGGCAAGGTAGGCCAGGATATTCTCCAGCGGTGCGAACGAAACCTTGTTCTTCGAGGTGGCATCTTTTCCCTTGTAGACCATGATTCTCAAATCGGTCTTGAGGTACTTGGCGACAAGAGTGCCAGCCACAAAGCACCAGTGATTGTCCTCTTTTCGCTGTGTCTCACGCTCAGTCCGCTCACGTCTTCGGCGCAAAAGTTTCATTTTTTCCAAATTCTCTAGCCCTGTGTTCATGTAAACACCTCCTGCTGCCTAGTATAAGCTAAAGGGCCACAGGGAAGGTGTGACAAAATTGAGCGGACAAGCAGAACTATATATTGGAACAGGTGGTGTAAATCGTGCCTAATGATGCAGAAATGGCGGCTGTATGTAGCCGTTTTGTTGAAGATCAGTCCCAGGAAAGGCTTGGTGTTCATTTTCCGGCATATATGCTTCATACCGAGCAGCAAAATGCAAATTTCTTCTTTGGAACCAGGTATAATCATAGTACTCAGGAAATGTATTTCATCGGAAAGCCTCAAGATAGAGATGGGCATATTTTAGTTGTTGGCGGAGCTGGCAGCGGAAAAAGTTCCTGCATTGCCATTCCCACGTTGGGTACATGGGGCGGCACATTCTTTGCTATTGACATCAAGGGGGAACTATCAAAAAACTGGACCCTAGTGAAGAAAACCAACTATCCAGTGAAGGTTTTTGATTTCTCACGCGAAAAGAAAAGTGTGACTTTCAGATATGACCCATTTTATCTTTTACGTGAAGGGAACCAAGACGATCTGGTTCAAAATGCCCGTGAGATAGCTCAGGCTATTATTCCTATCCCGCCTAATGTTCAAGAGCCATTTTGGAGTCAGGCCGCACAACACGTCTTGACTGCGGTGATCCTGTATGTCTGTGGACTAAAGGAATGCGACCCGGACACAGGTGAATTATTACAGGGAACGTTTAATGATGCTATGGCTTTAATTCAGTCGAAGCCCATTTGGAAGTTGATTGAAGAAATCAGCAAGAGCAGAAATGAAGCGGCCATCATGCACATCAATCAATTTCGGGGGATTGAAGACCCGGAGGATAACAAGATGTTGGCAGGTATTGGTGCAGAATTGAGCAATCGGGTTATGGCTTTTGCTACTGATAATCGAATCCGAGCTGCTTTTTCGCAAGACGATGGCATGATGAAGTGGGAGGATTTAGAAGACCATAATATCTTTATGCGAATACCGGAGGACAAGCTCGGACAGTGGGATGGAGCTATAACGATGATGCTCACCCAGCTTATCCGAACCTTGGAGCGGCGGCCCGATAAATATAGCAATGAAAGGAAATTGCCTCCTGTTCTGCTGTTGCTGGATGAGTTCCCCCGGCTGGGGAAAATTGATGTGATCCAAAACGCTGTCTCCACTCTCCGCAGCAAGGGTGTAACGATCTGTTTGGTTGTACAGAGCCTGGCGCAGCTTGATAAAATGTACGGAAAGGAATCCAGGCAGATTATTGTTGATAACTGCCAATATAAGGCGATTTTGAGTTTAACTGATCCAGAAAACCAGAGAACTATAAGTGATATGATAGGGACAATCAATGTCAGACAAAACAGCATAAATGACAGTAGTAGCAGGAGTTTAGGGAAAAATAGCGGGAGCAGCCAGGGTGAAGATCTTACTTTTTCAGATGGGCAATCTCGGGGTATGTCGAGGAGTATTAGTGCTGGTATGTCAGTGGTACGGGAGCCTATTGTTTTCCCAAACGAGTTGGCTACGTTAAAAGATATTTTACTCTTGACTCCAGAGGGGTTTTGTCGTGTTAATAAACTCCCGTATTATGAATACCTCCAACCGGTTTCTAAAAAACAGAGCAGAAGCACCCCCTCTCTTTGAGGGGATGCCTCTGTCAAATTTCATCCATTAGTTGGTATCTCAAGTTTAAACTCAGGCACTGTATAACTTTCTGGTGGAGCAAACGCAAATCATCAGCAATCCGACCTTGCTCAACGTCATTTGCTCCTTGCCTCTCCAGGAGTTTTACGATGCTGTCCAGATACGTTTGCGCTGATTCAATATCAGCCGTCAATTTCCCAAAACCGGAGGGTTCGGTTTGCTTTTCTGGGAAATCCTGGCTAGCAGGATTCTGATTTTTTCTGTGGACTACCGGGAGTAATTTTGATGGAGATTTTTCATCTTTGTTTGCGATTTTGCCATCTTCCTCAGCAGACACATCATCCAGTTTATCAAGCTCCATTTTTTCATGGATAGCGCGGTGCAATTCTCGGACAGACATGTTGCTGACAGTTTTTTGCTTTCCGTTGACCTCGTGCAACTCGTTGATAAAGCTCTCTCGCTGGGTCTCTGGTAAGGCCAGTAATGCAAGTGCTTTTGTCATTCCTAAATGCGACATCGCTGTCGCATCCGGGAACGCTTGGGCCACCTGGATATAGCGTTGGGCCATCCGCGGCGAAATATCGACGCTGTTTTTTAGCCAGTACAGCCACTGCCCCTCTTTCTTCAAACGGCCCCTGGCTTCGTCAAGCAGTAAGCCAATCTGGATAAACGAATGGAAAACTTGGCGTTTGTGTTGCAGAATCTCCGTGGTAATCATTTCAACGCGCTGGACGTTGGCTGACAGCTCGGTGCTTGTAGCTGCTGGTTCCACATCCAAAGACTCCATGATTGGGGAAGTCGGGAGTATTTCTGTTGTTGTGTTAGGGGCGCTAGGCAATGCGGTGGTGTGGGCCTGTGTAAAGGTGTTTGACATGGGACGAACCTCCTTTGATTGTTATGCGTTCAGTATAATGGAGGTCCGGCGAGAATGCTGTGACATTTTTCTATTGAAAGGGGTGTTCCTGGTGTATGATGCAAAGGATTCCTTGTTCAGTGACCCAAGGGAGCAAGTTGCTATAAAGAAAGAATCGCAAGAACCGCCACAGCCTTCAAACATATTGAACCCGGATTTGCTAAAAGTGTTACACTCCGAATTAGAGGCTAATCCGGAAGCAAAATCTTTGCCCAAATTTGACACTCTACTCCAAGAGTATCTGCAATCACAATTCAGCAAGGATTTAGACGAGGAAGAAATTGAGAATCAAATGGCAGATGGAAAAAGGCTCTGGCGAGATCTCCTTGACAGAGAACAGAATTTTCACGATAAAGGTGAATGGAATATTCCAGAGGATGCTTTATTTCTAGCAGAATTTGAAGGGCTTTATAAAAGTTTAGAAATTGAAGTACCTACACTGAGCAAGGATTCAGGGTTGCAACTGATTTATTCCAGAACATACAATTTCCTGGTCAGTCTTGATTTTGTGTTCGCTATCTTTGCAAGAAATACCTCCCTGTACCAAACTGTTTTTGATGTGTGTATGTTTATGGGCCTGAGTATGTTTTTGCATAATACCAAGCGAATTAGAGGTGTGCCTTTTAGCCAATTTGTGTATGCTCATTCTTGCATTGGATTTAGTGACAAAAACTCGACGAGTTACATTGGACATAACGGCGCTTGGAAACAAGGGGAAAGAACTGCTGCGCTGGATTCTCACGAAACTACTATGCGACAATTTAGACATAGACTTTTTAAGTCTCGGCCTGTAGATAACCGTCGGCCTGAATGGTCTGCCATACCAAAGTCCTCGGAACACGAATGGCAGTTATATTTCGACTATGTTGATGCAGACGGTAAAGCTGATCCCCGATTAAGAGATACACTTAAAAGGATTAAAAATCTCTATAATGGTGTGAATACTGCGATACATTCTTCAAAGGATGCTGGATACGAAAAAAGGCTGGAAGATGCTTGTGATGCTTTTGCAGTCCCATCGTCCATTTGTCCGCTCTCATCAAACAACTCCTGCCAACCATACAAATAGATCAATTTCTGTGCAATTCTGAGAACATGACCGAAGTACTGCACTAAGTCCGCTGGTACTGATCCAAGCATCGCCAATCCGCCAGGAATTCCCGCCGCAAACGAAAGTGTTGTAACTTTGGTCGTTTCATAATTGATACAAGAACGAGCGATTTTTTTGATCTCTTGAGTGGTTATCCCTGCATAAGCAGGATTGACAGAAATTGCTCTGCAAACCGTATCCTCGTCAAAGTGTGGAGACAGCGCAGCTCTCAAAAATCCTTCCCGGTCAATCTTGACCATGGGCAGTCCAGCAGACTCTTTCAATACCAGCCCAAAGTTAATTTTTTCATCCATAGTAGCGCACCCTTTGTTGATTTTCATTCACTTTACTCAGTATCCTTCCAGGATTCTTCAAATGATCCCACGCTATACGGATGCTCGGAGTATCCGTCTGCGGTCCAATCAGGCGGCAGCTTATCCCAACATATGATCCGAAGTTTTATCGAGGAAATCCTTCAAACAGATGGCAGCGGCCTCATATCCGGCGTTGATCCGTTTCTGCGTAAGTTCCGGGTTGATCTCAAAAAGATTTCCCAGGCTCTCTTGCGGCCAGACGTGCCAAAGCTGTACTCCCTCCAATTCCTCCGAAGGAACCGTCCGCTCCAGAGATTTGCTGAACTCTTCTCGATTCCTGGATAGATGGATGACCAGGATATCCCGATACCCCGCGTTGACCAATGGGAAGACTGGGGCATTATCCAGGGCGCCTCCGTCGATGCAAAGCCTTCCGTCAATTTTTACAGGGGTATACGCACCGGGAAATGCGGCAGAGGCCAGGACTTTGCGCACATTCATCTCCAAAGGATCTACACATTGCGGATCTAAGTAAGAATACTCCGCGCTTAAAGCGGAATCCCGTCCCGTCAGATTTTGGACATCTATCATAGTAATTGCTGAGAGGGAAACAAACGTCAGCTTCTTTTGCAGTGCTTCTAATGAAATATTTTCCCGCACAATGGTTTCATAATTCTTTTTGCTGAACAGCCCGGCATTTTTCTCCAGATTGGATGAGACCGTTGTAAGCACATTGAGGAGATATTGATTCAATGCCGTATTCCCCTGAAAGGCCCTGCCGAATAAAGCCTTGCCAATACTTTTTGGCAGATTTTTATTTGGCCTTACGAGGTCGCCATCCTTCATGGACATCCAAAGGCTTTCCGCCTTGCTATAGTCACCCTGAGCAAAGAGCAGCGAGTTTAAGGCTCCTACCGAAGCCCCAGCAATGCCCGTGAAGCGATCTATCCCACCGTGTTCCTCCAGCCATTTCCAAACGCCTAGTTGGAAAGCGCCTTTGGCTCCGCCGCCTCCCAGCACGATGCCGCAGTTCAGTTGATGATCCATTCTCAGCGCATTGATCTTGGCCAGCGCGTGGATATGACCGAGGATGGGGGAGAGAATCAGCTCCTCATTCCCTGCTACACAGCATTGACCGTTGGGATCGAAAATGCCGATGGGATCACCGTCCCCCAGCCGCCGGATTTGCCAGCCGCCGCATTCCAACAACACATCCTGCTGGCAGTTTTCTTGGCTGGAAGCTTCGGAGGGGAATGAAAACTTTTGCTGCCTTTTGCAAAATTGCCGCAAATAATCCGCTGTGATATAGGGAGAGCCGGGCGCTTCCAGTTTGAACTGCTCAAGCAACGCAGCATTGCAAATGTCCGGCTGTTGCTCGTCAAGTGCCTCAGGGAGATTGCCGCTGCTTTGTTTTTCGGTTCCTTCTGCGCTGCCGCTATGGGGATGCGCCTGATCCAAACCCAAGAACCGAGGCAGCTCCTCTGCCGCAAATATGACCCAGAGAAGGTCATATTGCGACTCCAACGTACTCCTGTCTTTTCCTTTTCCCTCTTTTATGTATTTCAGGGGTATCGCATACTGCTGCGCCAGATCCCGGCGTTTGGACAATTCATGTTCGTAATACTCGCCAAATTGGGTTCTGCTGTGCAGATCCTCGCGTTTGGCCCTCAACACACATTTTCTGTCACTTACGCCATACGTCATACCAAGGCATTTCCCGTATTTACACACAACATGCAGCTTTTCTTCTTCTGTAATACCGTGATGCCCGATGACGATTACCTTATTTTGGTTACTAAGTACTTTCAACTTGTAATTTTTATAGCTGTCCGCAGATACAAGCCACGCCTTGTGTCCGTTGGAAACTGCATACTCGACCGTGCGTTCTGCGGCCAATCTGGCTGATTTGCCATCACACACGACAATGAGCACATCTTTGGGCGGGACTTCCGCTCCCATCATCTTTATTACTGCCTTTTTTGCCCCTTTCTGAACGGCTTTTGCAACCGCTCCGCCACCTTTGCCTATTGTTTTCTCAATCATAGATCGTATCCCTCCTGTTATCCAATCTTTGTTGAGTACTTCATTTGGGTTCCTCTTCATCATAACGCTTCCGTAGTATAAGTAATCATACCACGAACACCTCTGTTAGTCAATGTAAATACCTCTATCAGATGTTTCTTTGTATCGCCTTCCCTGGGTACAATAGTCGTGGGGTGATGATATGGACTATAAGAGGTTAGGAAATCGAATCAGAGAAGAACGCCTGCGGCTGCATCTCACCCAGGCCCAGCTTGCAGAGGACGTGGACATATCCGACACCTACATGGGAGCCATTGAGCGCGGGGAGCGGAGCCTTACGCTGGATACACTGGTGCGGCTCGTCAACCGTCTTGGCGTGACAGTGGACTACCTGCTGGCTGACTCCGTGTCTGACAGTGACGCCAACATCATGGAGCAGTTCAAGCAGATCGTAGACCAGCAGCCATTGGAGCGCAAGCAAATGGCAATCAACGTACTGCGGACGATCTTCTCATACTTTGATGATACGGAAGGGGCGTAGGGGACTACGCTCCTTTGATCTTTCCAGTGCGCAGGCTCCTTACAAAGTCAACATCTTCCACCAGCCGCTTCACAGCAACGTTGACCAACATCTCTACTGATACCGAATATTCAGCCGAGAGCGTATGTAGCCTATCATAAAGCATGGGATCGGTGAGTTGGATTCTGAAGTCCTCCGAAGAGAACCTACTTTCGCTGATGGTACTATTCTTGTCAATACTCATGTCTGTAACCTCCATATGAACCCGTATTGTAGTGCATGAGGCGGGGGTTGTAAAGCCCTGTAAAGGAAGTTTGTAGGGAATATGCACAAAAACTCGTTCAATTATATATTATAGATTTCATTGTGCAGTTTGCACAACCCCTGAGTGGCATACGGTGCTCATGCACTGAAAGAATATATACTTATGACTACCGCTCATCCGGCTTGATCCTCGGCGGCTTCGAGCGTGATCGGATTGAGAATGATGATTCCTCTGCCCAGCTTCCGAGCGTATCGGACAGTAGCCGCAGTACCG
>OFFM01001863.1_pt1 | contig 10479 bp, 4 predicted proteins | sample 1521401 | NCBI WGS metagenome assembly OFFM01 (sample SAMEA3504118, study PRJEB24116) | mouse gut metagenome | biome: mouse gut; feature: mouse-associated habitat; material: faeces | place: Denmark | collected 2011
CTTTCTTTGTGAAGCGGGCGCGGAGCCTGTCGACGCCCGCCTTGCTCAGTATGAGTATGGCTGTGTACTGAGCAGTCTTCGCCAGGCCGAAAAACACCGCCCAAAGCACTCCCTTGACTGCTATCGGCAGCGGCAGCAGCATCTGGGCGAATGATACCGCGTAGCACACCACACAGACGACCGCCACCGCCGCGCCTGTCTTGGGCGACAGGGCGGCGAGGCGGTCTTTTATGGTGCTCCACTTCATCAGAAGGGGTAGCCGATAGCGAGGTGGAAGGCGAGCGACTTGCCGAAGCTCTCCATATTGTAGTATCCGCCGTGGCCGGTGTTGTAGGGCGCGTGGATACCGATACCGAGGTCGGCGCGTATCACCAGCATACTGATGTCGAAGCGCAGGCCCACACCGGTGCCCAAGGCTATGTCGCGCAGGAATGTGCTGCCGCGCAGCGCGCCGCCGGGGCGCGCCGGGTCGGCCTTGAGCAGCCATACATTGCCGGCGTCGAGAAATGCGGCTCCGTGGAGCGGCCCGGCGATGGGGAAGCGGTACTCGACATTGGCCTCGAGCTTGAAGGTACCCGTCTGGTCGAAGTAATCGTCGGGCGTGTCAGACGGCGCGTGGTAGCTGCCCGGGCCGAGCGAGCGTACTGTGAAGGCGCGTATCGAGTTGGCGCCGCCCACATAGAATTGCTCGGCGTAAGGCACCTGGGTACTGTTGCCGTATGCGTGCTCGGCACCGATGGCCACGCGGCTCACCAAGTGATGGTCGCCCCAGAGGCGACGGTTCCACACCACCTGTGCCTGGCCCTTGACAAACTGCGAGAAGGGTGTGCCGAAGAGGCGCTTCTCGCCGCGCTTGCCGCAGGCGCGCCACAGTCCCCAGAAGATATTGCCGGCTTCCTGCACCGAGAAGGTGAAGTTGATGTTGTCGGCCGGGTTGAGCTGGCGGTCGTAGGTATAGGTGTATATCATCTGAGGTATAAACTGGCTCTGGAAGCTCTGGGCCACCGCAGGATTGGCCGCCATGATGGAGTCGAAGTCGGCGGTGGTGTGCATCAGATTGGTGTATGTGAGCTTGAAGAGGGTGAGCGTGTTTGACACGTGGCGGCGCAGGCGCCAGTCGTAGCTGACGGCGGCGTTGAACTGCGCCATCTTGAAGAAGTGGGGGCGGTTGAGCAGGTCGGCGTTGAGGGTGAAGCGAGTCCAGTTGAGCTGATAGCGGCTGCGGGGGATAAACTTCGGCGCGAGCATGCGCGGAAACGCGAGCGAGCCGGTGAGTCCCACTTCGTAGGAGTTGAATATACTGCGTCGGCCCGAGCCGGTCTGCCACTCGTAGGAGCCGGTGAGGCGCACCCCGAGCTGCTCACCGCCGCCAAATACATTGTGGTTGGTAAGCCCTACCGACAGTCCCGGGCCGATGTAGGAGTTGCTCTTCGACGAGGCATTTACCTCGAGCGATACCTCCAGCGGGGCGTCGAATGTACACTCCACCCGGGTATCGAGCGTGGGCTCGGCGGCGGTGGTGTCGGGCACGACATCGATATTGATGGAGCGGAAGATGCCCAGGCGGGCAAGGTAGGTCTGGGTGCGGTTCATATTGCGCACCGAGAATACGCGTCCTTTGCGGAATGTGACACACTCCGGGATTATCTGCCGGCGCAGACGGGTGGGCTGCATCTGTATCAGGGTGAGGTCGGGACGCATCTCCACCGTGTCGGGTGTCTGCCGGCCACGGTAGCGGTTTATCACCACAGTGGTGCGTCCGGTGCGGTAGCGGCGGGCGGCCCACGATGGAATGTTGGAGGCCAGGTCGAGGCGCAGGGTGATGTGGGTGGGGCGCATCACCGAGTCGGCCAGATACTCGATGTAGTCGGGGCGGAAGAAGTAGTAGCCGCGGTTGCGCAGCGAGTTGGTGATGCGCACCCGTGCGGCCGACAGCGAGTCGGTACTGTAGCGCGTGCGGCTGCTCAGATAGCGGTCGGTGCGGGCCAGCGAGTCGATCAGGTGGGTGAGATGGGTGGTGTCGGGCAGCAGCTCCACCGAGTCGATTACAAAGGCCGGGCCGGGATTTACGGTATAGCGTATCTTGGCTTTGCGGGGATTTTTGCCGGGCAGCAGCTCGTAGGACGTCGAGCCGCGGAAGTAGCCGTTGTCGTCGAGCATACCGTCGATCATCTTCACGCGGGCCTCGGGCCGCACGTCTGATACCAGCACCGGGTCGCGGGCCAGCTTTTCATAGAGCCAGTGGCGCAGGCCGCTCTTGGGATTGGGCCAGTTGTTGTACACCCACAGCCCGAGCGGGAAGGGATAGTGCCATCCCAGCAGTTTCCAGTAGTTGTTTGGCGGCACGTCTACGGCGTCGTGTATGGCCGAGCTTACCTCGGGCACGATGCGGGCGGTGTCGGGAGTATATACCACGCCCTTGAGCCCCGTGTAGAGCTGCTCGCCCTCGGGTATGCGGCGTGTGGTGGAGCAGGCGGCCGAGATGAGCATGAGCGCGGCGGCCAGCCCGCAGAGTAAGATGCGGCTATTTGCTTTCATCGGTGGTGGCGTGTATGTCGGTGGGAGATACGGTGGGTGTGTCGCCGCTGTCGGGGCGCTTGTGGCGGCGGCGGCCGAATATATGCTTGAGGTTGCTCAGCTTCTTCTTGTATACAAAGCCCACGCCCGTCTGGGTGATCTCGCCCTCGAGGATGCTCTCGTAGCCGGTGTGGCGGAAGATGCGCACATACATGGTCTGGGCTTTGTTGAGGAAGTACTCAAATGATATGTCGCGGATGAGATTCTGGGCAAAATTCTCGTCGGCATCGGCGTCGGTCGAGTAGTTGCCGCCGACCACTATCTTGAATCGGTCGTTGAAGAGCGACTTCGACACCTGGTAGCTGTAGCTGGTGGTCTGCGATGTGGAGCCGCCGACGGTGCGGTCGTACTGGTCGACGCCAAAGCTCAGGTCGACGCCGCGTATATTATTGGCCGCCCAGGTATTGAGCTGCGATGCCAGGAAGGAGTAGAGCGGATTGCCGCCGAGCGATGCGTTGCCCTTTGTGCCGGGGCCGGTGTAGACGTTGTACAGGAGCATGTTCATGGCCTGGTTGGCGCGCTGGTCGGCGCTCATGCTCTGGAGCTCGTTGGCCACGGTCACGTCGTCGTCGGTGCTCAGGTCAAAGGCCACTTTCATGTCGTTGAGGGTGCCGGTGACGTCGAGCGCCACGTCGAAGTTGACCAGGCGGGAGTTCTGGCCGCTCTGTGTCACATTGGCCTTCATCACGTCGACGGCGTGTACCGACAGCACGGGATTCATCATGTCGCCGTTGAAGGCGATGTATGAGTTTTCCTTGAAGTCGAAATGCTTCTCGCTCATCAGCGGCGGCGTGTAGCGCACAAATCCGCGGGGGATGTTGAGGCGGCCGGTCACGCGCGGGTCGCTGAAGGGAGCCATGGTGAAGTCGACAGTGCCCTCGGGCTGGAGGCGCACTTTGTTTTTGCCGTCGGCGCTGAGGTCGACGCTTATGGCGGCGCCGCTCTGTATGGTGAGGGAGGCGTCGATGCGCATGGCCATCTCGGAGGAGGCCACACTGTCGGCCTGCTGCACGGCGGCGGTGTCGGCAAAGTTTACAAAGCGCACCATCTCGCTCTCGGCGCGGCGGGTGATGGCATTGGTGGCGTCGGGCATCACATAGGTGATGTTGGTGCCCGATAGTATGGTGAGGTCGGCGCCTACGGCCATGAAGCTCATGTCGCCGCGTACCGTGGCGCGCAGATTGATAAAGCCCTTGCCGTATATGTCGGCTCCGGCAGGCGCGCGCCGGCTGTCGCAGAGCTGGAAGTCTGTGGCGGTCATGCGCAGGTCGATGCGCGGGTTGGCCATCGACGAAATGTCGACCGAGCCGTCGACACTGAGCGGGTGGCCCTGTATGCCGCGTATGCCGAAGCCGTCAAACTTGACCACGCTGCCCTCGACCGGGATACGCACGTCGCTGAAGGGATACCACGTGCCGGTCATGGCCACTTTCATGGCGGTGGAGTCGAATTGCAGCCAGCCGTCGAGCTTGGGATCGGTGCCGGTGCCGCTCACGTCCATCTGGCCATTGAGGGTGCCGCGCAGGCGGCCGGTGCCGGCGGGTAGGAAGGGATTGGCTGCCTCCAGCGGGAAGTGTATCAGGCTCAGGTCGAGCGCCAGGGGCGAGCCGGCGGTGGAGTCGTTGAGGGCGCCGGCCAGGGTGACGGTGCGCACACCGTCGACGCTGAGGTCGGCGGCCGCGCGGATGCGTCCGCCCAGGTCGGTCGACACTTTGAGGTCGGCGCCGATGGTGCCCACGCGCTCGCGGCCGTAGGTAAAGTCGGTGAGAGTCACGGTGCCGGCGCCGTTGATGTCGCCGTCGTGCTCGCTTACTGAGAGGTCGGCGCTCAGGTCGCCCTTCATCGGCGGCGCAAAGGGATTGATTGCTATCCAGTCGCTCAGGTGCACGTCTTTGAGCTGCACGGTGAGTGCTTCCTGCTCATCGTCGTGGCCGGGTATGTGGTTGGTAAATATCGCCAGCGACGAGCCGGCGCCCTCCATGCGCAGATTGGCGTCGAGATGCTTGTGGGCATAGTGCCAGGTGATGTAGTTGTCGGGGTTTACCGTCCACTGCTTGTAGGCGATGGTGGGGTCGATGGGGTAGAAGTGCACCGTGGCGGTGGAGTCGGTGAGGGCGCCGCGCAGCCCCACCAGGTATCCCTGCTTGCCCGATATGTCGTGCTGGGCCACTTTCATGCCGAGGCTGTCGGTGCCGACATAACCGTCGAGCCGCACGTGGGCCCACTGGTCAAATGTGCCGGGACGGTTGTCGACGGCGGCCTTGATGAGCATCTCGGTGCCGACCTGCGACAGGTCGGCGGTGATGGTGTCGAGCCGGGTGGTGCCTGAGGTGAATCCCAGCACGCGGGCGTCGACGCCGAGGGTGCTGTCGTTGGTGGCGGTGAGGTGCAGGCTCTGCCATCCGGTGCGGCTGTCGGCCAGCAGGTCGGTCAGGGCATTGTCGGGCCCGGCGTTGACGTCGATGCTGAACTCGGGCAGCGCGCGTTGCAGGCTGTCGACATTGATGCGGTGGCGGGCCATCTGCGAGGCCATCACCTCGCTGAAGAGGCTGAATCGTGCCATCAGGGTGTCTATCGGCGCCGGTGAGCCAGCAAAGGCGTAGAAGTCGCGGTTGTGCACCGAGAGGTTGGTGGCCTCGGTGTCGGCATTGAGCCGCGCCAGCACATTGTCGAGCGATATGGTGCCGGGCGGGGTGGTATACGACAGCGAGCGCAGCGCCACCTTGGCGGCGATGGTCTGCGGGGTGGGGGTAAAGGATACGTCGGCCGTGAGGTCGGCAGCCAGAGTGGCCTGGTCGGGAGCGAGCCCGAGCGAATGCAGGTCGATGTGGCTGCCGTCGAGCTCGGCGTGCCATACGTAGGTCGAGCCGTCGAGATTGCCCTCGGCGGTGAGTGAGGCTCGGGCGGCGGGGTCGGCCGAGGTCACGTCGAGCGCGGCATGGCCGTCGGCGACTTTCACGTTGGCGGTGATGTCGCGGTATATATGGTCGGCCACGGCGGCCGAGGTCACGGTGGCATCGGCGTCGAGACGGGTCGAGCGGGCAAAGGGGTCGAGACCCCGGCCGTCGGCACGGAGCGATGCGGTGACACGTCCCACTCCGGCTGCCGGCATGAATGCTCCCACGGGGAAGTCGACCAGGCGCAGGTCGGCGCGGTAGGCGGTGGCGCGGCCGTTCCAATGGCCGTCGAGATTGATGCGTCCGCCCTCGGTGACGCCGGTGAGGCGGCCGTCAATCACGCCCGAAGCCATGTCGACGGCGCCGTCAAATGTCGTGCGCGGCACGCGCAGGCTGCGGGCCGTCGACGGGTCGAGCACCGATGCCAGCATAGGGTTGATGTCGACAAGCGCGCCGGAGAGCTTGATGCGGCCACCGAGGCGGTCGGGGTCAAATACATTTTTCACACTGCCCGAGGCGCTCAGCCTGGCCACGGTGTTGACGGTGAGGTCGCAGCGGGCGATGTCGAGCGCGCCGGCCGTGCCGCTGAGGCTGATGTCGGCATCGAGGCCGCCGTGGGGCGGCATGGCGGCAATGTAGGGCAGGAAGGCGGGAAACATCAGGCGGGCGTCGGCGGCCGATACCTTGCCGTCGAGGTCGAGCGCAAGCGGTACGGAGGGGTCGGAGGTCATGTCGCCCATGCCCAGCAGGCCGCTGAAAGCCAGAGCGGTGCCCGGCGGAGTCGACACATTGAAGTCTTTGAAGCGCAAGCCTTCCTCGCCGATGTCGAGGGTGCCCGAGGCGTCGAGGCGCACTCCGCACCGCTCGGTACCGCTGATGCGCAGAGGCACGCGCACGATGGCGGCCTGATTGTAGAAGTCGCTCACGGCCAGGTCGAGCGAGTCGACGGCGATGTAGGCAAAGTCGAGGCCCGGCAGCGGCTCGGTGCCGCGGGTGGTGTACAGGGCGCGGGAGCCGCCAAATGCCAGCGAGTCGATGGTGACAGTCCAGGGCGCCGAGGTCGACGCTGCGGTATCGGCTGCTTGGGCCGCGGTGATGGCGGCGTAGGATGCGACCGTGGCCGAGTCGGGGGCGATGTATGCCACGTCGAGTCCCGAGCCTGCAAATGTGCCCAGCGCGACAGTCTGGCCTCGCAGGTCGATGCGGCCGTCGCGCAGTACGGCGCGCGAGATGTCGGCGCCGATAGAGTCGATGGTGGGCAGCATGCGCATGGAGTATGCAAAGTCGTCGAGCCCGAGCCGGCGTATGTCGATTATCATGTCAGACGGCTCTGCGGCGGTGGTGTCTGCGGCGGTGGTGTCGGGGTTGAGGGTCATTGCCACGCGCCCGTGGCGTATGTCGCCGTCGGTGAGGCGTATGTGCATGGAGCTGAGGGCGACCGACGCGTCGCGCAGGCCCAGCGAGTCGGCGGCGATGGTCATGTACATGGCCGAGTCGGGGGCGCCCATGGTGTAGCGAAGGGTGTCGACGCGGGCCTTGCTCAGCCGGGCCTCGCCGCGCAGCAGCGGCCACATGTCCACATCGGCGTCGAGGCGTCCGGCGTGCATCATCTCGGTGTCGCCCGTATATATCGACAGCCCCTCCAGCTCGAGCCGCAGGGGAAATCTGAGCGAGAAGTCGCGCAGCTCGATGCGCATTTCCTCGGAGTTGATGAGCGGAAGCACTCCCACCCTTATCATGTACTGTCCCCAGGGAGAGTACAGCAGCACGATGATGGCGAGAGGCAGTAGCACGATGCCCAGCAATACCCACAGTATCGCCTTGGCACATTTCCTGAGCAGATGGATGGTTGTCACGTCGGGATGAATAATGGTGATGAACAGTATAGACTAATAACCGCCGACGGCGACGGAAGGTTCAATGAAAACAAGCCGCGACGCGACCGCCCTGCCTGCTCAGGACAGCAGCGGGGCAATGCGGCGCAGTGCCTCGACCAGTGCGTCGGCCTCGGCGCGTGTGTTGTAGGCGGCAAAGGATGCGCGCACCGTGCCCTCCACGCCGAGCGCTTCCATCAGCGGCTGGGCGCAGTGGTGGCCGGTACGCACGGCGATGCCGAGCTTGTCGAGCAGCATGCCGGTGTCGTAGTGGTGGGCATTGCCGATGAGGAAGGATATGACGGCGCACTTGCCCGGCGCGGTACCGAAGATGCGCATACCGGGTATCTCCATCATGCGCGATGTGGCGTAGGTGAGCAGGTCGTGCTCGTGGCGGGCGATGGCCTCGATGCCGATGCCGTCGATGAAGTCGAGGGCTGCGGTGAAGGCGGCCGCGTCGACAAAGTCGGGTGTGCCGGCCTCAAACTTGTATGGCAGCTCGGCCCAGGTGGTGCCGCTGAAGCTGCACCGGCCTATCATCTCGCCGCCGCCCTGGTAGGGGGGCATACGATTGAGCAGCTCCTCGCGGCCGTAGAGCACGCCGATGCCCGCCGGGCCGTACATCTTGTGGGCCGAGAAGGCATAGAAGTCGCAGCCGATGGCCCCGACATCGATGCGCATATGCGGAGCGCCCTGGGCGCCGTCGACACAGAATACCGCGCCGGCGGCATGTGCCTCGCGGCACATCTCGGCCACGGGATTGACCGTGCCCAGCACGTTGGAGGCATGACACACGCTCACCAGCCGCGTGCGGGGCGACAGCATCGAGCGGTATGCATCCATATCGAGGCTGCCGTCGGGCAGTATGGGCACGGCCTTGATGACGATGCCGCGACGCGCGGCCAGCAGCTGCCAGGGCACGATGTTGGAGTGATGCTCCATCACGGTGAGTATCACCTCGTCGCCTTCCGTGAGCAGCTCGCCGTAGGAGGCCGCCACCAGGTTGATGGCCTCGGTGGTGCCGCGGGTAAATATCACCTCGCGCGTGGACGCCGCGCCGATGTGGGCGCGCACCCGCTCGCGGGCATGCTCCATGGCGTCGGTGGCCTCCTGGCTGAGGGTATGCACGCCGCGGTGCACATTGGCCTTGCGGTGGAGATATCCGTCGCGGATGGCGTCGACCACCCGCAGCGGAGTCTGTGAGGTGGCCGCATTGTCGAGATATACGAGCGGATGGCCGTAGAGGCTCCGGTCGAGGGCGGGAAACTGCTCCCGCAGGGCATCAACGTCGTAGCTCATGGGGCAGATTGCATTTGTCACACGATGTGCCGCAGCCGCGCAGCCGGCGGTCGACCAGGTGGCGCAGACGCTCGCGCAGGGCCTCGATGCCGATGGAGTCGAGCACATCGGTCAGGAAGGCGTTGGTGAGCATCATGCGGGCCTCGGCCTCGGGGATGCCGCGCGAGCGCATGTAGAAGAGTGCGTCGTCGTCGAGGCGGCCGGTGGTGGCGCCGTGCGATGCCTTTACCTCGTCGCAGTTGATGATGAGCTGCGGGCGGGCATACATGCGGGCCTCGGGCGAGGCGAGCAGATTGCGGTTGGTCTGGCGGGCGTCTGTGTGTACTGCTCCGTGGTCGACGGTGACTATGCCGCCAAATGCGGCGCGCGCATCGTCGAAGAGAGCGTATTTGTACAGCTGCGACGACGAGCAGTGAGGCTGCGAGTGCACGATGCGGGTCGAGTTGTCGACCTGCTGGCCCGCGCCGGCTATCACCAGGCCGCCCAGCTCGGTGTGGCAGCCCCGGCCGGTGTGGGAAATGTATACGTCATTGCGGGTGATACCGCCGCTCAGGTAGGCCGATGTAAGGCCCAGGCGGCTGTCGGCATCCTGTCGCGCGGCAAATACCGACACGCGTCCCGTGTCGGGGCCCGACTCCTCCAGGTCGTAGCAGTCGAGCGAGGCTCCGCGGCCCAGAGTGCACTCCACCACCCGGCACGAGGCCGTGTGCACGGCCTGGCGGCGGGGATGGTCACACATGAGCACCGCCGCCCGCGCGCCCTCGCCGAGCGATATGCGCACACGGCGCACGGCCAGCACCGGCGCCGACGCGCTCATCAGCCCGATGATCTGTATGGGGGTGTCGAGCTGTACGCCCGCAGCCACGCGCACATACACGCCGTCTTGTACCAGCAGCGTGTTGAGCGCCGCTACGGCATCGTCGGCCGGAGCGACGCCGGGCATCACGTCGTCGGGATACAGCTCGGCCGCGCGGGCCAGCGACATCACCTCGACACCCTCGGGCAGGGCATCCTCCAGGCCGCGCCCCGGCATGAAGGTATCGTTGACGAGCAGCGCATTGAGCGAGCCGAGGCCGGGCAGGGCGCAAGCCACCTCGCCGCGGGTGTCGGCCGCCGGAGCGACACGCATGATATTGACACCCATGTCGGGGGCGAGTATCGACTCGACATCGGTGAGCTGGTATCCCTCGTCGCCGCGCCGGGCGCAGGCCCTTTCCGATCTGGGCCTCGCATACCTCAATCTGGGCGACAAGGAGAAATCGCTCCGCTATTACGACATGGTCGTCGAGACGGCTCCGCAGTCGTCCGAAGCCAAGGGCGCGATGGAAGGCATCCGCGAGATTTACGTTTCGGAGGGCCGGGTGGACGACTACTTCGACTATGCGCAGAAGGTGGGGCTGGAGAGCGATCTGACCGCCGTGTCGCGCGATTCGCTGTCGTTCGCCTCCGCGCAGAAACTTTACCTTGCGGGCCAGACCGATGCCGCCGCCAAATCGCTGCGCAGTTACGTCAAGAGCTATCCCAAGGGCTATTACGTGAACGATGCGCTCTATTTCCTGAGCGACTGCTACCTCCGCTCCGATCAGCGCGACGACGCCATCGAAACCCTGACGACGCTGGCCGGGCAGGGAACGAACCAATATACGGTCACGGTGCTCGAAAAACTCTCGGATATGACCTTCGAGGACAAGCGTTACGACGAAGCTGCCGCCGCTTACCGCCAGTTGTACGACGTTACGACGACGGTCGCCGGGCGTGAGGACGCCATGAAGGGCTATGTGCGTGCGACGCTGGCCGGGGGCGATGCGGCGAAGATCGAAGCGATGGCCGCC
>OFFM01001865.1_pt1 | contig 10472 bp, 8 predicted proteins | sample 1521401 | NCBI WGS metagenome assembly OFFM01 (sample SAMEA3504118, study PRJEB24116) | mouse gut metagenome | biome: mouse gut; feature: mouse-associated habitat; material: faeces | place: Denmark | collected 2011
CTTGACCGCCACAGCCATAGCCATCACATTCTCAGCCCTCGCCCTGGCCGAGGCGCTGTATCTGTATATCGCCCGCAAGGCAGGTATAGCGGCCGGGGTGGAGGCGCGCTCGTCGCACCGACGCCCCGTGGTATCGGGTGGCGGTGTGGTATTTTACTTCGCCATGGCGGCGTGGTGGATATGGTCGGGCGGAGCCGACCCGTCGTTTTTCCTGGGATGCTCGCTGGTGGCCTTCATCAGCTTTGTCGACGATGTGCATCCGCTCAGCGTCGAGGCACGCCTGCTGATACAGTTTCTGGGCGTGATAGTGGCCTTTGCCGGCTGCCCGTATGCCGCCACCCTGTCGCCCCCGGCAGTGGGCGCCGCGATACTCTTCGGGGTAGGATTTATCAACGGCTGGAATTTCATGGACGGCATCAACGGCATGTGTGCCGGCTACACCCTGCTCACCCTCTGCACGCTGCTGGTGATAGACCTGGGCTGCTACGGCACCTTTGTCGACCCCGGGCTGCTTGAGTGCGGCATCATGGCCGCCGCCGTGCTGGCCTGGTGCAACTTCCGCCGCAGGGCGCTGTGCTTTGCCGGCGATGTAGGCTCGCTCACCTCAGCCTTCATCGTGCTCTACGCCCTGAGCCGGCTCATGATATCGACCGGCAGCATCATGTGGCTGGGGCTTGTGGCAGTTTACGGCGTAGATGTCACCCTCACCATAGTACACCGTATAATACTTCAGCAAAACATCTTCCGCCCCCACCGCATGCATCTCTACGAGCTGCTGGCCAACGAGGGCGGCCACTCGCATCTGCGCATCTCGGCCTGCTACATCGCCCTGCAGGCCGCCATCAACACCGGGCTTTACCTCTGGCCCGGCAATCCCTACATATATCTCGGCGCAGTGCTGGCCATACTCTCGGCCATATACATCGCGGTGGTGCGCCGGCTGTACAAGGGTTAACGCATAATTATGTTTTTTAACATAACGGGCAGCCCCGCGTGTGAAAAAGTCGTAATACAAGCGGCCTCGGGCAAAAAAACCGTGAGTTTTCTTTGCAGAAAAGAAACAAACTTATAATTTTGCGTGAAGATTTTGTATACCGCTCATTTCAACCTTCGAATCTACTACCGTCTCCAGGACATGCGTGCCGACGCGCGCCGACTCGCAAGGGGGCTTTCATACATCATCAACCCGCTGAAATACTGATTACTCTAACGTAAACCAATTTATAACATTCAAAAACGCTATTATTGAATCATGGAAGCTCAAAAGCCCTCCGTTCAGCCCGGCCAGAAAGCCGCTAAGAACAAATCCAACGTCCCCGGCATCAAAAACGCATCGTGGGTAATCCTCATCTGCGCCATCGTGTGCGTGCTGCTCTTCATCTTCTGGTTTGGCCACGACATGCACTTCGACGAAGACGGCCATCCTCAGAACCTCTGGGGCACTGTCTACAAGGGCGGTTTCATCGTGCCTATCCTTCAGACCCTCTTCCTCACCGTTATCGTAATCTCGGTTGAGCGCTGGTTTGCCCTCTCGGCCGCCAAGGGTAAAGGCAACATCGCCAAGTTTGTCGCCAACGTCAAGGCTTGCCTGAAGAAAAACGACATCGCCGGCGCCGAGGAGCTCTGCAAGAAGCAGAAAGGCTCTGTAGCCGCTGTAGTTGCCGCCGCCCTCGTATCTTACAAGGAGATGGACGCCAACACCATCCTCACCAAGGAGCAGAAGATCGCCAACCTCCAGAAGCAGGTAGAGGAAGCCACCGCCCTGGAGATGCCCGCCCTGCAGCAGAACCTTCCCATCGTGGCCACCCTCACCACCCTCGGCACTCTCGTAGGTCTGCTCGGTACGGTTATGGGTATGATCAAGTCGTTCCAGGCTCTGGCACAGTCCGGTGCTCCTGACTCGACCGAGCTCTCGACCGGTATCTCGGAGGCCCTTATCAACACCGCCTTCGGTATCGCCACCGGTGCCTTCGCCGTAATCTCCTACAACTTCTACACCAACAAGATCGACAACCTCACCTACGCCATCGACGAAATCGGTTTCTCCATCGTACAGACTTTCGCTGCTACTCACTGATTCCATATTTCCGAAATCTAACAGTTAATCATACAACCCCTTAGAATCAGGTAAATATGGGAAAAGTAAAAATTAAAAGAAAGAGTACGCTCATCGACATGACCGCGATGAGTGACGTGACTGTTCTTTTGCTTACTTTCTTCATGTTGACTTCAACCTTCCTGCAGAAGGAGCCCACCATCGTGTACACCCCCTCATCGGTTTCCGAGGAGAAGGTGCCCATGAACAACCTGGTGACCGTGCTCGTCTCCTCCGCCGACAAAAGCGGAAAGCTCGACGACCCCTCTGCCGTGGAAGGCAAACTCTTCATCTCGTTTACCGGCGACGCCGACTCGACATTCTCCAGCGAAAAAATCCGCGGGATGATGCTCGCCGAGGCAATCTCCCTCTACAACGACCAGCATAAGAACGCCCCCGTGCAGCTCAACGCTCGCGAAATGGCCGAATTCACAAAAATCAACATGTTCGGCGTGCCCTTCCGCGATATGAAGGAATTTCTGGACATGTCCATTACCGAGCGCGACAAGTTTCAAGGTGACCTCACCAACCCCAAAGTCGGCATACCCATCGACGGCAACAAAAAGCGCGATGGCCGCCTCAACGACTTCCAGGTATGGCTCCAGGCCATCTACAACGTAGCCCAGCGTATCAACAACGAGCAGACCGAAGGCCTCAGCGCCGAGGAGCGTCAGGGTGTGCAAAACCTCTACGCCGCCCTCATGCGTCAAGGCCAGGGCATCGCGGTGAAGGCCGACAAGGATACCCCCTTCACCACCGTGCAGCTCGTGTTTGACAACCTCCAGACCATGAAGCTCAACAAATTCAGCCTCATGACTGCCCTCAAATCTGAAGACGAACCCACTAATTAAAGGTAATTCCCAATGGCTCAAATTGAACAATCCGACGGCGGCAAAAAGAAAAAAGGCGCCCAGAAGAAGATGTCGATCCATGTGGACTTTACCCCCATGGTGGACATGAACATGCTTCTGATCACATTCTTCATGCTGTGTACCACGATGATCAAGTCGCAGACTCTGCACATCGTGCTCCCCACCAATGAAGACGTGAAAAAGGAGCAGCAGGCTCAGGCAAAGCAGTCTGAGGCCGTCACCCTCATCCTCGACACCGAGTACGAGGGCGAAGGCCGCGACGCCAAGCCCAAGATCGACCCCGAGACCGGCAAGACCATCCACAATATCTACTACTTCGAAGGTATCGCCGACACCACTTTCTCATCGCCCAAGTACCTCTCCCGTGAGCAGTTTATCGGCAACGTAAACCACGAGACACAGGGCATCCGCAAAATCCTGCGCAACAAAAACAAGGAAGTGATGGCCGAGTACGAGACCCTCAAGACCAAGTGGAAAAACAAGGAAATCACCAAGGAAGAATTTGACAAGCTCGCCAAAAAGAACTCTGCCGATTCGACCAAGACCCGTCCGGTCGTGGTGATCAAGCCCGGTCCCAACACCACCTACGAAGGTCTTATCAATGCACTTGACGAGATGAACATCAACCAGATCTCCCGTTACAGCATTGAGCTCCCGACCCATACCGACACCCTGCTCCTCAAGCATTACGAGCAGCAGCACGGCGAGACTATCATACGCCCCACTATACGTAAATGATTTATTAACGCTTAACCGTTACACAAAATGGCAAAAGACGTAGATCTTTCATCAAAAGAGTGGCGCGACATAGTATTCGAAGGCAAAAACAAAGACTTCGGCGCATATGAGATGCGCTCAGGCTCTGTAAGCCGCCACACCCGTGCAGTAGTCATCGTGCTCGCTTGCCTCGTAGCAGTCCTCATCATACTCGTACTCTCGCTCACCGGCGTATTCTCACGCGCCGAGGAAGAAGGCCCCGACGCAGCCACCGAACAGGAGCTCGCGACCTTTGCCCCCGAGGAAGTAATCGAGGAGGAAATCGAGGAAGAGCAGGTGCACTTTGAAGAACCCGAAGAAATCATCCAGCCCGAGGAAGTTGCCAACGAGCAGCGTATCACCGACCTCCTCATCGTCGAAGACGAGAAATTTGACGAGACCAAGGAAGTGAAGACTCAGGAAGAGATGACCGAAAACGAAGCCCAGGCCGGTGCTGTAGACATCACCGAGGGTACCAACGACCTCAACAAGCAGGTCGTGAAGGAGCAGATCATCGCCCCCGAGCCTGCTCCCGAGCCCGAGAAGGTGTACAACATCGCCATGGTAGAGCAGAAGCCGGAGTTCCCCGGCGGCGACGCAGCCATGTACAAGTGGCTCGGCGACCACATCAACTATCCCGCAGCCGCAGCCGAGGAAGGCGTATCGGGCCGCGTAGTGGTAGAGTTTGTGGTATCCAAGACCGGCGCCATCGAGAACGTCAAGGTGCTCCGCGGCCGTCACCCGGCCCTGGACAAGGAGGCCCTCCGCGTGGTCAAGTCGATGCCCAAGTGGCAGCCCGGCCGTAACAACGGCCAGCCCGTGAAGGTTACCTACACCCTCCCCGTCACCTTCCGTCTCCAGCAGTAAACGCTTTTGACCCTCCATACCCTAAGCGCCCGCGGCCGCCATGGCCACGGGCGCTTTTTCGCATCCCGGCGGCCGAGACGACAAAAAAATGGGGCAAATCGCTTGCCAGTTTGCGCGAAATGTCTACCTTTGCACTTGCTAACGCACACTCGGGGTGTAGCACAGTTGGTTAGCGCGCCACGTTCGGGACGTGGAGGTCGGAAGTTCGAGTCTTCTCACCCCGACAGATTTAGCATAGCGGGCTGTAACTCACAGAGTTATAGCCCGCTATCTTTTTCTGACATCTATTATCAGCGCCGCCGCGCACGCCGATACCGGAGTGCGGCGACGCGCGCGTATATGAAATGGACACACCGATACAATAAATGTTAACGCAAGCCGTTACAACATTATACGAGAAATTTCCTGTATGAACACCAAGACAATCCTGATTGCAGTGGCCGCAGCGGCGATGCTTACTGCCTGCTCGTCGAAAAAGACGGTGCTCCCATATTTCACCGACCTGCAGGCGACGCAAGGCGAGATTGCGGCGATGGAGTATTCCCCCGAAATCAAGCCTGCCGACGAGCTTTTCATCACCGTGATTTCTACCATACCCGAGGCCGTGGTGCAGTACAATATGCCCATGGTCAACCCGGCGGCGACGTCTGAGCTGCTGCTCTCGACCACAGCCCGCCAGCTCACATACCGCGTGAGCGACAGCGGCGACATCGACATGCCCACCCTGGGCCGCGTGCATGTGGCCGGCATGAGCGTCGACGCCCTGCAGGAGTATCTGCAAAAGCGCGTGCGCGAGGATGTGAGCGACGCCATCGTGCGCGTGGAGCTGGTCAACTACAATGTCGTGGTGGCCGGCGAGGTGACCAAGCCCGCCACAGTGCCGGTGACGAGCCGCCGCTTCACGGTGCTCGACGCGCTGGGAGCCGTGGGCGACATCACCCCCTACGGCGAGCGCGACAATGTGCTGGTCATCCGCGAGGAAAACGGCAAGCGCACCTTTGCCCGACTCAACCTCAACGAGTCGGCCACACTCACATCGCCTTACTACTATCTCCAGCCGGGCGACTACGTGTATGTCGAGCCCAACCATGTGCGCCAGTCCAACGCCAAGTACAATCAGGACAATGCCTTCAAACTGTCGGTGATATCCACCATCGTGAGCGCCTCGTCGGTCGTGGCCTCACTCGTAATAGCCCTCGTGATAAATCGTTAACATCCTATGAGTGAGAATCCCACCACCGCGCCCAAGCGCGACGTGATAGACTTCGGCGACCTCTGGCGCACCTGCGTCAAGCGCTGGTATGTGATAGTGGCCAGCATAGTATTCTGCCTGCTGGTGGCATTTGTGTACAACCGCCGCACACCGTCGGAGTATATGGTGCGCTCCAATATGCTCATCGTGCAAGACGAGATGAGCGGCCTGGCTGCTGCCGCCGGCGGCGCGGGCGCAGGTCTCGGCGCCCTGCTGGGCAACTCCGCCGAGGTCAACGACGAGCTATACTCCGTGCAGAGCCACTCGCTGCTGACCGAGGTGGCCCGCAAGCTCGGCCTCGAAAACACCTACTGGGTACGCGACGGCTTCCTCAAGGCCCACATGGCCTGGAACGACAGCCCCATCGCCATGCAGGCCGCTCCCGGCATCGCCGACACCATCACCGCATCGCTGCTTTTCAAGGTAAAGGTATCGAAAGACGGCCGCGCCAATATCAAGGGAAAGTGGCAATTCCATACTATCGGCGAGCTTGAAGACGTGACCCTGCCGGCCACGCTCAAGACCGAGTTTGGCGACTTCACATTTACCAAGACCGCCGATTTCCCGGCCGGCGAGAGCGTGGCAGTGGGTATCGGATTCTGCGGATACGACGAAGCGGCCGAGATTCTGGCCGAGGACATCGAGATAGACCTGGCATCGCGCAAGGCCAACGTAATCTACCTCCAGATGGAAGCCGCCAACGTGCCCCGCGCCAAGGCTATCCTCAACGCCATCGTGGCCGAGTACAACTCGCGCGGCCTCGACGAGAAGCGCCAGCGCACACAGCGCACACTCGACTTCCTCGACTCGCGCCTGGCCCTGCTCGCCGGCGACCTTGCCGAGAGCGAGCGCACCATACAGGATTTCAAGACCAAAAACAATATCCCCGACGTCGAGGCCGAGGCCGAGTACCAGTACACCAAGCGCGGCAGCGTCGAGGTAGAGCTCATCAAGGCCGAGACTGAGGCGCGCGTGGCTTCGATGCTCCGCGACTACTTATCAGACCCGGCCAACGCTTCCAGTCCCGTACCCGCCGCCCTGCTGGGCGAGGGCGGCAGCGCCGCCGCCGCCGACCTGGCCGAGTACAACAAGCGCATCGTGCTGCGCGACCGCCTCGCGTCGACGGTATCGCCCGGCAACCAGGCTCTCGTACAGCTCGACCGCGAGCTGGAGATGCGCCGCTCGGGCCTGCTCACCTCCATCACCAAGAGCCTCGACGGCGCCAACCTCAAGGTGGCCGAGCTCCGCGGCAAGGCCAACGCCACCGCCGGCCGCCTCGGCTCTGTGCCCGCCCAGGAGCGCATCTACCGCGACATCGAGCGCGAGCGCACCATCCGCGAGACTCTGTATATCTTCCTGCTCCAGCACCGCGAGGAGCGCGCCATCATGCTGGCCAATGGCCAGGAGAAGGGCCAGGTGCTCGACCCCGCCTATGCCGGCGTGAAGGAGCTGGGCCTGAGCGACAAGATGGTGTATCTCTTTGCATTTATCCTCGGCGCCGTGATGGGCGTGGCCCTGCTGTATGTGATGCGTGTGATGCGCACCCGCTTTGCCAGCAAGGAGGAGTTTGAGCGCCTCAGCGGAGCGCCCATCCTGGGCGAGGTATGCACCGACCGCAGCGGCCGCTCGCTGGTGGTACGCACCGGCGGCTCCAACCGCCGAGCTTTTCCGCCTCATACGCTCCAACCTCCAGTTTATCCTGGGCGAGGATGGCGACAAGGTGATACTGATGACCTCGACCCGCTCGGGCGAGGGCAAGTCTTACATCTCCATCAACCTGGCCGCATCGCTCTCGCTGCTGGAGCGCCGCGTGCTGCTCATCGGCGCCGATGTGCGCAATCCCAAGCTGGCCGAGTATCTCGACCTGCCCCACCACACCGGCCTCACCGAGTATCTGTCAAGCGACCGCTACCAGATATCCGACGTGATACGCCGCAATCCGCTCGGCAACGGTGTCGACATCATCACCGCCGGCCCAGTGCCGCCCAATCCCTCGGAGCTGCTCTCGGGCAAGAAGCTGCGCGAGATGGTGGCTCAGCTGCGCGGCATGTACGACTACATCGTGATCGACTCGGCTCCTGTGGGCATGGTGAGCGATACCTTTGCTATGGGCGAGCTGGCCGACGCCACCGTATACGTCACCCGCGCCAACTACACCACCCGCACCGATGTCAACTTCCTCAACGAGGTATACACCACCCGGCGCCTGCCGCGCCTGGCCGTCGTGGTCAACGGCACTGCCTCCAAGAAGGGCTACGGCTACGGCTACGGCAAGACCGAGGAATAATCCGACACCGCTCCCGCAGAGATGATAGTCGACAAGTACAAATTTGTACTCTACTGGTTTCTGGCGACCTTTTGGGTGGCCTGTTGCAACGGCTTTGTGGTCGATGAGTTTCTGCCGATGCTCAAGCCACATAAAGGCTCGATCACGCTGCTGTGTGAGATGAGCATGTTTGCGCTGGGCACCCTCACCGTGCGCCGCCGCGGCGACGTCTTTTTCTACGCGGGCTTCCTGCTGCTGGCATTCTTCTGCACGTGCGTGGCCAATACCAACAGTATCTCGCGCTTCCTGATAGGCCTGCGCGACTTCTCCGGCCTGCTGTGTGTGGTGCCGGCGATACACTGGCTGGCCTCACACAAGCCGGCCTCGGGCCCGGGCTTCTGGGAGCTTTTCCGCCGTCAGCTGTGGATATGGCTGGTATTGCAGGCCGTGTGTGTCACCTGGCAATGGCTGCGCTACGGTGCCTGCGACGAAGTGGGCGGCTCGGCCGGCTCGGGCTTCTCGGGTCAGGTATCGATGTGCATATACATCGTATCGTTTTTCCTGATGATGCCCACCTGGGACTCGACCCGGCTGTGGCAGAGTTTCAAGGCCAACCGCCGCTACTTCCTGCTGCTGTATCCCACCTTTCTCAACGAGACCAAAATCAGCTTTGTATACCTGGCTATATTCCTGTTCCTGCTGATGCACTTCGACCGCAAGTTTGTGGTGCGTCTGGTGGTGAGCCTGCCCCTGATCGCAGGTGTATTCGTAGGCCTGGGATATATCTACGAGAGTGTGACTCACCTGAGCATCACCCGCATGTTTACGGGGCAATTTTACATGGACTATCTGATGGGCGAGAATCTGGAGCGTCAGATTGATGCGGCCCAGGACATCCTCGACGGTACGGCCGACGACTTCATCATGGAGTTTTACAACGGCGACGTCGACATACCCCGTATTGCCAAGATATTGCTGATATGGCCCAACCTGGCCGATACGGGCGGCGGCATCGAGCTGGGCGCCGGCATAAGCCAGTTTCAGGGTTGGTCTTCCAACAATATGACATCCTTTGCGCGCTACAACGAGTGGGTGCTCTACGGCTCTAAGCCCTGGGCATTCTGGATGATGGTGCAGATGGGCGTCATCGGCCTGATATTCAGCTGCGTGATACTGCTGCGCAACTTGCTGGCCCGCGCCCGGGGCGATGGCGGCATAGCCCGCATCAACTGGTTTATGGTCGCAATCTTTGCCATAATCCTGGTCTACAACTCGTGCTGGCACGATATGTGGGTATGCGTGATAATGTTTTTCATAGGACAGTACAATCAATATACCTCTGCGCGCCGCAATGCCGCATCCTAAGTCATCGGGCAACCTGACACGCAACACTGCCATGATGGCCGTGCGCATGTTTGTCACCATGGGCACCACCCTGTATGTGAGCCGGGTGGTGCTCCGGCAGCTCGGTGTGGCCGATTTCGGCGTGTACAGCGTGGTATGGGGTCTGGCGCTGATGTCGGCATTTTTCAATGCCTCTGTGGTGGCGGCATCGCAGCGATACCTCAATGTGGAGCTGGGCGCACGCGGCGAGCGCGGCCTCGGCGAGGTATTTGCCGCCTGCTGCGCCACTGTGGTGATATTCATCGGCATAGTCATCGCCGCGGCCGAGACTCTCGGCCTGTGGTATATGGACTCGTGTCTGGTCGTGCCCCCAGGCCGTGAGGCCGACGCGCGCGTGCTCTTCCAGATGTCGCTTGCCGTAGTGGCGCTCGACATGCTGCGTATCCCATACAACTCGCTCATAGTGGCATACGAGCGGTTTACGTTTTACGCCTACGTATCTTTTTTTGAGGCCGCTCTCAAGCTCGCCGTAGCTCTGGGCCTCACTCTCGCCCCCGGCGACAAGCTGCTCACCTACGGAGGGCTGCTCATCGGGGTGAGCGCGGTAAACCTCGCCGCGTATGCCCTCTACTGCCGCCGCAATATGCCCGGAGTGCACTTCTCGCTGCGGGCGTCGGGAGCAAAGGTGCGCGAGGTGCTGCGCTTCAGCGGCTGGAACGTGCTCACGTCGCTCTCCGACATGTGCTATCAGCAAGGCTCGGCTCTGGTGGTCAACGCCTTTTTCGGCGTCACCATCAATGCCACCCTGGGCATCATGAACCAGGTCAAGACGGCCGTATTCTCCTTTACCCGCAGCCTGCAGACCGCAGGCTCTCCGCAGATGGTCAAGGAGATAGCGCGCGACGACTACGCCGCCTTCTCTGCCACCTTTCTCAACATCAGCCGTCTGTCTTACCTCTTTGTGCTGTACCTCGGGCTGGTGCTGTGGGTGAGCGGCGAGTATGTGCTGCGGCTGTGGCT
>OFFM01001871.1_pt1 | contig 10448 bp, 18 predicted proteins | sample 1521401 | NCBI WGS metagenome assembly OFFM01 (sample SAMEA3504118, study PRJEB24116) | mouse gut metagenome | biome: mouse gut; feature: mouse-associated habitat; material: faeces | place: Denmark | collected 2011
AGTTTCTCTTGTAGAACTCACCCATAAGGGGCTCAGCCAATGTTTTAGCATCAGGATGGGGAGCACCTGTAGCACCTCTTGCTCTGAGGTCAAAGAAGTGGTTCCAATCTGATACAAAGCCAGTCATTACCATATCACATTTAGTAGCTAGAGGCAGTACTTCTCTTGCTTCTTGAGGTTTATATCCGATCTTAATCATATGAAGATAGTTAACTTCAGCTGAAGCTAAGGATTGTAACCAATTAGTCTCAGCCTCTTTCTCCACAGTATTAAGTTGCTCTAGGGACATTAACCTACCAACACTATATTGACATTCCTTAAGTTTACTCCAACTAGGAATAATAAGGGTAAGTTCATTATTGAATTTATCCTTACTGTAATTGCAATATCTTGTAGATTCTACAGCAAAGCTATGGCTTCTGTGTCTAGTAAATTCCCTCATAATACCATTAGAGGTAGTAAACCTTACAGTAACCCTTTTCTCATGATATTCCGTAGGTTCACAGAGATACTTAAGGTCATCAAGCCAGTTATGTTCTTGGAGTACTCTCATATTAGTTGTGATATATGCACTAATAGCAGCACCTTCATCAAAGTTTACCTTAGAGTATGGATTTAATTGATACTTTCTTATAATACCAGAAAAAGTATTATCAGAATAGAATATTTCATCTACAAAGCTCATATCTGAAGGAGGGGTAAATGGAGTAGGAATTTTAAGATACACAGTACCATGCTCTAGCATAGCGTAATGCTGAGAAGCAATCATCCTATCTACAAAGTCCTTAGCTGTCTGACCCTCAGGTCTTTTGGACTTATAGCAAGTTCTTCCTGCTAATTCAATTTGTTCATATATTCCATCAAGACCAGGACTTTGTTCTAATATTTCGTAACTACTCCTTATCAGCCTCATCTTCTTCTTCTTTATTAGAAATTACAGTACTGTTAAATTCGCTCATAGGTATATCTAAGAGCCACATAAGTAACATTACCCACATTGAGGAGTTAATAGACCCTCTTAACTTATTAAGGCCAGTGATGATATTATCTACATGAGCCAAGTCCTCACTACTGAGTTTCCTTAGTTCCTCTCTCATCATTTCTTCTTGGAATATCTCATCTCTGAGTTCTTTTTCTTCCTGTTCATTCATTGTTGTTTCTTCTAAGTTGTTCTAACTTTTCTACATAAAGGTCAGCAGCTACATTGATAGCAAACTCTCTTTCTTCACTCTTTCGAATGAATTCTGGGCTCTCTACCTTATCAATGTAGCTGCAAACCTTACGTAGCATTTGATGAATCTCAATCAGTAACTGTCTATCCTCCATTGATTACCTCCTGTATCTTTTCAATAGGAGTAATACCTACGAACTTATCCAAGAGTTCACCACTCTCTCCAAGCACTACAATAGTAGGGATGGCTCTTACATTCCACTCATCCAAGAGTGGCTCATTAGCCTCATCATCTACATCTACATCTTGGATTTCAACACCTTCAAGGCCTTTAAGGTTCTTACTCATAACCTTGCAAGATCCACAGGTTTCACTATAAATTTTGAGTATTTTCTTCATTTCTTCAGTATATATTCTACTTCTTTTATAAGTTTCTTGAGCTCTTCCTTAAAGAGGTTACTATCTACCATGTTAGCTTTGGTGTAGGATATTAACTTTCCTACCAATAGCTTCTCCTTCTTTGTCATTCTTGTATAACCTCCATTTCATCTACTGTCCAGTTTTTACAGTCTTTTATAGCACACTCAAGATGCTTTGGCATGCCATCTGCTTTTAGACTGGCAGAGTGCTCATTAAACATTCTCTCTGTAAACTCAGCAAGTTCATGAGGTAGGGTTATCTGTTCTTCTACTGCTTTATATAAGTCACAGTCTGCGAAGTCATATAGTTCATACATCCCATCTTCATCAGCATCTACACTCACATTGTAGTCACTTACTGAGACCTTCACAGTCTTACTTAGGGTTACATATACTGTTACCTCAATCTCTCTTTTAGGTAATTCTTCCTGATTATATGGTGCAGAACTATCAAATTCTGCACCAGAGGGGTAGCCTCCACTTTCCATTACTTCCTTTTCTTTAAATTAGTTTCCAATTTATTCTCTTTGACTAGTCTTCTTGCAATAACACATTCAAGTTTCTGAGGTATAGATATGTGTCTCCCATCCTTGACATATATGGCATGGTCACCATTGTGTCTACTATAGGAATAGCCATTCTTTCTTACTACCCTTATAAACTCCTTCTGTGTATACTGCTTCATCCTAGACCATCATTGCCATAATGGACATGGTTCCTACTAGTCTTCTTTACATGTCCACATTCAGGGCATATAAATAGAGTATAGGATGTGCCACCTTCATACTTAGTTTCAGGCTTATATTCAACTAGTTTCTTACAGTCTTCACATATTACATACTTTGCCATATCAACACTTTTCTGTTTTAAACCAATAATACTCCTGCTCCTCCTCACCAGTGTTCTCATGTATCCACATGGTATTAGTGTAAATAGTGAGCCATGGCATTTTACCCCTCACAGCAGTAGATAACTTAATTGTAAATCCCTTGCCTTCATTGAGTTTAGCCTTACCTTTAAGAAATAATACTACATCTTTTTTAGAGGAGAATATATCAACAGACTCAATGATAGTCTCAGCACATAAGTCTCCTTTAATGATAGCCTCTCTGTGATGATATTGTGTGACTTTATATTTCATTTCTTTTTCCTTCCACTTTTAAGTTTGATTACAGTACTAGAGTTTCTATAAGCCCAGCATTTAGATGCTTCGCCTCGCCAGTTCAACCAATCATAAAGAACCGCAACATTACCATTTTCTGTGAAATGATCAGCTACTCCAATACATAGATCTGCACTATAAGGGTTATTTATAACTACAGTATCATCAGGATTAATGCGCTTTCCTTGTTTGTCATAGACCTCCTGGTTATATTTTAAATACTCTTTCTTTGTCATTTTAGTTCTACTATTTCTATCTACCCAGTCTTCAGTGCCCAGTCCAAGAAGTTCTTGTAGGCATTTCTATACTCTGGGTGAGTTGTTACTATTTCTTTGTTAATTCCTGACTCAATGAGTTGCTCCTTCACCATTCTCTCTACATATCCAGAGATTGCATTGTTAAGAGCTAACTTTGCATTCCTTATTTCAGGCCATACAGTCTTGCCACTGCTGCCTCTGAATCTATACCCATTGATAAGAATTGCATAGGCTTTGTTATCTCTAGGAACGATAGTAAAATATCTGATGACTCCCTCTAATTTTTCTTTGTCGTAGTACATTTTTCTAACTCTTTAATTCTATCTTTGATGTACCATATAGCTTTGTTGAGGTCTTCTATCTCCTTCTCCTTGTCTTCAAGCCCTTGCTCTGTTTTGAGTCCAGCTCTCCACAAGTACTTGATTGCATTGCCTATTGTAAAACAATAATGCCTTGTAATTTCAATACACTCAATACCTGAGGGGTGACTCTTATAATATGATGGATTAATCCTGTCTGCCATCTATGTATTTGTCTAATTTTTTTACAATTCCTATATTAATGTATCCAGTATGTTGGTAAAGTTCCATCTTTCAGCCTTGACACTTCTGCTTCCAAAGGAACTATTCTACAGATGAACTTACCTGCCTTAACCATACATTCATGGAGTTTGGCAGCTACCTCCTCTGCAATGTCTTCTGGTGCTTCAATATTAAACTCATCATGTGCTGGAATACAGAACTTGACAATTCCAAACAGACCATTATCAACCACCCATTTGAATAGGTTCACTGCTGCAATCTTGAAGATAGCACTACCCCTGGACTGGATAGGATAATTGATACTCTGTCTTTCTGAAGCTGATTTTCTCTTGAAGTAATGTCTGACTTCTTCAACAAGAGGGTCTGAAGGATTTGCTGCTTTAAGAGTTCTATACTTTGCCCAGAACTCTGGATTGAATTGCTTTTGTACTTTATCGAGGTCTTCAAAGTCATATATATGTGCTCTAAAACCTACCTCTGGACAAGTGTTGATATACCCAAGTTGCATCACAATCTTCCTCTGATAGGATTGATATGCTGCTACACCTGGGAAACCCTTCTTGTAGTTAGCTTCAATTGCTCTTGCTTCATCTTCTGGAATATGGTCTCTACCAATAAGAGTATTGGCATCTCCACCATAAGCAAAAGTGAACTCAGGAGCCTTGGCTTTCTTCCTCAAGTCAGGTCTTACTTTCTTAACTTGTTCAACAGGTATGTCTCTCAGTTCATCAGGATACACCATCTTGGCTACCAGACTATGCAAGTCTCCACAACCATGCAGGAAAAGGTCAATCATAGCTTTGTCCTTAGATATATTGGCAAGAATCACAGACTCTTCTCCACTATAATCAGCACTAATCCACTTATTGCCTTTCTCTGCAATAAAGCAAGCCCTTGTCTCTGCATCAGCAGGCAGGTTCTGAAGATTTACAAGAGGTACTTCCCTTCCAGGGATTACCTCCTTATCATCTCCACCACCTGAACTGTACCTATGGGTATCTGTTCCTATCTGATTGAATGAAGTATGGATTCTACCAGTCTTGGGATTAACCAAGTCTCTGAAGTTCTGACCATAGGTACTTGTCACCTTCTGAGCAGCCTTAAACCTTAAGTAAACCTTAGCAATAGGATGCTTGTCCTTCTGTCCTTCAATCACAGTAGCATCCACAGACTTCTTCATTCCTCCCTTGACTTTATCCCTTGTCATAAGGTCAAAGCCAAAGAACTCAAGAAGGGGAATTACCTGCTTTGAACTATTCCAGTTGACACAGCATTTAGGTCCTGGCTTAGTAAAACCAAACAAGTCTGGTTGGGCCATCTCTATGAAAGGAAACTTTCTTCTTATTCTCCTGACTATATAATAGCCAGTATCAGCATAACAGCCAGTTCCATTTGGCATCTGAGAGTTATCATAGTTTATCCTTCTTTCAGGGCCAATTACTTGGTATGGCCCTTTTGGTGTGTATGTCTCATCATGAGGGGCATCATACCAACCATCACTATGTTTGAAGAATATAAAGTTCTCTTCAACATAGCAATTATCTGCCCTGCCTTCATTATAGAAGTCTACCACAAACTTATCAAGTTCTTCCTGAGCTTTTCTCAACTCCTCCTCATCCTTCTTCATTTTGGTAGTCCACAACTCATCACTGAGTTTGACTCCACAGAACTCGAAGTATGCGGTAGGAAGGATAGCTTTATTCTCTATTTCAAGAGCCAGTTTCTGCCCTCTCTCATAAAGAATAGCTGTCTGAGCATCCATAATATCCTCCAGATACCTTACATCATTTGCAGCATACTCTACAATCTCATCAGTCAGTTCCTTCTTCCATATGATTTGTCCTCTGACAGTTTTGTCAAGTTCCACACCAAGATAGTTTTCACCAGCTGATTTAAGACTGAGAGAGTGCATACCTGAAGGCCATCCTAACCACCTCATCTTCTCTGCAAGGAAACCATCATAGAGGTTCCTTGGAATGATGCCATGATAGAATAAGAATTTTACGTCAAACTTTAGATTCCATCCAATGAATAATCTGTCTGACTCAAGATACTCCTTATACAATCTGACATCTATAGTAGTACAGTCAATGACAACTTGGAAATCCCTGTTACCAAGCTGAAGCATTAAGAGCTTCTTGAGAAAAGGACTGAATCCCTCAGTCTCAGTATCAAGACCTACAACACGCAAAGGTTCGAGGAGCCTCAAGGACTCCTCGACACTTATAATCTTGTAGGTGTCATTATTAAATAGTTGTCCTTGACCCGTAACAAGAAATATTTGATTCATGACTCAAACTCTACTATACCACCCTTATGTATGGCTTTCACAACATGTCCTTCTATCTCACTGCCAACTGCAATGAAAGGACCACCAGCAGGGTCAATGAAGGTGTAACCATCTTCTTCATTATCCTTAAGACCAACTCTATAGTTGTACTCAGTCTTAAGTTCAAACTTCAAAGATTCACCCTCTACTTGAACCAGCCTGTTGTCTATGCCACCCCTTGATTCGAGTTTAATTTCAGGCCTCATATCTCAGTTCCAACTTGCTTAGATCTATAACACACTTATGTTTTGTCAAGAAGTCCATACCTAGGATGCCATGCAAATCAAAGTCTGTCTCCTCCTTAACACTTGCAAAAGAGAGATCTAAACAATTATTGACTATAAGACACAAATTAAGCTCTGTTCCTTTATAATTTGCAGGGAGTTCCACCATTTTACTTGCACTAGACCTGGAACCAGTACTTCCTATATAATCATATTCTACATCAATTAGAGGCCCTGATACATGCTCAGCAGCACTACTGCATATATGAGATATACTACTGCCAGAATCAAGCAAGAAATTATAAGTCTCTCCATTTATCTGCAAAGGAATAACAGGCATGTTAATCTGTTTTACATATTTTCCAAAGAAAATTGTATTCTCTAGTTTTACATTATGCCCTTTAAAACTAAAGTATAGACCTGTTATTATACATAACACTATAATGATAATTAACCACATCTCGTTCAAATCTCAATTTTTACCAGTAGTACCAATACCTCCTCTATCAGTATTACCAAGTCTTTCAACCTCTACAATCTCTACACCAGAAGAGAACAACCATTTGAGCTTCTGCCATATAGTTGCTTTTTGGGAAAGCTGAATTCTAAACTGACAGATCCTGTCTCCCTCATTAATTGTAACCTTCTGGAGTGCAATTGCTTTATATTTCCATTCATCATTGTCACCACAATAGGGCTGATCAATAACTCCCTCACCATTAGCAAGAATAACTCCAAAGTTGTTATAAGTGCTACTTCTTGAGAGTGCTACAGCTTCAAAGCCTTTAGGTAATTGCATGGCAACTCCTAAGGGTATCAAGCAAGAGTCGAAAGTAACATCTCTGTATGCCACCTCCAGTCCTGCCTCTTTATGTCTTTTCAATGTGCCAGCTTGAGGAGCTCCGAGTTCTACAGTCTTAGCAGCTCTCAAATCTATCCAATCCCCCTTATCAATTACTTTAGGAAGAGAGATATTCTTATTAATTCTTTTTACTTTAATTTTCAGTTTCATGTTTCCAAAACTTATGGGTTATATCTACCATTTCACCATCTACTATTACATAGAATCTTTGATTGGTAGTCTTACAATTAAGAGGGCCACACTCCTTCAAGTATGGCCCTAGCTTAATGTAATCAAAATTATTTAGGTCTATTTCCTTTGACAATTCCTGTCTACCACTATTCCAACCTATTTTAATAGGATTTAGGCAGAGGCTCTCTACTATTACTTTACCAGTTAATTCTCCGCAGCCTTGAGGATATATAAAGGGTACAGCAACCAACATATGTCTTATAAGACTTGCATAATGATTTACCAATTTAGGGTCATTATCACCACCCATAAAACATACAGCAGTTATTCCCTTGTTCCTCTTAAGTAGCCTTTCTATCCTACTAAAAGTAAGGACCTCCCCAATATCCCCTGCCAAGTAAGAGCTGTGACAGCCTTCACAATGACAAGGACAATTAGAGAGGTTGATACATAAAGTAATCTCGTCAGGAATCTCAGCAAATGTTACCTCAGTATCAGTGTACTTTAGCATAAATTCTCTTGTCTGCTTCAATCTGCCTATCAGAACCAAATGCTTTGATGGGTCTAAGATAACCAATCACTCTGGTGTACCAAGTGATATTCTTGCTATGACACTTGGGACATTCACAGATAGGGTGCTTGGTTATATAGCCACAATCATCACACTTGCTGTTAGGAATATTGAATGTGTAGTAGTTTGTACCTTCTGCAATAGCAAAGTCAGTCAACTTCATGTACTGCTCAACACTCAAGTGGTCCTCAAGATTTATATGAGCAGCAGAGCCACCATCAGTGAACTGATAGGTCTGTCTTCCATGAAGAATGAACTTGTCAAGCACAGAGGTGTTGTCATGAGCATTGTAGAAGTAAGAATTGTACAGATTCTCATCTTCAGGTACCCAATAACCATCACTCTTATCCCATCTGTAGTTCTTTCCTCCTAACCCTTCAGCAGGTACAACTTCACTATTAAATAAGAAAGGTCTTTTCTTATCATGAATTGAATGAAGTTTATTTTGCTCTTTTACAGTACCAAGGATAAGTTGGAGGAATTTGATATACTCAGGATTGTTGGACACTTCAAGACCCAAGAATCTGGCAGCTTCATTGAGACCATTAAGACCAATGGTGCTATACAATTTGGAGATATAGATGTATCCACCATTAGATGCTGCAAACATCTTCTTGTTCTCCATCTCATAGAGCATAGTCTTATAGGCAATGTGATACTTGTAGACTCTTTCAAGAATAGCCACAATGTGTCTCTTGATACCTACCTGAATCTCCCTCTTGAACTCACTGTTGTTATACAACTCTTGCACATCCTCGGGATTACTACAATTGATTCTTATGCAATCCTGCACTATCCTGTTGATATTAAGAGTGATAACATTACAGCTACCGGTCATAACTCCAGTAAGACCTGAGGTGGGACTGAATGTATTCTCAGTAAGTTCATTCTTCAGCCTACAGCAAGATGCAAGAGAGTCTGCACTGTCAGAGATATAAGTGAAGAAGGAGTGACCTTCTGCATACATCTCTGCATTGAACCTCTTATACTCTTGGTCAATGATGTCTTTGCCATTATGAACCATAGCCATAGTTTCAACAGGGAAAGTCAGTACCTGCTTGGTTCTGAGTTTGTTGAAGAACTTCATGAACATTCTCTGAAGAGTGTCTACTGCTTTCCATTCAGGTTTAGTTCCGTCAGGATAGCAGAAGTCAGCAAACAGAGAAGTGAAGTAGGTCTTATCATAGTATGAGATATTGGTGAAAGGAGACTGATAGCTCCTATTACCAGCAGGCTGATTCACACCATAAATGAATTGCTTGAATGCCTTGTAGATACTGTCTCTGACAGTTCTCCTGGTCAAGCAATGGTCTGTAGTTGTGATACAGTCAAGTTTCTCATACCATTTAAGACCGAACTCCTGTACAATGTAATAGTTCAGAGCAATGAAGTACTCTCCAAATGCTACTGCACCCTTACACTGTGAGGACAGCAGGAATGTAAGATTGGTAATCTGCCCACTGAATGACTGAAGGTCATTAGGTTCTGAAGGAGTGACTCCATCAATATTACCTACACCATCAAGCATCAGAGGATACAGACTCACAGCCATACAATACTGCTTCAATGTTGGGCTTGATGCCTCATCATGTGTATATATGATGTGACTATCCAAGTCTCTTTCATACTGCTTGGCAACTTCAGGATATAACTCCTTCAGTTTGTCCTTCATTCTCTGTCTTTGGATAGTTCTGTTTTTCTCTTTGTAAACTTCGCCTTCAAGGTTTGCCACATTCTTTTGTGTGACATTGGCATTAGGGTCAGTTTCAGAGGAAGTAGCTGCATTGTCTGAAGAATTTGCGTAGTTCTCCATATAATCCAACCTCTCCCTTATGAATCTGGACTCCTTATGCTGTTCTCTGTAGAGAAGATAAGACTTTGCAACCTCATATGGTGCCAAGTCCATAAGAATCTTCTCCACTCTGTCCTGGATAGTTTCAACACTTGCAATATCACAACAGAGTAAAGAGGGGATAAACTGAATCTCCTGTAGGACATCATTATCCACCTCTTTATTACATGCTGTATATGCTGCTTTCACGGCAGCAATGATTTTGTCAAGGTCGAAAGTTTCTAATGAGCCGTCTCTTTTTAGTACTTTCATATTCTACCTTCCAATTCATTTGGTTTCACCAAATCAATGCCATCAGGCACTGTTGGTCTTTCATCAAGATACCTTCTCAGTTGAGAACCAATAACAAGTGGGTGTCTCAACACATTCCCATTTTCAGTCATAATTTCTCCAACACAAGTAGTCCCATTCCAATTCCAAACAAGTGGGTTCAAGGTCTTCTTATTGATAACTATAAACCTATAGTCAGCAAGCTTGAAGTCCTTGAAGTAGGGGTCTTGGTCCATACAATGTCTTATAATGAGCCAATATAGCCTTGCTTGGATATGGTAGTTCCATTCAATGAAACTCTTGGGGAAATCATACTCTGGTTTGTAGCTGGTCTTCAAGTCAACAGGCACTACAACCTTTTCCTTATGGAATACTATAAGTTCCAGTTTGTTATCACAGAGACTCTTTATTCTCTGTTTCTATAGTTTCATTTATATCTATAGCTCGGACTATATCTTCATCTCTATTTGAGATGCTCGGCACTCGTGTCAGTATTATATTCTATAGTGTAGTATGAGGGACTCGAATCCTTGTAGGAGCGACCTTCTTCCAACATCTTACCCTGTCTACAGGTTAATGTAGTTCGCATACAAATAATTCTTACCACATATAGTTTCA
>OFFM01001883.1_pt1 | contig 10390 bp, 8 predicted proteins | sample 1521401 | NCBI WGS metagenome assembly OFFM01 (sample SAMEA3504118, study PRJEB24116) | mouse gut metagenome | biome: mouse gut; feature: mouse-associated habitat; material: faeces | place: Denmark | collected 2011
CGGCTGCCGCCGCCGCCCTTCTGCTTGTGCAGCTTGCGGGTAGAGCCGCTCACCTCGCTGCGCTCTTTGCTCTTGTGGGTACCCTGGCGGTGGTTGGCCAGATACTGCTTAACGTCGAGATAGATGGCGTGCTCGTTAGGCTCGATACCGAACACCTCGTCGTTGAGGACGGCCTTGCGGCCAGTGTCCTTGCCTTCTTTGGTTAAAATTGCGACTTCCATGTTATTTCTCAATTAAGACGATTGAACCTTTGCAGCCGGGGATGCTGCCCTTGATCATGAGCACGTTGTGCTCGGCGATTACCTTCACTACCTGAAGATTCTGCACGGTGACGCGCTTGTTGCCCATCTGGCCGGCCATACGCATGCCCTTGAATACCTTTGCGGGATACGAGCAGGCGCCGATCGAACCGGGGGCGCGCAGACGGTTGTGCTGGCCGTGGGTGGTCTGGCCCACACCGCCGAAGCCGTGGCGCTTTACCACGCCCTGGAAGCCTTTGCCTTTCGAGGTGCCGACGATGTCGACGAAGTCCGATTCCGAGAACAGCTCCACGGTGATCTTGTCACCGAGCTTGTACTCGCCATCAAACCCTTTGAACTCGGCCAAGTGGCGCTTGGGAGCCACACCGGCTTTGGCGAAGTGGCCGAGCTGGGGCTTGGTCAGGTGCTTCTCTTTTGCATCCTGAAAGCCGAGCTGGAGGGCGTCGTAGCCGTCGGTGGCTACGGTCTTCACCTGGGTGACTTCGCAAGGACCTACTTCGATAACAGTGCACGGCACGTTTTTGCCGTCGGCACTGAATACGGATGTCATTCCGATTTTCTTTCCAATTAATCCTGGCATTTCTGTGATTATTTAGTTTGATTGGGTCTCTGTGTTGATTATCTCTCGCGGGGTATCACACCTTGATTTCCACTTCCACGCCGCTGGGGAGCTCGAGCTTCATCAGGGCGTCGACGGTCTTGGCGGTGGAGTTGTAGATGTCGATGAGGCGCTTGTACGACGAGAGCTGGAACTGCTCGCGGGCCTTCTTGTTGACGAAGGTCGAGCGGTTGACCGTAAAGATGCGCTTGTGTGTGGGCAGGGGGATGGGGCCGCTGATGACGGCGCCGGTAGCCTTCACGGTCTTCACGATCTTCTCGGCGGACTTGTCCACCAGATTGTGGTCGTAAGATTTGAGTTTAATGCGAATTTTTTGGCTCATATCTGTGGGTTGTTATTTGTTACTTGAGAAGGTCTACACGGCCCTGGCACTCGGTGAGCACATTGCGGGCGATGGAAGAGGATACCTCGCTGTAGTGGCTGAAGGTCATGGTGCTGGTGGCACGGCCGGAGGTGATGGTACGCAGGGCGGTCACATAGCCGAACATCTCGGCCAGCGGAGCCTTGGCTTTTACGACACGGGCGCCCGAGCGGCTTGTCTCCATGCCTTCTACCTGGCCGCGACGCTTGTTGAGGTCGCTGATCACGTCGCCCATCGACTCCTCGGGGGTCACTACCTCGATCTTCATGATGGGCTCGAGCAGCACGGGACCGGCCTGCTCGCATGCCTTCTTGAATGCCTGGATGGCGCAGAGCTCAAACGAGAGCTGGTCGGAGTCGACCGGATGGAAGGAGCCGTCGATCACTGTCACCTTGAGCTGCTCGACGGGGAAGCCGGCCAGCACGCCGTTCTTCATGGCGTTGGTGAAGCCCTTCTGGATGGAGGGGATAAACTCCTTGGGGATGTTACCGCCCTTGACCTCGTCGACAAACTGGAGGCCGCCCTCGAAGCCCTCGTCTACGGGCTCGACGCGCACGATGATGTCGGCAAACTTACCGCGACCACCGGTCTGCTTCTTGAATACCTCACGCAGCTGCACGGGCTTGGTGATGCTCTCCTTGTAGGTAACCTGGGGACGACCCTGGTTGCACTCTACCTTGAACTCGCGACGCAGACGGTCGATGATGATGTCGAGGTGAAGCTCGCCCATGCCCGAGATAACGGTCTGGCCGGTCTCCTCGTTGGTCTGTACGCGGAAGGTGGGATCCTCCTCGGCGAGCTTCTGGAGGCCTACGCCGAGCTTGTCGAGGTCTTTCTGAGTCTTGGGCTCCACGGCGATACCGATCACGGGATCGGGGAAGTCCATGGCCTCGAGCACGATGGGGGCATCCTCAGCGCAGAGGGTGTCGCCGGTGCGGATATCCTTGAAGCCTACGCCTGCGCCGATATCGCCGCAGCCAATGGCGTCCTTGGGGTTCTGCTTGTTGGAGTGCATCTGGAAGAGGCGCGAGATACGCTCTTTCTTGCCGGAGCGGCTGTTGAATACATACGAGCCGGCGTCGATGCTGCCCGAGTATACGCGGAAGAAGCACAGACGGCCTACATAGGGGTCGGTTGCAATCTTGAAGGCCAGGGCGCACATGGGTGCGTCGTGGGAGGGCTCGCGGGTGAGCACGGTGTCGGCGTCGCCTACAGCGTGACCCTCGACAGCGCCTGCGTCGGTGGGGCTGGGCAGATATGCGCATACAGAGTCGAGCAGACACTGTACGCCTTTATTCTTGAACGACGAGCCGAGAATCATCGGCACGATGTCCATCTTCAGGGTAGCGGCACGCAGAGCCTTCTTGACCTCGTCCTCGGTGATGGTGGAGGGGTCGTCGAAGTACTTGGCCATGAGGTCGTCGTCATACTCGGCGATTTTCTCGAGCATCTTGTCGCGCCACTCCTCGGCTTCGTCCTGGAGCGATGCGGGGATTCCCTCGATGCTGTAGTCGGCACCCATGGTCTCGTCGTGCCAGAAGATAGCCTTCATGCGCACCAGGTCGACCACGCCTTTGAAGGTCTCCTCGGCGCCGATGGGTATCTGGATGGGCACGGGGTTTGCGCCGAGCACATCCTTGAGCTGGCGTACCACCTCAAAGAAGTTGGCACCCGAGCGGTCCATCTTGTTGACGTAGCCGATACGGGGCACATTGTACTTGTCGGCCTGGCGCCATACGGTCTCCGACTGGGGCTCTACACCGCCTACGGCACAGAAAGTGGCCACGGCGCCGTCGAGCACACGCAGCGAGCGCTCCACCTCTACGGTGAAGTCGACGTGTCCCGGGGTGTCAATGAGGTTGATTTTGTACTTCTCGTCGTTGTACTTCCAGAAGGCGGTGGTAGCGGCGGAAGTGATGGTGATACCGCGCTCCTGCTCCTGCTCCATCCAGTCCATGGTGGCGGCACCGTCGTGCACCTCGCCTATCTTGTGGGTAAGGCCGGTGTAGAAAAGGATGCGCTCCGACGTGGTGGTCTTGCCGGCGTCGATATGCGCCATGATACCGATGTTGCGGGTATATTTGAGAGTTTCGTCTGCTTTCGACATTGTATATAATGCTTATATCGTTGAAAAAACTTAGAAGCGGAAGTGAGCGAAAGCACGGTTGGCCTCGGCCATCTTGTGCATGTCCTCCTTGCGTTTGAAGGCACCGCCGGCATTGTTGAATGCGTCGACAATCTCAGCGGCCAGCTTGTCGGCCATGGTCTTGCCGCCGCGCTTGCGGGCGTAGATGATCAGATTTTTCATCGATATGGATTCCTTACGGTCGGGACGGATCTCCGTAGGCACCTGGAAGGTGGCACCGCCCACACGGCGGCTCTTTACCTCTACCTGAGGGGTTACGTTCTCGAGGGCTTTCTTCCAGATTTCGAGGGCGGTAAGCTCCTCGTTGGGCAGCTTCGACTTCACAGTCTCCAGTGCGTTGTAGAAGATGGCGAAGGCGGTGTTTTTCTTACCGTCGTACATGAGGTGGTTGACAAACTTTGTCACGCGTACTTCGCCAAAGACGGGATCGGGCAGGATCACACGCTTTTTAGGTTTAGCTTTTCTCATTTTAAGCTTTCGTCAATTGTGTTTTTGAGTGCTTGGTTGCTTGCGTCTTGTGTACTTCAGCCGGAGTGTCCCGCTGCTGCGGGTGGGCGACCTCTGTCGCCTGTCGGCTTACTCAACCTTGTGGTAGCAGCTTTACCGAGTTTTCAAAAACGAGTTAAATTGATTGGATTTATCTCGTGGTGCGTTCAGATTTTACTTCACCCTTGCGGATTACTTCTTGGCTGCACCGGCCTTGGGTCGCTTGGCGCCGTACTTGGAGCGACGCTGCGTGCGGTCTTTCACACCGCTGGTGTCGAGGGTACCGCGCACGATGTGGTAACGTACACCGGGGAGGTCCTTGACACGGCCGCCGCGCACGAGCACGATCGAGTGCTCCTGCAGGTTGTGGCCTTCGCCGGGGATGTAGGAGTTGACCTCCTTACCGTTGGTGAGGCGCACACGGGCCACTTTACGCATTGCCGAGTTAGGCTTCTTGGGGGTCGTGGTGTACACGCGGACACACACACCGCGACGCTGCGGGCAGGAGTCCAGCGCGGGCGACTTGCTCTTATCCTTGAGCGCCACGCGACCTTTACGTACTAATTGCTGAATAGTAGGCATCTTAGTTTTTTAGTTTATGACTGTTTCTTATCTCGTTGTTCGATATTCGATTTATCCGGTTCAGAATACAGCCCGACGCACACGCAAAACATTAACCGCCAAACGGTTAACATCTCGCAGAGCGTGTGACTGCCCTCTAAACCGCTGCAAAGGTAGCAATTATCGCGCTAATCACCAAACATTTGCACAACTATTTATAGGAACGAGGGACGGGTTAAGTGGGACGAGGGACGGGTTAAGTGGGACGAGGGACGAGGGACGAGTTAAGAGGGACGAGGGCGGCGGCAGGCCCATGCGCATGGATGCCTATGCCGACACTCTCGTCCCTCTTAACTCGTCCCTCGTCCCTCTTGACTCGTCCCTCTTGACTCGTCCCTAAATCCCGAGGATGCTGCGCAGGCGGGCGGGGATGTCGATATTGTTGTTGACCGGGGCAAAGCGCTCGGCGCCGACTCCTACGGCAAAGACGGGCACGGGCATACCGGAATGGCTGGTGCTGGTGAAGCGCACGCCGGCAGCGTCGTTGAGCAGGCGGAATACCTCGACGGCAAAGGCATTGAATGAGGCGTAGAGCGTCTCCTGGTCGCGGGTGTTGCGCAGGAGGAAGGTTTCGTCAAACATGCGGCGGAGCTGCTCCTCCTGAGCGGCGCTTACGGGCACGTGGTCAAAAAATCCGAGCTGCTCGGTGAGATAGGCGCGCATATCGCTCCAGGTATAGTTCATGCGCGACTTGAGCACCCCCTTGCAGTAGTCGGAAAAAGCCTCTTTGGACACGCGTTGCCAGTCGTAGAGGTCGAGGCGGGGCTCGGTGCGACCGCCCAGCGAGTCGGTGGCATGTACCATGGCCGAGCCGCCGGTATCGTGGTCGGCGGTGACGATGATAAGAGTCTCGTCGGGATGGGCCAGATAGAAGTCGTATGCCATGGCCAGGGTCTTGTCGAAGTTGATAATCTCCTTGATGGCGGCGCCGCCGTCGTTGCCGTGCAGGGCATGGTCGATATTGCCGCCCTCGACCATCATGAAGAAGCGGTCGCGGCCGTTACGCTCGAGCTGGCGCAGGCAGGCGATGTAGAGGTCTTGCAGGGTGAGCGCGTCGGCGATGGAGTCGATGGTGTAGCCGACATTCCAGGTCGGACGCTCCTCCTCCGACAGCAGCACGGCGCGGCGCGAGGTGATGGCGTCGATGCCGCCGCGGCCACGCACAATCTGCACGCCCTTGTCGGCCATCACTGCCTCGACATCGGTGGGCTTACCGTCCTTATCCACAAAGCCGTGAAGGCCGGCGCCGGCGATGAAATCGTAGCCCGAGCGGGCGGCGGCGATGTCGATGTCGTACTGATGCTTGCGGTTGGGCACATGAGCGTAGAAAGCGCCCGGCGTGGCATCGTCGGCGCCCACGCTGGTGACGATACCCACGCCCCAGCCTCGGTCATAGAGATCAGCTGCCACCGACGTGACGGCCGTCGTATCGGGCCCCATGCCCAGCATGGAATTTTTGGTCTTGACTCCGGCGCTGAGCGCTGTGCCCGCAGCCGCCGAGTCGGTGATGCGGCTCGAAGCCGAGTAGGTCATCGCCCACGACGCCACGGGAAACTGAAGCATGGTGAGCGGCTTGCCCGTGCGGAGCACGGTGCGGTTGTATGTCTCGGCGGTCATCACGGGGTTGAGCCCCATGCCGTCGCCTATGAAGTAAAAGACATAGCGGGGCGACTCGTCGGCAGCGGCCGCGAGTGAGCAGCCGACAAGAGCGGCCGCAATGATATTCTTGATTTTCATTTATTTAAGGTTAAAAGAGCGTCTATGATATGTCGGTCGTTGGCCAGGCGGGGCACCTTGCGCTGTCCGCCGAGCTTGCCGGTTGCGGCCAGCCAGTCGTCAAACAGCCCTTCCCTGGCAGTGGTCAGCTCGAGGCGGTCGAGGAAGATGCCGCCTGCTCGCTTGGCCTGGTAATCGGAGTTGACGGCCTGCAGCTCGGCGTCGAGCAGATCGGCAAATGCCTCTGGGTCGGCCGGGGGCGTCTGCCACTCGATGAGCCACTGATGGCGGCCGCGGCGGCCGTCGGCGGCATATACCGGGGCGGCGGTGTAGTTGAGAGCGGCGGCGCCGGTGCGGCGGCAGGCGGCGGCCAGAGCCGCATCGGTATTATGCACCATCACTTCCTCGCCAAAGGCGTTGATATAGCTCTTGGTGCGCCCGGCGACAGTGATGCGCAGCGGCTCCACACTCTCGACGCGCACGGTGTCGCCGGTGGCGTATCGCCACAGACCGTTGGCTGCGGTGATATACATGGCATACACCGCGCCCGGCTCCACACGCCAGGCGGGCACCGGCTCTGCCGACGGGTCGTCGACCGGGACAAACTCGTAAAACACGCCGGCGTCGAGCAGCAGCTTCATCGCCGCAGAGCCCTCGACATCGGCCACGGCAAAAAATCCCTCCGAGGCATTGTATGTCTCAAGGTAGCGCATACGCGCCGGGTCGGTGATGGCGCGGTACTGCTCGCGGTATGGCCCGAAGGAGATGCCACCGTGGAAAAACACCTCCAGATGTGGCCATACATCGTGGATGGTCGATGCGCCGGCAGCGCGTATCACCTCGCGCAGCACGGTGAGAAACCACGAGGGCACGCCCGAGATATTGGTGATATCCTCGCCGAGCGACGCCTGCACCAGCGCCGGCAGCTTGCGGCGCCAATCGGCCATGAGGGCCACCTCGCGTGAGGGCACCCGCAGCATCTCGGCCGCCACGGGTATGGCGTCGATGAGATTGGCCGAGAGGTCGCCCACCCTCACGCCGCGCGGCAAGCCGCGCAGCTCGTTGGCAAAACTGCCTCCGAGTATGAAACTTTTGCCCGAGAAGATGCGGCTGTCGGGGTACAGGTCGAGGTAGTGGGCCACCACGGCCTTGCCGCCGTGAAAATGATTGAGATGCAGCGACTCTACCGTGACGGGAATATACTTGCTCTTGCCGTCGGCGGTGCCCGACGACTGGGCAAAGCGCGAGCACGCCCCGGGCCACAGCACATCGCGGGCGCCGCGCAGCATACGCTCGACCGAGGGCCGTATGTCGGCATACTCACTCAGTGGCACCTTGCGCGCAAAGTCGGCATAGCAGCGTATGGTGCGGAAGCCGTGCTCGGCTCCCACCTCGGTATCGCGGGCCGTGCGCACCAGGTAGCCGAGCACGGCCTCCTGGGCGGCCTGCTGGCCGGCGCGCACGCGCCAGGCCTGCTCGGCCCGGCACAGGCGCGCAAACTTCGGCTTCAGCGCGGGTGTGATGTTGATCATCGTACCACCACCCTCACCGGGCGGCTGCATTGGTCGGTCACTACGAGATATACGCCGGCGGGCAGCGCAAGCTCATCATTAGGCTCGATGCGGTCGACTGCTGCCACCTCGATGCCCGACACGCCGTAGACACGCACGCCGGTATGGGGCGCGCTGCACACAAAGCGCATCATGCCGTCGAAGCCGCGCACGACCAGAGGCTCGTCGAGGCGCACGCCGGTGATACCGGCTCGGTCGACAAATATCACATTGGACGCCGGCGAGCGGTAGCCCAGGCGGTAAGACTGCACTGTGTAAGCCTCGCGGTCGCTGTCGGCAAAGCCGTCGATGGGCCATCCGGGAGCCTCGGCGGCAATCTCCTCGGAGACTACATCGCCGCCGCGGTACATCTGGCGGGTGATGATCCAGTAGTCGACCACCTCGCCGGCGGGCGAAGTCCAGTTGGCCGTATAGCTGTCAGAAGTTATGTCGCTGGCCGGCAGAGCAGTGCAGGCCGTAAGGGTCGGGGTGGGCAGACACTCGCCGCGCAGGGTGATGCCTATCGACGACGGCTCCTTCATGCCGCCCTCGCTCACCTGTATCTTGGCAGTGTGCGAGCCGATGGCCGACGGGCGGTAGATGACCGTGAGCATGTATCCGGCATCGCTGTTGACCAGTGTGGCGGGGATACTGCGGGTAGCCACCGAGAAGGCGGCCTTGTCGGCGCCGGTGAGGGCTATGTCGAGCGTGCCGGTGAGATTGGCTCCGTGGAAAAAGAGCTCGGAGCGGCACTCCTTGCCGACAGCCACCTCATTGAAATCGAGGCTCATATCCTGCACGGGCGTAAAGAGCACGGGCGCGCCCGAGGGCTGCGAGCCGCCGTCGACCTTGAAGGCCTGCCCCTTCTTGTCGCCCCAGATATACTCGGCCAGCTCGGGGTGGTCGATAAAGGGATTGCGATTGTTTTGAATGCGGAACACCTGCTCATTGCGGTTGCGCTCCTTCTCGCTCACGGGATCCTCGCGGCTCCAGCGCAGCAGCATCTGCGAGGCCCATCCCTGCAGGGTGGGATATGTATTCTGGAGCAGCATCCAGTCGTATTTGGTGGCCCAGGTGAGATTCTGATAGCACGTCACCATATAGAAATACGTGCGGGCAAAGTCGCCGCGGTACTCCTCGTTGGGCTCAAACACCCACTGCGTATTGCCGCCGAGACCCGTGGCGGGCTTGCCCACGCGCACCACCCCGTTGTCAAACCTGGGCGACGAGCCCGGGGCGACCTCGCCCAGCGGGAAATTACTCTTGGCCTGATTGGCCCTTGCCTCGGCAGGATAGAGATGATTGAGATCGACATAGGCCGTGGTCGACTCGCTGCCGCCCCACCAGCTTTTGGGGAAGGAGTGCTCGCGGTTCATGTACGCGCCGAAGCGTATGTCGGTATCGACCTGCATGTCGCTGTACATATCCCACCAGTAGTCGGTGCCGGGGCGCACGTCGGTATATCGGAAGTACTCGGGCAGCGCCGAGTACGACGACACCGTGCGGAAATTACGCACAAGATTGTATACGGCCGTCTTGAGCTCGGCCTCAGCCTTGCCGTCGAGGGAATTGTAGTATCCGGAGGGCACCTGTGCTCCGGCCGGTGTGATGGCGCCGCATACGGCGAGCAGCGCGAGTAAGAGTTTTTTCATAGTAAGAGCCATTCAGAGCTGACTGCAAAATTATAGTTTTTTAGTCAAACGCCGCGCATCGCCCAAAGGTTTTTCAATCTTTTAAAGATTGTTTCGATTATTATCGTATATTTGCGCTAAGCTATCTTTTCTTTATAATGCACATGACCGCGCGACTTACGCATATCATACTCTGTCTCATCTGCCTGCTGGCGAACGGCGCCCACCCGGCCCGGGCCCAGCGTGAGAAGCACAATATCTACCTCTTTGACTGCACCGGCTCGATGATACGTGGCGACCTGTGGGAGCCGGCGCGCGCCGCTCTCGACGAGACGGTCGCCGTGCAGACATCCGTCGCGGGGTCGACATTCACCGTGATACCCTTCGGCGACGAGCCATACCGCACATTCAGCTTCGGCGCCGACGGTTACGCCTCGGCAAAGGGCAAGATATTCGCCGCCTTTGACGACTATGTGAAGCAGGCCCGTCATACCCGCATCAGCGATGTGCTGCGCAGCGGATTTGCCGACGTCGACCCGCACAAGGAAAACCGCATCTACCTGCTCACCGACGGCGAGCCAAACGGCGGCGACTCACCCGCCCGCGTGGCCGCGCTGCTCGACGAGTGGTGTGCGTCTCACCGCAATACCCGTCTATTCTACGTCGCGCTCAAGCCCGGCGTGGTCAATCCCGCGATTGCCGCCGCCGTCGACCGCTGCCGCGACATCATCGTGGTACCCTGCGACGACGGGGTGATACCGCAGATAGCCGACATCTCCGGCGAGATACACGCCAATATCGAGGAGCTTGACTCTCGGCACACCCTGCGGCTGAGCATCCCGCTGCCTCTGGAGGTCGACGTCGCCTGCGACGACCCCATATTCGAGGCCACAGTGCCGGGCGGCAAGACGCTCCCCGACGGCACCATACCCGTGTGTCTGCGCTCGCGCGACGGCCTCACACCCGACGCGCTACACACGCGCCTGGCTGCCGAGACAGC
>OFFM01001885.1_pt1 | contig 10374 bp, 11 predicted proteins | sample 1521401 | NCBI WGS metagenome assembly OFFM01 (sample SAMEA3504118, study PRJEB24116) | mouse gut metagenome | biome: mouse gut; feature: mouse-associated habitat; material: faeces | place: Denmark | collected 2011
AGTCCAATGCCAGAGTTTCGCTGGCAGGATCAATCAGAATTCCGAGAGATCATTAGATTTTTGTTATCTGATGAATGATTTGTTTTAACAATAGACGTTTCAAATGATACCGTCAATAAATCTGCCGGTTGTTGCACATACGTGAATTGTGCGCAATTGTTATACGGCACGGATGCTTTTCCTGACACTGAAAAGTAATTCTTATCCCATTCAGATAAGATTTGAGGTTTACGAAAACGTGATTTTGCGGTAGAATCATCATATGCAAAGATAATGAAAAGCTGTGCAGACAGACAATGATCAGATGGAGGGAAAAGATGGCAAAGAGAGGCGGATATCCGGGCGGTATGATGGGAATGCCGGGAAATATGAACAACCTGATGAAACAGGCGCAGAGAATGCAGCGCCAGTTGGAAGAGAGCCAGAAAGAGTTGGAGACAAAGGAATTTACGGCGAAAGCCGGCGGCGGCGCGGTGGAGGTCACTGTGACCGGTAAAAAGGAGCTCACAAAGATAAAACTTTCCGAGGAAGCCGTGGATCCGGAAGATATTGAGACACTGGAAGATATGATCATGGCAGCGGTGAATGAAGCCTTAAAACAGGCGGACGCTGCAAATGGCGAGTTGATGGGGAAAATGACGGGGGGCCTGTCTTTCTGATGGAACTCTACAGCGGCAATATCAATAAACTGATCGAGGAGCTGGCTTCCCTGCCGGGCATCGGAGAAAAGTCCGCCGGGCGGCTGGCTTTCTATATTATCAATATGCCGAAGGACCGAGTGAACAGGTTGGCGAAAACGCTGACGGAGGCCAGAGAGAATGTGCGTTACTGTAAGGAGTGCTTCACGCTGACGGATACGGAGAGCTGTCCGATCTGTGAGAATCCCCACAGGAACCACAGGGTGATCATGGTGGTGGAAAATCCCAGGGATCTGGCGGCTTATGAGAAGACCGGGAAGTATGAGGGAGTCTACCATGTACTCCATGGCTGTATCTCACCGATGCTTGGGATCGGTCCGGGGGACATCCGGCTGAAAGAACTGATGGTGCGCCTGGAAGGTGATATTGAGGAAGTGATCATCGCCACGAACTCTTCTCTGGAGGGAGAGACCACGGCGATGTACATCAGCAAACTGATCAAACCAACGGGCATCAAAGTGACAAGGATCGCCAGCGGCGTGCCGGTAGGCGGCGATCTGGAAAATATTGATGAGGTGACGTTACTGCGGGCGCTGGAAGGCAGAGTGGAACTATAACAGGAGGGCTTATGAGTATCACAAAAAAAGTTTTCGGAACAGATAAAAAAACGAAAAAAGCGGTATACGAGTACTGTATTAAAAATAAGAACGGCATGTATGCCAAAATTCTGAACTATGGCGGAATTATCCGGGAGTTATGGGTGCCGGACGGGAATGGAAAACTGGCGGATGTGGTACTCGGACATGATGATCTGATGCCATATTATGAGAACGCGGGCTTTCTGGGGGCAGCCATTGGACCCAGTGCGAACCGGATCGGCGGAGGGAAATTCACGATTGACGGTGTGGAATATCAGATCCCTGTCAATGAAAACGAAAACAATCTGCACAGCGACAAAGAAAACGGTTATCATGTGCGGATATTTGATGTGGAGGAAGGCGTAAACAGTATCAGACTGTTTCTGCAGGATGAGGACGGCGCTATGGGATTTCCAGGGAATAAAAAACTGGAGATCATCTATACGGTGACTGAGGAGAACGGGCTGCGCATCGACTATCATTTCATCAGCGACAGACGGACCATTTTAAATCCTACGAACCACAGTTATTTTAATTTAAGAGGTCAGGATGGCGGCAGCATAGAGGATCATGTACTCTGGCTGAAGGCGTCGTATTATACGCCTGTAGCGGAGGGTTCCATTCCCACAGGAGAAATAGCGTCTGTAAAGGGAACGCCGATGGACTTTACGGAGCCAAAGACCATTGGTCAGGAAATCGGAGCCGACTTTGAGCAGCTGAAGCTGGGGGGAGGCTATGATCATAACTGGGTTTTGGACGATGTGGACGGCCAGCTTCAGCTTGTGGCTAAGGTCACCGCGCCGGGGACAGGCAGAGTGATGAAGGTATATACGACGCTGCCTGGCCTGCAGTTTTATGCCGGAAATTTTCTGGGAGATCAGGATGGCAAGCTGGGGACAAAATACCACAACAGATACGGACTTGCGCTGGAAACACAGTATTTCCCGGATGGGATCCATAAAGAAAACTTTCCGGACGTGATGTTCGGACCGGACAGACAGTATGTGTCCAGTACGGTATACCAGTTTTGTTACGAGTAAAAGGCGGAATTATGTTTGGAAAAAAAGAGGCATCGGAGGGGCTAAAAAGAGAACACTATTCGGATAAAATTGTAAAATACCGACTGCACAGGCTGTACCAGGGCAGCCTGGTTTTTGTGGTTATAGTGGCAGTGGCGGCGGCACTCTGGATCAGCCAGAAAAATCGGGTGTATACGGAGTATGTGGTGACGGAGAGCAATGCCAGAGATGTGGCAGCCAATGCAAAAACGATTGTGCTGGGAGATCATATTCTGACCTACAGCAACGACGGCGCAAGTTGTTTCGATATAAAAGGGAAGCCGGTCTGGAATGAAACCTTCGAGATGCAGGATCCTGTTGTGACCGTCTGTAATAGCACGGTAGCCTTTGGCGATTATAATGGGAGAAAGATATATGTAATGAATACACAGGGCATTCTTGGGGAGATTGCTACTAATATGCCGATCCGGGCGCTCGCAGTAGCACAGACCGGTGTTGTGGCAGCAGTGCTGGATGACTCTGATGTTACATGGATATATCTGTATAACAGTAAGGGTGAAGTGGCAGTTCGCATTAAGACGACAATGAGCCAGTTTGGTTACCCTATAGACATTTCCCTTTCACCCAACAATAATCTGGCCATGATATCTTTTCTGGCAGAGGATGAGGGAACGGTAAAGTCAAGTGTGGCATTCTATAATTTCGGCGAGGTGGGGCAGAATGAGGTGGACAATTATATGAGCGGGTATGATTATCCGGCAGTGGTTCCCCATGTGTGTTTTATGACGTCTGAGCTGGCCTACGCTATGGCGGATGACAGACTGGCCTTTTATGAAGGGGCACAGAAGCCGGTAAGCAAGTTTGAGGTACTTCTGGAGGATGAGGTACGTTCTGTTTACCACAATGATACATATGTGGCGCTGGTGACATATGACACTACCGGCAACCATAAATATATGATCACCGTGTATGACAGCAACGGAGAAAAACATTTGAGCCAGGGATTTGATCTGGAGTACAGGAATGTGATTATAAAAGGTGAAAATGTCTATATTTATGGGGAGACGGAATGCAGTATTTATAATCTGTCCGGCGTGGAGAAATATCATGGAATAATGAATACGAGTATCAGCCTTTTGATTCCCGGGGATTCCGTTGGCAGGTTTACGCTGGTGAATCAGGAGTCTGTTGATACGGTGGAATTGAAGTGAAATATCCTGCAGGAAACTATGGGTATTTCACTTATGCAGCATGGTCACCTGACCTGCTGCGTACAGAAATAAAGGAAAAAGACGGAATGTATATCATCTTAGGTATAGTTGTTTTGATTTACATATGGCGGGTTTTCAGCGGATCCCGTAACGGAATGATTGATGAGGTAGGGAACCTGGCTGATATCGTGATCGTTTCTTTTGCAGTAGTGGCGGGCATCGTCGTGTTTGAATCTGCACTGGGGAAAAATCTGATCGGTTTTCTGGTATCGGCTATTATTTTACTGGTTATTTTAATAGCCAGGAAATTGATCCGGCTGGTGACTGATTGCAAAGCTGCCGCTTTTAAACGGACTCAACAAATTTCTGGGGCTGCTTGCAGGCATCGTGGAGGCCACTGCAGTAATATGGGTGGCTTTTGCAGTGATTGGCTGTCTGCGGATCCCGGTGAATGGACAGCCTCTGGTGGAGTTAATCAGGGCAAACCTGTTTTTGAATTTTTTGTATGAGCATAATATGCTTTATAACTTTATTCAGAAAATAATAGGGATATTTGTATGAGCAGGATCTTATTAGTGGAGGATGATGAGTCTCTGGTCGATGGCCTGTGTTATACACTTGAGAAACAGAGCTATGAAATAGAAGTAGCCCGCAGTGTGGCGGAAGCGGAAAAACTCTTGAGAGAAAGCTTCGACCTGCTGCTTTTAGATGTCAGCCTGCCGGATGGGACAGGTTTTTCAGTGTGTGAAAAGGTGCGGAAAAGCGGCAGCCTGATCCCGATCATTTTTCTGACGGCGGCGGATGACGAGGTGAGTATCGTCAGAGGGCTTGATGGCGGCGGGGATGATTATGTGATAAAGCCCTTCCGGCTGGGGGAGCTGTGCTCCAGGATCCGTGCGCTTCTGCGGCGGGCGGGTTTATCAAAAGAGGAAAACAGTTTGTTAAAATCCGGTGAGATCACGATCGACCTGCAGAAAGGAAAAGTGTTGCGGGGAAATGAAGTGATTGAACTGACAGCGGCGGAATACAGACTGCTTGTTCTGTTGCTGCGGAATGCGGGAATCGTTGTGACGCGAAACAGAATTTTAGAAGAGCTCTGGGACAGCGGTGGGAGCTTTGTGGATGACAATACGGTCTCCGTATACATCAGGCGCCTGCGGGAGAAAATAGAAGCGGATCCCTCCGGGCCGAGACATCTGGTTACGGTCCGGGGATTCGGGTACAGATGGAACGAGGAGTGACGACATGTTTTGGAAAGAAAAGCATACGAGAGTATTTTTGGCGCAGCTGCTGTGTATTGCCTGTCTGAGCATTACGGCAGCTTTGTTGCTGCTCAGATTACAGGAGAACAGGCTGCAGAGTCTGCTGTTTGAACATGATGCGCGGATCGCTTCCTCGTTGCTGTCACAGGGGATTTCGGAGGAGACTGCTGCGCGGGCGATCGCGTATGCACAGGATGACTGCACGGACGCGGCGGGATATATGCCGGAAGGCATGGCAGGAGCAGCAGGATATGTGCAGAAAAATGCAGCGAATATATCTGGACATGCTGGAGGAGAAACGCTCCTGGGACGGCTCGGACTGGAAAAGGGCGGAAGTGCGTGGCAGGCGACGCGTTTCCATGCACTATGCATCGCAGAAAAAACGTTCGCCATTCTCGCCGGAAACCTGTTTCTTTGCTGTAGCATTTTTTACTATCTGCGAAAAAGGGACAGAATTTACAGGGAGGCCATAGCCGCCATTGAAAACTGCGGAGAGGACAATTTCACACTGAAACTGCCGGAACTGTATGACGGCACGCTCTATCAGCTGTTTGCCCGCATCAACTTTATGGCAGCCATGCTGAAAACAAGACAGGAGACGGAAAATAAAGTGAAAGAATTCCTGAAAACCACCGTGTCGGATATCTCTCATCAGCTGAAGACGCCGCTTGCGGCACTGTCTCTGTATCAGGAGATCATATTAAACGAGCCGGGAGAGGCGGAGACAGTCGCCCTCTTTGCAGAGAAATCTCAATTGGCTCTTGCAAGAATAGAAGGACTGGTTCAGACGCTATTAAAGATCACAAGACTGGATGCAGGCGCTGTTATTTTTTTCAAAAAAGACTTTGACGCAAAGGAACTTGTGCTGGAGGCCGCAGAGGAACTGAAAATCAGAGCGGAAAAAGAGGGCAAAAAGCTCCTTTTGTCGGGCGATGGCAGCGCCAGAGTATACTGCGATCCGGACTGGAGCAGAGAGGCGCTTGGCAATCTGATCAAGAACGCATTAGACCATACAGAGGAAGGCGACCGGATCCGGATCACCTGGGAACAGACGCCGCTTATGACCAGATTTATCGTTACAGACACCGGGGAAGGAATAGAAAAAGAAGACCTTCACCACATCTTCAAACGTTTCTATCGTTGTGAAAACAGTAGAAGCCGACAGGGAATAGGGCTAGGCCTTTCCCTCGTAAAATCCATTGTCGACGGCCAGGGCGGAACAGTGAGCGTGCAGAGTGAGCCGGGGAGAGAGACAACCTTTACTCTTGCCTTTCCAAACTAACAGGATTATTTTATGTTCTTTGGATTGTCCTGCGATAAATTTTTCTGACATTGTAAAAGTTTCTTACAATATTGTAAGCTGAAATTCACCTATCTGTAAGATCGGCTTTGTACCTTATTATTTAGAAATTATTTGTTGAAAAAATAACAGGTAAGCTCTGGTGCTGGTAAAGGGAGCAAACAGCCGGAAGGAAAATTTTCATCCCGGCGTTTGCACTTGCTCCCTTGCCAGAAGAAAGGACAAAAAATGGAAATTTTAAAGGTACAAAACTTAAGCAAAATCTACGGCAGTGGTGAAACGGCCGTAAAAGCCCTGACAGACGTCTCCTTCTCCATGGAAAAGGGCGAATTTGCCGCAGTAGTGGGCGCTTCCGGCTCCGGAAAAAGCACCCTCTTAAACTGCATCGGCGGTCTGGACAGACCGACCTCGGGCAGCATCCTGTTAAACGGGGAGGACGTGCTGTCCATGAAGGAGGAACAGCGCACGATCTTTCGCCGAAGGAACATTGGCTTCGTCTTCCAGTCGTTTCAGCTGATCCCCGAACTGAATGTGGAACAGAATATCATGTTTCCGATGCTGTTAGACTACCGAAAACCTGAAAAACAGGCGATGGAGGAACTTTTGGAAACGCTGGGACTTGTGGATCGCAGAAAACATTTGCCGGGGCAGCTGTCGGGAGGGCAGCAGCAGCGGGTGGCTATCGGCAGAGCGTTAATTACGAGGCCGCTGTTGATTCTGGCGGACGAACCCACGGGCAATCTGGACAGTGGGGGAAGCAGAGATGTGATGGATCTTCTGGTAACCGCTTCCCGCAAGTACAGCCAGACAATTCTGATGATCACGCACAATATGAATCTGACGGCGTCGGTAGACAGAGTACTTAACGTGACGGACGGCCGCCTGACGGATCTGGGAGGGAAGCGCAATGAAAAGTTATCTTAGTCTGATCCCCATTTCCGCAAAAGTGCATAAAGGAAAAAATACCATGACAAGGCTCTGCATTTCTCTGGCGGTCTTTCTTGTGACAGGCATTTTCAGTATGGCGGATATGGAAGTGCGCAGCCAGAGGATCAGGGCTATCGCCGAATATGGAAACTGGCATGTCAATCTGAGAAATATTACGGAGGAAGAAGCGGCGCTCATCGCGCTGCGGCCGGATGTGGAGGCGGGGTCCTGGTATAACAGTTTAAATTACAGACTGCGGGAAGATTACAGGGTAAATGGAAAAACAGCCTGCGTCTGCGGTATGGAGGAAGTACTTCTGACAAAGATCATGGCGGAAGATCTGACGGAGGGCAGCTTTCCGAAAGAGGAAGGGGAGGCGCTGCTGCTAGACAACGCCAGGGATTCCCTGGGGGTGAAAATAGGAGATACCGTGACGCTCCATACGCCTTCCAGTGCGGAGAAAACATATCGGATCACCGGCTTTGCGGAGTCCACTGCCATGACAGCGAAAACGGATGCGGTAGTGATCTGCCTGCCTGTAGAACCCTTTTTAGATCTGTATCATCAGGAAAAACAGAGCGAAGAGACAGATATCGACATGGTTTACTATGTGCGGTTAAAAGACCATGTGCGTCTGAGGAAGGCCATAGATGATATCAGGACGCAATACGGCCTTTCGGCGGAAGAGGTGGGGGAAAACACCATGGTGCTGGCGGTTGCCGGGGCAAGTGAGGATGCTACGATCCTGGCCCTCTACGGTGCGGCGGCGGTGCTGTTTTTGCTGGTGCTGACGGCGGGGACGCTGATGATTGCCAGCAGCATGAACAGCAATATCGCGGGGCGGACAGCCTTCTTCGGAATGTTGCACTGTATCGGAGCGGACAGAAAGCAGACCAGGCGGTTTGTGCGGCTTGAGGCGCTCTGCTGGTGCAGGGCGGCGATCCCGGCGGGGGTGTCGGCGGGAGTCGTCATGACCTGGCTGATGTGTGCGCTGTTACGGGCTTTGAGTGCAGAGTATTTTGCAGAGATGCCGGCCTTTGGCGTCAGTTTCCCCGGCATCGTGATGGGGGCCGTGACAGGTCTGCTGACAGTGTTAATCGCCGCCGGATCTCCGGCAAAGAAAGCCGCGAAGGTATCGCCCCTCACCGCCGTGTCGGGTAATGTCTGGTACACACAGTCTTTGAAAAAGGCGGCGAACACAAGAGGCGTGAAGATCGATACGGCGCTGGGGATACATCACGCAGGGCAGAATAGAAGAAATTTCCTGATGATGACGGGCTCCTTTGCCATCAGTATCATCCTGTTTCTGGCCTTTTCGTCTCTCTGGGATTTTATGGGCCACGCCATCACGCCGCTGCGGCCTTACACACCGGACTTTGCTATTTTCAGCAAAGACGAGACCTGCTCGGTGCCAAAGGAGCTGGTGCAGGAACTGTACCGGATCGAGGGCGTGAAACGGGTGTACGGCAGGCAGTTTGCCTATCATGTCACGGCGGACAGCAAGGCAGGTGAAAGGAATATCATGCTGATCTCCTACGACGGGCTGCAGTTTAACTGGGCGGATGAGGAAAAATGGGTCTCTGACAGGATCGGCCTTGAGAAGACGGCGAAAGATACCGGGGAGGGATCGGTGCTTGCGGTCTACTCCGGGGATACGCCCTGGCAGCAGGGAGAGAGGATCAGGACGGACCTGGGGGAACTGACCATAGAAGGATTTCTGGAGCACTGTCCTTTTGACGCCGGAGAAAATACGGAAATTTTGATCTGCTCCGAGGCATTATTTACAAAACTGACCGGGCAGACAGACTATACGATCATCGACATCCAGGTGAAGCGCAGCGCAGGGGAAGAGACCGCAAAAAAGCTCAGAGAGCTGGCGGGAGAACAGTTTCAGTTTTCGGATAACAGGTTGAGCGGTCAGAGTGCGAAGGGAGCATACTATTCCTTTGCGGTCTTTATCTATGGGTTCCTCGGAATTATCGCCGTCATTGCGGCCTTCAATATTATCAACAGCATCTCCATGAGCGTGTCGGCGAGGTTCAAACAGTACGGCGCCATGCGGGCGGTGGGGATGGATATGAAGCAGATCGGAAGAATGCTGCGGGCGGAGACCTGGAGTTATGCGGGCGCCGGTATCGCAGCCGGAATGCTTTTCGGCCTGCCGATCCATAGATATCTGTGGAATCAGCTGATCTATCCGCGTTGGAATGCGGCCTGGGAGGTGCCGGTGAAGGAACTCCTTGTAATCATCATGCTGGTTGCGCTCTCCTGCGTGATCGCGGCGTGGGAGCCTGTGAAAAGGATCGGGCGCATGAATGTTGTGGATGTGATTGCGGATTATTGAGATGTGGAATAAAAAACGGAAAAGTGGATGACAAAAAAGTCCCTCAATTTCATTATGTACTTTTTTGTGCGCAGGCAGGGAAGGTAAACCTTCCCTGCCTGTTTGCACAGGAGCGCCATAAGGAAATCTGTGGCGCTGTACAGCATCTGATTCGTTAATCCGCACAAAAATAGGAGGCGATTTTTGTGCGGATTAACGAGAGGCGCGTCCGGCTGTGGAAGAAGAAAAAGCAGCGTGTAAAAGAAGTGAAAGGAGTTTATGCATAAATGATACTTGCCCCCATGCTCATCTCATACCGACGCCGTATCAGAGCGACTATTTAAAGCGGAGGAGGCGCTGCCCGGGTATCTGTCCAATCAACTGCTCCATGCGGGATTTGGCCAGCTGGGAGGTCTTTATCCCTTTATGCTGGAAAGGTTTGACATGCTTTACGGCATGTACCGGACAGGGACCCGGAGGGCGGGAAAAGAAGTGGATGATCCCGGAAAACCGGAGCAGTTTTTGCGACGCATGAGCGATTATAAAAGGAAGATCTATGTGGACACTCATTCCATGAGCGCGGAAGCTGGCTAATGTGCAGCAGGAATCCTGGGCCGATCAGATGCGGGCGGATGCCATGGAACATCTGGGAAATCCGGCAGCATGTACGCTGCTTCCGGATAAAATGGCGAAAGAGGATGCGTTTGCGCTGGACTGGAATCCGCCGAAGGATTGGGAGGAGATCACCCTTCTCCATGATGCGATGCTTCATTCCGGCCAGAGGGAAGAAAGTCCAAAATGCAGGATATTACGATGGGGAAATTATCATTTATGCAAAATATTTAAAGATACCGGAGGGGAAAAGGGAAGAAATATCTCCTGAAATTTGAAACCACAGAAAAAACAGAAAAAAATTCCAAAAAGTAGTTGACAATTATAGTTTGGTTTGATATCATATAAAAGCTTCACGTCAGAAGAAACTTTGGTGTGAAGCTTTTGGAACCTTGACAAATAAACAGTAATGCAGCCCTGAAAATATTCCGAAGCTGTGAAGAT
>OFFM01001886.1_pt1 | contig 10368 bp, 8 predicted proteins | sample 1521401 | NCBI WGS metagenome assembly OFFM01 (sample SAMEA3504118, study PRJEB24116) | mouse gut metagenome | biome: mouse gut; feature: mouse-associated habitat; material: faeces | place: Denmark | collected 2011
TTATAATAGGTTGTATAGAAAAGGCGAATATACTCATCATAAGCTTTTAGCCGAAATGGAGTTTGGTGTATGGAAATATATGTTTGCCAATCCTCAATATCGTGCTTCAGGTCGAATATTATTAAGGATATTTCCGAATAAGCCCCGCTCATCCGCAGCAGTCCAATATAATAATTCGTTTATATTCAATGAGCTTGACGGTATTAATGTGCTTCGTAACCGTATAGCTCACCATGAGCCTATTTGTTTCGCAAAGTGTAAGTCCAGAATTGACACTCTCTATATTCTTAATGCCCATCATACAATACATAAGTTGTTCATGTGGCTCGGAGTTGACAGCGTGTCTCTGTTATATGGGCTTGATCACGTGCAGAAAGTGTGCGAACGGATAAAATCATTATAGCGCGTCATGATTGCTCTGGAAATTTTCAGGGGAGGCGGACGAGGCGGTCCAGGAGGGCGGTGAAGGTGGCGTCGAGGTCGGGGGTGAGGCCGGGATGGGGGCGTGAGGTAGTGATGCAGGCCGAACGGACTGCGGTCAGCCAGCGGAAACGTTCGTGGGTCTCGAGGTGGGCTATCCGAGGATGATTGCCTTCGGCTACACGGCTGAATGACTCGAGTTGGGCGGATACTTCGGTGAGGTCTGTGCCGGGGCTGAGGGCGCGGACTTTGTGTTCGTCGAGGTGCATGCGGACGCGTATCCAGCGGCGGCGCTTGCACATCATGACGAGTCCGACGTTGACAAACTCCTCGCGCTCGACACGCGGCATATATCGCACTACGGCATACTCATACAAGTGCATTTCGGGCTTCTCGGGCATGATTTACGAAAATATGGGAGTTTGACAATCGAGTTTTCAGAAATTCGGCATATACGCGGCGCTGCTCAGCGGGAGATATTTCCTCCGAGGCCTGCTGCAGCCATGTGTCGGGAATGGCGGCCACGACCGCATCGATGACTTCGGGGGTGATGCGCGTGCGCATCTCGGCATCTGCCTCATCGAGCTTGGATGCATCGCGCAGCAGGGCGTGGTCCTTGATATATGGGAATGGCGACAGCGCGGCTTTTTCCCAGCCGGTCCAGTTGTGGTGGAAATAGAGTGAGGCACCGTGGTCGATAAGCCACAGCTCGCGGCCATGCCACAGGAGCATGTTGGTGTTGCGCCAGGTGCGGTCGACATTGGTGATAAACGCATCGAGCCATACGATACGCGAGGCTTCCATCGGTTCGGCAGTGTTGACGACGACGTCCCAAGTCAGGGCGCCGGAAAGGAAATGCAGGCCGAGGTTGAGTCCGCGGCTCGCCTGCAGCAGGTCCTGTATCTCCTCGTCGCCCTCGGTGCGGCCGAAGTCTTCGTCGAGGTTGACAAAGACGAGTTCGGGAACGCGCAGACCCGCGGCACGGGCAATCTCCCCGCCTATGAATTCGGCGATAAGAGCCTTTGCACCGTGGCCTCCCCCGCGGAATTTAAGCACATATTTGAAGCCGTCGTCGGCATCGACAAGCGCCGGAAGCGACCCACCCTCACGAAGCGGCAGGACATAGCGCACGGCATCGGTTGTTCGGATTTCATTCATAGCATGCAAAGATAAGAATAAATTTAAGAGATTGTCTAAAATTTATATTACTTTGCTTTTGAGGGTCTTGTCAGCGTCTTTTTGCTCGCTCTTCAGTCACGTAGCTACGGCTACGCTCGTTCTTTGCAAGCAAAGCGACTTCGTCGATGACATCGCAAGCAAAAATCCATCTGACAATCCCTCTCAAAATCTGCATCATATAAATTTAGACAATCTCTAAAACACCCAAGGGGGATATTTAGGTCAATCGCGATTGTCGGACCGGTCAGACAAGTCGGACGGGTCGGACAAGTCTGACTTGTCCGAGAGACGGGTGCCGATGCGGGGGAATGAGGGATTATTATGCCGGGATCGGATGCAAAGGTAAGTATTTTAGGGAAATAATCAATGGCGGTAATCAATTTGCGGGGTTTTGTTGTTAAGTATTTACAACCACGGAAAAACGGCAGCATGTAAGTACATGTAAATTTCGTGTAATATGATTTTACGTGTAATGTGTAATATGAAGGGATGCGCGTGCCGGGGATGTGTGATTTTGCATAATATTAACGTTTTAACTGTTCAGGTTATGAAAGCGATACTGATGAAAGCGGCAATAGCATTGGCAGCGGTGCCTTTCCTGTCGTCGTGTCATGAAAAGAAAGAGTCGACGGCTCCGGAGGTGATAAGAGTGGAAACCGCGGTGGCCGGCGAGTCAAACATGTCAACATCAAGGAATTATTCCGGCACGGTAGAGGAGTCGAGCGGCACGGTGGCCAGTTTCACGGTGCCCGGCACGATACAGACGATGAATGTGTCGGCAGGCGACTTTGTAAAGAAAGGACAGCTGATAGCCACGGTCGACGCCTCGTCGCTCAGAAACGCATACGACATATCGAAAGCGGCGCTCGCCGAGGCGCAGGACGCCTACAACCGCATGAAGATGCTGCACGACGCCGGCGCGATAGCCGACATAAAGTGGGTGGAAATGGAGCAGACACTCAAACAGGCGCAAAGCGCCGAGGCCATCGCCCGCAAGACGCTCAATGACGGCACGCTTTACGCTCCCATCTCGGGCTACGTGTCGGAGAAATTCATGGATGCGGGGATGACGGCCGCTCCGGGACTTCCCGTTGTCAAAATTGTCAATATCGACCCGGTCAAAGTGAATGTATCGATACCGGAGAACGAGATTTCATCCATCCCGGGCGCCGGCGAGGCCGACATAACCGTTTCGGCGCTCGGCAACAAGAGATTCACCGGAAAAATCACCGAGAAAGGCGTATCGGCCAACCCCATCACACGTGCTTACGATGTGAAGATGACTGTCGATAATCCTGACGGCGAACTGCTGCCAGGGATGATATGCGACGTGACCCTCAACACCGACTCCACGAGCCGCAGCCTTACCGTACCGCTCGACGCGGTGATGCTTGATTCCGACAACAGCCATTACGTATGGCTTGATTCGGCGGGCTATGCCGTCAGACGCAATGTCGTGACGGGCGCGCTGACCGACGAGGGCATCGTAATCAGCAGCGGCATAGTGCGCGGCGACACTCTGATTGTGAAAGGCCAGCAGAAGGTAAGCCGCAATTCGAGGATTACGGCTATAAAGTAAGCGTGAGGGAAATAAACCGTGCGGAAATAGCACGGGGGCGAGACGCCCCCGCCCCACTCCCCGCTCCCAGATTAAGAAATGAATAAGTGATTATCAAAAAGATATAAACAATGAGTCCCCAGAGCAAGGGCGGCATCGTGGCGTTCGGACTGCGTTACCGCAAATTAGTGATATTGATAGTGACCGTGCTTGTAGCGTTCGGTATCTTTGCCCTCGAGAAGATGGACAAGAACGAGTTTCCGAGCTTTACTGTCAGGGAGGGTCTTGTCGTGGCCGTATGCCCCGGCTCCAGCGCCACCCAGATGGAGAACGAGGTGCTCAAGCCGCTCGAGGACTTCATCTTCTCGTACAAGGAGGTGGACAAGAGCAAGACGCACTCGCGATGCACGTCGGGAATGGCGATAGTGTTTGTGGAACTCGACGAGGATATTGACGACACTACTCCGTTCTGGAACAAGTTTCAGATCGGCCTTGAGAAAGAGAAAATGTCGCTCCCGAAGAATGTGCTCGCAGTGGAGGCGCTGACCGATTTCGGCGACACCTCATCGCTGCTGATAGCCATATCGTCGGATGACAAGACGTACCGCGAACTGGGCGACATAACCGACAATCTGCGCGACCTGCTGCGCACGGTGCCGTCGGTGGGACAGATGTCGGACTACGGCAAGCAGAAGGAACAGGTGTCGATTTATGTGGACAACGAACGTCTCACCCACTACGGCATCAAGGCCAACATGCTCGCGGCCACGATGCTGGCGCAGGGCTTCAGCACCACGGGAGGCGAAATCAAGGGGGCAGACTATACGTCGCCTATCTATGTGAGCCGTCCTGTCAACTCGGTGCGCGATGTGGAGAACATGATAGTATTCTCCACGCCCGACGGGTCGATAGTGAGGGTGAAGGATATAGCGCGCGTGGTCAAGGAGTATCCCGACCCGACGAGCTACATCACCAACAACGGCGCCAAGTCGCTGCTGCTGAGCGTGTCGATGAAAGACGGCAACAACATCGTGGAGATGGGCAAGCAGGTCCAGGAGAAATTAGATGAATTCCAGAAAACGCTTCCGGCCGATGTCAACGTGTTCAAAATCACCGACCAGCCTACGGTGGTAAGCTCGTCGGTCAACTACTTCCTGTCGGAACTTCTGATAGCCATCGTGGCGGTGGTGATTGTGATAATGCTGCTGCTCCCCATCAAGGTAGCGCTGATAGCGGCGGGTACGATACCCATCACGATATTCATAGCCTTAGGCATATTCTATGCTCTCGGGATAGAGCTTAACACGGTGACGCTGGCGTGTCTGATTGTGTCGTTGGGCATGATTGTGGACAACTCGGTGGTAATCATCGACAACTATGTGGAACTGATTTCGGATGGCGTCGACCGCAAGACGGCGGCCTACCGCTCGGCGGTGGAATTCCTCAAGGCGATATTCTCGGCCACATGCGCCATATCTATTACGTTCTTCCCGTTCCTGATAACGCTCAACGGCATGTTCCGCGACTTCATGAACGACTTCCCGTGGGCGATAACGATAATACTGTTCGTATCGCTGTGCATAGCCGAGATACTCGTCCCCTATCTCCAGTTCAAACTTATCAAGAAACCGATATACAAACTGGAGCAGGAGGCTGTGGCTTCGGGCAAGAAGAAATTCTCGTTTTTCGTCGTGCTGCAGAAGAGCTACAACAAACTGGCCGACCTGTGTTTCAAATTCCCGACAGTGACGCTCATCGGCGGACTCGCATGCGTGGTGATAGGCGCCCTGATATTTGTGAAACGCCCCATGAAGCTGATGCCGATAGCCGAACGCAACCAGTTTGCCGTCGAGATATACCTGCCTACGGGCACACCGCTGGCAAGAACCGACGTGGTGGCCGACTCGCTCGCCAACATACTGAGGGGCGACAGCCGCGTAGTGTCGGTGTGCGTGTTCCACGGCTGCTCGTCGCCGCGGTTCCAGACCACATACGCTCCGCAGGTTGGGGGTCCGAACTTCGCGCAGTTCATAGTCAACACTGTGAGCAATGACGCCACCGAGGCGGTGCTCGACGATTATACCGACAAGTTCGAGTCATATTTCCCCGAGGCGTACTGCCGATTCAAACAGTTGAGCTACTCCAACGCCGACTACCCTATCGAGGTAAGAGTGACAGGCGACGATTTCAGGCAGCTCCAGGCGGTAGCCGACACGGTGCTGTCACGGATGCGCCGCACCGACGGGCTGCGTCTCGTGCGCCCCAACACTTCTACCCCGCAGATAGGCACGATGGTGGAGACGAACGACCCGATAATGTCGCGCTTAGGGCTCAACAGCCTGTTCGTGGAAGCCACACTCGCCATGCGCTACAGCAGCGGGCTGCCCGTGGCTACGGTATGGGAGGGTGACTACGGCATGGACGTGGTGGTCAAGAGCGATAAGGCGAACCGTTCCGACGTGAGCGAGCTTACCAACGAGGAGGTTCCGGTGCTTGAGCTGGCAAGCGCGCCTGTGCACCAGTTCTCGGAAGTGGTGCCGGTATGGGACTACGGCCTCGTGGGGCACTATAACGGACGCCCTACAATCACGCTGATAGCCGAGAACGAACGCGGCACCAACGCGATGGCCGTGACCGAACACCTGCAAAGCGTGCTCGACAGCGTAGAGCTGCCCGAAGGGGTCAGCATAGAATACGGCGGCGAATACGAGAACACCGACGAGATACTGCCCCAGATACTCTCGGCGCTCGCTATCGCGGTAGTGATAATTTTCTTCATCATACTGCTACACTACAAGCAGGTAGCAGTATCGGTGATACTGCTCGTGTCGCTGCTGCTGTGTATACCCGGCGCCGCGTTCGGACTGTTTGTGATGGACGAGCCGATTTCGCTGACATGTACGCTCGGCATCATATCGCTGATGGGTATCCTCGTGCGCAACGCAATCATCATGATTGACTATGCCGAGCAGCTGCAGGGGCAGGAGAACCTTGACAACAGGGCGGCTTCGATAGAATCGGCCAAACGCCGTATGCGCCCGATATTCCTGACCTCGGCCGCCGCCACGATGGGTGTGCTGCCTATGGTAATCTCGAACAGCGCGCTTTGGAAGCCGATGGGTACGGTCATCTTCTTCGGCACGCCGCTGACGATGGTGTTCACGCTGACCGTCATACCGGTGATGATGTGGAAATTCTCGGGCAAGGCGAAACTTGACCCGCCCTACGGAGCGCCGACGCCCGACTTCGGCAACTCCCCCGCCCCGACATTCTACACCGGCAGCGATACCGGCGCGGTAGCGGGAATGCCGCAGGCCGCCGCGCAGACCACGGCCGCACAAGCTCCGGCTGTGCAGGCACCGGCAACTGCGGGCGGCAACGAAACAGACAAAACAGATGAGACAACCAAGAAATGATTCCTACGATTATGAAACGTCTGTCAATAACACTTACAGCAATGCTGGCGCTGCTCGGCGCCACCGCGCAAAGCAATGAGGGCCCGTCGACGGAAACACGCCGGCTCACACTGGATGACTGCCGCGAGCTGGCAATAAAGAACAATGCTAAAATCAGTGTGGCCGCGGGCAATGCCGAGGCTGCCGAGGAGATGCGCAAAGAGGCGTTCACCAAGTATTTTCCGACGGTAACGGCATCGGGAATGGCCTTCGCCGCCAACAAGCCGGTGGTTGACCTCGACATATTCAACATAGCTACACTGCAGATGATAAAGCGTGGCGTTAGCGCCAATGTCACGGCGGTGCAGCCGGTATTTGCCGGAGGACGCATAGTCAACGGCAACCGTCTGGCCGAAGTGGGCGCCGAGGCAGCCGTCCTCGAACGTCAGAACGCCGTGGACGACGTGACGCTGACGGCCGAGAAATATTACTGGCAGCTGGTGACGCTGAAGTCGAAACGCCACACGCTCGAGGATGTGATAGCGCTTGTGGACACGCTCGAATATCAGGTGGGGGTGGCTCTCAAAGCGGGGGTCACGACACGCAACGAACTGCTCAAGGTGCAGCTGCGCAAAAACGAGCTGCGCTCGACAATGGTCGACCTCGACAACGGCATAGCGCTGTCGCGGCAACTATTGGCGCAATATATCGGTCTCGACGGTGACAGTATCGATATAGCCGAGAGCGAGACTCCGGAGGAGGTGCCGGCATTTCCGTCGGACATCTATATCGACCCCAACGCCGCCCTTGGCATGACTACCGACTACCACCTGCTCCAGAAGAAGGTGAAGGCGGCCGAACTCGAGGAGAAAATCGCGGTGGGTGAAAACCTGCCTACGGTCGGTGTCGGCGCCGGATATTTCTATGACGACATCATCAGCCAGAAGCATGGATTCGGCGCGGTATTTGTCAGCGTATCGGTGCCTATCACATCGTGGTGGGGCGGCTCGCACGCCATCAAACGGCGCAAGATAGAGTCGGCCAACGCACGGAGAGAGATGGAGGACCTGTCGCAGATGCTGTGCATCAAGATGGTCAACGCATGGGACGACCTGACGTCGGCGCACCGCAAGATGCAGATTGCCAAGGAGTCCATAGCCCAGTCGGCCGAGAACCTGCGCATGAACGAGAATTTCTTCCTTGCCGGAGTGAGCAATGTGACCGATCTGCTTGACGCCCAGACGCTGTATCGCCAGAGCCTCGACCGGTACACGGAGGCCTACGGAGCTTACTGCGTGGCGAGGGTAAGCTACCTGCAGGCCACTAACCAGAGCGAGTGAGCGGTAAGGTCGATAAGGTCATTAGGGTCGTTAAGGTCATTAAGGTCGTTAAGGACTTTTTGCAGGGCTTTGGGGATAAAAATAAAGGAAAAAGGGGGAGCATTGTGTGTTAAAATTTAGTATATTTACGGAGTGATTTTAACATACAGTGCTTTCTTTTTATGGAGTTTCTACCGGAAGTAAAGGATTCAATTCTGAAATGCCGGCGGCTGCACCGAGGTGCAGCCCTACATCAGAGGATGGAATCAGCATAAGGGATGGTGACTGCAGAAAGGTAAAAGCCGCATCGTCGGGGGAGAGTATCGCATTATGATTCGAACAATTAGAGAATAGAAAGGAAAGAATATGAGTGCGCAATTGAAAGTTTTTTGCAAGAATATCAACAGATATATACCGTTTGAGGGGGGTGAGACGCTGTCGGACATACTGAAGCGGATAGAAGACGAGATACCGTTCACGCCGATATGCGCGCGTGTCAACAACAAGACCGAGGACCTGCAGTATGCGGTGTTCGCGCCAAAGCAGGTGGAATATCTGCCCGTGACGAGCGCGTCGGGCATAAGGGTGTACATACGCTCGCTGTGCATGATGCTTTACCGCGCTGTCGTGGAATGCTACCCCGGCACGCGACTCAACATCTGCCACTCGATATCAAGAGGATATTATTGCCGCCTCGACAATGTGGAGGTGACAGACGAGGTGGTGGAGAAGCTGCGCGCGGCAATGACGCGCCTCGTGGAGCGTGACATACCATTCGAGCGGAAGGAGCGGCTGACGGTAGATGTGAAGGAGATGTTTCGCGCGGAAGGCCTTGACGACAAGGTGGAGCTTTTGGACACTATCCATGAGCTTTATACGGTGTATTACCGTCTGGACGGGGTTATCGACACCTATTACGGCAATCTTGCGCCGTCGACCGGATTTCTGCGATGCTTCGACCTGCGGCGGTATCATGACGGATTTCTGCTATTAGGATGCGACCACAGCGCACCCGACATACCGGCACAGCCCATCACGCAGGAAAAGATGTATAATGCGTTCACCGAGTATGTGGCATTCAACAATATCATAGGTATACGCAATGTGGGCGAACTGAACAAGTCGACAGAGGAGAACCGTTCGGCCGAACTTATAAATGTGGCCGAGGCGCTGCACGACAAGAAGATAGCGTCGATAGCCGACGAAATCAAACGCCGCTATGACGAAGGAGGCGCCCGCGTGGTGCTGATAGCGGGTCCGTCGTCATCCGGCAAGACAACCTTTACAAAACGTCTGGCTATATATCTGCTGACCAATCTGCTGCAGCCCAAGATGATATCGCTTGACAACTATTTTGTCGACAGAGTGCACACCCCGCGCGACGAGAGCGGCGACTATGACTACGAATCGCTCTATGCCCTTGACCTGCAACAGTTCAACAGTGACATGAAACGGCTCATAGCGGGCGAGGAGGTGGATATGCCTACCTACAGCTTCGAGCAGGGACAACGGCTCTACAAGGGGAACAAGCTACAGCTCGGCGACAGGTCGATACTGCTCATCGAGGGAATACACGGCCTCAACCCCGAACTGACGTCGGAGATAGCCGACTGCATGAAATACAGGATATACGTGTCGGCTCTCACCACACTTGCGATTGACGACCACAACTGGGTGCCTACGACCGACAACCGCCTGCTGCGCCGCATCATACGCGACCACAAATACCGCGGCACATCGGCGATGGAGACCATAAGACGCTGGCCGAGCGTGCGCCGGGGCGAGGAGCGGTGGATATTCCCGTATCAGGAGAATGCCGACTCGACGTTCAACTCGTCGCTTATATTCGAGCTTGGTGTGATGCGCGACTACGGCGAAGCGTTGCTGAAAAACTTCCCGCGCGACATGCCGGAATACGCCGAAGCGTACCGGCTGATGAAATTCCTGAGCTATTTCGCGCCGATACCGGAGCGCGACATACCGCCGACATCGCTGCTCAGGGAATTTCTTGGCGGCTCATCGTTCCATTATTGACAGCAAAGAGCGCGTATGCCGGCGCCGATGTATGGACGGAATTCAGCAACATCGCCGAGTCGTCATTCTCGGGAGCCGCCGCCATCGAGGCCGACGAGGCCAACGCTATCGTGACGGTATACTCGATTACGGGGCAGAAAGTTGCGGAAGGTATCGGCATGCCCGAACTGAATGCAGGCGTATATATCGTAAAGAAAGGCAACAAGACCCGCAAAATCGTGGTAAGATAAAACACCATAACGAATTACAATAAGTAGTGCGTAGTCCCGTGGACGGGATTACGCACTACTTATTTATAAGGCAGTTGTGAGCATCATGAGGTGATGTAAATCGGCGTCCTCCGGACGCCACTACCTGTATGATTACTTGCCCCGCACGCCTACGCTGCGCTTCGGCGTACGGGGTTACGCATAATCGACGTCCTCCGGACGTCACGCCCATAAGTAAACAGCATTGAATCGCT
>OFFM01001887.1_pt1 | contig 10363 bp, 6 predicted proteins | sample 1521401 | NCBI WGS metagenome assembly OFFM01 (sample SAMEA3504118, study PRJEB24116) | mouse gut metagenome | biome: mouse gut; feature: mouse-associated habitat; material: faeces | place: Denmark | collected 2011
AAAGCCGAGCGCGGCAGCGGCGACTCCTGTGCAGAAGAGTCACCCGCCCCCGCGCCGGCCGACCACGATGCTCCCGTCCCCGAGGAGATTATCCGCTGGTACGACCACGACGACCATGTCAACTACGACGTGTGTGCCGACGACCACTGCCAGCGCTACCAGGGCATCACCCGCCAGACCACCCCGGCCGTGGCCGAGGCCGTCGAGGCCACCCGCGGCATCGTGCTCGCCTACGGCGGCGAGCTGGTCGACGCCCGTTTCAGCAAATGCTGCGGCGGTGTGTACGAGCGCTTTGAGAGCTGCTGGGAGCCTGTGCACCACCACTATCTCGACGCCCGCCGCGACTCCGAGGGCGAGGACGACTTCCCCGACCTCACCGCCGAGGATGCCGCCCGCCGCTGGATACTCGGCTCGCCCGAGGCATACTGCAACACCTCCGACGCCGGCATCCTGCGCCAGGTGCTCAACGACTACGACCGCGAGACCGCCGACTTCTACCGCTGGCAGGTGAGCTACACCGCCGCCGCGCTCTCCGCGCTGGTGGCGCGCCGCACCGGCATCGACCTCGGCCGCATCACCGCCCTGGAGGCGGTGGAGCGCGGCACATCGGGCCGCATCATACGCCTGCGCATCACCGGCACCGCCCGCACCCTGGTGCTCGGCAAGGAGCTGGAGATACGCCGCGCGCTCTCTGAGTCGCATCTGTACAGCTCGGCCTTTGTGGTCGAACCGGGCGAGCCCGACGACTCGGGCCTGCCCTCGGCATTTACCCTGCACGGAGCCGGCTGGGGCCACGGAGTGGGCCTGTGCCAGATAGGCGCCGCCGTGATGGGCGCCCGCGGCTACGACTTCCGCGCCATACTCAGCCACTACTTCATCGACGCCGACCTCAAGCGGCTTTACTGACCCCATACCATGAGCAAAACCACTACCAAACGCAGCCCCTGGGCCTGGATACCCACGCTGTATTTCGCGCAAGGCCTGCCATACGTGGCCGTGATGACCATCTCGGTGATCATGTACAAGCGCCTGGGCATATCCAATACCGACATCGCCCTCTACACCGGCTGGCTGTATCTGCCGTGGGTAATCAAGCCCTTCTGGAGCCCCTTTGTCGACATCATCCGCACCAAGCGCTGGTGGACTCTCACCATGCAGTGGATCATCGCCTTTGCCCTGGCCGGCATAGCCTTTACGATACCGACGCCATTCTTCTTCCAGCTTACGCTGGCCATATTCTGGCTGGTGGGCTTCACCTCGGCCACCCACGACATCGCTGCCGACGGCTTCTACATGCTCGCCCTCACCGAGCACGAGCAGTCGCTCTACGTGGGCATCCGCTCGACATTTTACCGCGTGGCCACCGTGGCCGGCCAAGGCCTGCTGGTGATAGTGGCCGGCCTGATAGAGACCAACTCGGGCCTGACGCCCCTGCAGATGAGCGTCGACGCCGACCCCGCCGCCGAGTGGCGCCCCGCGGCGATGGACGCCATCTACTCCACTCCGGCCGACCTCCAGGGCGAGATGCAGTTTTTCAGCCCCGCGGCTCCCGCCGTGGCCACGGAGGCTCCCGCCGAGGTGAGCATGCGCCTGGCCGGGCGCGATCCCGTGGTGCCCTTCAAGACCTATGCCGCCGCCATGCGCGACTCGGTGCGCCTCTCCAACGAGCGCAACGGCTTCACCGCCCCCACCGCAGCGCCGGCCGCCGTGGCCGCGCCGGGCGACGCTCCCGCAGCAGCCGCCCCGGCCGAGGGCGCCTTCACCGCCTGGGTACGCCGCACATTCGGCGAGGAGCCCCGCGCCTATACAGCCCGCGACAACAATATCGCCATCGTGGGCCTGCGCCTCACCTCCCGCCCCGCTCCGGGCGAGCAGGTGGTGCTCAACGTCACCCACAAGTCGGGCGACCGCAGCATACATCTGGAGCAGGACGCTCTGCCCACACGCTTCACATTTACCGAGGCCAACTGGGACCGCACCGCCTGGCTCTACTATGAGATCGACCACAAGCTCGCCGCGCCGGCGACAGCCGGCTTCGAGGGCGCCAGCGGCAATATCCCGCTGGCATGGCTGGTGGTGTTTGCCACTCTGTCGGCATTCTTCTTCATCGTGGCCGTGTACCACTCCTGGGCCCTCCCCCGCCCGGCCTCAGACGGCAGCGCCTCCGGCACCGCCCGCACCGCCGGCGACATCTTCCGCGAGTTTTTCGACACCTTCCGCAGCTTCTTCCGGAAAAAGCAGGTGTGGGTGGCCGTGGCCTTCATGCTGCTCTACCGCCTGCCCGAGGCTCAGCTCGTCAAGCTCATCAACCCCTTCCTGCTCGACCCCATCGACAAGGGCGGCCTGGGCCTCACCACCGGCGAGGTGGGCATCGTATACGGCACCGTGGGCATCATCGGCCTTACGCTGGGCGGTATAATCGGCGGCATCGTGGCCGCCCGCGGCGGCCTGCGCAAGTGGCTGTGGCCCATGGCCTGGTCGATGTCGCTCACCTGCCTGACATTTGTGTACCTGAGCTATGCCTCAGACCACTCGCTGCCCGTGGTCAACATATGCGTATTCATCGAGCAGTTTGGCTACGGCTTCGGCTTCACCGCCTACATGCTCTATCTCATCTACTTCTCCGAGGGTCGCCACAAGACCGCCCACTACGCCATCTGCACCGGCTTCATGGCGCTGGGCATGATGCTGCCCGGCATGGCCGCCGGCTGGCTCCAGGAGACCATCGGATACCGCCACTTCTTCATCTGGACCATGATATGCTGCGCCGCCACCATCGGCGTGTGCGCCTTCCTCAAAATCGACCCCTCCTTCGGTCGCAAAACCAAAGCTGATGAAACTGAATAGACTGATTGCCGCCATCGCGGCCACCGCCGCCATCACCGCCGCCGCCCAGGTAAAGCCCGGCGTCGAGGTGCTGCGCGACGGAGGCTTCGCGCCCCTGCAGGGCAAGCGCGTGGGCCTCATCACCAATCCCACCGGCGTCGACAATTCGCTGCGCTCCACCATCGACATCCTCCACGAGGCTCCCGGGGTGACCCTGGCCGGCCTCTATGCCCCCGAGCACGGCGTGCGCGGCGACGTACATGCCGGCGACCACGTGGCCACCACCACCGACCCGGCCACCGGCGTGACCGTCCACACCGTATACGGCTCCAAGACCAAGCCCACCCCGGAGCAGCTCAAGGATATCGACGTGCTCGTATACGATATACAGGACATCGGCTGCCGCTCTTTCACCTTCATCTCCACCATGGGCAAGGCCATGGAAGCCTGCGCCGAGCTGGGCATCCCCTTTGTGGTGCTCGACCGCCCCAATCCGCTGGGCGGCAACAAGGTCGAGGGCTGTCTGGTCGAGGACTCGTGCTACTCGTTTGTGAGCCAGTTTCCCATCCCCTATGTCTACGGACTCACGCCCGGCGAGGTGGCCCGCTACATCAACGAGGAGGGCCTGCTGCCCGGCGGCCTGCGCTGCGACCTGACCGTGGTGCCCATGGAGGGCTGGAGCCGCGACATGGATTTCCGCGCCACGGGTATGCCCTGGGTACTCCCCTCGCCCCATATCCCCACTCCCGAGACCGCGCTCTACTACCCGGCGTCGGGCATCTTGGGCGAAATCGGCTACATGAATATCGGCGTGGGATATACCGAGCCCTTCAAGCTATTCTGCGCCTCGTGGGTCGACGCCGATGCCCTGGCCGCCCGGCTCAATGACCTCGGGCTCCCCGGCCTGCTCTTCCGCCCCATCCACATCAAGCCCTTCTACAGCTTCGGCAAGGGCGAGCACCTGGCCGGAGTGGAGATGTATGTGACCGACGCCGCGGCCGCGCCCCTGTCGCTGACGCAGTTTTACGTGATGCAGGAGCTCGCCGCGATGTATCCCGACCACAAGCCCTTCGAGACCTGCGACCGTGGGCGCCTGAGCATGTTTGACAAAGTGACCGGCAGCAAGAATATCCGGCGCCTCTTCGGCCGCCGCTACCGAGTCGACGACATCGCCCCTTACTGGGACAAGGATGCCGCCGCTTTCAAGGAAAAATCCTCAAAATACTATCTGTATAAATGACCACCTCGCCACGCCACGAAGAATTTCTGCGCGAGATACGCGAGTTTATCCCCGCCGACCGGGTGATGACCGACCCGCTGTCGCGCCTCGTATGGGGTACCGACGCCAGCTTTTACCGCATGATGCCACGCATGGTGGTAAGGGCGCTCGACGAGACCGAGGTGGCGCGCCTGCTGCGCACGGCCTCAGCCACGATGGTGCCCGTCACCTTCCGCGCCGCCGGCACATCGCTGTCGGGCCAGGCCATCACCGACTCTGTGATAGTGGTGACAGGCCGCGACTGGGAGCGCTTTTCCATCGCGCCCGACGGCTCCACCATCACCATGCAGCCCGGCCTGGTGGGCGAGCGCGTCAATGAGCTGCTGCGGCCATACGGACGCATGTTTGGCCCCGACCCCGCCTCCAAGCGAGCCGCCATGGTGGGCGGCATCATCGTCAACAATGCCTCGGGCATGAATTGCGGCACCCACGCCAACTCCGACCACATGCTGCGCTCGATGCGCCTCGTGCTCGCCGACGGTACCGTGCTCGACACCGCCTCGCCCGAGTCGCGCGCGGCTTTTGAGCGCTCACATCCCGGCATGATGGCCGAGATACGCGACATCCGCCGCCAGATACTGGCCGACTCGGAGCTTTACCGCCGCATACGCCACAAGTATTCAATCAAAAATGTCACAGGTCTCAATCTGCTGCCCTTCGTGACATTTGACGACCCCTTTGACATCATCGCCCACTGCGTCGTGGGCAGCGAGGGCACTCTGGCCTTCCTCTCGGAGGTGACCATGGAGACCTCGCATCTCTACCCCTGCACAGCTTCGGCGATGGTATACTTCCCCGGGCTGGCCGAGGCATCGCGCTGTGTGGTCGACCTGCGCAAGGAAGCGCCCGTATACAGCTGCGAGATGCTCGACCGCAAGTCGCTCGCCTCGGTACACGACGACGACCACGCCGGCCTCACCGCCCTGCTCATCGAGACCAAGGCCGACTCGCCCGCCGAGCTTCAGGCCAATATCGACGCCACTCTGGAGGTGCTTGCCCGCCACGAGCCGGTCGAGGGTGCCGAGTTTTCGAGCGACCCGGCCGTGACCTCGCGCTGGTGGAGTCTGCGCTCGGGCATCTTCCCCTCGGTGGGCGGCACCCGCCCCTCGGGCACCACCGCCCTCATCGAGGACATCGCATTCTACATCGACGACCTCCCCACGGCCACCGTCGAGCTCTCGGAGGTGCTCCGCCGCAACGGCTACGACGAGGCCTGCATCTACGGCCACGCCCTCGAGGGCAACTATCACTTCGTGATATCGCAGGCATTTGACACTCCCGAGGAGATAGAGCGCTATCGCCGGCTCATGGACGACATCGAGTATCTGGTGGTCGACCGCTACGACGGCTCGCTCAAGGCCGAGCACGGCGTGGGCCGCAATATGGCGCCCTTTGTCAAGCGCGAGTGGGGCGAGAAGGCCTGGACCATCATGCGCCGCATCAAGGATGCCTTTGACCCGCTCGGGGTGCTCAATCCCGGCGTGATATTCAACGACGACCCCGAGTGCTATATCAAGAATCTCAAGTCTCTCGTGCCGACGCATCCTCTCATCGACAAGTGCATCGAGTGTGGATTCTGTGCGGCCAAGTGTGTGAGCTTCGGCCTGAGCATATCGGCCCGCCAGCGCAATGTGGCCGTGCGCGAGATTTCCCGTCTGCGCGCCTCGGGCACTCCCGAGGATATAGCGCTGGCCGAGAGCATCGAGCGCGACTTCCGCTATGCCGGCGTCGAGACCTGCGCCTGCGACGGCCTGTGCAGCACGGCCTGCCCGATGGGTATCAACACGGCCGATATCGTGCACGTGCTGCGCGAGCAGGGGCTCCCGGTAGGCTCCAGCGGCTACCGCATCGGCGCCTGGAGCGCCCGCCATTTGGGCGGGGTGAGCAAGGCGCTGCGGTTTACCCTGGGCGCGGCCGACATGGCACGCCGTGTGATGGGTCCGCGGGCAGTCAACGCCACCGGCCGTGCGCTCCATCGCATCGGCCTGCCGCTGTGGACGGCCTCGCTGCCCCGGCCATACAACCCGGCGCGCACTGCCGCCGCGCCCGACTTCCCCTCGCGCCGCCGGGTGGTGTACCTGCCCTCGTGTATCAACCGCGTGATGGGCCCCACACCCGAGGCCGGCGGCGACACACCCGAGCCGCTGGTCGATGTGATGGTGCGCCTGTGCCGCAAGGCCGGCTACGAGGTCATCTTCCCCAAAAACATGACCGGCCTCTGCTGCGGCATGATATGGGAGAGCAAAGGCATGCCCGCCCAGGCCGAGGAGAAGATACGCGAGCTTGAGGCGGCGCTGGCCGAGGCGTCGGAAGGCGGCGCCATACCGGTACTGTGCGACCAGAGCCCGTGTCTGCACCGCATGCGCGAGCATATCCGCGGCATGAAGCTCTATGAGCCGGCCGAGTTTATTGAGCAGTATCTGGTGCCTTACCTGCGCTTTGAGCCCGACGATACGCCGGTGGCGGTGCATGTCACATGCTCGACCCGCCGCATGGGCCTGGCCGATACCATCATCGGGCTGGCCGGCCGCTGCTCGTCGTATGTGTTTGTGCCGGCGCTGGTGGGCTGCTGCGGCTTTGCCGGCGACAAGGGCTTCACCCTGCCCGAGCTCAATGCCTGGGGTCTGCGCAACCTGCGCAAGGCCATCGCCGACGGCGGCGCCCGCTACGGATACTCCAACTCGCGTACCTGCGAGATCGGCCTCACCGACCACTCCGGCATACCATACAAATCGATAGCGTACCTTGTCGACGCCCACACCAAACCACTCGACTCCAATGACTGACACAGCCACCGCACGCCCCCGGCGCCTGCTGGCGCTCGACATCATGCGAGGCATCACCATCGCCGGCATGATCATGGTCAACAACCCCGGCTCATGGGGGCATATCTACACTCCGCTGGGACACGCCGAGTGGCACGGACTCACGCCCACCGACCTGGTCTTCCCCTTCTTCATGTTTATCATGGGCGTGAGCACATACTTCTCGCTGCGGCGATATGACTTCCGTCCCTCGGGAGCCGCCGTATGGAAGATTGTGCGCCGCTCCGCGGTGATATTTCTCATCGGCCTGGCCATCGCCTGGCTGAGCCTGGCGCTGCGCGGCATATGCAGCGGGCGCGAGCTGATCGACTCGGTGTGCTGCTTCGACCGCATACGCATCCTGGGCGTGATGCCGCGCCTGGCCATCTGCTACTGCGTCGGCTCGCTGCTGGCGCTGGTGCTGCGCCACCGCCTGCTGCCGTGGTTTATCGTGTCGCTGCTGGTGGCTTACACCGTGATGCTGCTGGCCGGCAACGGCTTTGACTTCTCGGAGAGCAACATCATATCGGTGGTCGACCGCGCCGTGCTGGGCGAGAGCCATATGTACCATACCTCGGCCGACGGTGTGCGGCTGGCGTTTGACCCCGAGGGGCTGCTCAGTACCCTGCCCTCCATCGCACACATGCTCATCGGCTTCATGTGCGGGCGCATGATAGTGCAGGTCAAGGACAATTACCGCCGCATCACCAATCTTTTCCTTATCGGCACGGTGCTCACCTTTGCCGGATTTCTCCTCTCTTACGGCCTGCCCATCAACAAGAAGATATGGTCGCCCACCTTTGTGCTCACCACCTGCGGCCTTGCCTCGTCGCTGCTCGGCCTGCTCATATGGGTCATAGATATCAAGGGATATCGCCGCTGGTGCCGCTTCTTTGAGGCGTTTGGCATCAATCCGCTCTTCATGTACTGCCTGGGCGCGGTGCTCACCATCATAATAGGCGCCGTGCGGGTGCCTTATGCGGCGGCCGAGGACGGTGTCACCACCGTCAAGGGCTGGATATACGAGGCGGTGATGATGCCGCTGGCCGGCGGCGACGCCACTCTGGCCTCGCTGATTTTCGCCCTGGCATTTGTGGGCTTCAACTGGATATTCGGCTACTGGCTGTATAAAAAGAAAATTTACATCAAGATATGAAACTGATAGCAGACTGCGGAAGCACCAAGATAGACTGGTGTGCCCTGGCGGACGACGGCACGGTAGGCGCCCGCTTCCACAGCCCCGGCATCAATGCCGTGATGCTCACCGAGGAGGAGATACGCGCCCGGCTGGCCGAGGAGGCCGCCCCGCAGCTCACCGTCGGCCCGGTCGACGAGGTGTACTTCTACGGCGCCGGATGTATCTCGCCTGAGGTATGCGCCTCGGTGGAGCGCGCCCTTGCGGTGATGGCTCCCGCGGCGCGGCGCGTCGAGGTGGCCACCGACCTGCTCGCCGCCGCCCGTGCCCTCTGCGGCCGCGAGCCGGGCATCGCCTGCATCCTGGGCACCGGCTCCAACTCGTGCTACTACTCCGGCACCGCGATAGCTGACAATGTGTCGCCACTGGGCTACATACTTGGCGACGAAGGCTCGGGCGCCGTGCTGGGACGCCTTTTCCTGGGCGATGTGCTCAAAAATCAGATACCCGGGGAGCTGGCACGCGAGTTTCTCGACGAGTATGGCCTCGACCGTCTCGAGGTGATACGCCGCGTGTACCGCGAGCCGGCCGCCAACCGCTTCCTGGCCTCGGTGGTGCCTTTCCTGTCGGCCCACATCGACCAGCCGCACATACACCGCCTGGTGCTCGACGCCTTCCGCGCGTTTTTCCGCCGCAACGTATGCCAGTATGCGCGCTACGACCGCCTGCCGGTGCATTTCGTCGGCTCCATCGCCCATCACTTTGCCCCGGTGCTGCGCCTGGCAGCCACGCAGTGCTCATGCACGGTGGGCACCATCATGCAGAGCCCCATGGAGGGCCTTGTCAAATTTCACAGCTAACAGACCATGGCATTTGTAAAAATCAGCGAGCAACCCTCGCTATACGACAATCTGGAAAAGAAGTCGGTGGGCGAGATCCTGCACGACATCAACAATGAAGACAAGAAGGTGGCTCTCGCCGTCGAGAAGGCCCTGCCTCAGATCGAGCAGCTGGTGACCCGCATCGTGAGCCGCATGAAGCGCGGCGGCCGCATATTCTATATGGGCGCCGGTACATCGGGCCGCCTGGGGGTGCTCGACGCCTCGGAGATACCGCCGACATTCGGCATGGATCCCTCGTGGGTCATCGGCATCATCGCCGGCGGCGACACCGCCCTGCGCAGCGCCGTAGAGAATGCCGAGGACGATACAGAGCAGGGCTGGCGCGATCTGCAGAAGTACAATATCGGCGAGCTCGACACGGTCATCGGCATCGCTGCCTCGGGCACCACGCCCTACGTGATAGGCGCCCTGGAGGAGTGCCGCCGCCACGGTATACTCACCGCCGCCATATCGTCCAATCCCGACTCGCCCGTAGGGCAGGCCGCCGACATCTCCATCGAGATGGTTGTGGGCCCCGAGTATGTCACCGGCTCGTCGCGCATGAAGTCGGGCACCGGCCAGAAGATGATATGCAACATGATCACCACCTCGGTGATGATAAAGATGGGCCGCGTCAAGGGCAACCGCATGGTCAACATGCAGCTCACCAACGCCAAGCTCATCGACCGCGGCACGCGCATGGTCGTCGACGAGCTGGGACTGTCTTACGACGAGGCCCGCCGCCAGCTGCTCATGCACGGCTCGGTAAAGGCCGCCGTCGACGCCTACCGCGACGGCAAGCAATCACATCATTGACACCATCCTCATGAAGATACTCCGCACTCTGGCGGCCGCCCTGGTGGCGGTCGCATACGAGCCTCACGGCCTTTTCTACGGCCAGCGGGCGACGCTCTTCGACGTGCTGCCGGTCGACTCCGCCTCGATAGTATTCTTTGGCAACAGCATCACCAACGGCTGCGAGTGGCACGAGCTGCTGGGCGACGCGCGCGTGGTCAACCGCGGCATCAGCGGCGACATCGTGCAGGGCCTCATCGACCGCGCCGGCAGCGTGGTCGGCGGGCAGCCGGCCAAGGTATTCCTGATGATAGGCGTCAACGACATCTCCCACGATGTCGGCGCCGACTCCATAGCCCGCGCCGTGGAGCGCCTCGTCGACACCATCGCCGTAGCCTCGCCCCGCACACGCATCTATCTGCAGTCGATGCTGCCCTTCAACAATACCTTCGGACGCTACAAGCTGCTCGTCGGCAAGGAGCATGTGCAGCGCGAGGGCAACGCTCTGCTGCGCGACATGGCCGCCCGCAAAGGTATCACGTGGATAGACCTCACCGACATTTTTGCCGACTCCGACGGCCGTCTGCGCGCCGACCTCACCAACGACGGCCTGCATCTGCTCGGCCCCGCCTACCTGCTGTGG
>OFFM01001890.1_pt1 | contig 10351 bp, 11 predicted proteins | sample 1521401 | NCBI WGS metagenome assembly OFFM01 (sample SAMEA3504118, study PRJEB24116) | mouse gut metagenome | biome: mouse gut; feature: mouse-associated habitat; material: faeces | place: Denmark | collected 2011
TCCCCGACGGTTATCTGACGGGTGCGCCGGAGGGGCGCGAGGTGACGGCGATGTCGATGGGGCGGTCGGCCGGGGCTGTGGCGCCGTACTTAAAGGCGTTTTCCACCACCGGCACCAGTACCAGCGGCGGCACGGCCACCGAGGTGTCGCTCACGTCGACCCGTATGTCGACGGGCCGGTCGTCGCCAAGGCGCAGGCGCATCAGCTCGGCGTAGTGGTCGAGAAACTCCAGCTCGCGGCTGAGCGACACCCGCTCGGGATTGCTGTACACGGCGTAGCGCATGAGTTGCGAGAGGGTGTGCACGGCGCGGCGGGCCTCGTCGGGCGATATGTCGATGAGGGCGTAGATGGAGTTGAGGGTATTGAAGAGGAAGTGGGGATTGAGCTGCGAGCGCAGACCCTCGAGCTCGCTCTCGCGCTGCATGGCGCGCAGCTTTGCCTGGCGGTCGGCCAGGTTGCGCCAGTACACTGTCATGCGTATGGCCACGGCCAGCGAGGTGACCAGCACCAGCATCACGGCGTCGCGCATCATCATCGAGGCGATGGCCAGCAGGCGGTGCCAGGTGTCGGGGGCTCGGTTGAGGCGTCGGCCGCCGGGTATCCAGCCCCACTCGACCATGCCGTATGTAAAGACCACGGCGGCGAGTATCAGGGCGAGATTGAGCAGGGCGAAGGCGAGTCGGCGGTGGCGGGTGCCGGCGCCGAGGGTGCGCGGCACTATCAGGAAGTAATTGATGTAGAATACCGCAAGCAATACCGCACTGTGTACATACATGCCCCAGCGCATGGCGCCCGAGTGGGGGCGCCCCGACACGCTCATCAGCAGCTCGGGCAGCACCACCAGCACCGCTATGAAGAGCACATGGGTGAGCACCGAGCCTATGCGTCCGCGATCGCCTCTCATGGTATCAGGCTATAGGCTCGACGCCGATACCGGGGCGGTCGGCCGGGATGGTGACTTTGCCGTCGACGACCTTGATGCCGTCGAAGATGTCGTTGGCGATAAGCAGATTGCCGTCGAGGTCGGCCCAGTCGACCATGGGCGAGAGCTGGGCGGCGGCAGTCACGGCGCATGATGTCTCGGTCATGCAGCCGAGCATTACTTTCATGCCCAGGGCGCGGGCGAGCACGGCCATCTGATGGGCCTCGTGCAGGCCGGTGCTTTTCATGAGCTTGATGTTGATGCCGTCGTAAGCCGCGGCGGCGCGGGCCACGTCGGGCAGTCGCTGCAGAAACTCGTCGGCGATGAGCGGCAGCGGCGAGCGCTCGCGCAGCCAGGCCGTCTCCTCAATCATCTCCTTGGGCATGGGCTGCTCCACAAACTGACACCCGCGCTCGGAGAGCCAGTGGCACATGTCGAGGGCGGCGTGCTTGTCGGTCCAGCCCTGGTTGGCATCGACACAGATGGGCACGTCGGAGTGGCGGCGCAGAGCCTCGACGGTCTCCTTGTCGTGGCCCACGCCCATCTTCACCTTTACAATCTTGAAGGGGGCTGTCTCGTCGATTTTTGCCTTCATCTCGGCGGGGTCGGCGTCGTAGCTGATGGTGTAGGAGGTGTTGGGAGCCTTGTCGGGGTTGAGGCCCCAGATTTTGTACCAGGGCTGGCCCATGATTTTGCCGGTGAGGTCGTGCAGGGCGATGTCGACCGATGCCTTGGCGGCGCGGTCGTCGGGGGCGACGGAGTCCATGTACTCATGGATGTCTTTGATGCGGAAGGGGTCGGTAAACTGCGACAGGTCGAGGCGGCTCAGGTACGAGCATACGCTCTCGACGTTCTCGCCCAGGTATGGAGGCATCGAAGCCTCGCCGTATCCGCGCAGGCCGTCGTAGTCGATGCGCACCTGCACGCCGGGGGTGGTGGTGCGCTGGCTGCGGGCGAGGTTGAAAGAGTGCTTGAGGCGCAGCTCGTATGGCTCGAAAGTCAGGTGCAGGCGGCCGTCGCCACGCTTTGCACGGGTGGGCTCGCCGGGGGCGGAGAATGATGCCAGCGGTGTCGAGGCAAAGGCCAGCCCGAGGGCCGAAGTCTTGAGGAAGTTGCGTCTGTTCATGGAGGATGGGAGGTTTATTTTTTCGAGATTATCGATACTCTCGGGATTATCGATTGAAGTACCAGGGGTGGTTGCGGGCGCGGATGATGCCGTCGGTATCTTCGGCGCCGTGTATGCGTGTGGCGCGCATGGGCGAGTAGAGATAGTCGGGCGAGTCGGTGAGCAGGCTGTTGCGCTTGACGCGGCCCGACGAGTGTACGTAGCGGCCGGCCGAGTCGTAGAGGGCCACGTGGGTGATGCGGCCGGTATCGGCGTTGCCAAAGAAGAGCAGGTCGGCCGGCTGCATGGCGTCGATGTCGGCCGGGTCGAGGGCTATGCCGGTGAGTGCCTGCTGCGATGCGTCGCGGCGCAGTATCAGGCCGCTCGCCAGGTAGCTCACTTTCACCAGGCCCGAGCAGTCGATGGCTTTTGTGGAGGTGCCGCCCCACAGGTAGGGGGTGCCTTCCATGGAGTATGCCACGTCGAGGATGCGCGCGGGGTCGAAGTCTTGTGCGGCCCAGTCGGCGATGGGAGTGAGGGCAGAGGCATCGGCCCAGCCGGTGCGTCCGTCGGGCAGGGTGATGCGCAGGCGCTCCCCGTCGCTGCCGGGCTGCCCGGCGGTGACGATGGCGCCGAGTACCAGGTCGGTCACCACATCGCGCGGCCCCGTGGCGTCCGGGGTGGTGTATGCGCGGGTCTGCCAGGGCGCGGTCACCACATAGCGGCGGCTGTCGCCGCGCCAGGCGTCGAAGGCCTCGCCGCTGAGCGGAGCCACCGAGCTCTCGGGTACCCAGGCGGTGTATCCCTCGGGAGTCTGTGCATGGTACCAGTCGCCCTCGCGGGCGAGCAGCTTTACGGGGGTGCCCATGACGGCCTGTGTGCTCATCTCGGCCGAGTGGGCGCCGGATGTGCGCATCGAGGCCACCGGGATGCTTATCAGGCCGAAGCTGTCGGTCGGCTCGGTCTCGCCGGCGGCCGCGCCGAGCGTCATGGCGGCCGCGGCTATGGTGAGGAGGAGGTGTTTCATTGTGCTTTGCATTTTACGGGGTCGGAGGAGAGGATGGTGAGGGTGTGATCCCAGGCGGGGTAGAATATATTGCCGCGCGAGCACTCAACCTCGCCGGCCTGGAAGTCGACGGTCTCGGAGCGCACGTAGCGCTTGGCCGGGTACAGCTCGCCTGCCACGCCGGTATTGGTGGCAAATCGCCAGCCGTCGATGCCGGTGGAGTAGAAGTCGCGGGCCTTGGCCGACGATGCGCCGGGGAATCGGCCAAATGACACGTCGACCGGCACCCAGCCCACGCCCTCAAAGTATACCTCGGCCCAGTCGTGGTAATTTTTGCTGCCGGGATGAAGCATCCATCCGCTCTCCCAGCGGGCTGGCACGCCCAGAGAGCGCATGAGCGATATGTACAGCAGGCTCACCTGGCCGCAGTCGCCGTGGCCCTCGTCGACCACATAGCGGGGTATGCAGCCGATGGTGCTGTACTCGCGGGCGCCGGCCCAGAGATATGTCGAGTCGATGTAGTCAAAGACGCGCTCGCTCATGGTATAGGGGTCGGTGGCGTCGCCGGCGATGGCGCGTGCCATAGAGTCGAGGCGCACCATGTGGGGGCCGCCGTCGGGCAGGGCTGTATAGCGGCGGTAGGTCTCGGAGGCGGTGTCGTAGGGGCGCAGGTGGCTGCGGATGTAGTCTGGCGACACATACTTGCCGCGCACGGTATAGGCGCCCGTGTACTCAAGCCGGGCGGTGTCGCCGGGCGCAGCCGGCGCCGGTACTTCCATATATAATGTATTGTGGGGCGAGCGACCCTCGCTGAGGGTGTAGGCGGCGGGTACCGACGAGAGGATGGTCACATCGCTCTGGCGCTCGCTCTCGACCGGCACGGGCATCCATACCCGCAGGGTGTCGCCGGCGATGGCCTCGGAGTATGGCACATCGATGCTGAAGCGGTATGTGATGCGGCGGTCGCCGTCGGGGGTGGCGGCGGTGGAGTCGAGCTCGGCCAGGCGCGCGGCCGTGGCGTCGGAGTTGCGCGATACCTGGCGGGAGTTGAGCACGGGGTCGAGCAGGCCCATATTGCGCAGAGCCTTGCGGAATACGCGCAGAGTGTCGTCGATGACCATCGTCTCGACATAGTGCGCGTCGACGGCGGCGCTCAGCTGCTCGGCCGTATATCCGGGATAGCGCCCGGCCACCATAGCCTCAAACTCGGGCATGGTGTAGGGGAAGTCGGCGCGGGTGCGGGCGTCGATGGCTGCGGCCGAGTCGGTCTCGAGCCATACGGGGGCGCTGTCGGGCGCGGCTGCCGGCCGCGAGCATGCAGATGCCAGAGCGGCTGCGGCAGTGATGAGGAGGGTGTGGGCGGTGAGTCTCATGGGCGTTGGAAGGTGATATCGCCGAAAAATTCCGGCCGGTGGAAGTCGGGCTTGTCGGTATACACGGGCTGCCAGCTCAGGTAGTGAGGCTCCGATGTGGCCGAGGCGCACTTGTAGAAGTTGCCGCGCATCTTGGCCGGCAGACGGGCCGGGTCGAGGCCCATCAGGTCGAGCGGGATGGCCACGAGCAGATTCCAGGTAAAGAGGCCCTCCAGCTCGCGGAAGGGCCGTGTGCCGCACGATGCCACGCGCATGATGCGGTCGATCTCGGCCTGCGACAGGCGGGTGGGGGCGTGGCGCTCGCGGCGGTGCGAGGCGTTGACGGTGCCGATGCAGTTAAACTCAAAATTCCAGTATTCGCCGCCCGGCTCCGGCTCGACAAAAAACTCCACACACGAGTCCTCGCTCACGGGCGACTGCGGCAGATAGTTCTCGGCACGCAGGTAATTGCACCTCACCAGGAAGTCGATGTAAAGCGCCTTGTCGGTATAAGCGGCGGCAAAGGATGTCATGGGGCGGTACGGAAATTGGTCGGGCCAGTCGACGTGCATTATCTGGCCGCGCACGCCTTTGTCGTCGAGGGCGGCTATGATGGCATCGCCGTCGGTGCCGAGCGAGTCCAGCGAGGGTATGTATGGTATGGTGAGCATAATCAGAAGGTATGAGCCATGTCGATGACGGCCATGGTGACGCCGATGGCGGCCATGGCCAGCAGGATGAGGGCGATGATGCGGTTGACCAGCCTGAGCGAGCGCACGTTGAAGCGGCGGCGCAGGCGGTTGACCAGCCAGGTCACGCCGTACCACCACAGCAGGGCGCCGCCCAGCAGGCATAAGTATGCAAAGATATAGTGTCCTACGCCGAAGTCGGGCAGGATGAAGCAGAAGCGGGCAAAGAGGCCCACGATGAAGAAGAGTATGAGCGGATTGGAAAAGGTGAGCAGGAAGCCGGTGATGAAGTCGCTCCAGAAGCTGTTGGCCGGCATCTCCGATGCGGTCTTGAGCGAGCGGGTGGGGTTTTTGCGGAAGAGGTACACGCCGAATATCGCCAGCACCACACCGCCCACCAGCTGCAGCCAGAGCTGCTGCTCGTCGATGAAGTCGGTGATGAAGCTCAGGCCGAAGCCGGTGAGCAGGCAGTAGATGAGGTCGCTCAGCGCCGCCCCGATGCCGGTAAACATGCCGGGCCAGCGCCCCTTGCCCAGGGTACGCTGTATCACCAGCATCCCGATGGGCCCCATCGGGGCCGATATCAGGGCGCCTATCGCCAGGCCGCGCGGCAGTATGTACAGCAGTTGCTCCAAAGCCGCCGGCTCACTCCGCTGCGGCAGCGGCCTCGCTCTCGCCACGGCCGTACCACTGGGAGTACATCAGATAGTTGTGGGCAATCTTGCGGTTAATCTCGCGGCTCTGCTCGGGGTCGACCATCTTGATGAATTTTGCCGGAGCGCCGCCCCAGAGCTCGCCCGGGCCGATCTTGGTGCGCGAGAGCACGACGGCGCCGGCCGCCACGATGGCTCCCTCGCCCACCTCGGCGTCGTCCATCACCACCGAGCCCATGCCGATGAGGGCATAGTCGTGGATATGGGCGCCGTGGATGGTGACATTGTGGCCGATGCTTACGTCGTCGCCGATGACGATGGTCGACTTCTCGTAGAGGGTGTGGAGCACCGAGCCGTCTTGTATGTTGACGCGGTTGCCGATGCGGATGGAGTTGACGTCGCCGCGCAGCACGGTATTGAACCATATGCTGCACTCGTCGCCGATGACGGTGTCGCCGATGATGGTGGCGTTCTCGGCCAGGAAGCATCCCTGGCCTATCTGCGGCTCAAAGCCGCGCACGGGTATGATGAGTGCCATGATGTGTCGTGTATCAGAGTGTGAGGGGGCGGGTATTCTTTTCGAGCCAGCGCAGGGCCTCGCCGTCGAGGCCGGGGGCCAGAGCCTCGCGCACGCGGGCGTGGTACTCGTTGAGCCACTCTATCTCGGCCGGAGTCATCAGCGCGGTGTCAAAGAGGCTCAGCTCAAAGGGGCATAGCGTGAGAGTCTCGAAGCGCAGGAAGCGGCCAAAGTCGGTGGTCATCGCCTCGACGGTAAGCACCAGATTCTCGCAGCGGATGCCGTGGATGCCCTCGCGGTAGAGGCCCGGCTCGTTGGAGGTGATCATGCCGGGGGTGAGCGGGGTGGGCACGTAGTTGAGGCGGATGCTCTGCGGGCCCTCGTGCACGTTGAGGAAGTGGCCCACGCCGTGGCCGGTGCCGTGGAGGTAGCTGAGGCCCTCGCGCCACAGGTACTGGCGTGCCAGGGCGTCGAGCTGGGCGCCGGCGGTGCCGGCCGGGAAGATGGCCGCGCCCAGGGCGATGTGGCCCTTCATGACCAGGGTGAAGTCGCGGCGCTCGTCGGCGGTGGGGGTGCCCAGGGCGATGGTGCGGGTGATGTCGGTGGTGCCGTCGAGATACTGCGCGCCCGAGTCGATGAGCAGCAGGCCGCGAGGCTCGAGGGTCGAGGCGCTGTCGGCGTCGGCCTCGTAGTGCACGATGGCGCCGTGGGGTCCGTAGCCGGCGATGGTGCCGAAGCTCTCGTCGAAGAATAGCGGCGATGCCGAGCGGTGGCGGCGCAGGATGTCGGCCACGTCGAGCTCGGTGAGGCGCTCGCCGGCGGCCACGCGGGTCTGTATCTCGCAGAGCGAGCGCACCATGGCTTGGCCGTCGCGCACCATAGCGTCGCGTACGCCGCGCAGCTGCACCTCATTCTTGCACGCCTTGAGCATGGCCACCGGCGAGGCGGCCTTCACGGCGCGGCTGCCCAGCAGCTCCACGATGGAGGCGGCGGTGCGGCCGCCCTCGACCAGCACACGGGCCGAGGCGGGCAGCGAGCCCAGGAAGTCTTTTACGGCGGAGTAGGGCAGAGTGTCGACGCCCTGGCTGCGCAGGTATGCAGCGGCAGCGTCGTCGACCTTGGCCGGGTCGATAAAGAGGGTGGCGCCGCAGTCGGTGAGGTAGAGGAAAGATGTCACCACGGGGTTGTACGTGACATCGTTGGCGCGGATATTGAGTATCCAGGCGATTTCGTCGAGGGCCGAGATAAACATCGAGTCGGCCCGGCGGGCCTTGACCCCGGCCATCACCTGCATCATCTTGTCGGCCGCGCTCAGACCGGCATAGCGCACCTCGTGCTCAAATATTCGGGCGTCGGGCAGGGCAGGGCGGTCGTGCCATACGGCGGCGGGGTCAAACGCCGCGTCGAGCACGATGCCGTCGGCCTCGAGGCGCATACGCAGATCCTCGGCGGCCACGGCCGAGAATGTCATGCCGTCGATGCCCACACGCTGGCCGCGGCTCAGCTCCGAGCAGAGCCACGAGGCTATCGACGGGGTATCCTCCAGCCCGTCTTTCATCAGCTCGATGCCGGTGCCGGCAAGCTGCTCGCCTGCCTGGAGAAAGTATCGCGAGTCGGTCCACAGCAGCGCGCGGGTGGCGGTCACCACCAGGTCGCCGGCCGAGCCTGTAAATCCGCTCAGCCATCGGCGCAGCTGCCAGTGGTCAGAGAGGTATTCGCTCATATGTGGGTCGCCCTGGGGCACTATTGCGGCCGCGATGCCTTGGCGCTCCATCAGCGCGCGCAGGTCGGCCAGTCGGGTAGCTATGCTGTGTTTCATATCAGGTGGTGTGTGTGATTGAGTCGGTAGTGAAAAGATTGTGTCAGCGGGCCGACAGGGGTATCTCAAATGCGTCGGGGATATGCTCCACCCGCGCCGTGCCGTCGGCTCCGGCGGTGATGCCGAAGAGGTCAAACTGCACCGTGTGCCGCTCCAGCCCCTCCATCTCCATGTATGCCCGGGCCGAGGCTATCATGCGCGAGATTTTGCGCGAGTCGACGGCGTCGAGCGGGTCGGCGCCGCCCTCCGAGCGGGTCTTTACCTCGCAGAATATCACGTGGTCGCCCTTCATGGCTACGATGTCGATCTCGTAATGGCCCGAGCGCCAGTTGCGCGCGGCTATCGCATAGCCGTCGGCCACCAGCCGCTCGCAAGCGAGACTCTCGCCCCATGTGCCGAGATTGTTGTGTTTTGCCATGACATGCAAAGATAGATAAAAAATCCCTACCCCGCCCCACGCGCTATATTAAAAAAGGTTGAAACGGGCGGTAAAACCTCGGCTCCGATGGTGTTAACATATGTTAATGAAGTGATAATCAGCCCGAAGTTTAAAAAAATAGGCGAAAAATTTCCGTATTCGCCAAATTTTCGTTTACTTTGCACCGCGAAATTCCAAACGCATACATTCTAAACTTAAAAATAACTATCATGTCAGAAATTGCAAACCGCGTCACCGACATCATCACCGACAAGCTCGGTCTCGACAAAGAGCAGGTAACCGAAACCGCATCGTTCACCACCGACCTCGGCGCTGACTCGCTCGACACCGTTGAGCTCATCATGGAGTTTGAGAAGGAATTCAACCTCGAGATCCCCGACGAAGACGCCCAGAACATCAAGACCGTCAAGGACGCCGTCGACTACATCGAGGCTCACCAGGCTTAATAGCCCGTCACTGACATCAGCCCCCTCCCTCCTCCTCCCATCACCTCTCTCCAATACACCCCTGTCCCCATCTAACAGCAACCTCCACTCTCGACATGGAATTAAAACGTGTAGTAGTAACCGGCCTCGGAGCCATCACCCCGCTCGGCAACGACGTCGCCTCCACCTGGGAGGCAGCTAAAAACGGCGTCAGCGGCGCCGGCCCCATTACTCACTTCGACGCCTCGAAATTCAAGACCCAGTTTGCCTGCGAGGTAAAGGGCTACAACCCCGACGACCACTTCGACCGCCGCAAGGTGCGTCAGCTCGACCTCTACGCCCAGTATGCGCTCATCGCAGCCCGCCAGGCCGTGGCCGACTCCGGCCTTGAAGACGTAGCCGACCTCGACAAAAACCGTGTCGGCGTAATCGTAGCCGCCGGTATCGGCGGTCTGCACACCTTTGAAGAGGAAGCCGGATACTATGCCGTCAACCAGGACAAGGGTCCCAAATACAACCCCTTCTTCATCCCCAAGATGATCGCCGACATCGCTTCGGGCCACATCTCGATGGAGTACGGTTACCACGGCCCCAACTACGGCGTGGTATCGGCCTGCGCATCGTCAAACAACGCCATCATCGACGCCTTCAACCTCATCCGTCTGGGCAAAGCCGACGCCATCGTCACCGGCGGTGCCGAGGCTGCCATCTACCCCGCCGGCGTGGGTGGCTTCAACTCGATGCATGCCCTGTCGACCCGCAACGAATCCCCCGCCACCGCTTCGCGCCCCTTCAGCAAGTCGCGCGACGGCTTCGTGATGGGCGAGGGCTCCGCAGTACTCGTGCTTGAGGAGCTTGAGCACGCCCTGGCCCGCGGCGCCAAGATTTACGCCGAGGTAGCCGGCGGCGGCATGAGCGCCGACGCACACCACCTCACCGCCACCCATCCCGACGGTCTCGGTGCCATGCTCGCCATGACCAACGCCCTCGAGGATGCCGGCATGAAGCCCGAGGATATCGACTACATCAACGTACACGGCACCTCCACCCCCGTGGGCGACATCTCCGAGGTAAAGGCCATCGTCAACGTATTCGGCGACCAGGCCCACAAGCTCAACATCTCCTCGACCAAGTCGATGACCGGCCATCTGCTCGGCGCCACCGGCGCGCTGGAGGCAATGTTCTCCATCATGGCCGTGCGCGACGACATCGTGCCCCCCACCATCAACCACGAGGAGGGCGACGAGGACGAAGAAATCGACTACAGCCTCAACTTCACCTTCAATAAGGCACAGGAGCGCCCCGTGCGCGCCGCCCTGAGCAACGCCTTCGGTTTCGGCGGCCACAACGCCACCGTTATCGTAAAGAAGTACGGCAAGTAATTAAGGTTCAACATCCCCCCGAAGCCGGCCCGCATCCGCGGT
>OFFM01001897.1_pt1 | contig 10330 bp, 6 predicted proteins | sample 1521401 | NCBI WGS metagenome assembly OFFM01 (sample SAMEA3504118, study PRJEB24116) | mouse gut metagenome | biome: mouse gut; feature: mouse-associated habitat; material: faeces | place: Denmark | collected 2011
GCGCCGCAAGGCAGCGGCGCCGGGCTGCCATAGGAGTTTACTTGATGGGGGTCATCTCGTCGCGGGAGAGCACCAGCTCGTGGGAGAGGAACTCGCGGAAGAAGGAGGGCGAGTTGATCGAGGGGTCGGTGGTGTACTTGCCGTTCCAGGGGATGGAGTATGCCCACATGTCGCCGCCCTCGGCCATAGCCTCGGGAGAGGGAAGCGCGCCGGCCTCGCTCAGGGCAAAGATCTTGTGGTTGGTGATGGTGAGCAGGAAGCCCATCTTGTCGGCCAGCGAGAGGTGATATTTCTCGGGGTCATTCTCGTAGTAGTCGAGGCCTACGACGTCGACATACTCGTCGCCGGGATACCACTCGGGGTCGTTGCCGCAGGATGTCCACACCCAGAGCAGATTGTTGACGCCCTTGGCCTTGAGGCGGTCGTAGAGGTACACCCAGAGCTGCTTGAAAGCCTCGGCGCCGTCGTTGCCCCACCAGAACCATGCCTTGCCGCCGTCGTAGAGATTGGTATTGCCGGCAGCCTCGTGGAGCGGACGCCACAGCACCGGAATACCCTCGGCCTGGAGGTTGAGCAGATACGAGGCGATGGCATCGATGTCGCGGTCGATGATGGCGCGCTCCCAGGTACCCTCGGTGAGGGCGTTGACCACCGAGAAGGAGGTGTTGGTCGAGCCGGCGCCATTGCAGTAGAAGGCATACTTGGAGAAATCATCCTTGGAGCCTTCGCCCTGGGGCACAAACCAGTGCCACTGGTACGATACGATACCGCCCTTGGCCATCCAGTCGCGGTCGACCGTGGCATCGAGATAGTTGGCGGTGCTCCAGCCCTTGGGGTTGACCGGGGCGCTCTGATAGTGCTCCATGAAGTCGAAGCAGTTGATTACGGGAAACTTGCCGCCCGACATGCCGGCCATGACATTGGCCATGCGTATGTCGTGGCACCCGCCGGCTACGGCGCCGGAGATGACGCGGCTGCCAAAGTTTTCCTTGAGCACCTGGTAGAGCTTGACGGTCTGCGCGGTGGCAGCGGTGTTGACAGGCGCGGCGGCCGGGTCAAACATCTCGGGGTCGAGCACATTGAGGCCCTTGGTGGTGAAGGAGTATGCAAAGGTGGGCGAGAAATTGTAGTTTTCGTCGCGCACGGTGGGGTTGCTTACCTGCACGGTGTAGCGGGTGTTGGGCATCGTCTGGTAAGGGATGAGCAGACGGCGGTCACCCTCGACGGTGACACCCTCGTCGATAAAGACACCGTTGACGCTCACCGTGGTGATCGGCGTCAGATAGATGGGGCGGTCATACTCGATGGTGATGACCGAGGTGGTCGAGGCATTCATCACGTCGGCCTCCGGCAGGGTGCTCACCACCTTGGGGGCGGCGGCGATGTCCTGCTCGGGCTTGGGCGGGAAGTCGGTATTTGAGTCGTCGTTGCAGGCGGCCAGCCCGATGCCGAGCAGAGCGGCGGCCGCTATGGGAAATATGCGGAATTTCATGGTGTACGTGGTCAGAAATTAGCGGGTTCGATACGGAAGTTGGCAAAGCAGTGGTCGACGCTCCAGCCGCCCTCGGTGTTGGGCTGCATCACCATCTGGAAGTTGCTCCATGTGCCGGGCTCGACGGTACCCTTGCGGGCCACCTGGTCGAGGGGAATGGTGACGGTGCGCCAGCGGCCGTAGGTGTTGAAGCTCATGCCGGCCGAGGGATTCCACACGTAGAGCGGGTCGGAGTCGTTGAGGGCAAACTGGTATCCCCAGTCCTGCGAGTCGTAGAAGGGGGTCTTTGCAGCCGAGTACACCTCAAACTTGAATACATACTCGCTCTCGCGGCCGCGGCAGTCCATCGACTCGGGCCAGTTGGCGCCGCCGCCAAACTGGTACCACGTCCACTGGTCGAAGTTGCCGTTGAAGCGGAAGTAGCTGCCCAGCGTCGGACGGGGGTCGCCCGAATTGTTGCCAGCGGTGATGTAATTGTGTACAGAGCTGTCCCACCAGCCCACCGAGCTGAGATCCTCGAGCAGGATGCCGCGGGTGTAGCGGAAGGCGACAGTCTTGGTCTTGGGGCCGTCGGGCTCTTCCCATGCAAAGTCGATGAGAGTATTGTCGGGGGTGCCCTCGGGGATGACGATGCTCATGTACTCCTCGGTGATGGAGTCGATCTCGAGAGGAGTGCCCGCGATGCTAACGCTGGCGCCGGAGCCTTCCACACCGTAGCCGAAGAGGTCGAAGTAGTCGCCGAGCACCTGCACGCTCTCGCCGGCCTGGCAAAATTCATTGCCCAGGCCCTCGAGGCGCATCGAGGGGATGCTCACCTCAAAGTCGCGTGTGAGAGTGCCCAGCTCGGTGGTGTACACGAGCTTGTTGTCGGTCGCCTCGGGGATGGCGCGGGGCACCTTGAGCCACGCGTCGGCCGAAGTGGCGTATATCTGGCTCACGGGCACCTCGATGCCGTTGAAGGTGACGCTCTTGACGTGGCTGAGGTTGCGGCCGTGGATGCGGAGCATCTGGTCGAGGCTGCCGCCGGAGAGCGGAGCGGTCGACTCGGTGTCTTCGACGTCGTAGATTGCATCGATGACCGGGGCATCGTCGGCGGCGAAGATGTCCTCCACCCCGTCGTCGTAGTTGACCACATCGCTGCACGACGCTGCCGCGAGCGCCATGGCTCCTATGGTGAGGATGCTGATATATCGGGTTTTCATTGTTGCGGATAGTGATTAGTTCCAGCCGGGGTTGTTGGCGTTGATGTAGGGGTTGGAGTTGATTTCATCCTGGGGGATGGGATAGAGGAGATTGCGCTCGGTACGGTTTTTCTCGACGTTGCTCTCGTCGCGGCCGCCGATAGCGTTCATGGCCTGGAGATAGATGCCCCAGCGCAGGAGGTCCCAGCGGCGGTCGCCCTCGCAGGCAAGCTCCTTGGCGCGCTCCTCGATGATGAGGCTGCGCAGCTGCACGGGGTCGCCGGGGTCGGTGGCGGGGCGAGCCTCGGAGCGGGCGCGCACCTGGTTGAGATATGTCACGGCCACATCGCTATGGTCGGTCTCGGCCATTGCCTCGGCGTAGATGAGCAGCACGTCGGCATAGCGCAGGAAGGGCCAGTTGGCATCGGCAAACTTGGTGGTGGGGTCGCTCACGTCGCTGTACTTGGTGGTGAAGGCGAGACACTCGGCGCCGAGATTGTTGTAGTACTGTATGCCGTCGTTGAAGGGGGCGACGGGGTCGGCCACGAGATTGCCTGCCGCATCGTAACCGGTGGCCTTGAGAGTCCACTCGTCGTCGCGGGGATAGTACATGCCCTGCTCTTTCTCCAGATTGTAGTTGTAGCGGAAGCGGTGCTGCACACCGTCGACGATGCGGCGGTCGGTGCTCTCGAAGAGCTTGTACCAGTGGGTGGTGTTGCCTACCCAGTGACCCTCGATGATGACGTCGGCGTCGGAGCCCGACATGGTGCCGGCATAGTAGTTGTGCACGGCATTGGAGTATACTTCCACGCCATTCACACTCTGCACCGAGAAGAGAAACTCGCTGTCGGTGGCGCTGGAGCGCTTCCAGAGCTGGTCGTAGGGCAGGAGCTGTATCAGACCGTACTCGCCGTCGATTACTTTCTTGGCCCACTCGGCAGCCTTGCCGTAGAGAGCGGCGGCGTCCATCTCCTCGTAGCCCTTGACGGCTGTCTTGGCAAAGCGGAAGTTGGTCAGACCGGTGTGGTACTGCTCGCCGCCGATGGTCTCGAAGGGAGCGCCGGTGCGCACGATGATGCCGGTGCCCTCGGGCATGGCGGCCGATGCCATGGTGGCATATACCTTGGCCAGCATACCGGCGGCGGTGGCGGCGCATACGTGGCCGCGCTGATAGTTGGGGTCGTCGCGGCGGTACATCAGACCGGCGGCGCGCTCCAGCTCTTTGGTGATGTATTCATATACCTTGGCGATGGGCTCGCGGGGCGAGTTGAGAGTGCCGCCGTCGACCAGGGCCACTTCCTTGAGAGGTATCTCGCCGTATGCGCGCACCAGCAGGAAGTACGCAAAGGCACGGTTGAAGACGACCTCGCCGATGGCGTTGTCACGGTAGTGGTCGGGGATGCTGCTCATGCCGGCGATGTACTTCTCGGCCATGAGCGAGCGCTGTATCAGGGAGTAGCAGCCAAACCACATGGTATTGACGATGCTGGCGTCGCCCTGGAAGTTGCCTGCGCCCAGGGTGGCGAAGCACCAGTCGGGACCCGAGGTGTAGTCGGCGTCGAGCTCGAGCACCTTGGGGAAGTTTGACCAGCGGAACATGTCGTTGATCCACTTGCTGTATACGCCGGTGACCCACTGGTCGCAGGCCTCGCGGCTGTCGCCCATCATCTCGGGCGAGATGAAGTGCTTGGGTTTTTCTTCGAGGTAGTCGTTGCAGCCGGTGAGCAGGGTACCCGCCGAGGGTACCAGCACCAGGGCCACTGCGGCCGCGCGAAGTGTACGTGATATGGTGAGTTTCATTGCTGACTTTAGGTGTGGAGTGTTAGAAGGAGAGGTTCAGGCCGAGGCTGAATGTACGGGCGCTCGGGTATGAGTAGATGTCGACACCGCGGCGCGAGGAGTCGCCGCCGAAGGAGTTCACGTCGGGGTCGAGCCACGAGTAGTTGGCGATGGTGAAGACGTTGGTGGCGGTGAAGAAGAATTTGATGCTCTGGATATCCTTGATGGGACGCATCCAGCTGTATGCGAGGCTGATATTCTTGAGCTTGAGATAGGAGCCGTCTTCGACGTAGCGGTTGCTCAGGCGCCAGTCGCGCGAGTAGCCTGCGGTGGCTTTGGGCCAGGAGGCGTTGGCGGCGTTGTCGGCTGTCCAGCGGCCTTCGTAGGCAAAGGTGGGGATGTTGCCGATGTTGCCGAGCTTGACGTCGATGAGGTTGCCGTTGAAGATGTCGTTGCCCTGCGTACCCTGGAACATGAAGCTGAACGTGAAGTTGCGCCAGGTCATGTTGCTGGTGAGGCCGTATACAAAGTCGGGGTTGGTGTCGCCGATGATCACGCGGTCGCGGTCGGCTGTGATCTTGCCGTCGCCGTCGATGTCGCGGTACTTGATCTCACCGACCTTGGAGCGCACTGTGGCGGCGTCGGCAAAGGTGTAGAGGGGATCGGCGCGTACCTCGGCCTCATTGTCGTAGAAGCCGTCTTCGACGTAGCCGTAGATGGCGCCGATGGGGCAGCCGTTGCGCTGGATGAATACCTCGTCGGCCGAGCTCCAGAGCTTGCGGGCAAACTGGTCGCCGGGCAGGCCGCTGATGGTGCTCTTGTTGAAGGCTATATTGGCGCTGATGTCCCACTTGAGGGGAGTGTTGCGCAGGATGTGCCAGTTGGCGGTGATTTCGAGACCCTCGTTGGTGACGTTACCCATGTTGGTGGTCATCTGCTGGAAGCCGTTGGAGCCGGGTATCACCACATCCTGGAGCAGGTCGCGGGTCTTCTTGTGATAGTAGTCGACGGTGAACGACAGGCGTTGGTCGGCCCAGAATGCCATGTCGATACCGGCGTTCCACTGGCGGGTGGTCTCCCAGCGCAGGTCGTCGCTCACGGGGTCGGAGGTCATGGCCGAGCCGCTGCCGAGCGAGCCGCCAAAGGGATAGTTGGCCGAGCCGAGCTGGGGCAGGGTGCGGTAGGCGCCGATGCCCTGGTTGCCGGTCTCACCGTAGCTGACGCGGAATTTCAGGTTGGAAAATACGTTGAGGTCGCGGATAAACTTCTCCTCGCTGGCGCGCCAGGCAAGAGCGCCCGACAGGAAGGTGGCCCACTTGTTTTTGGTGATAAACTTCGACGAGCCGTCGGTACGCACGCTGGCGGTGAAGAGGTAGCGGTCGAGCAGCGAGTAATTGGCGCGGGCCAGGAAGGATACCAGGCGCTGGGTGCCGGTGCTGCTGTAGAGGGTGGCCTTGTCGAGGGCGCGGTTCATGTCCCAGTCCATGGTCATGTCGTCGGGGAAGTTGGTGGCCACGACGCTCTCGTTGCTCCACTCGCCGTGCTCAAAGGTAAAGCCGGCCACGGCGTTGAGGTGATGCTTCTCGGTGAAGTCCTTGTCAAATGTCACGATCGACTCCGAGGTGAGGCCCTGCCAGATATCGGATGCCTTGCCGCCCTTGCCGTTGATGGGCGCTTTGCCCTCGTAGGTGTGGCGGTCGTAGTAGTAGCCACGGTGATTGTCGGTGTGGGAGATACCGAGATTCTGACGGAATTTCAGCGAGGGCAGGATGGTAAACTCCAGGAAGGAGGAGCTGAACCAGTTGATGCCCTTTACCTGGTCGCGTGCGTTGTCGACGTATGCGGCGGGGTTGGCGGCGAGCCAGCTGAGATTCTCGGCGGTGGTCTCGTCCATCGAGGGGTGATAGGTGGGCGGGAAGATGAGCGCCGAGCGTATCACGCCGCTGTTGTCGCTCGATGTCTTTGCAAAGTCGGTGGTCGAGCGGGTAAAGCTGGTGTTGGTGCCGATCTCGAGCCACGAGAATATCTTGCGGGCGATGTTGACGCGCAGCGAGAAGCGGCTGTAGCCGGTATTCTTGATGATACCGTCCTGGTCGGCCCACGAGCCCGAGAACATATACCAGCCCTTCTCGTCGCCGCCGCTCACGCTCAGGTTGTACTCCTGCGAGAAACCGTCCTGATAGATGAGGTCTTGCCAGTCGGCGGTGCCCACCTGGCTGTAGTTGCCATACTCGTCGCGGTACCAGCCGGGGTTGAGGAAGTCTTCGGGCGCGGGATTGTACGTGCCGGTGGAGTAGTCGAGGCGTCCGTTACCGAGAGCCTTGTAAGACCATGTGCCGTCGTAGGCGAGGCGGTCGGCCTGCGAGCCTTCGTAGTAGCGGGAGTTGAGCACCTGCTCATTGCAGTAGTTGGCATAGGTATAGGGGTCGAGCATGTCCATGCGCTTGGCAATCTTCGACATGGTCCAGTTGGTGGTCAGCTCGACGCGGGTCGAGCCGGCCTGACCCTTCTTGGTGGTGACGATCACCACACCGTTGGCGCCGCGCGAGCCGTAGATGGCCGTGGCCGAGGCATCCTTGAGCACCTCGATGCTGGCGATGTCGTGGGGGTTGATAAAGCTCAGCGGGTTGGCAGTCTGATTCTGGCTGGTGCTGTTTTCGGGAGTGTCGCCGGTCTCAAAGGGTACACCGTCGACGATAAACAGCGGCTGCGAGCTGGTCTGAAACGAGTTGGCGCCGCGCACCGTGATGGTCACGCCACCGCCGGGAGCGCCGTCGCTCTGCTGTATCTGCACGCCGGCGAGCTTGCCCTGCATGCCGTGGGCAAGGTCCATGGCGCCGCCCTTCATGAGGTCGTCGGCCTTGATCTGCGACATGGCGCCCGAGAGGTCGCGCTTGCGCATGGTGCCGTAGCCCACGACCACCACCTCGCCCAGGAGCTCGGAGTCGTCGGTGAGGGTCACCTCGACCTGCGAGCGGCCGTTGAGAGCCACCTCCTCGGTCTTGCAGCCGACATAAGATACTATAATGGTGGATTGCAGTGAAGGCACTTTCAGCGAGAAGCGTCCGTCGACATCGGTGATGGAGCCTCCCGACTTCTGTTTCTTCTCTCTTACGCTGGCGCCGATGACGGGCTCGCCCGTCTTGTCGACGACCGTTCCCTCGACCAATACATCGGCCGACGCGCTCATGGCAAGACACGCCATCAGCGCCAGCACCAGTATGCGAAGGCGGCTAAGATTACTTTTCATCATTGTGAAATCAGGTATGGATTTTGGTTAAATTTGTGCAGGTGTGTGTGCGCTTTTACATTGCGGAGTTTCACAGAGGCAAAGTTATGGTAATAAACACCTACAATCTGACACTATTTTATCAGAATATTGGTACAGCCGCCGGCTATTGCCCGCCGCGCAAAAAATATGTATATTTGCACCAATTATATATCACCATCAAAACTATGGAAAAGATACAACTCTGTGTAAAGTACGCCGAGGCCGCCATAGGCCGCGACGCCATCGATGCGCTCCGCCCCGAGGCTGAGAAGGCCCTCCGCACTCTTGTCAACGGCGACGGCGCCGGCAATGACTTCCTGGGCTGGCTCCGTCTTCCCGCCGACACCACCCCCGAGCTCGTAGCCGACATCAACGCCACCGCCGAGGCTCTGCGCCGCGACTGCGATACGGTGGTATGCATCGGCATCGGCGGCAGCTATCTGGGCGCCAAGGCTGTGCTGGAGGCTCTCGGCAGCCAGTTTGGCAAGGCCGACGGCCCCGAAGTGCTCTTTGCCGGTCAGAATATCGGCGAGGACTACCTCTACGAGTTGCAGCAATATCTGCGCGGCCGCCGCTTCGGCATCATCGTCATCTCCAAGAGCGGCACCACCACCGAGCCCGCCATCGCCTTCCGCCTGCTCAAGGAGCAGCTTGAGGCCCAGGCCGGTCGCGAGGCCGCCGCTAAGCTCATCGTGGCCATCACCGACGCCCGCCGCGGCGCCCTGCGCACCCTGGCCACATCGGAGGGCTACAAGACTTTTGTGATCGAAGACAATGTAGGCGGCCGATTCTCGGTGCTCACCCCGGTGGGCCTGCTCCCCATCGCCGTGGCCGGCCACGACATCCAAGCCCTGCTCGACGGCGCAAAAGCCATGCAGGAGGCCACCCTCGACGGCTCCGACTCACAGGCCATGCTCTACGCCATGACACGCAACGCCCTCTACCGCGCCGGCAAGAAAATCGAGATTCTGGTCAACTACTCCCCCAAGCTCCACTATATGGGCGAGTGGTGGAAACAGCTCTACGGCGAGAGCGAGGGCAAAGACCATCGCGGTATCTTCCCCGCTGCCGTCGACAACTCCACCGACCTCCACTCCATGGGCCAGTGGATTCAAGACGGCGAGCGCACCATCTTCGAGACCGTAATCTCTGTCGACAAGCAGAGCCACCGGGTGGAGATACCCACCGACGCCGACAATCTCGACGGCCTCAACTACCTCGCCGGCAAGCGCGTCGATGAGGTCAACAAGATGGCCGAGCTGGGCACACGCATCGCCCACGTCGACGGCGGCGTGCCCAATATGCGCATCATCATCCCCTCGCTCGACGCCGCCTCGCTCGGCCAGCTCATCTACTTCTTTGAGGTAGCCTGCGGCATGAGCGGATACATGCTCGGTGTCAACCCCTTCAACCAGCCCGGTGTCGAAGACTACAAGCGCAACATGTTTGCCCTGCTCGAGAAGCCCGGCTACGAAGAAGCCACCAAAGCCATCAAGGAGCGCATTTGACCCCCACACCATCACTCATAAAGCTGCCGCCGCAGCCCGGGCCGATAGGAGTATTCGACTCGGGCTACGGCGGCCTTACCATCCTGGGCTCACTGCTCGAGCAGCTCCCGGGATACGACTATCTGTACCTGGGCGACAACGCCCGCGCGCCCTACGGCTCGCGCTCGTTCGACCTCGTGTACCGCTTCACGCTGCAAGCCGTCGGCGAGCTCTTTGCCCGCGGCTGCCATCTGGTGATACTCGCCTGCAACACCGCCTCGGCCAAGGCCCTGCGCTCCATACAGCAGCGCGACCTGGCCCGCATCGACCCCGCGCGGCGCGTACTCGGCGTCATCAGACCCACCGTCGAGGCCCTGCCCGCCATCACCCGCGGCGGCCACATCGGCATACTCGGCACCCCCGGCACCGTAGCCTCCGGCTCATACCAGATGGAGCTGGCCAAGATCGACCCCGGCTTCACCGTCACCGCCCGCGCATGCCCCATGTGGGTGCCCCTGGTCGAAAACCGCGAGGCCGACGGCGCAGGCGCCGACTACTTTGTCGACAAATACATCAGCGCCCTGATGAGCGCCGACCCCGCCATCGATACCATAGTACTCGGCTGCACCCATTATCCCCTGCTGCTGCCCAAGATACAGCAGTACACCCCCGAGGGCGTGCGACTGCTCACCCAGGGGCCGCTCGTAGCCGCCTCGCTGGCCGACTACCTGCGCCGCCATCCCGAGATGGACGCCCGCATCACCCGCGGCTCCACCCTGCGCTGCCTCACCACCGAAGACCCCTCCCGCTTTGCCGACATGGCATCGCTCTTCCTGGGCCGTCCCGTCGACGCCTCCCGCGTCACCCTGGCCTGACCCGCCCCCGGCCATCACATATAATAGTCCGCGAATATACAATAGTCAGCGCAGGCTTGTAACATGTGAATTGCCAAGGTATTACACTTCGCAGATGTTTATGAGTAGCACGGGGTTTCGCAGCGATTCACCCCGTGCAACCGGCTTCGGGGGTGTTGAACTTTAATTACTTTTAGTCAGCGCAGGTTTGCAACCTGCGCTTTACCAAGGTATTGCACCTCGGCATTACGACTTTGTAAGTCGTA
>OFFM01001898.1_pt1 | contig 10324 bp, 8 predicted proteins | sample 1521401 | NCBI WGS metagenome assembly OFFM01 (sample SAMEA3504118, study PRJEB24116) | mouse gut metagenome | biome: mouse gut; feature: mouse-associated habitat; material: faeces | place: Denmark | collected 2011
TTTTCAGGGAACCGAACCACATATTTAGCCGATACTCATATTCACATGGGATGGCGGCCGTTTATGAATTTTCGGCTTTATAGCTTTAACAAATATGTCCCCTCTATAGTTGTTTCTCCCCTGAAATCTTCACGGGATACCATGGCTTTCTCATAATCGTCATAAATACCATAGATTGAGCTACCGCTTCCTGTCATTGACGCATACACTGCGCCATTTCGGATCAGACGCTCTTTTATCCGGGCGAGTTCAGGAAATTTAGGGAATATAGAGGTCTCAAAGTCGTTAACCACTACATCTTGCCAATCTGTAATAGAAATTTCCGCAATTGTCCGCAGATCTATATTTCCGGGTCTCGGAATTACTCCGGCAAAGGCATCCCGGGTCGACACATAGACATCCGGCTTGACCACAACAAGCCAATATCCCGTGAGATCGAGCTTGACATCAGTAAGCTTCTCCCCGACACCGCAGCCATACATCGGACGGTTATAGATAAAGAATGGGCAATCCGCTCCCAGACGGAGAGCCATCTCCGCCAGCTCCTCATCTGAATATCCCTGCCCCGCTGAAGCTCCCTGCCTTGCCAAATATTCCCGTTCTGTCAAATATCCCTGACTTATCAATTCATTAAGCATTCGGAGTGTGAAAGAAGCGTCTGCGCTTCCTCCCCCCATTCCTGCTCCATCAGGCAAATGCTTCTCCAGAATGATCTCCAGCCCCCTTTCTCCCCGTGCCGAGGCAGAAGCCGAGGATGCCAATGCCAGCGAATCGGATTCCGAGGCCTCAAAAAATAACCCTGCTGCCTTGCAGACAAGATTTTTTTCCTCCGGGCTATCTATCATCTTCCCCTTGAAATGGAATCTGATTCCCGGCTCTTTCGCAGGTATTATTTCAAGAATATCACAGAATGGCTCCGGATTATCCGGAAGCCCTGCGTATCTGCCTACCGGATAAAACACGGTCTGCAGATCGTGATAGCCGTCTTCCCGGCGCCTTACAATCTGCAGCCCTATATTTATCTTTGCATTTACAAATTCAATCATAATATCCTAATCCACCGCCATCCATATACTTCCTTCGAATGGCGTTTTATATAGCGTCCCAACACTTCCGGTTCCTCCACCACCTTTCCGTCTCTCTCTGAAGCATGGATGAAATGAAGCCCGTCTGCGCGTTTTACAACATATCCCATCTCCCATATATCCTTGTCAGGCTGAGGCGTGAGAAGCATTATAAGATCGCCTTCCCGGATCTCGGGAGCTATCTGCTTCCATTCCGTACTTTCGCGCTTCATATGCGGTATCTTGAATGTGCGGTAACCAAGCTCAACCATCTTCTGGCGTTCATATGTCGCTGAATCTTTAAGAGCAGCATATTCTTCGCGGTGTCTTCCGACCCATTCAAGTGATTTGGTTTTGAAATGTGCGGAATAATCCTCTGTAAGCTCTTTGATATTTCCTCGTGAACGATTATCCACAACCCAATCACCGCCATAAACCATCCTTGTAGGGAAACCATCTGGTTCACCCCTTCGGAACGTAAGGCGATTCAACATAATCTCAAGATCTTTCGGGCGTGAATGTCCGGGAGATGTCGCGGTCTTAGCCAGAGCCGCAACCATATTGACAAACGAAAACTCATCAAATCCGTCAAGTCTGATCTCCGCCACACCCAAAGAATCTTCCTTCGTGACAGACACATATGGCACTCCAACGAGCTTTGAGGCAATGGCTCCGGTAATCTCTCCCGGGTCACCGCCCGGTCGGGAGAACTCTCGGATTATCTCCATAGCTCTCGCAGTGTCGGAAGGGCAATGAAAACGCTGCGCTGTAGCCGGCACGGCATACAGCAACGCTGCCATCAACCCTATCTTAAATATTTTTACTTTCATATCACTTATTCTCCCAACTCCTAACTCCTAACTCCTAACTCCTAACTCCTAACTCCTAACTCCTAACTCCTAATATCCCAACTCCTGACCCTTTCTCACGGCGGGAATGCCCTCCTTCATCCATTTCGGCATGGGATCACCCTTGAGGTAATGATCAAAGAATTGCTGAAGTCTGACTGTTATATCTTTACGATTCTTACGGGCCCGGATATTATGCGCCTCGCCATTATACTGAAGCATCCATACCGGCTTCTGCAATCTTCGGAGCGCCATAAACATCTCGATACCCTGATACCATGGCACTGCACCATCCTGGTCATTATGCATGATCAGCAGCGGAGTCTCCACACGATCGGCATGAAACAGCGGTGAGTTCTGGATATAAAGCTCCGGTGACTCCCAAAGATTCCTTCCGATACGGCTTTGTCCCATCTCATACTGCCCCTGACGGGAATCGCCTGATTCCCAACGTATACCTCCGAACGCAGATGTCATGTTTGCCACCGGTGCTCCGGATCCCGCACATGCGAACATGTTAGTACGCGTAACAAGATATGCAGTCTGGTATCCACCCCAGCTCTGACCGTCGATTCCTATGCGGTCTTTGTCAATCCAAGGGTATCTTCGACACATCTCCTCGGCTCCCGAGCATACGTAATTATAGCAGCTTTCTCCTGGAATCCCGGGGGTATAATGGATATCCGGAACAAAAATCACATATCCGCGGCTCACATAGAACGGGTAATTCACCCAGCTCCATGACGGCTCCATCGTATAATGTCTGTATAGATCCTCACTGCCGGTTTCGTAAAAAACACAGAGCATCGGATACTTCTTATTAGGATCGATATCCTCGGGAACATAAAGCACACCCTCTGATTCCTTTCCGTCATAAGCTCTCCATTTCACAAGCTGCGCGGTGCCCCAGCGGTAACCGTTCATTCCAGGATTGGCATCTGTGAGCTGACGCGCCTTGGCAAAATCCGTGCCGTTGCTCAGCCAGATATCAGGCGATTCAGAGAAGTTTGCGCGCTGCCATGTGTATACATTCTTGTCAAGGGCCTTGCGCACCTGTGTGTAGGCATGTCCGTCAAGCACATTTACGGCAGGTTTTGCGCTCTTTCCGTAATTTACAGTCGCAAGTCCGTTATATTTATCAGTGAAATCGAACACCTCAAGCAGCATCTGCTGACCCGGTTTCACATAGCGCTCCTCCGGGTTCATGCGCATATAGCGGAAACGTATATTTCTTTTACGACCCTCACCGGCTGTGACACATACCGGTTGACGTCTGCCATCCGGATCGACTGCCCAGATATCGAATTTGTCATAAATCAGCAAAGCCGCATCATCCTCTGCCCAGCAAGCCTCGCCCCACGGTTCGGCAGGCATGGGATGGTCATCCTCATCATTCCATATCAGCACAGGCATATCCGCTGTCATGTTGACCGTATCTCCGGTTGCCATGCAGTATGAATAATAATTCTTATTATCATACCACATCACATATTTGCCACATGGCGAGAGCTGCGCAGCTCCTCCCGGAACTTTTCCAAGACGACGACGCTCTCCATTTCTGACATTCACTACCGACACTGTCACCGGTGCGAAATAATTCCATTGCTCCTCTACCGCGTCTTCCGCCGGATCTCTTACCAAAGCCCAGTCGCCATCCCATCTGTCGCTACCTGAAACCCGGGCAAGAGGTTCGGAGTCTATTAGCTTCTGGCTCATGTCCGAAAGATCAATGGCCACCGGATAGTTATTCTCTCTTGCTGCCTTCACATTATGAAGCTCCTGAGGTGGTGTCATCGGTGCGTCCCAACGCCATATATCGAGTGCCGGATTTTCAAAATCTACAATCGTGGTGTCATCGGGAGCAACTATTGGCGCTACTCCTGAAATCAGACGGCGACCATTGTGCGAGAAAACAGGTTTGGTATATTGGTTCGGTAATAATGTATCACCCTTTGCGGTAACAAAACGGCTGGTTATCTCCAAGGGAGTCTGCATAGGATTTTCAAGACGCGACCAATAGACTGAGGCACGCTTTGTTCCGCTCTTGACACTATCTGAAGAAGCGATATATGCAAGTTGGCTACCCGTCTCATCAAATACCGGATTGCCATAGAAAACCTTGTCCCTGTCAATAATCACATACGATGTGTCGGGAAGCATAACCACTCCCACTCCATTGGCCGACAACGAATCCTTATCGCATTTCTTGAAATTCAGGGCAAGTTTATCACCTGACTTATCAAAACTATAGTTTTCAACCCATTTGGTCACTTTCCTGATTCCCGTGGGTAGATGTCGGATCACGAGCGGTTTGGCATTATCCTTGTCTTTAAGAAGTTTAGGCGCGAGATAAGCGGTATCGCAACTTGAATACGCAACCCAATCGCCACCTTTCTCCCCAATTTTATAAGATATAACCTGCGGAATCTTCTCTACCGCAAGGGTAGATAGATTCACAATCGCAAGAGAATCCTGCGGCAGGTCAAGATCTTTCTTCTTGGCGATCTTTGCCTTGCGTGTGGCGGCATACTCAGCTTTTATCAAAGCCAGTCCCCATTTGCCATCGGCTGTAAAGGATGCCCTGTAGCCTCTTGCCAGCTCCACTTTCTTCCCGTTGCGTGTATTGTAGAAATAAAGCATTCCGTCACCCTCCTGTGGATCCACGGCATATGCTGCCCACTCGCCATTATTGCTCAAACCTGTATTCTTTACGGCTTTCCAAGCATCAAACGATGTATGGTCCAACACTTTTTTTTCCAAAGCACCGCCCGTAGCCATAGCTCCCGCCATAACCATTCCTGATGCCAAAAGGGCTATATATCTTTTTCTTATCATTTTAAAGCTTGCTTAGCTGATGACCCATTCTCTCTTTCTTTGTGTGCATGTAACGTGAATTATATTCGTTAGGCACCACCTCAAGAGGTACATTCTCAATTATCTCGAGTCCATAACCCTCAAGACCGATACGCTTCATCGGGTTATTTGTCATCAGGTTCATCTTCTGTATCCCCAATGAATGAAGGATATTTGCTCCTACACCATAATCCCGCTCATCAGCCTTATGACCGAGGTGAAGATTGGCATCCACAGTGTCAAGACCATTCTCCTGAAGCTTGTAGGCACGGATCTTATCCATCAGACCTATGCCACGCCCCTCCTGATTCAGATATATTATGGCGCCGCGTCCCTCTTTCTCTATCATCTGCATGGCGAGATGAAGCTGCTCACCACATTCGCATCGCTTTGAACCGAAAATATCACCTGTCATGCACGATGAGTGCACACGCACCAGCACCGGCTCACCGTCGCTAACATCCCCCTTGATAAGGGCCACATGCTCCAGTCCGTTATCTTTCTGACGGAAAGGGATAAGTCTGAAGTCGCCGTATGCTGTCGGCATATTTACCTCTTCCCCTCTCTCAACCAACGAATCGTTCTGTAACCTGTAAGCCACAAGGTCACGGATGCTGATAAGTTTCATTCCCCATTCGTCAGCTCGCGTGCGGAGTTCGGGAAGACGCGCCATTGAGCCATCATCGCTCATTATCTCCATCAAGGCTGCCACCGGCTCCAGACCGGCGAGGCGCGCGAGATCCACACCCGCCTCTGTATGTCCCGTACGCTGAAGCACACCACGGTTCTGGGCATACAAAGGATTCACATGACCCGGTCGACCGAAAGTCTCAGGCATTGAGGCGGGATCCGCAAGCGCACGTATCGTAGCGCAGCGGTCCTCTATAGAGACACCGGTGCTGCATCCTTCAAGTTTATCAACAGTCACAGTGAATGGTGTTCCGAGCATAGACGTGTTGTCTGCGACCTGGGCTTCAAGACCAAGTTCTTTACAACGCTCCATAGTCATAGGCACACAAAGCACACCACGCGCATGCTTCAACATGAAGTTGACATCCTCCGGTGTGATTTTCTCTGCGGCAATGATGAGGTCTCCCTCATTCTCGCGGTCCTCATCGTCTACAACTATTACAAACTTCCCCTGCTTGAAATCCTCAAGCGCATCCTCTATTCTATCCAATCTTATATCTTCCATAACAATTTACCAAATTCCCCGGTCCCCTTTTATTTCCTGATTAAACTGAAATTCACGCTTCCATATACAAGATGCCGGCAGAAACCGGGCAACGCGGAGAAATCGTGATTCTTATTGTGTTCTATTATAACAAGCGTACCCTCCTTAAGCATCCCTGAATTCATGATCAGTTCCGGTATCTCTCCGAAACGGGGATGATCATATGGTGGGTCAGCAAAAATTATATCATATTTGTCGCGGCATCTCTCTATGAAACGGAAAACATCACCACGGATAAGCCGCAGTGAAGTATCTCCAAGCTTCTCTTTCACAGAGCGTATGAATCCTGCCTGTGTGGCAGCCTGCTCCACCGCAGTCACCTGCGAGCAACCTCGGGATACAAACTCCCAGCTGATCGCACCGGTGCCGGCAAAAAGATCAAGCGCGGTCAGACCTTCAAGATCCTCCATGTTTTCCAACACATTGAAAAGATTCTCACGCGCAAAGTCAGTGGTTGGACGCGCTGTTATATTCTTAGGCACATCAAACCTCCGTTTTCCATATTTTCCTCTTATTATCCTCATTCCTGTCTCTTAACTCCTCGCAAGAGCGATCGCCGCGGCAATAGGCATTTCCACTTTCGACACAGCCGAGGGCATCATCGTCAGCATCACGTATGAGAGATGCTCGCGGAGAAGCTTCAGCAGATCCTGCTTAACCTCCCTTATTCCCGACAATGATACTTGCGTATTATCACGGTCGAGACCGTAAACATCCATTATGTTGAATATATGATACGCGATATCCATCTTGTCATGCCATTCATGGGTTGCAGCAAGAAGCATCCTCCTGTCATCAAGGACAATGAAATCCACCGCTCCGTCGCGTATGTCAACATAAATCCTCGGCATATCCGATCCTCTGCTCATAAACCTGCGGGCAAGCACAGTCTGATGACAAGACACCCGCGCGCCGGAAAGCGTGCGACGCAGAAATGCCGCCAGACCGGGAACAAGCGAATAAAGGCAACACATCCCGTTGTGGACATCGCTCATGATATCACCCTCGTCGGCACGGTAAACCTTATTATACATCTCGCTCTCATCCTCATAATCGGAAATCAAGGCTTCCGGCGCCCACATGCTCTTCGGAGAACAAACCACTATCTCCGTGGAGAAGTCATCCATCAGCTGAGGATGGTCATAAACCGTAGTCTCTATATGCCGAAGCAAAGAGCTCTCATCCCGCTGCCACTGCTCCTCAAAAAGAGTCACAATCTGCTCAAGCGGATTCTCAAGATTCTTCAGATACGCCGACATAGAGGTGTCGGAAACGTAGATAACCAGACGCCATTCCGCCGTGTCATCAATCCTAACCCCCTTGTATGTCGATATATCCTCTGTCATAAATATTAATTACTTATTTCAATTACAACTCAATCCATCTCTCCGGCAATAGGCTTCTCCATCTCAGTCTTAACCTGCTCCGGTGTCAGACCCTGTCCGAAAAGAAACATCAGTTTGGTGATTGCTGCCTCAGAAGTCAGGTCATGACCGGAAATCACCCCTGCCTTGGTCAGGACGTTACCGCTCAGATATCTGGTCGGATTGACAATGCCATTGTCACATTGCGAAACATTCACAATCACAAGACCACGGTCTACAGCCTCCTTCAATGCTTCAAGGAACCAACCGGAAGTAGGACCGTTACCTGAACCGAATGTCTTCATCACAACGCCCTTCAGACCGGGAGCGGCAAGCTGATGCCTGACAACCGCCTCGCTGATTCCGGGGAAAAGATCAAGATACATCACATGGTTGTCAAAGGAGTAATGAGTGCGCAATGGCTCATTGCCCTCGCTTCGCCACATAACAGACTTCCGGTAACGGATTCCGAGACCCACCTTGGCAAGACGCGGATAATGCGAACTCTTGAAGGCATTGAAATTATCCGAACTGTGTTTTGTAGCGCGATTGCCACGCCATAGATAATCCTCAAACAGGATTGCCACCTCCTGCACCATTGGCGAGCCATCCGTATCCTTCTCGGCTGCAACCTGCAAGGCCGTGATAAGATTCTCCTCGCCGTCAGTCCTTACTTCACCGATAGGAAGCTGACTGCCTGTGATGACAACAGGCTTACGCAGATTCTCCAGCATAAAACTCAAAGCCGAGGCAGTATAGGCCATGGTGTCTGTACCATGGAGAACTACGAAACCGTCATACGCATCATAATTATCCTCGATCACCTTGACTATCTGCACCCAATGGTCCGGGGTCATTGCAGAAGAATCAAGAGGAACTTCAAACTGGAAATTATCGATGTCATAATCAAGCCGTTTGATTTTAGGCACATTGTCTATCAGGTGATCGAAATTAAACGGCTCGAGAGCTCCGCTCTCAGCATTTTCAATCATTCCGATGGTACCCCCAGTATATATGATAAGGATATGAGGGCGTTGTGTCTCAGTATTAGATAAAGAACCGTTCATAGGCATCTGTGATTTAAACGACTTCTAAATTGCAAAGATAGCAAATCCGCACAACAAACGCAACTCAATTCAAAAAAACTATTAACAAAGTATTAACAAATATAGGCGTCCGGTAAAAATATTAATCACGCAGAGCCACAGAGCCGCAAAGCTTTGAGTTGGTAAGCCCTATGATAAAGATCTCAGAGAATCGCGTGGCGATTTGTGCAAAGGCGCGGAGCAGTAGCGTCAGACTCTGTGTCGAAACCACAAGACCAGGCAAAAAAAGAGGTTTCACAACGATGCGTGAAACCTCCCTGATATAATTATTCGTTACTAAACCGAGTAACAGTTTACTTGCGGATAAGAACCTTAGTAGCCTTATTACCCTGAACCTTGATGTAAAGACCATTCTCAGGCTCAGCTACCTTAACACCCTGCAGATTGTAATAAACAACCTCAGCATTCTCAGCAGCCTCAACCTCAGCGACACCGCTGCCATCATTGTTGTAGCTGATTACATAAAGAGAAGGAGCATCCTTGAATATTGTAACAAGAAGAGTCATGTCGTATGTACCGGCAGGAACGCTTGCAAGCGTGTAATTGTTACGGAGGCTAAGTGTAGTCTCACCAACTTTACCGGTGAAATTATCCTTGGTAGCAGGAGAATCAGATTCGAGAACAACGTTCTTAACAAGGATAACGTTATTTACAAGAGCAGTTGTGATATCTGCGGCAGCAACCTCTTTCGGAGTGAAAGCACCTTGTGCAGTTGCCTCAGGAAGAGTACCCTTGGGCATCAACTCAGGCGTTACATTGCTGAAAAGCTCATATGTTGCCTCCCAGCCGGCAGGAATTATATCATTAACCTTATACGAATTCTTACCGTAAACCTGAATGAAATCACCAGCAGCATCAACAGCAAAGACATTACTGAAGTTTACGAATGCGACAGTCATATCAAAATCTACTTTGACAGCTGTCTTTGAAGCCTGAGCTATGGCCTCTTTAACGCTCTTCACAACAACTGCATCAGATGGTGCGGGATCAGGATTTTCAGGAGTGCTGGTAACTTCCTGATCAGAAACGACTATTTTCTTGATGCGGATTTGCCCAGCATTCGCAGCTAACTCAAAAGAATTTGAGCCATTGGAATTCAACAAAGTATATGTTGCACCACTCAGAGTACCCGTCCAACCAGTAGAAGGTGTACCTTCTACCGAATATTGACCATTAGATGTGTCATCCAATGTCAATATCACAGATTTCATTGCAAAATCAGCGGATTCAATTGTAAAAGCAGAACTTTTATATACCCTCATTGAGTATTGTTCAGTTCCGGGATTACGCAGAGTAGATGTTGTATTCGCCTTGTCAGTAATCAAAGTAAACGATTTTCCATCTACTGTTACACTCTTTTTAAAACCGCTTGTGGCAGCATTTGTCTCCCATGCCGAATTAGCAGAGACATCGTAAAGGGTATATTCTGTTGCGAATACAGAACTTGCTGCAAATGAAATAGCAGCGAGAGAAAGTAAAAACTTCTTCATAAGCAATTATTGTTATTTAATGAATAATAAGGCTTGTTTATATTGCTCATGTTCAGTTGTGAACATGAGCCTATTTCATATGAAATACATTGTAGCATTCCACATATTTTTACAAAATTAATGAAATTTTATTAAATCTACAATGAATCTTAAAGAATTAACGAAATTAAAATTTCGCAATCCACTAAAAACCAGAGAAAAAGTGAGATCATCTGCATCTTCGAGACTGTAAAGTCTTTAAGGTCTTTAAGGTCTCTAAAGTCCTTAAGGTCCCTAAAGACCCTAAAGTTCTTGCCTTGCAGCAGCAAACAAAAAAAGACCCACATCACTGTGGGTCTTCTGAAGGTGGCGATTACCTACTCTTC
>OFFM01001907.1_pt1 | contig 10288 bp, 9 predicted proteins | sample 1521401 | NCBI WGS metagenome assembly OFFM01 (sample SAMEA3504118, study PRJEB24116) | mouse gut metagenome | biome: mouse gut; feature: mouse-associated habitat; material: faeces | place: Denmark | collected 2011
TCCGATCTCAAGGGTGAATTTCGACAACCTCTTCATCATCGGCATGCAGCAGAATCTTTGCACTGAAAATGACATCAAGGCTTTCGATGCGCTGCCGTTCGAGCACAAGGTGATGTTTTCCACATTAAAACTACCTCTCGCAAGCAATATCTACATACCGGAGTTTGCCGGCTCCGACAGCGTAGGCGACCCCTATCGCAAAGGTCACGTCTTCTACAGGCACCTCATCCGCCATCTGTCCTGATGATTCGCATTCTTCTCTCCTTTATCTTTTATCCTTAATCCGCTTATGATGGGCATCAAAAAGATTGTCGACATTATCTCGGCTTCCGACAAGGCGTATCCGGAATCTATTTTCGGTGACAACCATAAACTGTGTACCTGCGTCAATTCCGCAGGCTATCTCCTTCTGCGTAAGGATTATGGCTCTTACGAGAAGTTCGACGGTATCTTTATCGACGGAATCTGGATGTGCATCTTCCTCCGCATCTTCTGGAACAAGAAGATAAAACGGAGAAGTTTCGACATGACGAGTATCGCGCGTGATCTGTTCGAAAGACTGAATGACAAAGATAACAATGAGACGGTCTACTTCATCGGTTCCAGGCAAGATCAGGTGAAGGCTTCTGTCGGACAGTTCGTAAAGAATTATCCCGATATGAAGGTCATCGGATTCCGAAACGGATATTTCAGGGATGATGAAGAACGCGCGGAATCAATCCGGGAAATTGTAAGGCTTAATCCTGCCTATACTATAATCGGACTCGGCAAACCGACCCAGGATTATTATGGCATAGACCTTTTCAAAGCGGGATACAGGGGGACAGTCTTCACCTGCGGAGGTTTCCTCCATCAGTCGTGCGAAAATATAATCTATTATCCGGAATGGATTGACAAATATAACCTCAGATCCATTTACCGATTTGTCAGGGAAGGCACCTGGTCAAGACTTTGGCCTGATTTATTCCATTTCCCTTTTGTATTCGTCCATGACAGAGTCCGCGCGCTTTTCGGAACGAAGTCCGGGCGCTGAACCTCTCCCCGGGAACCACCCCGATGTGGTCACTAATATCCAACATACATTATGAGTCATTCTGATTTTAAGGGCATACATGTGCTTGTCCTTGAAGGATATTGCAAGCAGTGTCTTCCTTTTTTACGCTCTTTCAAGAATGCGGGATGCGAGGTGACGGTGCTATGCGGGTCGCGGCTCGACTGCAGCTGGCTGTCAAGACTTCCCGACCACAGGATTCTCGGAATCTGCGATATCCACCGTCCCCAAGAGTCCGAACGATATATCGCAGACCTGATCAAGACAGGCCGGTACGACATGGTATTCTCCCCTTTCGACTTCTCTTCCAAGATATTGGCCCATAATAAGGAGGAGCTGTCACAGCACGCACATATAGTCGCGAACAACGCCGACATATATGACGCGGCGAGCGACAAGGAAACCGTGATGAAAGTATGTATGGACAACGGCATACCGTGCCCCAGGACTTACTTCGACATCGAATCCCAGAAGGAGCTGGACAACCGGGAGATTGAATTCCCCGTAATCATAAAGCCCAAAAGGATGTATGGAGCCAGAGGATTCCATATATTCGAAACCAGGAATGCCCTGAATGACCACATCATGCAAAAAAAAATCAGATTGGCGGATTATGTGGTCCAGGAGTTCATTCCGTCAGGGAGTGATGTGGGAGCCGCAACTCTTTTTATTGACAACAACGGCAATATAAAAAGTGAATTCCTGTATGTGTGCAACCATCTCTATCCTGAGAACGGAGGAACAAGCACGCTGAACAGCATAGTTGACAGACCCGACATCATCGAGTCCTGCCGAAGATTGGTCAGGAATATGGATCTAAGAGGGATTGTAGGCATTGACATTATGATTGACAGGAGGGACAATATCGGCAAAGTAATAGAAATCAATGTCAGACCACCTCATGCCGTTTCAATAGGATTCTCAGGGGGTATCGACCTTGGATTGCAGACTCTGGAAGATGTGTTCGGCAATGAGGTCACACCGATGCAAATTACCAATTCGGACTTCTGCCTCAGGATATTACAGACAGATGTCCTTTGGTTTATCTCCTCGCCGGACCGCTTCAGAAGGAGTCCGCGCAAACTCGGTTTCAAGAAGGTCAAAGAGCAGATGTTCTATTGGGACGACCCTCTGCCATGGTTCGGATTCCTGATTTCCGGAATCAAGGATTACAGAAAAAAGATGAAGGAAAAGAGAAGCTGAATTCTTCAACTCAATTATAACAATCAATTATCGACCTATGAGAGATTTAAGTTATTTAAAGGACGCTCCGATAGCAGTGCTCGGAGCCGGAGCCGTAGGCAAGACCGTCGCAGCCGACTGTAAGCTCGCCGGACGCGAGGTGAGACTCTACTCACGCAGCCCGAAATCGCTCGCACACATCGACAAGACAGGCATTCTCCTTGACGGTATCCAGAGGAATCTGTACGGCTTCGAGCGCTCGGGCAGGGCCATGCCTGATGTCGTCACCAGCGATATGGCGGAAGCCGTGAAGGGAGCAAGGATTATCGTGCTCTGCGTTCCCGCGCTTTCCCACGAGGAATATATAAGGACACTGGTTCCCCTGCTGGAGGACGGTATGGTGATCCACACTTTCACCGACAACTACGCGTCGCTCCTGATCCGCAAATACATGCGTGAGACGGGTGTCGACAAGGATGTGATTGTGGGCGGCTGGAGCCCGGCTCCTTACGGAACCCGAATCGAGAAGATATTCGGTTTCTGGACTAATCATGTCGGAATCAAGTACCGTGCGATTTCACTTCGCGGAGCCTGTCTGCCGATGAGCGACATTGATGACTTCATGGAGTCGGTGAAATATTTCCCGGCGATGGATTCCATCACCTGCGGCAACGGCCCCGTGGCCGGCGACACTATGATGGACATCGGTTTTTCCAACGTCAATCCGGTGATTCACGTCCCGGCTTCGCTGCTCGGAGTGTCGAGCATGGAGAACTGGTCGCTCGTCTACGGCAATGCCCCGGACTCCTACTCCATGTATTCGCATGGACTCTGTCCCTCGATCTGCAAGGTGCAGTACCAGTTCTACAGGGAGGAGTGTGCGATCGCGGACGCAATGGGAATAGACAGCCCGAAATACGACTATGAAATGTTTTTCTCCCGCAGAAGTATCCTGACTCAGGAATACATGGGTCTCGACGAGAACGGAAAAGACAATGTGGTTTTCCCGCTGGACAAACCTTGCGACGAAGGAAACACCGGTCCCAACTCCATCGACCACCGCTACATCACGGAGGATATTCCCGTCGGCTGCAAGATCTACCATGACCTCGGCAAGAAATTCGGTGTACCGACCCCGATTATCGACTCGATGATCACACTTGGCGGAGCAATGCATGAGAAGAGCTTCTTCGAGGATACAAGATATGACCTCGACTATCTCGGAATCGGCCACATGAACAAAGAGCAACTCCTCGACTACATGCGCAACGGTAATTATACCGACCCGGAGTAAGCACTCTGCCAGACTTCAGGATTGCGGGTTATTTTTAAGCCCCTTATAAAAATAACCCGCAATCCATAATTCCTGAATATAGGTGGCTGAAAAATTACCGACCGAATCCATCGATTGTATAACTGTTTTTTAAAGACACTTATGATTTTCAATCAGTCTTTTAAGATTGAACGCTTCATCACCGGCCTTTCATGGGATATAATCCCGGCCGATGTCAGGGAACAAGTCCTGATATGCGCCACCGATCTGTTCGGAGCTCTTATTCTGGGAAGCTACGGCGAGCAATGTCAGGCCGGCGTAAATATTGCCAATCTATGCAACCTTACTGGTTCAATCCCGATATTGGGTGGAAGCCATATCGACAATTGTGCCGAATATAACCTTCTCGGAGCCTCGATAATTTATGGTCATCAGAGCAATTCTTTTGATATAGATGATGGAAACCGTCAGATTTGCGGACACCCGGGCGCATCTTTCATAGGAGGAGTTCTTGCCGCCGCGCTGCAGAATAATATTGGCTACAAGCATTTTCTCTCAACTCTTGTGGCATGTTATGAAGTCACTGTAAGGTGGGCAATCGCAATGCAAAAACATTATGGGTATCTGCACAGCACCGGTGCATACGGTTCTTTCGGAACAGCTGCCGGAATAGGAAAAATCATGAACCTGTCCCTCCAGCAACTGAACAACGCCTTGTCAATCGCCGATTTTCACGCCCCAATGACTCCGGTAATGAGGGCGGTGGAATATCCATCCATGAACAAGGATGGTGTTCCTTTTGGCTCCTTGACGGGGTGTATGGCCGTATTGGAAACGCTGTGCGGCTCTACCGGGAAAACACATTTGCTCGAAAATCCTGATTTTCAGTATCTGACAGAAGACCTTGGACAACGCTATTATATAAAGGAGCTTTATTTCAAGCCATACACATGCTGTCGGTGGGCACATCAGCCAATAAGAGCATGCATTGATATGAAAAAGAGGTATGGCTTTGAACATACCGACATCGAGGCTGTAACGGTGCATACCTTTGATTCCGCATCTAAATTAAGTAAAGTCAAACCCAAGGATACGGATGAGGCCCAATATAATATCGCATATCCTGTGGCTACTGCTATTGTCAATGGAGATGTCGGATTCAATCAGATAAGAAACAAGGCTTTATCGGACTCCTCCGTACTTTCCATGATGGACCGGCTGTCATTCGTTGTCGACCCGGAATTAGACAGTCTGTTCCCCGCAAAACGTTTGGCTTGGGTGGAAATATTCTTGAATGACGGCACTTGTATAAAGTCAGACATATACGAGGCAGAAGGGGAACCGGATGACGTGAACCTTGGCCCGGACTGGATTCACAACAAATTCAAAAGAATAACAGGACCTATGATTAATCCTGAGGGACAGGAGCGTATATTATCATGCATATCCGCGGCCTCAGACATAAAGATGAACGATATCGTGCGTACCGTCTGCGATTCTCTGATCCCTGTGATCTGACGTATCGTCCATCCCATTAAACCGATTCGATGAACATTCTTACTCTTGATGTCGAGGAGTGGTTCCACCTGCTCGACAACTCTTCCACACACTCTGCCGAACAGTGGGAACATTACCCGGTGCGTATTCATGGAAACATGGACCGCATATTCCGGATTCTCGAGGAAACCGATACCCGGGCCACTTTCTTCATAATCGGCTGGATTGCCCGCAAATATCCGGAGATTGTACGCAGAATCGCGGAGAAGTACGACATCGGCAGCCATACGATGACCCATCAGCTTGTATGGCAGCAGGGTGCCGACGCTTTCCGGCAGGATGTGGACAGTTCCGTGAAATACCTCGAGGATCTGACAGGCAAGAAGATAAAGTATTTCCGTGCACCGGGATTCTCTATCCGTAAATCAGAGCCATGGGCGTTCGAGATTCTGTCGGAACTCGGCATAGAGGCCGACTGCTCGATATTTCCGGCCCATCACGCGCACGGCGGATTTCCGTCATACGGTAAAGGAGAACCGGCGATTATCGAATACAACGGCTGTTACATCCGCGAATTTCCGGTCTGCACCAAGAAGGTGTTCGGCAAACACGTGGTGTTCTGCGGCGGCGGTTATTTCCGCTTATTCCCATATTCACTGATAAAGAAATGGACCAGGGAACAGCAGGACTTTGTACTAAGCTATATACATCCCCGCGACCTCGACGCAGGACAGCCGATGATAAAAGGCTTGCCCTTTGAGAGAAGATTCCGAAGCTATGTAGGCCTGAAATGGGCGGAAAATAAGTTCCGGCGCTATCTGTCAGACTTCAATTTCATTGACATAGCCGAAGCCTCCGGATATATAGACTGGGATAAGGTACGCAGAATAAAATTATAGCTGTCGGACAGACATGACACAGCCCTTCGGTCTGCCGGAGGGCCGGAGGCAGCCTGCGGGCGGTCTCCATTCTACGGGCGGCAGGACGTCGTGAGACGCCCCCTCCGTCTCAAACACAACATTTCAGTGAGGGCACAGTGCCGGGAGGCACCGTGCCCTTTTTCAGTTTGGCTTTGAATCTGCTGTTGAACCAGCACATTTCATCACCAAGTCACTATGACTTCACGTAGATTCCTGACGAATACATGGCGTCATGTCAGAAAAATGTTGTAAATTTGTATTTTGATGGTTCATACAGAGTTCTGCAGTCAGGACTGACCCTATCTTATAGTCTGGCAAAAATTAAAAGCAGGATGTAAAAACAAAAGAGGAGAAATGATGACCGTTACAAAAGAAAATATCAATGAGATAATCAGGTATGGAGAGCACTCCACACTTGAGATGAAGGCTTGCGAGAAGAGTGTTCCAAAAGACATGTGGGAGACTTATTCCGCATTTGCCAACACACATGGCGGCATCATCCTGTTAGGTGTAACCGAACATAAAGATTTGCCAAAGGAAATGCGATTTGAGATAACGGGGGTTGCCGATTCTTACAAAGTGACTGCGGACTTATTCAATATGCTGCGTAATCCTCAGAAAGTCAATTGTAATATTTTGGTTGACAGTGATGTCCGAGAAATTGAAGTAGATGGAAAGACTGTGTTGTGCGTCAACGTACCGGAAGCAGATTACCATCGGAAACCAATTTATATCAATGACAATTTCCGCGACGGTACCTTCGTAAGAACCCATGAGGGGGACCGTCATGCCACAAAAGAGGAGTTATCCATGCTGACGCGCAACAGTGCCGATGATCTTGATTCTGTAATAATCGAGAATTATGGTATGGCCGACATTGACACTGACACACTCACGGCCTACCGGAAACGCTTTAACCTGAGGCATGACAAACATGTCTATGTCAGGCTGGACGACAAAGAGTTCCTGCATCAGATGGGCGCATACGCCTTCGACCGACGTAAAGGAATCGAAGGACTGACTATGGCCGGATTAATGATGTTTGGCAAGGGGATAGCCATAAGGGAAGTATGTCCGCAGTTTCGATCAGACTATCTTGACCGACAAGGAATTGAACCGGGTAGTAGCGAGAAATGGAACGATCGCCTTACTGATGACGGCACATGGGAGCACAATATGTATAATTTCGTAACGCTTGTGCTTCGCCGTCTGCTGCTGACGCTTCCCAACCCGGGACGTCTAACAGGCGGAGAACGAAAAGATGGCTACGAAGTGCAGGATGCAGTTATGGAAGGGTTGGTCAACTCCATTATCCATTGCGACTTCGCTGCCAATGGCGTACTTAGAATAGAGAGACGCACTGACAGCATCATCATGCGGAATCCAGGAAATCTGCGCATCAGCAGGGAAAAGATATATGAAGGAGACTTCACGCACGCCCGAAACCAGGCTATGCAGCGAATGCTGCGTATGGTTGGCTATGGAGACAACATAGGGTCCGGATTCATGAAGATTCTGAGTGCCTGGAAAAAGGAGTCATGGATTGTCCCCGACCTCCATGGAGAGGATGAAGTTCATGAGGTATGGCTCACACTCAGAATGGTATCGCTGCTTGCACCATCCGTCATCGAAAGATTAAAGTCTCTATATGGTGGTGATTTTGAATTGCTCCCGGCTGAAGAAAAGGAAATTCTCTCACTGATAGTTAGTACTGATACCAATACAAATGCACAGCTTCAGCGACTGACCGACAAAAACAGCTGGATTCTCAACCGGCTTCTTTCATCACTGGTCAACAAGAACATGCTTTTGTCTACGCATAAAGGACGCTGGACAACCTATACCATCAATACTGAATACTGTCCGATACATCCCGAAATTCCGGATTCGAATATAAATTCTGGCGAGCAGATAAGTGAGCAGATAAATGAGCAGATAAACTTTACATCACCCTTATATCCGCAAGCAAATTTTCAGGTAAAAAATAATCAAAATCCATATAATCAAATAGATCCGCAAGGAACAATAGATTTGGTAAATGAGCCTGTCAATTCGCAGACTCATTTATTTGCTCATTTATCTGCTCATTTATCTGCTCATTTATCTGCTCATTTATCTGAGGAACAAATGATGATTATTAAATTGTTACAAAATAACCCTAATATTACACTGATCGAAATTGCAAAGTCCTTTAATAAGGAAGTGTCCTGGGTACGTTCTCAGAGACGCAGCATGTCGAAATATGTCGAAATGAAAAGAGAAGGCTCTCGAAAAAAAGGAAAATGGAAGATAGTTCCAATTGAACAAAATAAGTAGTTGGAAAATTTAAACGATTATTTCCTTAATTTCAGCCCCATCGACACAGAGTATCTGGAGCATTAGTTTCACAACCGCGCATTTAATCATTCTACGCTCTGATCCGGGAGTTCTTTCGGGAAGTACTCGGTGAGGAGGAAGGGGATGCGGAGGGCGAGCCACTCCTTGATCTCGGCGACGTTGTCGCGCAAGTCGCGCGTGTCGTCCACCATCACCCAGTTCTTGTGGCCTGGCCATAACGGCCCGTTGAGGCGCGCCGCCGGCTCTATGAAATCCGTAAACGAATCGAGATAGGCTACCATCTCCGGATATACTTCCTCTACAAACCATTCCACTTTCTTGCGGTAGGCCTTGCGGAATTCGTCGTACTCAACAAGGACTTCAAACATCGGGTTAAGCCACATCGGCAGATCCGGGGCCTTGATCACCACCACATCGTCAAACACCTGCTTGGTGTTCATGCAGATGTCGAAGTCCCACGCCGGACCGAATTCATATCTGCAACCCTCCCCTATCTCCCGCTTGTGGACATACAGACTCTTGGGCCAACCTATCTCCCGGTTGCCCACTATATTGTACAGCAGGAAGTAATCGACAAAGCTGTCAAGGTCGAACGCCTCGAAGGCGCGTCCCTCGGCTACAAGACTCTCGGCGCGGTTCCAGTCGACCTGCCAGAGCGACAGGTATTCCTCCGGCGTGCCGAGATCGGGATTATCCCCGCAGATCTCCTCCAGATCCGGATCCTTGACCATCACCGGCAGATCGTAGACGGCGGACCGGAACTGATACGGCTCGTCAAACTCAGTGGAGAGTTCGAAGAGCATTCCCGTCTCCTCATCGATGTCGACCGACGCACCGCTTATCCCGATCTTCTCCGTTATCTGATAGAGACCCTTGTACCGGCCGTTGAACCATAACTCACACGGAAGTGTGTGGTTCGGAAACCGCACACCGATACGGCGCCCGAGCCATAAAGCCAGCTCATTTTTAACCGCCGTTCCGTCGTAATAGTTGGCCAGAAAGACGTAATTCTTCATCTTCCCGAAACCTCCCATGGCAACCTTCCTGTCGAATTTTACACGATAAGGCTTCTTGGGAGCATCCCAAGTGGAGTTTCCGCGCCCCTTGATTTTCATCGGCCAGGGCCCGAAATCATCAACATATCCATTCCCCTTCAGCGAGATCAACCCATTGAGATATGTGTCCTTTTCCACAAGCTGCTCCATGTCGGGATTGTCCGGCAGGTCTATCCGGATCCAGGGCACATCCACGGTGCGGAACACAACGGAGTCGACCGTCTCAAGCGGAATCCTGAGAGAATCGCCATTCTCCATACCTAACATGTTTACATCGAGAAGAAGGTTGGTGTGCCCGACCGGCACGTCGGGATCGAGACGATGGATGCTCCGGTCGTTACGGAAGACGTAGGTGTGGGTACAGTCCTTGCGCGGCTGACGTGCCGGCGCCCCAGCCGGCTCTACCGTATCGGCCAGACAAGGACAAGGAATAAGGAAAAGCGCGATGACCGCCAACGTCCGGATTACTGTACAGATATATCTGATTGTCATTTTAGTGCCATTTTAAATGAATGTCTGCCATTGATTGTGGCCACCACATAGCCCTCCTGCCGCAGGCCCTCGATTGCCTTCCACACGCCTGCCCGGCTGATTCCAAGTTCCCGGCTCATGGCTTCACCGGACAGATATTCTCCTTGACGCTCCCGCAGCAGCGACAGCACCTTTTCACGGCTCATGGTATCCGCCTCCTTTTTTCCCATTATAGCCTGTATAAAGAGGTGCGTCAACGGGAATTCCTCACCGCTGCCGCCTACTGCATTTTGGTTTTCCCGCAGACATTATTTGGAACAGGCTAGTTATATTTTGATGGAAGCGAAGCGGAAATATGGAAGCCAGGCAGTTTATACACGAAAAAATCAGGAGGGGGATTCTTCCCCCTCCTGACTGTGGTGCATGATTGTTACTGCTCATCCTCGATCAGACCGTAATCGCCGTCGTTGCGGCGGTAAACGACAGCAAAAGCGCCGCCAGC
>OFFM01001910.1_pt1 | contig 10279 bp, 7 predicted proteins | sample 1521401 | NCBI WGS metagenome assembly OFFM01 (sample SAMEA3504118, study PRJEB24116) | mouse gut metagenome | biome: mouse gut; feature: mouse-associated habitat; material: faeces | place: Denmark | collected 2011
GTGTCCCGGGTCGCATTGTTATCCCGACGGCTTCCAGGACAACCCCGAGCGGGAGCCGCAGGCCTTCACCGGCTATCTGCCCCTCGCCAAAGTCTATTCCTACGACCCCGCCCCGGCCGCTCTTTCCGGCCGGGAACATATCATCGGCGTGCAGGCCAATCTGTGGACCGAGTACATCCCCACCCCCTCGCAGGCCGAATACATGCTCTATCCGCGCATGTTCGCCCTCGCCGAGGTGGCATGGAGCGCTCCCGAAACCAAGGATTACGCCGATTTCCGCCGCCGGGCGCTCCGGTTCTGCGACCGGGCACGCCGCCAGGGATACCATACGTTCGACCTGCGGGCCGAGTTCGGCGAGCGGACCGAATCGCTGGCTCCCGTCCGGCACCTTGCCGTCGGCTGTCCGGTCCATTATACCTATCCGTGGCACCCCGATTATCCCGCCGACGGCGCCGCGGCGCTCACCGACGGGCTGCGCGGTCCGTGGAGCTACGGCACCCGCTGGCAGGGGTTCCGCGACACCGACATGGAAGTCACCGTCGACTTGGGCCGGGTCCGGCCGCTCCGTTCCATAGCGGCCGACTTCATCCAGTGGCATTCGGCGTGGATTTGGCTGCCCGCGCAGGTGGAGTTTTCCGTCTCCGACGACAACAGCGGCTTCCGGACGCTGGCGGCCCTCCCCAACGGCCTCCCGTCCGACTGCCACCGCCCCGCCTACCGCACGTTCGCGTGGCATGGCGAAACGACCGGACGCTACGTGCGCTGCCGCGCCCGTTCCCAGGGTTTTCCCGGGGGCTGGCTCTTTACCGATGAAATTATTGTCAACTAAAAACCGAATAAAACGATGAACAACCTCAAAATCATGGGGAACCCGCTTCCCGATATGCCGTGGGAGAAGCGACCCGCCGCTTCGCGCGAAATCATGTGGCGCTGCTCGGCCAACCCCATCATCCCGCGCGACCTGCTCGCCACGTCCAATTCCATCTTCAATTCGGCCGTCGTGCCTTTCAAGAAGGGCAAGTACAACTACGCCGGGGTCTTCCGCTGCGACGACACCAACATCCGCATGCGGCTCCACGTCGGGTTCTCGGCCGACGGGCTCAAGTGGGACATCCTCGAAGAGGACATCCGCCTGGAGGGGGCCGATCCCGAGGTCGGCACCTGGGTCTACGGCTACGACCCGCGCGTCGTCAAAATCGAGGACAAATACTACGTCACCTGGTGCAACGGCTATCATGGCGACCCCACTATCGGCGTCGCCTGGACCGACGATTTCCAGACGTTCCACCAGCTCGAAAACGCCTTTCTGCCCTACAACCGCAACGGCGTGCTCTTCCCCCGCAAAATCGGCGGCCGCTACGCCATGCTTTCGCGTCCGAGCGACACGGGCCACACGCCGTTCGGCGACATCTTCTACTCCGAGTCGCCCGACATGGAGTTCTGGGGACGCCACCGGCTCGTCATGAAACCCGCGCCGTTCGAGAAAAGCGCCTGGCAGTGCACCAAAATCGGCGCAGGCCCCGTGCCCATCGAGACGTCCGAGGGGTGGCTGCTGCTCTATCATGGCGTCCACGGCACCTGCAACGGCTTCGTCTACGCGTTCGGTTCGGCCCTGCTCGACCTCGACCAGCCCTGGAAAGTCATCGCCCGCAGCGGCGCCTACCTGCTTTCTCCGCGCGAGAGCTACGAGTGCATGGGCGACGTACCCAACGTCGCGTTCCCCTGCGCCACGCTCCACGACCCCGCCACCGGGCGGCTGGCCGTCTACTACGGCTGCGCCGACACGGTCGTAGGACTGGCTTTCGGCCGCATCCCCGAAATCATCGAATTCACGCGTCGCACCAACATCCTCTGAGCCTTATGTATTCCCACGACAACCGCATCGTCGTCACCCTCGACGCCGGAGGCACCAACCTCGTTTTCGGTGCCATGCGGGCCAACGAGTTCATCGTCGAGCCCATCACCTACCCCTCGCAGGCGCACGATCTGGACAAGTGCCTCGAAACCATGGTCCGGGGTTTTCTCGAAGTCATCGCCCGGCTCGACGAGAAGCCCGTGGCCATCAGCTTCGCCTTCCCCGGTCCGGCCGACTACCCCAACGGCATCATCGGAGGTTACCTCCCCAATTTCCCCTCGTTCCGCGACGGCGTGGCTTTGGGGCCGTTCCTCGAAATGCAGTTCGGCATCCCCGTCTTCATCAACAACGACGGCGATCTCTTCGCTTACGGCGAGGCCCTCGGCGGGGCCCTGCCCGAGGTGAACGCCCGGCTCGAAAAGGCCGGCAGCGCCAAGCGTTACCGCAATCTGCTGGGCTACACTTTCGGCACGGGATTGGGTGTCGGTATGGTGGTCGGCGGGCAGCTCAACCGCGGCGACAATTCGTGCGTCGAGACTTTCTGCCTGCGCCACAAGAAGATGCCCGGCATCATCTGCGAGGACGGCGCCGCCATCCGGGCCGTCAAGCGCGTCTACGGCGAGCTCTCCGGCTGCCCCGACCACGGGCTGGAGCCCAAGGACATCTGCGAAATCGCCGACGGCACGCGCCCCGGCGACGCCGAGGCGGCCAAAAAGGCGTTCGCCGAGTTCGGCGAAATCGCAGGCGACGCCATGGCCACGGCCGTCACCCTCACCGACGGACTGATCGTCATCGGCGGCGGCATCACGGCGGCCCGCAAATGGATCATGCCCTCGCTCTTGCAGGAGCTGCGTTCCAAGATGCACCAGCTCAACGGCAACGAGCTCGACCGCGTCCAGATGCAGGTCTACGACCTCGACGACCCGACCGAGTTCGACGCTTTCGCCAAGGGCGACATGCGCCCCCTGAAGGTCTATGGTTCGGACCGTTACGTGGCCTACGACCCCCAGAAGCGCACGGGCGTCATGATTTCCAAGCTCGGCGCCAGCAAGGCCATTTCCGTCGGTGCCTACGCCTATGCGTTGAGCCGGCTGGACGAAAACTGACATTATAGCAGCACCATGAGCAACAAGTATTCTCTGCCCGAAGACGGCGGGGCCATCGAGAAGACGGCCCTCCAGGACATCATCCACCGTTACGAGAAGATCAGCACGCAGGTCTTCCCCGCCGAAACCGACGGCGTGCGTTACGTCGCCGACCGCATCGTGCGGGCCATCGCCGACTACGAGAAGCGGCCCGCTTCGTCCGATTTCTGCGACGAGCCCGAGCCGTTCATCCTGGGGCTGACCACCGGGCAGACCCCCCTGGCCCTCTACCGCGAGCTGGTCCGGCGGTACGAGGCCGGCGAGGTCAGCTTCGCCAACGTCGCCGTCTTCAGTCTCGACGAGTTCTACCCCATCGGGGCCGACGAGCAGCAAAGCCGCAATTACCGCATCCGCAGGGAGTTCATCGACCGCATCGACATCCTCCCCGACAACGTCCATCTGCCCGACGGTTCCGTCCCCGAGGAGCGGATTTCCGATTATTGCGCCGCCTACGAGGCTTCCATCCGCAAAATCGACCTGATGATTCTCGGCATCAACCGCAACGGGCAGGTCGGGTTCAACGAGCCGGGCACCTATATCAAGTCGCGCACCCGGTTGGTGCAGCTCTCCCACGAAACGCGCAAGGTCGAGTCCAGGGCGTTCTTCACCCTCGACGAGACTCCCAAGATGGCCATTACCATGGGTATCCGCACCATCATGCAGGCCGAGCGTATCGTTCTGCTGGCTTGGGGCGAGGAGAAGGCCGACGCCATCCGCAAGGTCGTCGAGGGCGAGGTCACGCCCCGCATCCCCGCCTCCTACCTCCAGTCGCACCCGCGTATCGAGGTCGTCATCGACGAGTGCGCCGCGCAGGAGCTCACCCGCAAGCAGCGGCCGTGGCTCGTCGGTCCCTGCAAGTGGACCCCGCGTTTCACGCGCAAAGCCGTCGTTTGGTTGTGCGGCGTCGTCGGCAAGCCCATCCTCAAGCTCACTTACGACGATTACATCGAGAATTCCCTCGGCGAGTTGTTGGAGCAGGGCCGTTCCTACGACCGCATCAACATCGACGTCTTCAACGACCTCCAGCACACCATCACCGGGTGGCCCGGCGGCAAGCCCGACGCCGACGACACCACGCGTCCGGCGCCTTCGGCTCCGTTCCCCAAGCGCGTCGTCATCTTCTCGCCCCACCCCGACGACGACGTCATTTCCATGGGCGGTACTTTCATCCGGCTCGTGCAGCAGGGCCACGACGTCCACGTCGCTTACCAGACTTCCGGCAACGTCGCCGTCCACGACGACGTCGTGTTGCAGAATATCGATACTTCGCGCGAGTTGGGTTTCGGCGACCGTTTCGCCGAGGCCGAGCGCATCATCGCTTCCAAGCGCAAGGGCGAGCCCGAGCCGCGGGCCCTGCTCGACATCAAGGGGGCCATCCGCCGCGCCGAGGCCCGCGCCGCCGTGCGTTCGTTCGGGCTGAACCCCGATACCAACGCCCATTTCCTCAACATGCCGTTCTACGAGACGGGCGGTATCAAAAAGGGCAGCCTCGCCGAGCGCGACATCGCACTCATCGTCGACCTGTTGCGCAGGGTCCGGCCCCACCAGATTTACGCCGCCGGCGACCTGGCCGATCCCCACGGCACCCACCGCATCTGCACCGAGGCCGTCCTCGAAGCCCTCGACGTCGTCCGCAGCGACGACTGGCTCCGCGAGTGCCATTTGTGGCTCTACCGCGGTGCTTGGCTCGAATGGGACCTCGGCATGGTCGACATGGCCGTGCCGCTCTCGCCCGACGAGATGCTCATGAAGCGCCACGCCATCTACCGCCACCTCTCGCAGAAGGACATCATGCCTTTCCCCGGCAGCGATACGCGCGAGTTCTGGCAGCGGGCCGAGGAGCGCACGCAGCATACCGCCCAGTTATACGACGCTCTCGGCATGGCCGAGTACCAGGCCATCGAGGTCTTCGTCAAAATGTTCTGACCTTATTTAACCCCCTGCGGGGCTTGATTTTGCCCTCGCTTAATCGCAAAATTCACCTTTCACCTTTCACTTCAAGAAATGCGTTTGATCATCCAGGAAAATCCCGCCCAGGTCGCCCGTTGGGCCGCCGAATACATCATCGGCCGCATCAGGGCCAAGGCGCAGTGCTCCGACGCTCCGTTCGTCTTGGGGCTTCCCACCGGGTCCACCCCGTTGGAGACTTACAAGGAGCTTGTCCGCCGCCACAAGGCAGGCGAGGTGTCGTTCCGCAACGTCGTCACGTTCAACATGGACGAGTACGTCGGGCTCCCCGAGGAGCATCCCGAAAGCTACCATTCGTTCATGCGGCATAATTTCTTCTCCCACATCGACATCCGGCCCGAGAACATCCATATCCTCAACGGCAACGCTCCCGACCTCGCCCAAGAGTGCGCCGATTACGAGGCGGCCATCGCCGCCGCGGGGGGCATCGACCTCTTTTTGGGCGGCGTCGGCGAGGACGGGCACATCGCGTTCAACGAGCCTTTCTCGTCGCTCTCGTCCCGCACCCGCATCAAGACCCTCACTCCCGACACCATCGCCGTCAACGCACGGTTCTTCGGCGGCGATACTTCGCTCGTCCCCACCCGGGCCCTCACCGTCGGCGTCGGGACCATCCTCGCCGCGCGCGAGGTCGTGATCCTCGCCACAGGTCATAAAAAGGCACGGGCCGTGCGTCACGGCATCGAGGGTTCCTACAACCACCAGTGGACCATTTCGGCGCTCCAGACCCACCCCTCGGGCATCGTCGCCTGCGACGAGGCTGCGGCCGACGAGCTGCGCGTCGCCACCTACCGTTATTTCAAGAACATCGAAAGCGCCCTTCCATGAAGCACCCGTTTTTCGCCGTCCTGCTGACCCTCGGTCTCGCTTCCGCCGCCGCGCAGTCTCCGGCCGATTCCGTCGACCCCTTTATCGGCACCACCAATTTCGGCACCTGCAATCCGGGAGCGGTCACGCCCCACGGGATGATGGCCGTCGTGCCGTTCAACGTCATGGGGTCCGATACGAACCTCTACGACAAGGATGCACGGTGGTGGTCAACTCCTTACGAGTTCCATAACAAGTTCTTCACCGGGTTCGCCCACGGGGCTTTGAGCGGCGTGGGCTGCCCCGAAATGGGGGCCCTGCTCACCATAGCAACCGCCGGAGAGCTCGACGTCGACTACAAGCACTACGGTTCGGCCTGTTCCGACGAAACCGCTTCGCCGGGTTACTACGCCGCCACGCTCGCCAAGTACGGCATCCGCGCCGAAGCCACCGCCACACCGCGCACTTCGGCCGAGCGCTACACCTTTCCCGGCGGACAAGGCCATATTCTGCTGAACCTCGGCGAGGGGCTCACCAACGAGTCCGGCGCCACGGTCCGGCGCGTCAGCGCCACCGAAATCGAGGGTTCCAAGCTCCTCGGGACCTTTTGTTACAATCCCCAGAAAGTTTTCCCCGTCTACTTCGTCCTGCGCGTCTCCAAAACCCCGTCGCAGTCGGGTTACTGGAAGAAGCAGCGGCCCATGACGGGCGTCGAGGCCGAGTGGACCCCCGACAACGGCCGTTATAAGCTCTATACCGACTACGGCCGCGAGCTCTCGGGCGACGACGTGGGTTACTGGTTCTCGTTCGACGGTCTCGAAGCCGGCGAGCAGGTCGAGGTCCGTATGGGTATTTCATACGTCAGCATCGACAACGCACGCCGCAACCTCGACACCGAGCAGCCGGCCGGTACCGCGTTCGATACGATTCGCCGCCAGGCCCGCGACCGTTGGAACCGCGACCTCTCGCGTATCCGCGTCGAGGGCGGCACGCCGGAGCAGCGCACGGTCTTCTATACGGCACTTTATCATACCCTTGTCCACCCCAATCTGCTCAGCGACGTCAACGGCGAGTATCCCCTCATGGAGCGTTCCGGCCAGACGGGCATCGCCGACGGCGACCGTTATACGGTCTTTTCGTTGTGGGACACCTACCGCAACGTCCACCAGCTCCTCACGCTCGTTTATCCCGAGCGGCAGGCCGAGATGCTCCGTTCGATGGTCGCCATGTCCCAAGAGTGGGGCTGGCTGCCCAAATGGGAGCTCTACGGCCGCGAGACCTTCACCATGGAGGGCGACCCGGCCATTCCGGTCATCGTCGATTCCTGGCGCAAGGGGCTGCGCGGCTTCGACATCGACGCGGCCTACGCGGCCATGAAGCGTTCCACCACCACACCCGGGGACTGCAACCCCATGCGGCCCGACATCGACCCCTACGTCGAAAAGGGCTATATTCCGCTGGGGTTCTTCGCCGGCGACAATTCGGGCGACAATTCCGTGTCGCACGCTTTGGAGTATTACGTTGCCGACCATGCGCTGGCATGGCTCGCCGACGAGCGGGGCGAGCGGGAGTTCGCCGACGGGCTGCGCCGCCGCGCCGCCGGGTGGAAGCATTATTATTCGCCCGAATCGGGCACCCTGCGGCCGCTCAACCCCGACGGTTCGTTTTTAAGCCCCTTCGACCCGCGGCAGGGCGAGAACTTCGAGGCCGTCCCGGGTTTCCACGAGGGTTCGGCCTGGAACTATACGTTCTTCGTGCCCCACGACGTCGAGGGGTTGGCCAAGCTCATGGGCGGGCGCCGGAAGTTCGTCGACAAGTTGCAGCGGGTCTTCGACGAGGGTCTGTACGACCCGGCCAACGAGCCCGACATCGCCTACGCCTACCTTTTCAGCCGCTTCCGCGGCGAGGAGTGGCGCACCCAGCGCGAAACGCGGCGGCTGTTGGACAAGTATTTCACCGCCAGGCCCGACGGCATCCCCGGTAACGACGACACGGGCACCATGTCGGCGTGGGCCGTCTTTTCCATGTTGGGGTTCTATCCCGATTGTCCCGGCGAGCCGTTCTATACGCTCACCGCGCCCGTTTTCGACCGGGCCGAAATCGACACCCCGCAGGGTACGCTCACCATCGAAAAGCACGGCGACGGGGAATATATCCGTCGCATGAGCCTCGGCGGCAAGCCCCTGACCCAATACCGCATCGGCCACGACGAACTGCTTCGCGGCCGCAGACTCACCTTTGAATTCTGACCCATGCGCCTGTTCCGAACCCTCCTGCTGTTGCTCTTCGCCGGGCTTTGCGCCGAAGCGGACGGACAGACCGTGCTCACCCGCCGCGGCAAGCCCGCCGCCCGCATCGTCGTCGCTGCCGAAAACAGCACCGACCGGACCGCCGCCCTGCTGTTGCAGCGGTTCGTCCGCGAAGCATCCGGCGCGGAGCTGCCCATCGTGCAAGGCGTGAAAATCCGCAAGGGCGACATCCTGTTAGGCGCTTCCGACACGCTGGGTCTTTCCGACGACGGCTTCCGCCTGCGGACCGGGTCCGACGGCACGCTGCGCATTTCGAGCGGCGGCGGCAGCGGTTCCGTCTACGGCGTCGTCTCGCTCTTGGAGCGCTATTTGGGCATGGACTACTTCGCCGCCCGCGTCTACACCCTCGACCGGCGCCCCGACATCATCCTGCCCCGGCTCGACACGGCCGACAATCCCGCGTTCCGCTATCGTCAGAGCCAGGCTTACGGCATGGCGCAGGATTCGGTCTACCGCTTTTTCCTGCGGCTCGAAGAGCCCTCCGACATCTTCGCGGGCAATCTGTGGGTCCATACTTTCGACCGTCTCCTGCCCGCCGAACGCTACGACGCCGAGCACCCCGAATATTATTCGTTCATCCACGGCGAGCGGCGGCCCCGCCAGCCAGTGGTGTCTGTCGAATCCCGCGCTGTTCGAGACCGTCGCCGCACGCATCGATTCGATTTTCCGCGCCAATCCCGGCCGGAGCTGGATTTCCGTCAGTCAGAACGACAGCGACCGCACCTACTGCCGCTGCGAAGCGTGCGAGCGGGTCAACATCGAGGAGGGGGCTCCCTCGGGCAATTACATCCGGTTTCTGAACAAGCTGGCCGAGCGTTTTCCCGACAAGCGGTTTTCCACGCTGGCCTACCTTTTCACCATGCAGCCGCCCCGCCATGCGCGGCCCCTCTCGAACGTCAACATCATGTTGTGCAGCATCGGCTGCCACCGCGAGGTGCCGCTTACCGACAACGCTACGGGCCGCGAGTTCGTCGCCGCGCTGGAGGGTTGGTCCGCGCTGACCGACAACCTTTTCATCTGGGACTACGGCATCAACTTCGACAACATGGTCGAGCCGTTCCCCAACTTCCCCGTCCTCGCCCCCAACATCCGCCTTTTCCGGCGTCACGGCGCCCGGATGCACTTCTCGCAAATCGGCGGTTCCTACGGCGGCGATTTTTCGGAAATGCGCTCCTACGTCGTCGCCAAACTCATGTGGAACCCCGCGCAGGACGCCGATTCGCTCATGCTCCGCTTCATGAACGGATACTACGGGGCCGCCGCACCTTATCTCTATCAGTACGAAAAACTCTTGGAAGGGGCCCTGCTCGCTTCCGGCACTCCGCTCTGGATTTATGATTCGCCCGTTTCGCACAAAGACGGCATGTTCAACGCCGCCTGCCGGCAGCGCTACAACAAGCTTTTCGACCGGGCCGAAGCTGCCGTCGCCGCCGATTCGGCCTTGCTGCGCCGCGTGCGGTTGGCACGGCTGCCGCTGCTCTATTCCGAGTTGGAAATCCTCCGCACCGAGCGCGACAGAGATACCGCGGCCGTTCTCCGCAAGCTCGGGACTTTCGAGCGTTACGTCACCGATTTCGGCGTCGAAACCCTCAACGAGCGCAACAATTCGCCGCAGGAATACTGCAAGCTCTACCGCCAACGTTATTTATCTGCCGACCGCAGCAAGGCCTTCGGCGCCCGCATCGAATGGATCGTCCCGCCCGCCGGAAAATACCGTGCCTTGGGCGAGGAAACCCTCACCGACGGTCTTTTCGGCGGTGCTTCGTTCGCCGACGGCTGGACCGGATGGGAGGGACAGGACGGCACCTTCATCCTCGACCTCGAAAGCGGGCAGGAGTTCTCGGCCGTCACCGCCGATTTCCTCCACCAGCTCGGCGCATGGATTCTGCTGCCCCGCGCCATGACCTGCGCCGTCTCGGACGACAAACGCGCCTGGCGGCCGCTCGGCCGGACCGAACTGGCCGAGGACCGCGACGTCCCCGTCAAGTTCGTCCCCGTGACCGTGGCGGCCGACGGCCCCGTGCGCGCCCGTTATATCCGCATCGAAGTGGAGGGCACCAACGTCTGCCCGCCATGGCATTACGGCGTGGGATGCCCCTGCTGGTTCTTCATCGACGAAATAACCGTAAAATAAAGCTATGAAATCCCAACACCTTCTCTTCCTTTGCGCCGCCCTGCTTTCGGCGGCCTGCCCC
>OFFM01001914.1_pt1 | contig 10256 bp, 10 predicted proteins | sample 1521401 | NCBI WGS metagenome assembly OFFM01 (sample SAMEA3504118, study PRJEB24116) | mouse gut metagenome | biome: mouse gut; feature: mouse-associated habitat; material: faeces | place: Denmark | collected 2011
CTTCCTACCATCACGCTTCTCAACGACCCGGAGCAGCCGCGCTATGACATAAGCCGGTGGAGTGTGCTCAACGCTTCGGCAACACTCGATACACTCCAGTACTGGATTACCGACAAGCGGGTGCAGGATATGGATACCCTTTTGATTGAAGCGCGATATCAGAAGACTGATACTCTTGATCAGCTGAGCTGGACCACCGATACTCTCAAACTGACTCTGCGCGGAAATGCCAAGAAGAAGGCGGAGGAGAAGAAGAAAAAAGATAAGAACGATACCATTCCGGAGCCAACGCCGCTGATGTCGGTGTCCATAGGCGGGACCACTCAGGAGGTGAACATGCCTCTGTTGCTTAAGTCGAGCAGTCCGATAGTGGACTTCAATCAGGATGGAGTACATATGTCGATTCTTGAGGATACGCTATGGGTGGATGTCGATCCGCCGCGATTCGTCATGATCGATTCGCTCAAGCCTATGCTTATGGCGGCCGATTACAAGTGGGAGCCGGGACGCCGCTACACTGTGACGATCGACTCGCTTGCCATGACGGATGCCTTGGGGCTCCATAACAAGGATGTCAAACAGGAGTTTGCCACACGTGCCCTGGAGGATTACTCGTCGGTGACATTCACGCTTACCGATCTTAAGGAACCGGCTGTTGTAGAACTGCTCACCTCGCAGGATAAACCTGTGACACGCGCTACGGTCGTGGATGGCAAGGCTGTGTTCAAGTTCCTGCAGCCCGGCACGTACTATGCACGTATGTTTATCGACCGGAATAATAACGGTAAATACGATACCGGTGTGCTGCTTGACTCTGTACAGCCTGAGGAGGTATATTATTTCCCAAAGAAAATAGCTCTGAAAAAGAACTGGGATCTGGCTGACCAACCATGGAATATTTACGAATTCCCGGTTGACAAGCAGAAACCCACTGAGATAAAGAAGAACAAGCCTAAGCGTAAGGCCGGAGAGATTCCGGAAGAGCAGACGGATGAAGAGGATGAATATGAATACGATCCGAGCGATCCCTTCGGCAAGCGAAATAACCGCAACAACCGCAACAGTAACCGAAACAGCGGACGGTTGCCCCAGGTTGACCGCAATGCCGGAAATATCCGCGGGCTTAGATGATGAAAAATATAGTTTGATACACACAATCCATGAATGACATAGGCAGAAACAATAACAACACAAACACAAACGGGCATCAGGTACAGCGTGAGCTCCCCTCGGCCCCAACGCTGCGGCGGCTGCCGTGGTATCTGGCGTATGTGACCACGCTGCATGCCCAGGGGGTGGAATTCGTATCCTCCACCGCTATAGCAAAAGCTATCAATGTTGACGCATCGCAGATAGCCAAGGACCTGTCGGTGCTCGGACTGCGGGGTAAGACCCGTATAGGCTATGAAGTGCCGGCTCTTGAGAAGGCTCTTAATGATTTTCTCGGGTTCAGCCACATGCACCGCGCGGTGATAGTGGGCGTGGGCTCGCTTGGCGCAGCTCTTATAGCTGACCGCGGATTGTCGCGCTACGGACTGAACATAGTGGCCGGTTTTGATATCAATCCGGCAATAACGGGGCGCTCCATCGGAGGCGTGCCGGTGCTTGACATGGCTCGTCTGGATGAACTGAAAACGGTGTATAACGCAGAGATCGGTATAATAACCGTGCCGGTAGAGAGCGCCCGTGATGTGGCTGACAAGCTGGTGGATGCGGGTGTGAGCGCTTTGTGGAACTTCACTCCCGTGCGTCTGCGGCCGCGGCCCGGTGTGGCTATCAAGAATACATCTATTTACGCCCATCTGGCGGTGATGTACAAAAGGATGAAAGCAAGTGAAGACAGTAATATTTGATCCCGATACCCCATACGATGCTTCAGGGCTTCCATCGGTCACGCTTGTGGCTGATTCGGCTCTGGTAATGCCCGGACGTCCGCTGTTCCTACCGGATTTCTCACAGCATTGGCGTGGTATAGTGTACCTCGGGGTCAGGATATCGAAGCTTGGTAAGGGCGTGGCTCCGAAGTTCGCGCGGCGTTACTATGATGCTGTGTGCGCGGCATTTCATCCGCTGGCATTTTCCGATACGGGAGAGCGCATCGGAGCCGGATTTGCAGGGCTGTATGACGGAGCGGTGGTGCTCGGAAGTATGCTCGGAGCGGAGGAAGGTGCAGAATATATCGATATAGCATGTGGCCGGCAGACGTTGGCTGTGGATATGGCCGTGGTTGACAAGGCGGTATCGGCGGTAAGCTACTGGTCGACATTGAAGACGGGCGATATCATAATGGCTGCCGGAATGATGCTTGACGCTCCGCTTCGTGTGGGTGACATGCTTGAGGCTACCGTCAACGGCGCTCCTTCGCTTAAGGTTAAAATAAAGTAAGCATGCAATAAAGTGGGCATGCGGTCAGTTATATATCCATGAAAAAGACTGTAACTTACTCTCTGATTGCTGTGGCTATGATGCTTATGGCATCGCCGGCAGCTATGGCGCAGAAGGAGGATTTCAATCCGGTGCAAACCGGCGTGAATTCGCTTAATATAGCGGAGCCTCGATGGGCGACCTCGGCGCTGCTACCGATCCGGATGCCAATTCGCAATTCTGGAATCCATCAAAATATGCATTTGCCTACAGCCAGGGTTCGGTGTCGCTCAGCTATACTCCTTGGCTGCGAAAGATAGTAAACGATATATTTCTTGCCAATGTGGCGGGCTACTGGAAGCTCGGGTCACAGGACAATCAGGCTCTGAGCGCCTCACTCCGGTATTTCTCACTCGGTGACCGACAATTACCCTGAGGGGTCAGGCTCGGCGCAGACGCTGAATCCTTACGAAATGTCATTTGACCTGGGCTATTCACGTAAGCTGTCGGAGAAATTCTCAATGGGCGTAGTGTTCCGCTACATATATTCCGACCTCGGATTCTCGGACAGTTATGCCGGCGACCAGAATACCGGAGCTTCGGCATTTTCAGCGGATATATCTGGCTACTACACCACTTATCCTATAATAGGACGGAATGAATGTCAGTTCTCATGGGGCTGGAATATCTCGAATATAGGCTCGAAAGTGTCATACAACAACGGTGAGAATCCGGCTTTCCTTCCTACTACATTGCGTCTGGGAACATCGTTTATGTTCCCGCTTGCCGATTATCATAATCTGGCTATTTCGGTGGATGCAAACAAGCTCCTTGTGCCCACGCGTCCGCGTGAGAAGGATTATGATATGTCCACCACCGAGGGACAGCGTGAGTACAACGATGCTCTTGAAAACTGGGAGAATATGTCGCCTATCACCGGTATATTCAAGTCGTTCAGTGATGCTCCCGGCGGATTTTCGGAAGAACTGAAGGAGATATCATGGTCGCTTGGTGCTGAATACAGCTATAATGACCAGTTCTTTCTCCGTGCCGGTTACTATTACGAAAATGCCATGAAGGGCAACCGCCAGTATTTCGGCATAGGTGCCGGATTTGCCATGAATGTGGTGCGTCTCGATGCCGCCTACATGCTTGCTACCGCCCAGACTTCACCTCTTGACCAGACACTGCGCTTCACCCTGACGTTTGATATGGACGGGCTGCGTGATATATTTGGAAAACGATGATGATACCTGATTTCAGAACCGGACTCGGCTATGATGTGCACCGTCTTGTAGAGGGGCGGCGCCTTGTGCTTTGCGGTGTGGAGATTCCCTATTCCCTCGGACTCTTAGGACATAGCGATGCCGATGTGGCGCTCCACGCCTTGTGCGATGCTTTGCTTGGTGCAGCTTCGATGCGTGACATAGGCTATCATTTCCCTGATACAAGCGCTGACTTCGAGGGAGCCGATTCAAGGGTGCTGCTCCGGAGGGTTGTTGAGCTGATAGCTTCGAAAGGCTTCAAGGTGGCTAACGTGGATGTTACAATCATAGCGCAGGCCCCGAAGATGGCTCCACATATCGAATTGATGATGACACGTGTGGCTGAGGATCTGGGTATTGAATCTGAACGTGTGTCAGTCAAGGCCACAACGACCGAGCGCCTTGGCTTTACAGGACGTGGCGAGGGTATAGCCGCGATGGCTACGGCCTTGATATACAAAGGTTGATATAAGGCGGGAAATTATATTGCGATACGGCGGGTTATCGAACCTGCTTTCAGCAGATATACACCGCGCTGCAACAGCTTGATACGGTATGTGCCCGGCTTCAATTGCTGTTGGGTGACGAGCTGACCGAGAATAGTGAAGATTTTTATGGAAGATGTCTGACGGACAGATATGTAGACATATCCTCCGCTGATGCCTAATGCCGATATGTCACTGTCGGCTGTTTCTTTGGCCACAATCTCACGCGGAAGGGCGTTGACGTCCTCCCATGTGGGCGATGACGCCGCCGATGCCTGTATCGAAACAACAAGCACAAGAGCCGTGAGTATGTGACGTAAAATCTTCATTCACCCCAAAATTACAAATTTTATTGCATCCTGCCAAACATGTGTCAGCGCGGGAGAAATTTATCGGTATCCTCACCGAGCCCGCGGCGGCGTGAATAGTCATCGCGCTGCTCACTGCTGATGCGTCCGGGAATGAAGTAACGCGACTGTGGATGGCCGAATATGAATCCGCTCACGGTGGCGGAGGGCTCCATTGCGCCATTGGGGGTTAGCGTTATGTCCATATCGCTGTAGTGTAGCAACTTGTCGGCAAGGAATACCAATGACTGGTCAGGCAGCGATGGATAGCCGATGGCGGGGCGTATGCCCTGATATTCGGCCCGAAGCAGACGGCGGCCGTTGTGCGGCTCATCGGGTGCGAATCCCCATAACAGGGTGCGTACGCGGTAATGCATCTCCTCGGTGGCAGCTTCCACCAGCCGGTGCGCAAGCGAGGATGCAAGCATCGAGGGGTATAGATCGCCGCTGTTCTCCCTGACGGCTATGAACTCACGCAGAGCAGGCGATATGGTGACGGCGAATAGCCCGATATGGTCATCTCCTGCCGGATCAATGAAGTCGGCAAGTGCGGGGCAAGGATTTCCGTCGTCAGTCTGTCGGCGCAGGGTTGGTACAAGCAGTTCGGCGGCGCTGTCGTCGGGCATGCTGATATAGATGTCATTTCCCTCGGAGCGTGCTCCGGCAAGCACCACGCGGTATTGCAGCGCGCATCCGGGGGCGGATGCCATAAGGTCAAGCATCCGTGAGGCTTCTTTCCATAGCTGCATTGCTTCGCTTCCTTTACCCCTCTGCGCTTCGGGCAGTGAGGCGAGCCATGCTGCTTTGCAGTGGTCGCATCCTGTAATGTCAGCCACTGCAGCGAGTGAGGCGTCGAGTCCCCAGGCTTTGAAGAGGGCACGGACGTTGATGCTGTCGCGCACATCGTTGATGGTGAGTTCTCCATCGATGACTCCGGTTCGGTTAGGCGCAGGGGCTTTCAGGGAGAAGTCAATGGTCGGGCGCCGGTTGTATGCTTCTTGGAGTGAGAGAAGCGGAGCTGATTCCGAGTGGCGGTCGCGGAGTCGCTGTTGAGCCTCCTTCAGCTCGTTTTCAGCCTGCTGGCATGTGGCACTGTTGATGAGGCGCCTTGCGACGGAGGGGAGCGATGCCGCTTCGTGGGTGTAGGCCACCGGTCCGGAATAATGCGGAGCTATCTTGATGGCGGTATGCTCTGCTGAGGCTGCGGCGCCGCCAATCAGCAGCGGTATGCGTAGGCCTCTCTCCTCCATCATCTCTGCCACATGGCACATTTCGGAAAGCGAGGGGGTTATCAGTCCGCTGAGACCTATGGCATCGGCATGGTTGGATGTTGCGGCATTTATGATATCGTCAGCTTCCACCATCACGCCGAGGTCAATCACGCGGAAGCCGTTGCACTGCATTACCACGCTTACTATGTTCTTGCCTATGTCATGTACATCGCCTTTTACCGTGGCAAGTATGATGGTCGGTGCGCCGGTGTCTGTTCCGGCTGACGAAGCGCTCTCTTTCTCTATAAGCGGGGTGAGGTGCTTGACGGCGCTCTTCATCACCCAGGCGCTTTTGACTACCTGGGGGAGGAACATCTCGCCCTTGCCGAACTTTTCGCCTACGCGGTTCATTCCGGCCATAAGCGCTCCTTCGATTACTGCCATTGCTGTACCGCTTTCAGCTACGGCGGCATCCACTGTCAGTTCAAGATTGGAGGTTGAGCCACTCACAACCATCTGCGTCAGGCGTTCTACAGCAGAGAGCGCGGTGGGCGCCGGGGCGGGAGCGGGGGCTTTCTGCCCTGATTTGGCCTCAAGCTCGCGTGTTTTTATTTCAGTGGCTATCTGTACAAGCCGGTCGGTAGCATCATCGCTGCGGTCAAACAGCACATCATCTATGGCATTGCGCAGCCCGGCATCAATGCTGTCGTAATCGAGCAGTGTGGAAGGGTTTATGATGGCCATGTCCATGCCGGCTTTTACCGCATGGTGCAGAAATACGGAGTGCATGGCCTCGCGTACAGTGTTGTTGCCGCGGAATGCAAACGACAGATTGCTGAGGCCTCCGCTCACACGAGCGCCGGGGAGATTCTCTTTTATCCAGCGGGTGGCGTTGATGAAGTCAAGCGCATACCGGCGGTGAGCGTCTATACCTGTGGCTATGGTGAGGATGTTGGGGTCAAATATTATGTCGGCGGGTGATACACCGGCTTGTTCGGTCAGGAGCCGGTAAGCTCTTTCGCAGATGCTTATACGGCGTTCAAAGGTGTCGGCCTGTCCCTCCTCATCGAATGCCATCACTACGACGGCTGCCCCCATATCGTGTATGTGGCGGGCTTTCTTGAGGAATATCTCCTCGCCCTCCTTGAGGCTGATGGAGTTGACCACCGGACGTCCCTGCACATGCTCCAATGCGGCTGTGATCACACTCCAGTCCGATGAATCGATCATCACCGGTATGCGTGTCAGTTCAGGTTCGGCTCCGAGGCGGTCGAGGAACAGGCATATCTCCTTTGAGGCGTTGAGCATGGCATCGTCCATGTTGATGTCAATAATGTCGGCTCCCGCCTTGATCTGGGAGCGTGCTATCTGCAGCGCTTCGTCAATGGATCCCTCCTTGATGAGGCGGAGGAACTTGCGGCTACCGGCTACATTGCAGCGTTCGCCTACTTTTATCAGACGGCACCCCTCGGGGAAGCTTGCGTCATCAAGTCCTGCGAGGCGCAGGGTAGTGCTGTCAGCTTCCTGCCATAGGCGTGGGGCATGCAGGGCGGCTTCGTCGGCTATGGCCTTTATATGCCCGGGGGTGGTACCGCAGCATCCACCAACGATGTTCAGCCGGCCTTCATTCAGCAGGGGGCTGAGCAGCGATGCCATGATGCGGGGCGTCTGGCTGTAGGCTCCGAGTGCGTCGGGGAGGCCGGCGTTGGGGTATGCGGCCACTGCTGCGGGCATATCGGAGATGGCAGTGATGAAGGGTATCATCTGCTCGGCTCCGAAGCCGCAGTTGAATCCTACGGAGAGAGGATGGATATGTGACGTTGAGGTGAAGAATGCCGCGGCTGACTGGCCTGACAGCGTGCGTCCGTTCTCGGTCAGGGTTACGGAGAGTGATACTGGGAGAAGGCGGCCGCAGTCGGTCATGGCGCGTCGGGCCGCAAATATGGCTGCTTTTGCGTTCAGGCCGTCGAATATGGTTTCGAGCAACAGGAGGTCCACCCCACCCTCGATAAGCGCTCTAATCTGCGTGTAATAGGCTTCTGAGAGCTGTGAGAAGCTTACGCTGCGGTCAGAAAGCGCGTTTGCCATGGCGAGTGACTTGCCTGAGGGGCCTACGCTACCAGCCACCCACACCTGCACGGGGGCGCTATCGGCTGCTTTGCGTGCCACTGTAGCGGCGGCGCGTGCAATGTCGGCAGCAAGGTGGCTCAGCCCGTAGTCGGCAAGTGAGATGGCGTTTGAATTGAAGGAGTTTGTCTCTATGATACGCGCGCCGGCATCAATGTAGCGCATGTGGATGCGTTCTATCACGTCAGGGCGGGTGATGCAGAGCAAATCGTTGCACCCGATAAGAGCGTGTCCTGTGTCGTCGGGTATCGACGTGCCGTTGTGGAAATCGGCTTCTGAAAGATTTTCCTGCTGGATCATGGTGCCCATGGCTCCGTCAAGAATCAGAATTTCCCTGCTTAGTGTCTCAATCAGCTGCTCTGAGCGGCCGGAAAGTTTCAAAGTGTGCATGATAGTGTGTATGCGCGCGCGAATGTTATATAAAAAAAGAATGAGTAACGTAAACCGAAGTTTAACAATTACTCATTCTCCTCTCTCCTCTGCGGTATGGACGGGACTCGAACCCGCGACCCCCTGCGTGACAGGCAGGTATTCTAACCAGCTGAACTACCACACCAGTGTTTTGAGGTGCAATGGTTATTACCGTTTTGCGAGTGCAAAGATAGGGTACGTTTTTGAATCCTGCAAATATTTTGACAACTTTTTTTCGATTTTTTTTGAGAAAAACTTTTCGGTATGCTCGATTGTTGTAGCTATGCATCTAAGAACTAATAATTTAAGCAATGAAAAAATCTTTTATCCTATTTGCAACTTTTTTTTCGCTCTCATCAGTTTTTTTGACTTCATGTAGTGATGATGATGATGTGGATGCCCCTGACTATACTCCGGCACCCTCGACAGTGATATCCTCAAATTTCGATCCTGAGTTTGCCGCGAAGCTTCAGGAAGCGGGTGTGGTGAAGAATGCCAATGCCATCACTTACGGTGAGGTGATGAATGTGACATCGCTCAATGTGGCGGGCAATCCGCTTGTCGCCGACGGCAAGCTGGAGTCATTGCAGGGCGTGCAGTATTTCACCGCACTGCAGACGCTGGAATGTCAGAACAACGCCATATCGGAGCTTGACGTGAGCTTCAACGATGACCTCGTGACCCTGAAATGCGACAACAACAAGATTCAGACGCTCAATATGACGGGGTGCGATGATCTGGAATATCTGTATGCCGGCAAAAATGAACTTGTGTCAGCCGATTTGCGGGGATTGCCCGAAATCAAGGTGGCTGATCTGAGTGACAATAATCTCACATCGGTCAATGTGCAGGGATGCGGAAAGATGACAACTCTATATATAAACGGCAACCGTCTGACATCGGCCGATATCGCCACATGCACCTCTCTGACCGCTTTCGGATGTGACGACAACCCCGGCTCGGAAGGCTCGTTCATGGTCAAGGCCTGGTTTGAGGATGGATCGCAGCCTGCTAATTTTACCACTGCTCCATGGGCCTATTCAGGCAATCCGGTGCAGGTGTATTATTATAAATAATAAGTAACGTATTCTGATATGGACTGCTGCAACGTCAATGGTGTGGCAGTCCATTATTTGTTTATGCCGGGGGAATGTCGTATCTTTACGCTCATTATGATGCGAGGGATATTACTTATATTTTCAGCGGCATTCCTGACGCTCTGCGGCTGTGGCGGCGGGGCGGAGCAGAACCGTGAGGCTGAGGCTGTCAAGATAGTGCAGCTTGACATGCGTGCCGACACGGCAGGGCGCTATGCCACCTGCATGGAGGAGATGCCGGGCAATACGGTAAGGTTGCGCACCAACAGCGTTGGGCGGCTCGACGAAGTGTTCAACGACAGCAACTATGTACATTGGGCTGCCGCCGAGCAGATAGGACTGAAGCCTTTGGCTGACATGCGTTCGCACTGGAAGTTGTCGCGCCCGATTGTAAAGATAGCTTCCTGTGAGGATTTCTATCTGGAGACGCTTACCCATTCCAGCCCTTATCTTGTGCCCGAGGGAGCGGCTATGCTTCACGAGGTGGGGCGCCGGTTCTGCGACTCGCTGCAGGCGCGCGGAGGAGGCGACTACCGTATACGTGTGACCAGCGTGCTGCGCACTCCCGAAAGCATACGCCGGCTCAAGCGCCGCAATAAGAATGCCATTGACTCGTCGGTGCATCAGTTGGGCACCACTGTTGATATAAGCTACAATGTGTTTGCGGCCGACAGTCCTGCCGTGCCACGATCTTCGGCCGACCTCAAGGCTTTGCTTGCCGAGGTGCTGTGGGCAATGCGTAGCGAAGGAAAGATACTTGTAAAATATGAAAAGAAGCAGCCGTGCTTCCACATCACGGCCTGCAAGCGTAATGACTGAACCTGTTGACGATAAGACTCCCCGGCCGGCTGCCCCACGTAAGCGCCGCCGCTGGCTCACTGTGATAAAGGTCCTGCTGGGGACCGTGGCCGCACTGCTTGCCCTGATGCTGATAACGGTAGGGGTGGCG
>OFFM01001919.1_pt1 | contig 10233 bp, 6 predicted proteins | sample 1521401 | NCBI WGS metagenome assembly OFFM01 (sample SAMEA3504118, study PRJEB24116) | mouse gut metagenome | biome: mouse gut; feature: mouse-associated habitat; material: faeces | place: Denmark | collected 2011
ACAGAGGGTCTGCGGTTCGAATCCGTAATCGCCCACTCCCCAAATCCCCACGCTCGTCTTCAGATCGCAAGAAATGAAGGCGAGCTCCCTTTTTTAGCATGTTAACCTCAGCTGGAAGCAATCCGGGGCCAATGAAGTACAAATCGGTCAGAGATTGCAATTGCCCGTCAAATTACGGGCTATGAACGACTTTTATATATACGGTTTTGATTTTATTCCTCTGTTTTTTTTGTATTTTAGATTTATTGTTTTATATTTGCTTATCCAATTGAAACAATAATCCGCAACAATTCGGATGTCAGCTAACAACTGTCTGACTAAATACCTTTTACATATCGTAAATTTATCAAGGCATTTGTTCTGTGAGACTGCAAAACGGTAATAACATAATCTTCTCTGAGAATAAACCATCTAACGGCCTATAAACCATGAAACAACTTGTCTACTTTCTAATGATTGTCCTCTCAGCAATCGTCTGTCAAGGAACAGCCACGGCGCAACGCACACTTAACCTTGACACTATTTCGAATGAAATATCACCAGTCGATGTATCCAGAACCATAGAACCGACAAACGACGGTTACATAGTAACATATACAATCAACCGATTGGCGTTAGACCCGGACGATGACCTTCTCGACTGCGAAACACCTGTAATAAGAGGTTCTAGCAATAATAATGTATACAATGTCGGAATATCTAAAGGAATCGCAAAGAAAGATATTAAGTTATTGCGCGAGGATTGGGTGTGGAAATATCATCAATATTTCAATATAGATTATAGTGACCCCAACAACACTTCGGGCAAAGACGCATGCAGTGACATTTACCTCAACATAGGGTTCTCCGGAACAACTGTCATCGGCGGAGTTGAGTATCAAAACTGCACTATTTGGAAAGATGGAGAGGAACCGGCCAACGGAGAAGCTCCAGTCATCGCATATATGCGTGAGGAAGGAAACAGGATTTATATGCGTGAAGCGACACCGTCGGGAGGACTCTACCAGACACTTTTCAATGATTACAACATCAGCATAAAACCCTATATCTGTCCGGCTCTCGAATGGGTTCCCGATAGCAACACAGAGATGCTGATTTATGACTTCGATCTCGACAAGGGGGAGATCCTGTGGTTCGACAGCGAATGCCGTGATGACGACGCCGGTTTACCGGTCACACTGAGATACACGGGGACCGTAGACAATAAAGAGGTGGACATACAATGGTTTGAAACACGTCTCGATGAGGAAGCCGCAGTATATTGCGGATTTGGCTCTGCGGACAGCCTTTTACCCTTTCCAGGCACTTACAACGAATTCCAATGGGAGCCGCACAGGCTCATCTGCATCACGGACAGAGAGAACAATCCCGTCATCACCATGCCCACCGGAGGATTTCCGCCATTGCCGGATGAGACGGGAATTACGTCCGTAAAGCAGACTGCCGATGTAAGTTACTTCGACATGCAGGGACGTCAGGTTCCGAAGCCGGATAACGGAATCTTCATCAGGATTGAGCGAAAATCAGACGGATCGGTTGTCACCCGCAAGGTTTGCCTCAGGAAGTAACCGGACTCAGATAATGTTAAGGAACACGCTCTCATATATGCGGTTTTGTGCGGTTTTGCAAATTTGATTTTCAGATTAACGGATTTTTCATTAAATTTGCGAAATGAACTCAAATATTTTTTGTTACCCATCATGAAAAAAATTTTATTAATCCTGTCGGCTGCGTTTATGGTCCTGAACGTTGTCGCCGCTCCGAAAAAGGAGTACAAGTATGTGGACGCATCCACATTCACTGTAGCTAACAAAGCACATAACAACGGACTCGTATATCAGCGTGTCGACACTCTGAAATATCCCGAACTCACTCCCCAGCAGAAGAAATATCTCAATTTCTCCACCGGTATCGGTCTGCGCTTCAGCACAAACAGTCCCAACATACGGGCAAAATGGACACAGCACGACCAGGCGACACGCGCCAACTCTCCGGCCATAGCTTCAAACGGTCTTGACCTGTACATCAAAGACAAAGAGGGAAAATGGCTGTTCGCCGGTGTCGCATACCCCAAAATTGGCAAAAAAGAAGCCACCTACAATCTTGTCGAGGATATGGACGGACAATGGAAGGAGTGCATGATTTTCCTGCCGCTATTCACCACTATCGACAAACTGGAGATTGGTGTGCTCAAAGATTCTGAAATAAAATCTGACGGTGGTTTCACCCGCGCCCCGATCGTGGCGATGGGTTCAAGCTATACTCATGGTGCGGCAAGCTCCCGTCCCGGAATGCCCTGGCCCGCACAGCTGTCACGACGTCTCGGTCTGGACATCGCCAATTTTGGTACCAGCGGAATCTGCAAACTCGAACCAGGACTGGCACATATCATAGCTGACACCGATGCCGACATGTTCATCTTCGACGGTTTCTCCAACCCGAGTGCCAAGGAAATACGCGAACGCCTTCCTGAATTCGTAAAAATCATTCGCAAGGCTCACCCTGACACTCCACTGGTTTTCCTCCAGACTTTCTACCGCGAAAATAGCAATTTCAACCTGAAGAAACGCAAATTCGAAGAGGAAAAACGCGCGGCAGCTTCCGAAGAGATGAAGAAACTCATGGCTAACGACAAGAACTTATATTTCCTTGATCCCGGTCTTTACGCCGGTGACGATCATGAATCAAGCGCCGATGGTGTGCACCCTACCGACATGGGATATCAGCGTGCTGTAGACAACATCGAGCCGCACATCCGTAAAATCATGGCAAAATATAATATAAAATAGTGTCTACATTCTCAATACATACACTTGGCTGCGGTTCCGCAAAGCCAACGCTGAGACATCAGCCCTCATCAACCGTAATCGACCATAGAGGAAACCTCTTTATGGTCGATTGCGGCGAAGGGGCGCAATATGCCTTTCAGAAACATCGTCTTAAATTCTCCCGACTCGGGCATATTTTCCTTACTCACCTCCACGGTGACCACGTGCTCGGTCTTCCGGGACTTATTTCGTCTCTCGGGCTTGGCGGAGCCGGTGGCAAGATGGTGATACATACATTTGCAGACGGTAAGCGTATATTAACCAAAATTTTCGATTTTTTCGCCCGTGAACTCCCGTTTGAACTTGAATTCAACGTTATCCGTCCTGAAGAGGCCGTAATTCTGGAGACTTCTTCACTAACTGTCCGCACAATCCCCTTAAACCACCGTATCCCTACTGTAGGATATGTTTTTGAGGAGAAACCTAAACTCCGACATATACGCCGCGATATGATCGACTACCACCAGGTGCCTTTCTCCGCTATCAACCGCATCAAGGTCGGCGAAGATTTCATAAAACCTGACGGCACCGTGATACCCAACGTAATGCTGACCACAGACGCGGATCCGTCTCTGTCATATGCACATATCAGCGACACCGCTTATATGCCGGAAATCGCCTCGAAGATCGGGCCCGTGGATCTCCTTTTCCACGAGACCACTTATCTTGACTGTCACCTTCCTGAAGCAGCGCAACGCGGCCATTCCACAGCCCGTCAGGCTGCCATGATAGCCAAGGAAGCCGGAGCCAAAGCCCTGTTGACCGGTCATTATTCCTCGCGCTATAAAAGCGACGAGGGCTTCCGTGAAGAAGCCCTCGACATTTTTCCAAATGTAATTCTCAACAAAGAAGGGTTAGTCACTCACCTGGATTAATCTTCCTGCGGAATGTGCTGTGATTACAGGCGCATACTGCGACTGTGCGGAAGCTATTCCCAATGAGTATTGACCTTCTCTATCCACATAGCATTCATAGCTTATCACATGCGTGCCCTTTGAAAGGAAGGGTATGAACAGATTGGTGGATTCGTCACGTATCTCACGGTACATCCATACGCCATCACTCTGCGTATAACCTGATATCTGCTCTGCCGGTTCAAGACATGCCGATCTTGCATCCATCACGGCTACATACTCGATATCCCTGTCGCATTTGAGCGTCAATGTGACTCTAACTTTGTCGCCTACCTTCAACTTACCTGAAACCGCTGTAGTGCCATCACCATCGGCTTTCACCACATATACATTCTTTTCTATGGCAAGTTCCGGTGTCTTTCCGCTTTTCACATCCTTGATAGGAGCGATGAATTGCGAAATGATTCCACCCCATGCCGGACCTGAACCGGTACGCTCGATACGCAGACTTTCACCACCTTTCACATTAAGCGAAATTGTGATGTTTCCTGTCAATGCCGCGAATCGGTTTGTGTCTATCTCTCTATCTCCGGCGAATATACGAGGAGCTGCTGTAGGAACTGTCCACTTCGTGCCTGAACTTAGTATCGCATGGATAACCTCCGCTGTTTCTCTGTCATCACCCCAGTTCTCAGCCTGTTTGGTGATAAGAAGCCATTGACGGAGTTTGTCTATATTCGCGCTCTCAGGCTCTATTCCGGCATATGCCTCAAGCACCTGGGCTGTTGTTATCAGCTTATTCCATCCCTGTGAAGATGAAGATAGGTTATCAAACCACATCCCCTTTTCTGCTGAAACAGAAGCATACTGTCTGAGAGACTCAAGAACGGCACGTGCCTCCATATTGTAACCTTCACGGTTAAGAAGCGTTGCTGCTGTGGCCTTCTCATATATTCCCATCTTTTTCCAATCTGCCTTCACAGCCTCAACACCCTTCTTTTTCATTGCGGCAAACGCTGCTGCCGGTGTTACATTCTTGAAGTTGGAACGGACATACAGATAATTCAACATCGATATGTAAGGGAATTTATTTCCATTATATTCCTTCAGATCTTTCACCCATGCAGCATCGGCATATCTTACAGCCTTCTCCGCCATCTTCTGCCCTTCATCCGGAAGATAGTTCATATCTTTAAGCATCGCCAGATGCAAGAGTACCCTGGAAGTGATGAACTCTGAAGATTTCATACCTGAGCACCAGCTCCAACCTCCATCCGGATTCTGCAACTTACCTATCTCTTTAAGCGTCGATGCTATGAGATCTCTGCTTCTACCTGCATCGGTGTATTTCACCATGCTCTGCATACGTAGCGTCTCCGATGCAGCCGAACGCACCCAAGGTGTGTTGTTGAGGGCGACTGTCTTGAGATTCTGATTTTTCTCCAGATTCGATACAAGAGTTGAATCAGTGCTGTTTGCGGGATCCGCAAAGATCTTTATTGCTTCGGTTATCTCCGGATAATCTTTTGCAAGTCCGGCTCCGATGGCATTACCGTAAAGGGAATAAACCAATGAAAGGATATTGGACGACTTCGGCTCACTTATGTCGGGTAACGCTGTGACAACATCCCATATAGGATTGTCGCTGTATTGCAGAGTCAGTTTCGCATCTTTGCCGAATGATGGGATTTTCATTGAGAATGAATTTTCACCGGGAGCGATATAGAATGGCTTGGACTCGATAACCGGTGTGCTACTCGGATAAACCGGTATCACAGACTGCTCTCCGTCAGTGAAATCCTTACCATAAGCATACACCCTGAATCCGACATAATTTATATCGGAGGGCACTGTAAACTCTGTGGAAATTCTTACAGATCCGGATGCCTCGACATTGTCTTCAGGAGATGTGAATGAATTGATTGTATTTCCGGTAGCAAGATCAAACACTTCAATCCTGCCGTGAAGCGGCATCGTCTCGACAGAGTTGTTATACAGCATAGCTGCAATAGAGACCACATCCCCGGTACGCACGAAACGTGGAGCATTCATCTGAGCCATCACAGGCTTTGATGCAACAGTGTTCATAACGCTGACAGCACCCTTCATATCCTCGGTATATCCCATTATCTGGAATTGCCATGTGCCGTTGAACTGCGGAACGGTGAAGTCTACCATAGTCTCGCCATTACCATCAGTTATCAATTCCGGCATAAAGAATGCCAACGGACAGTCAACCTCGCGCATCTCTACTTCAGGCTGCTTCTCAAGCGCGCCGCTACCCATTGCTGAGGCATCAGCCACGGCTCCGGTGAAATAAGCCTGATCCTCGACACTCTCGAATACTTCGGCTCCTTTTGCCGCTGCCATCGGTGCCGCGCCATCCATCTTCATCTCGTTTACAACCGAAGATTCGGTAAGCACAACAGTATTAAATACCTCTTCTGTTGCTGACCTGACCTGTCTGCTTTGCGTCCCTCTTATACGCAATTTCCGCAAGTTTGAATCTGCGCCATAAAGGGATAGTCCATAAAAATCCCATCCGGGATAAATTATTTTTGAAACTCCACCATAATTGACTTTAGAGAGCTGCATACCCCAGTCTCCGCCGTTACCGCTATACAGCCATTGGAAATTACCCATGATACTATACGACACTGTACCCGCCGGATCAAACGCCCACCTGAAAGGCATGAGGGCATTCAGTGCCTTGTTGCTCATGACTGCGGCAACCGGAATACCGGCCAATGCCTTGTCATTTAGAGTGAATTTGAATTTCCAGCTCTCCCGTGCACCGGGTGTCACCTTGTCGCGGAATGTCTCCGCTGCAATCTTCACAGCATCTGTCTGCGACTGAGGGATAAGAGTCACGATAGTCATTGCCTGATCGAAATCATGCATACCGTTGAATGTAATCGCCACATGGTTGTTATCAGCGGGAGATGGTGCTGTCACCTCCACCATACCGGCATCCACGCGCAACCATTTTCGCTCCAACTCTCCATTACAATCCGCGATTGTGACAAATATCCAGCTGTCGGGATAAGAGCTTCCTACCTTAACCTTGACATTCTTCTCACCATGAGCCACCACAATCCGTTCTTCCGGCGACCATAGCGGGGTTTGATAAGGGGGAACCTTATCATCCTTACGATATACTGTCACTACAGAATATGCATTCTGCTCATTCTCATTCCTCTTGAATTCAGAATTCAGGGAGAACGTTATTTTATATCTTCCGGATGGGAGTATCGAAGGATCGAATTTAAACAGTGGTGATTCAAACTCTCCGGTCTTCACTGTCTTGTCATCATCATAATCTGAGATCTTGAAATAAACAGTCTTTTTGACCGGATTCCCTACTATATCCATTACTCTGACTGCATAATCCTTTATACCTTCGGATACAGATATCTCAGATGGCAATGACGCGTTTATGTTATAAGCTGAACCGAGTGAGAAGAAATCAGAGGGCGCCTCCTGTGTCTCCCCAGCCTGATTTGTCACGGACACACGCAATTCATAACCACCGAATACGTAGCGTGTATTCCGCAATCCTTCTGTAGGTAACTCTATTGTGAAAGAGCCGTCTTCAGCTGTGACTGTCTCACCACCATAGCTCGCATTTACGTTCGAATTCAGCCAACGCAAGGAGACATAGTTTACCTCATATTTTACAGCTCCGCCTGCTACGGGCATACCTGCATATGTGGTTGCCTTACCTTTTATCTTGACAACATCTCCTATCTTGTAAGACTCTTCCGTGCCATCGGTAGCTACATAGAATGTAGGCGATTTATAATCCGACACCTCCACTGAAACCGATCCATACTCCCTCGAAGTGCCGGAATCATTCATCATTCTGACAATATAATTGCCTAACAGCCCTGATTCCGGAATCACGAACTCTCCGTTGACCCTGCCGAATCTATCGGTTGTCAACTTGAGAGTATCTACAGCCTGGTAATTGGCGTCATTCAATGTCACTATTACATTCCGGGATTGCTCTGGTTTCATCTCACGGTTTTGCTCACCATAAAGGATTCCGGTGAACTGCAGTTTATCACCGGGACGATATATCGACAGATCAGTAAGAATTCTGCCCCTAACTGATTTGTCATTGTCAATTCTGCCGTATCCCCATGACCATACATTGCCTTTTAGTCGGTCAACACCCTTGCTCACAAGTATATCATATGAACCTGAAGGAATTGTCACGGATCCATCATCGGCGGTTGTCTTTGTCACTTGCTTCTGTTTGTTGTTGGAAGCGGTGAATACCACCCTCGCACCTGCCACAGGCTTCTGGTTGTTCCCATCAACTATATACAGTTTCTCGTTATCTTTATTTTTGCCGTCACCAACCCTGAATGCTGCCAGACGTGACACATTAAATGTAGAAAGGCTCATCTTAGGTGCGGTACCGGTTATCATTCCCGAAAGCGTTGAAGTCTTTGAGGGCACAAGCACATATACTCCTGATTTCAAAGCCGGCAATTCAACTTTACGGCTAAGTTTCTCAGGCTTTGAGCCATTGAGTTTCACCGGCAAAGCATCGGCTACCGACCCGACACCCTTGATAGCGTCGAGGCGTATGTCCTTACCTAAGTAGCTGTCCGGAAGCTTCACTACCAAGATATTGAAATCAAACACATTTGATGCAGTCACCTTTACATCTGATTTCTGCTGTGGATATATTCTTGACGGCAGATCTACTGATATTTCCTCTGCTGTCAATACAGTGAGCCTGTTTTTCAGTGCCTTGGCATTGTCACAATCCGGAAATTTTTCAAGATAGGAAACAATCTGATCATATGCCTCCTTAAGAGACTTATTTGCAACAGCCTCATTCTCTGTCTCGTCATCCGATCTGATTACAGCACCATTCTCCGTGTTTCTTGAAGCCGCAAGAATAAAGCCTGCGCAGTAGGGAGTATCAATATAGCGCTTCATACATTCCAGCGCATATTCATTTCTCGACCGGTACGGCATACGCTCCCATTTATAATAGCTCATGGCCGCAGCCAGACGGACGTCACCTCGCGCCTGATGCCATGAGATATTATCGTCAAGAAGATTGTTCAGCAACGTTGCCGCGTTGCGTTCCGTCTGTTTATTACCGGCAGCTCCGGCATATCCGAAAGGTATGACATCCGCACTGTTATAACCGGCAAACGACCCGAGAAGCTCACTCCCCTTTATGGTCATGAAATCATAAACTGTCATGCCCATCTTCTCCGCGTCCTGCGAATCCACAATAATGGAGGATATCGATTTAAGCGGTGTCTCCTTGGCGATTTTCACATCCGCAAAAGCCTCCTCCAGGATACTTGCAACTTTAGACGAGAAAATATCCCGGCTCCATTCCATCACATTCTCCGGTTGGGGAGTCATGGGGATTACGCGGTTATTGAATACCCAGGGAGTGGAATTATATATCCCTGAATATACCTGCGCCTCAAGCAACAAGGCAAGTTGCGAATACGGTGCCTTCAGCTTCTTAGCCAGATCAGCGAAAATCTGAAGCTCTTCTTCGTATTTATCCTTGGAGACAAGATTGCCCGCGATCGCCTTCTGTATTGCGGCGCGTAAAACTTTCACATCATCTCCCGCAGTCAGCGCTGCCTCCAATGCAATGGTGGCATTATTGTCGACAGTCTCCGGAAAAGCGAAATCGGGTGTATTGAAGGAATTAATCACTTTCTCTGTTTCTTTAGTCTTGGAACTGGATATTGCTTTCTTCCGTGCGGCATCTGCACCGAGTGATGCGAAAACCAGTGTAAATAAAAGCAAAAAGACCGATATACGACCGGCCTTCTTATTAAAACGATTATTTATCATACGCAATTATTTTCTTTTCTTATGCCTCATTTCATGCATTTTCTTACGGAACTTCTCCTCGGCAGCCTTTAGCTGAAACAACTGTTTGCTACTTAGAAAAGTTGAGAACTGTGCATCATATTTTTTCTCTATCTCCGCATCCTTCTCCTTGGCCTCGGTAATGGCGCGGCTTACGGCTGCATAATCCTCCTCGGTGGCATTGGCATCCTTATTAACTTTACGCTCAAGACGACGCGTTTGTTCAAAAATTTTCATGCGTTCTTCGCTCATCTGATTGTAAAGCTCAAAAAATTGCTTCTGATCCTCCTCCTTAAGGTCAATCTCCTGCGCCAGGAACTTCTTTTTAAATTCCATGAGTTCCTTGCGCATCTCCTGTCGCGACTTCCGGGGTTTCTTATCCTGCGCGAACACCACACCGGTTCCCAACACTACAGCGATTGTAAAAATCAATATTTTTCTTATCATAATCTTCACAATTTTTACTCATCCGAAAGATCAATGTCCTTATATTCTGGCTCAAATTCATAACCGAAATCTTTCTCGAATTCCTCTATCGAATTGTATTCCCCGCTTACCTCCCTTTCCAGTTCTATATCGGAAATTGACTCAGGCAAAGAATAAAAATCATTCAGATCAGGCTCCGACATCGCAAGTGCGATATGCTCCGGTGGATTTTCAAGACTTAAGGTGACATTTCCCGACGCATGATA
>OFFM01001920.1_pt1 | contig 10226 bp, 9 predicted proteins | sample 1521401 | NCBI WGS metagenome assembly OFFM01 (sample SAMEA3504118, study PRJEB24116) | mouse gut metagenome | biome: mouse gut; feature: mouse-associated habitat; material: faeces | place: Denmark | collected 2011
CTGCCACCGAGGTTCGGCGGCACGTTTTTGTACTACAAAAACACAAACTTGCCTTCTTACATTTTCATACCCCGCTTGCGTTTGGGAACAATATGCGGCCGGGACAGTTTCGTCTGCCAATATTCGTTCAAATCCTTATGCTCCCGATAAAGGTGCGACCGGTCGATGACGGTGCTATTCGGGCATAGCCGTTTCAAATCGGCCGTGGTTTTACGCCCCGCGTTGTCGTTATCGAAAAACGCATGAATCGTCGCATGCCATTCGAGAAACGGAATCGCTTTTGAAAGATGGACGACCGAGTTCAGCACTGCAACGTCGATATGCGGCCATTCGTCCGGCTTCATCGAAAGGTAGGACAAAAAATCCATAAATCCCTCGAATGCGACGACGGCATCGGAACGGTTGTCGATTGTCGTAATGTGTTTGGGGGATACACAGCCTTTGAAGCGTTCGGAGCGCAGTTCCCAGCCGCCGGCATCGTTGCGGAAGCCGACAGCGAAATAGTTGCGTCCGCCGACGGCGTAATGCACTTCCCGACAATGGCCCAAAGCCATATCCGGGATGATGCCCCGCGAGGAAAGGTAGCCGGCTAATGCCGGATGGCGGAGCGGTATGTCTGAGAGCATACGGAACGCGGGAACGGTCGGCAGATCCGACGATGGCACGGGAACGACCATCGGTGTTCTCTCACCGCTGCCGAGCAACCGAAGGGCTTGCGCGAAATCGCACCGTTCCAACCGCATCACAAGGTCGATAATCGAACCACCCGCACCCAGCCCGAAGTCATACCATAAGTTCTGCGCGTAGTCCACCTTGAAACTCGGTGTATGCTCCTTGCGCAGCGGTGAAAGGTAAAGTCCGTATCGCGGATTGTCTTTGGTCGGGTGCAAACCCCGTTCGGCAAGGTAGGCCCTAATCGAAAGACGTTTGATAGCTTGAATCGTTTTCATAAAATCTATTTTCAGTGAAGAAAGAATATTTATTCTTTCACTGAATTATTTAATGGGAACGATTCGATTCAAGGCTGCTTCGACATCGCTGTCGCGAAACAGGACACGCCCGCCGATTTTGTGGGCGCAGATTTTACCGCGGTTCACCCAGTCGGTGAGTGTCACGAGCGAGATGCGCAGACGGCGGGCGGTTTCGTGCCGCGTGAGATACTTCGTGTCGGTTTTCGGATGTATGGGACGCAGCCGTTGCAACTCGTCGCGCAGGGACTCCCGAATCATCTCCGAGAGTTGATCGGCGGTGATGCCGTTCAGATAGATTTCCTTTGCCATGGTTCATTCGGTTTGGTGCCGCAAAGAAAATCATTTATTAAACCTATCCGAAATAAGTAATTGTGTTACAGAATAGTGACACTTGGATGACATAAACGGACAGTAGCGGACGGCCAGTTGACGATCCCGGATTTTCCCCTGTACGGATTGCGTCGAATTGCTTCTTCTTCTCGTTTTGGCCGCAGTGTGTAAAGTGATTGTTTCGACAAAATAAAAGAGGGCGGACTCGATTAAAGCCTCCCTCCGAAACAAACCTGTTTTCCGTGTTTTATCTTAATTTTTCCAATACTTTGCGCACCGCGTCCGCCGAATAACTTCTTTCGCCATTCGAAAACGCGCACACGGTGCATTCTTCCAGCCAGCCGTTCGCAATCCACCGGTCGAGCGTCGGACGCGCAACACCCAAAGCCTCGGCCAAATCCTTCTTGCAGAACAGCCTGCTGCCCGAATGTGTCGTGAGAAACATTTCGTTTCGATGCGCTGCCAGCCAATAATCGAAATGACGGATAACCCGCGCAATATTTCGGATTGTTGGTTCGTAATCCTCGTATGCCCACACGCGCAAACTTGCCGGATCAAAGTCTGCAAACTCCGGCCGAGTGCGCAATGCCTCAACCAGCGTGTTGAAACACGCCAATTCGGAGGCTTTGATTTCTATTTTACGACGGCGAGGCATATTTCGTGTAATATTTAAGTTTGCTTTTAATTTTACTAAATCACAAAACACTGACATACACTAATATGCACCAGAGTTATTTGAAAAAGCATTTGAAAAAGCATTTGAAAAAGCATTTGAAAAAGCATTTGAAAAAGCATTAAACGATAAGCCAATCTGAGTTCGGCCCTTGTGATTTATTCTTTATTTGTCCGCGCTTTCTCAACTTGGTAAGAAGATTGGTAATTTTATCCTTTTTTTGTTTATCATCAAGTAAATCAGGCAATAATCGCCATAACAACTTGTCTATTTCTTTACGCGATAATGATTTGTGATCGCGCAATGCCGTCAGCAAAAACTCTTCGCAGCTTTTATTTCCGAGTCCCTTATGCTCCGAATACTCAATCTTTTGTCCTACTTTCTGGGCGATATGCTTCGCAATATAGACTTTGGGCTTGCGGCCTTCGATCAGACGTTTGCTCCTCAATCGGGCAATCTCTTCATCGGATAACGGTTTCCCCAGCTGCACACGGTTCAGCAGTTCGATGTCGAGCAGGTTCAGATCGCTATTTCCTGCCAAAATATTGGCGTAGTTCATGTCGAGGATTTTGCCCGTTATGGTAACTTCGACGCGATTGTCGGCCAAATTATAATCCGGCAGAGGGAACAGTCGCTGTCTTTGGTAGTTGTACATCTTGCGAATGCCGCTGCCGATCGTATCGACCATTTTCAAACCAACCATGGCCGCTACCAAAAATTGATTTCTGTATCGCTCCTCGGGAGCATCACTGACGAGCACCCGTTCGATATTGCCCGGAATGAACGAGCCTTTGTTCGAGAACACCAGTTTGTCGTCGTATTCCACCACGTTGATCTGACCGCCAAGCGTATAATCCTGATGGGCGATGGCGTTGTTCAAGGCTTCGCGGATGACATACGGTTCATAGGTGTCGATCTCTTCTGGGAAGAGCGTCTTGTGCTCCGGATTGATGTAGCGGTATTTCAGATTGCGAATCTTGTCGTATATTCTGTCGACGGCCAAAATGAACGGGCAAGAGGCGATCATGTAATCGCGCTCGATATTATCCTGTCCGCGTAGAATCCATTTGATTTTGGCGACTGCCGGAGAGATCAGGTGCTCGCTCTCCTCTTTGCCGAGCAGCACGATTGCCGTATTGGTAATTTTTCCTCGAATCGTCAGTTTCGCCTTATTCAGAAAGGTCGCGTCGTCCCACGATGCAATTTCGTCGGCCTTGTCCTTGTGGGCGTTCGTGTACAACTCCCTTGCCTTGACAATGGCCGCCGAATCCAAGTCCTCCAACGAGGCGTCTTCGATTATTTCCGCGCTCCAATCCTTCAAACGAACCTGATTCCTGATTCTTTCAATTTTGTCCATACTCAACGCCTGCAAAGATTCTCCGTCTCGACCGTAATAATGGCCTTGATAGTCAATCGGAATACCCTGCGGGGCAGGCGGTATCTCGAACATCACAACTCTTTTGCCGTTCCTGTACCGCAATTCATGTATCTCGATAAATGTGTGCCGGCCCGTAGTCTGATCGGCAATCTTTTTCTTCATCGCATCGAGCACCGGACGGCTATTCTTGTATTGGCTGCCGACAACCTCGTGCGTATGATTCTCCACGCCGAAAACCAGCCATGCGTGCGACATGCCTTTCAGATTGGCTTCGTTGCTCAATGCCGAGAAGTATTGTCCCAGCTCCTGATCTCCGAACCCATTGGACGCTTTCTTAAACTCCACCACCTCCGTTTCCGCAGGTAGATTCAGTAATGAATCGAGTATGTTTGTCAGTTCCTCAACCGTCATATATTTCTAATTTTCTGTAAAGTTACAATTTATTTGCGAATAATAGGAGCAACAACCGTCCATGCCGGAATTTGTTTGACATTTTGTTACCGCGGTAAATTTTACGGCGGTAACATTTCGAATTACCTGCCGCTGAAATACGGATGATTCATCAACTCCATTGCGGTTTGCTCTTCCGTAATCTTGATGTATTTCATGAACTCCTTTTCGGTTTTGTGGCCCGTGATTTTCATGATGGCGATGGTCGGGATGCCCGCCAGATACATATTCGTTGCTCCGCTGCGACGTGCTGTGTGGGTCTTTACCAAATCGCATTTATCAACCAGATGCGTCTTCTTTTCCCCATTCTCGACGTATGATACTTCGATTTTCTCCGTGATACCCGCCTCGCGTGCGACCTCCTTGATGAATTTATTCACTTTCTGTTCATAGGCCTTCGGCAACCGGTTTTCGTATTTATTCAATATCGCCTGCAATTCGGGCCGGACGGGAATGACAACGTGATTGCCTGTCTTCTGCTGTTTGAGGTCGATTACCCGCTGTCCGCTTTCCAACGTGCGGATATTGCCCTCGTTGATAGTCGAGTAGTCGCTGAATCGCTGTGCCGTATAGCAACCGACCAAAAATACATCGCGGGCAATATCTTTGTGTCTGTTGTTCGACAAATCGAGGTCGGCAATAGCGCGGATTTCCGATTCGGTCAGATAGATATTTTCGACATCGGCAGTCAGCACACGGAATTTGCGGCTTTCAATCAAGCCGTTGTCGTGCAGTCCCTCTTCGCGCGCAGCCCGCATGATGATTTTCAACTCCTTGACATGGCGACCGATGGTATTAATCGAATAATCTTTCGCTGTAAACCACGCCACGAAATCGTCGTAGAATTTCAGGTCGATGTCACCGAAGTCGAACCGCTTCCGCTTCGCCCTGCAGAACTCGTCGAACTGAATGATGAAGCCTTTGTAGTTTTTGATCGTCGATGCTCCGTAGCGCAGCTTGTGGATATTGAGCCTTGTGCCGTCCTCCATTTCGTGCGTATAACGGGCTATGTAGTCGGTCAACGATTCCCGACTGCGTATGTTGCGGCCACCGGATGCACTGCGCGGGTGATGGAAACTGTAAACAATCTTTTCCAGTTTCGTTTTCGTCATCGCATGTTCGGGGTCTTTCGCCATCTCTCCGAGAATGAAACTGCGCAACTCCGACAGGTTCTTCGTCAGTTCACGCCCCTGCTGCTCGGTGAAATCATCCGTAAAGGCGTAACGGCTTTTAACCGTCTGTTTTTTGTTGTCCCAAGCATCCGCCCACACGACATATTGAGATTCGGCATAGAATGAAGTATGCCGGTCGACATTGAAACGAAGATACACTTTCGTCAGCGTGCTTTTCTTCGTCGTGCGAATACGATATGCGAAAGTTGCCATATGCGACAAATTTTATTTCTGCTGCAAAGATAGAAATTTGTACGGCATTTGTACGGCATCAGCGAAATTTTCTAAAATTTCCAGACCTCGCAATTAATAAGATATTCGCATAATATACTGAAATACAAATTAAATAAGATAAATACAGATTAATATCAATTAATTTTTATGGCGTCCGCTTCAGACCTCAATTATGCAGCTGTTTAGTGGCGATAATTGTCGATAGCGGTGCGGAATTTTTTCTTTTTTGATTAGAAATGTGTCAACGGTAATTGAAAAATATGGCGTATGTGACATTAAATAGTTATTGATTTTTAATCAGCCAAATTTGAAAAATGTTCGATAGTCCTAAATATAAAGGTTTTAAATTTATCGAATAATTGTGTGTAATCCGGAGTGGATTTGAAAGCATTCCAACAACGGTTACGAGCATCGGTTTCTTCCGTAGCCAATCCCAATTCCGCCATTTTCTTAAATCCATTATGATGGTCTTCATGCCGCATAAACGATCTCAATGCCCCATTAGGATGTTGTTGTAAATATGCTTCTATTAGAAATTTTTCCGGCGCAGTATAAGGATATAAAAAGAATGCGAAATCAGTGTTATTATCATTGTACGTTGAATATTTCGGATCGGCTTGATAATCCCCATCAAAAACGCAACAATAGCCTTTCTTGGGAACGAATTGGTTGAAATTGCGTTTATGACGTTTGTAGTCATCGTTTACTTCGTTGATAGCTCCTGATGTGACGATATTGATTAAGCGGTCGAAATGCTTCTTCTCAGTATTAATTTGTACAAGCATTTGTCTGATAATGTATTTTGCTAGATCATCTTCGCAATATAGAGTAATCAGAGGATGGGCTTCTGAGTCCATTTTGGAGAATACGGTATTAACAGCAGGCTTAGATATTACGCAATATTTACCATCAATAGAAACGTCGATTAACTTCCTTGATTTTTGAGGAAATGCGGAAAGTAATGTTGCTGAATGTGTCGTTATAATGAATTGTTGTTTCTTTGTCCATGCAATATATTGAATGACATCTGCTAACTTCCGTTGAACATTGGGATGGATTCCGCATTCTAATTCATCAATCAGAATAAGCGAATTTTTAGGTGCTTCCTCAATGTCGATAAGTATATTTAACAATGCTTCTTCTCCTGATGCTGCATTGTAGCTTGAATATGACTCCGTCGCGTCGTTAATAGTCTTTTCTATTAAAAATGCTCGTTTATTGATATGGGACCCGGTCTGATATATTGTTATGGCATCCGGAATATCTAGAATATAACAAAAGTAAGATGTAATATCATCGTTAATTTTTTCTTTTTCTGCTATTGATGCTTTGTAATTCAATCGTCGTGTAAAATCTCGAGCAGGCAACATACGTTCAAGGTCAATAAATCGCACATGCCTTTCTTTGATTTTTGCGTTGGTGCGTTCCCGGTGCGATGATTTACCTAATCCCGTCCATGATTTTCTTGCTCCGGTATTGCGTTTCCCTATTCCATGCAAGTCTTTATGAGTGCCTATTCTCCACCATAGTTGATAAGAATAACCTCCATTATCGGTCTCGTTTTTGGTAAAACTGATTACATCTCTCCATGTCGCATGTTTAAAATCAGTTTCAGGCTTTGTTGAATCGTATCTCCAGAATTCTTCAAAACTACAAGCTACCAATAATAAAATACTTGTTTTTCCAATTTTATTTGTTCCAGCAATCACAGAAACGGGGTGGTCGAAAGACATGTCTAAGTCTTTGACGTGTCTAAAACGTGTAACCTGAATCCTTTGCAAAAAATGCAGGAAAGAATTGTCTGCATTAACAAAACTATTGATGTCATAGTTTTCTAATTTCTTTTTATATTCATTGATTTTGTGAAGATTGGCCATATTGATGAACTTGGGTTTTCTGATAAAGATAGTAATAATATCAGATTTAACAAAATAAGTTTATATTTTATACAACAGGGCCATTATAAACAAATATAATGGCTAAATTTATTGTTAATAGGGTTGGCCGGGCTGTTCAAATGGCCTTGCGGACCCACCGTCCGGAACGGAGGTAGAGATAGGAGGAGAGCAGGACGAGGTAATAAACGTGGTCGGCGGACCAACAAAGGGCGACGCCGGCGCGGAACCCGAAAGCGAGGAGGCAGGTATAAGCCATATAGACGGCGGCGGTGAGGGTGACGATAATCATGGCGGCGCGGGTGTCGCCCGTACCGGAGACGCTGAACTGGTAGATGATGGCGGGCCCGCAGATGATGAACGACGTGAGCATGACCCTTAGAGATGCGACCGAAGCGGCTATCAACTCGGTATTGTCGGTATAGATGCGCAGCACGGGCTCCGGAAAGAGGAACGCGAGGACCACTATGGGCAGCACGAAGAGATAACAAAGCCGAATCATGCGGCGGCACAACGCCAACACGCTGCTGCCTTGTCCGGCGCCGATGAGGTTGCTGACCAACGAACTGGCGGTCGAAGCGAACGCGTTGACGAACATGAAGATGAACGACGAGACGCTGCGCACGATGTTGGAAACGGCCAGCGGCCGCTCGCCCAGATGCTCGATGGCGACGAAGAAAAAGAGCCACGCGAAAAACGCGAAACCCTCCTGCGCCATGATCCACACCGAAACGCCGAGAATGCGGCCCAGCAACGGGAAATCGAGGCCCTGCCAACGGAACAGCCCGTAGCGCCTGTGGTCGGTCCGCAACCGGGTGTAGAGGACGAAGAAAAGTACCGAGACGCCCTCCGAAAGCGCCGAAGCGATGGCCGCGCCGGCGATGCCCAGGGCGGGGAACCCGCATTTGCCGAAAATCAGCATGTAGTTGAGCACCACGTTGGTAAGGACCATGACGACCGAATTGCTCGTCAGTATGCGCGTGCGGGTCGTGGCGACGTAGAAAGCCCGGAACATGGCGGCGGCGAACGAGAAGAAGAAACCGTAGACGCGCCAGTTCAGATAACTTACGGCGGCGGCGTAGACCTGGTCGGATTCGATCAGCAGCCGCAGCAGCCGGGGAGCCCACAGCCGTGAGGCGGCGAAAAGCAGGGCCGCCAGCAGGAGCAGAAATCCCATGCCCTGCGTGAAAATCGGGCCGATGCCGCGGTAGTCCTTTTCGCCGTTGCGCCGTGCCATCAGCACCTGCGCGCCGATACTGAACCCGAACCCGAGCATGAAGATGACCAGGTAGAAGATGCCGGCCAGCGCAGCGGCCCCCAGCTCGGTTTCGCCGACGCGGCCCAGATAGGCCGTATCGGTCAGTCCGATAAGCTGTTCCATGAGCAGGCTCAGCAAGACCGGAAAGGTGATTTTCAGTATCTGTCTGTCGGAAAAAGGCATGGCGCCGCAAAGATACGCTTTTCGGGGAAATTCATGCAGTGTTCGGTCGGTTTCGTCGCTGTTTTCCGGAGTTTCGCCACCGGACAAAACAACGGCCGTCTTGCGAAAAGACGGCCGCTGCGGATGGGGCGGGAAAGCCTACTTCTCGACCTTCGCCTTGAACTTGTCCAACTGGTGCTTGAGGGCGTCGATAGCCTCGTCGACCGCCTCCTCGAACGTCTTGGCCTGGTGGCTGGCGACCAAATCCTCGCCCGGCATGCGGAGCGTGATGGTGGCTATCTTGTTGCCTTTTTCGTAGTCCTTATCGAGCTTGAGAATGACCTCGGCGCCTGTGGAGCGCTCGGCGAAACGGTCCAACTTCGCCATCTTGGCATTCACGAATTCGACCAGCCGCTTGTCGGCGTCGAATCTGACGGATTGAATCTGCACGTTCATAGCCTTGATTTTTAGTGTTTTACTTATTCCCCTTCTGCTCCCGGGGATGGGCTTTGGCATAAATCTCTCTCAGTCGGGCGATGCTGTTGTGGGTGTAGACCTGCGTGGCCTGCAACGACGCGTGGCCCAGCAGCTCCTGTATCTCGCGCATGTCGGCGCCGCCGTTCATCAGGTGGGTGGCGAACGTATGCCGGAGCACGTGGGGGCTCTTTTTGCCCTGTACTCCGGCACGCGTCAGTTCGTCCTGGACAAGCCGGTAAACCGTCGTGCGGGAAATGCGCTTTCCTTGCTGAGTTAAAAATAGTGCTTTTTCTTGGGATTTGCAAATTTTCTGCCGTTCGATAACGCGCAGATAGTGTCGGATTTTGTCGCGCACCTCCTCCAGAATGGGTACCATGCGCTCCTTGTCGCCCTTGCCGCGGATGCGCAGCGACGTTCCGTCGGACGAAAGGTCGTCGCGGTCGATGCCCACCAATTCGGCCAGGCGCAGGCCGCACGAATAGAAAAGCAGCACGGCCAGCGAATTGCGCTCGGTGAGGAATTCATCGCTGGCGAATCCGCATTCGCTGACGATGGCCGACATGCGGCTTTCGGGCACGAAGGCAGGCAGGCGGCGCGAGGTCTTGAGCGAAGCGAGGGGCCGCAGCACGTCCTTGTCGACGGCGCCCGTGCGGTGCAGCCAGCGAAAAAGGGTCCGCAGCGATGAGAGCTCGCGGTTCATGGTGGCGGCGCCGATGCCGCCCTGCTCGGTGCGGAAGATGATCCACTCGCGGATATGGCCGACGGTTATCTCGCGCGGGTCGAAACGGGCGTCGTCGGTGCCGAGCCACGCCATGAAATTCTCTACGTCGCGGCGGTAATTGCGCACGGTGAGGGGCGAATAGCGGCGTTCGGCCTCCAGGTAGCGGATGAAATCGGCGAGCATGGAGCAAATATAACGAATTTTTCGTAGCTTTATTGAAAATAGGCTCTATATAAAAGCCGGTTTGCTTTTCCATCCGACTTGCGTTATCTTTGTCCTTATGAAAGAGAACTGGAAACCCGGCACGGTGCTTTATCCGCTGCCTGCCGTGCTGGTGAGCTGCGGCGCGGCGCCCGAAGAATACAACATGCTGACCGTGGCATGGACCGGAACCGTATGTTCCGACCCGCCGATGTGCTATATCTCGGTGCGGCCCGAACGTCACTCCTATGAAATCATCCGCCGCACGGGCGAATTCGTCATCAACCTGACGACCGAGCGGCTG
>OFFM01001921.1_pt1 | contig 10223 bp, 7 predicted proteins | sample 1521401 | NCBI WGS metagenome assembly OFFM01 (sample SAMEA3504118, study PRJEB24116) | mouse gut metagenome | biome: mouse gut; feature: mouse-associated habitat; material: faeces | place: Denmark | collected 2011
AGGTTTTTGCCATCTGTTTTCTGGCTTTTTCAAGAGCCTTGTTGTAAGCCTTGAGAGCTGCAGGTTTCTTTTTTTCATCTGCAGTCTGTACCTTTTCATAAAGTTCCCATACTTTATTTTTGGCTACGGCGTCCTTCTGGGCAGCAGTAACAGCTTCGGCAGCAGCTTCAGCAGCAGCCTCTTCAGCAGCAGGAGCGTAGGCGTGCTTGTAACCCTTCACATCATTCCAGTGGCCACGGGTAAAGTCGGGGAATTCAACAGCAGCGCTATTGTTGTCCATTGACAGTGAACCGAGTTCAGCAAGGCAGCACCATTCAGCGAGGTCGTAAACGTCCATGTCAAGAGGCAGACCATTCTGCAGGCAGTAAACCATACGGGCATCCATGAAGAAGTCCATACCACCATGTCCACCTACTTTTTCAGCCATTGCGCCATATTTCTTGATGATAGGATGGCGATACTTTTCGCGCAGTGCGTTCATTTCTTCCTTAGGCATGAAGCTGTGGGTGTTCAGATTGTCCACTTTCGGAGTGTGACCTGCTGATTTCAGCTGTGAAGCGTCGACAGCAAGACCTTCTACAGGGTACTTATTGGCAAAACCCTTGGTGCCTGTGAGCTGATACAGACGGTTGTAAGGCTGAGGATTCATTACATTGTGCTGAATTTCAACAACCTTGCCGTTTTCTGTACGCATAAGGGTTGTGGTATGGTCACCGTTGCGGTAGTTATTGCAGGGCTTGCCTGTCTTCTTCTCGACATATTCTTTGCCGTGAACAGATTTGGTGTCCATGGCAGTGAGTGTCTTGAAGCGGTCACCACGGTGGATATCCAGAACCTGTGCCACCGGGCCAAGGCCATGGGTAGCATACACGTCACCACGGTTTTCCATGTTGTACTTCATGCGCCATCCCAGTTTGTCGGGGTCGTTTTCGGGGTTGCTCCAGTAGTATCCCCAGAAGTCATCAAGATTGTGGATATATGCACCCTGGGCACGAAGTACTTCACCGAATACTCCGTTCTGGGCCATGTTGAGAGCGTCGAGTTCAAACCAGTCGTAGCAGCAGTTCTCGAGGATCATGCAGTGCTTGCGGTTCTTCTCGGAAAGATTGATGAGCTCCCAGCACTGCTCGAGGTTCATAGCAGAGGGAACCTCGATAGCGGTGTTCTTGCCATTCTCAAGCGCGCATTTAGCTACGGGGAAGTGGTGATCCCAGTCGGTAGCTACGTAGACGAGGTCGATATCGTCGCGCTTGCAAAGCTCCTCATAGCCTTTCTCGCCGGAATAAACTGCGGCGGGCATGAGTCCGGCATTCTTAAGGTACTTCTGGCAACGCTCAGCGCGGGCGGGCTCATAGTCGCAGAGAGCAACGATCTCCACACCGGGGATGTGTGTGAAACGCTCTACCGCACCGGGACCGCGCATTCCGAGTCCTACGAATGCGACACGCACCTTGTCCATCTTGGGAACGGTCAGACCGAGCACATTCTCCTGCCCTGCCTCACGCTGAGGTGTATCGACAACAATTGTACCCTTGTCCCAATGCCACTTCGTGGAGGGGGACAACGATTGCGCAGCAACAGTCTGTGCGCCCGTCAGGAGGGCTGCACCGAGCATGAACGCGCCAAAAAGGTTGTTCAGTTTCATAATGATTGATTTAAGTATGTTTGATTCTATGTTTTTTCTACGGTACATGCGGCAGATCATACGCAGAAGCCGCAAACTTGCCTCAAAGTTAGTCATTTTTTTCCGGAAAAATATAACTTTACGACCGCGAGCACTGAATAATAGCGGAAATATCGCTAAATTTGTGGAAATTTAATAACCTACCAGCATTATTACATGAAAGACTTCAAAGATATCGTAAGCCATTTCGCAACCGAGGGCACAATCGACACCGTGAAACCGCTCGGTAACGGACTGATCAACGACACTTACATCGTACGCACCGCCGAGCCTACTGCACCCGACTATGTGCTGCAGCGCATCAACCATAACATCTTCACCGACGTGGAGACCCTTCAGCGCAACATCCAGGCTGTGACGGCACATATCCGCCGCAAACTCGAGGCAGCGGGCGAGGATGATATTGACCGAAAGGTGCTTCGCTTCCTGCCTGTGCGCGACAATACCGACCGCACATATTACTTCGATGGCGACTCCTACTGGCGCATGATGGTGTTCATTCCCCGCGCGCATACACTCGAGGCTGTCAACCCCGAATCATCGCGTTTCGCCGGCGAGGCTTTCGGACGCTTCCAGGCATCGCTCGTCGACATCCCCGACACGCTTAAAGAGAGCATTCCGGACTTCCACAACATGGAGTTCCGCCTCAAGCAGCTGCACGATGCGGTAGCCGCCGATCCCGTGGGACGCGTAAAGGAGGTGCAGCCGCTGCTCGACGAGCTCGAGAGCCGCGCCGAGGAGATGTGCAAGGCTGAGCGCCTGCACCGCGAGGGAAAGCTGCCCAAACGCATCTGCCACTGCGACACGAAGGTGAACAACATGATGTTTGACGAGGATGGACGCATACTGTGCGTGATCGACCTCGACACCGTAATGCCGAGCTTCATATTCTCCGACTACGGCGATTTCCTGCGCACAGGAGCCAACACCGGCGCCGAGGACGACAAGGATCTGAACCGCGTGGAGTTCAACATGGATATCTTCCGTGCTTTCACCGAGGGTTACCTCTCATCGGCACGCGGATTCCTCACACCGCTTGAAATCGAGAATCTGCCATACGCCGCTGCACTCTTCCCCTACATGCAGGCTGTGCGTTTCCTGACCGATTACATCAACGGCGACACATACTATAAGATACAGTATCCCGACCACAACCTTGTGCGCACACGCGCACAGTTCAAGCTCCTTCAGAGCGTCGAGGCACACACTCCCGAGATGCGTGAGTTCATAGCCGCACAGTTCGCCTGAGAGCACAGAAAGTAACACAAAACAGACCGGAGGCTGCAAGCCCGCAAATGCGGAAGCAGCCTCCGGTTATATTTTATGGCGCGGCAGGATCTGTCAGCGCTTACGGTTGCGCACGCTCCTGGTGGCTCCGGTGCTGACTCGCGATGAGCTTTTCTTCTTCTTCGCCTGCTTCTCGGCTTTGCGTGCCGATGCCACGCGCCCAGCCTTAGCCGTGCGGCGTGCAGGCTCCTCCCCTACTGCCGTGCTGTCGGCTTCGGCGGCATTATTCTCGGCAAGCTGAGCGCGTCGCTCCAGTTCCTCAAGCGACGGCACCCACAGTCCGTCCTCAAACGTGTTGAGGCGGCGGTCTATGCTGTCGCGGGCATGCTGAAGGTCATCGGGATCGGGGTAGAGCTGCATCATCGACTTGTTGCGGAGATTGCGCGTCTTGTAGATTTCACCGTCGTAGAGACTGAGGGTGAAGTAGTCGTCGTAGGTCGATGTGGCGAGATTGTTGTCGTCGTCAGTGAATATGGGGCGCTGCAGCAGATAGGGGCGCAGATCATCGTAGCGCATCCAAAACATCGGGTAACGCACGGCTTCCTGCCCGAACTCGCCCACACGGTGAAGCACCGGGCAGATGGCGCGCACGCGGGTAGACATGCGCGTGGTGTTGCGGTCAACCTCCCACGACTCGATGATGTAGTACGACAGCACCTCGTCGGCAGGCACATCGGCTGTCTCGACGACATAGACCGGATTGCGCTCCGTGTGCCCCTTTCCGGTAGAATAGAGGATATGGAAGCGGTCGAGCATCTCGGCTACATTTATGCGGTGCGCATCGTCGAAAGCCTCATGTCCGTCAAGATACTCGTAAGCGGGCAGCGTTCCGTCGGCTATGAGCCGCATCATGATGCGGAACATGTTCTCCTCCCCTTCAGCCGACGGCGTCTCAGGGAAATAGAGCGCGGCATTTCCCGCCTTCGTGAGGTCGAGCGAGCGGTAGACGATCTTCTGCCATGCGAGGCGCGAGGCATCGTCATCGGCGCCGGTAGTTGCGGCGGCTTTCACCGGCGCTTTTGCCGCACGATGCGATGTGCGCTCCGTACGGTCGGTGCCCGCACGGCGGCTGACGCCCGAGCTTGTGCTCTGCTGTGCTGCGGCAGGCAGGATAGCCGCGGCCGCGAGGAGTAATATGGCGAGTGTTCGTTTCATTGCTTTGCGTATGTGATGAGTGATCAGTTCACGATAACTTCAAGTGGATTGAGGGTGCGCTCGGTGCCGTCGGGACCCACGGCGCGTATGCGGGAGATGTAGAACCGCTTGCCACGCGACAGGCGGCGGAACGAGTCGAGCTGACGACGCGAGAATTGCGCACCGTCCGAAACTTCGGGCAACGCATTACCCATCGAGTCGAAAAACACGGTCTCGAAGCCTACGACACGGAAATCTATGTCGAGCACGCCATCGTCGATAGCCGCTCCGATTCCTTTGGCGGAGATGAGCGAGGTCTTCGGCACGGGGCGGTCACCACGGAAGCGCTCGTCACCGAGGCTTATGTATGCCGCAGGATCAGGCAGACGCCGCACCTTGAACTCTGTGGTGGCTACCGTCATGTTCTGACCGCCGGGCGTACGCGCCGTGACGGTAATCACCGCCTTGTCGGCACCCTGCGCCGGCTGTGCGGTCCATCCGTTTGCCGCGCGGGTAAGCGTGCCACCGGTCATCGTGGCGGTGACATCGGTAGGTGCCACGCCCGGCACGGCTATGTCGAGCGGATTGTCAATGCCGGCATAAAGCACGTTCATCATGGTTGCCGAGACTGTTGCTGTCGGCTCTATGACGGTATAGGATGAGGTGAACGGATGGCGGGCGGTAGTGCCGTCGGCGCCACGCAGTTCAAGAAATCCGGAGTAGTCGAATGTGCCGCTTGAGCGTGTATCGACTGTGTAGTGCGATTGTCCCGCCGGCAGCGCAGTGCCACCTATTGTTATATCAGGTCGTGCGGTAGTATCGACAGCCGCAAGGACTATATCAGCTGAGTAGGGGGTACCGCGCATGACGAAGCGCGACTCCGGTATAACGAACGCCTGGAGGGAGTTGACGCGGACATCGCCGGCGTCGACCGACTGCAGGAGCGACGAAAGCGCCTCGCCCTCGGCATAGAGCACATCGCTCTGCAGCTTTGTGAGCAGCGCTACGGCGGCAACCACCGGCTGGTTCTCGAAGCGCACGCTCTCCCATGAGCGGAGCGCATCGATGCCGCTTTCGCGGCGCGGTGCGGTGGATAGCATCGATTCTATTCCGGCACGCTTCACACTGTCGGCTACAGCGCCGGATACCATCTCGCGGTAGGCGTCGATCTCGGCGCGCAGATGCTCTCCGCGGCGTGTGGCGGGATTGAGCATTACCACCGACGATGCCTCAAGGTTCTCGCGGTTGTCGATGTTGGCGGGATCGCCGTCGGCACCGTCAGCCTTGCGCACGATCGCATATTTGAGCGAGTCGATAGTAGCATTGACAGCCGCGGCAGCCGAGCGGATCTGCTGCGCGCGCTCGTGCCACCTGCCCGCTTTCTCCGGATTCGCCTCCGATGCCGAGCGGAGTGTGGCAAACACGGCGTCGTTGCGCATCGCCACGTTGGTGTTGGTGCGCGACAGACCGTCCTCAACCTGGGTGAAACCGTCGAGCACATCGCTCGACACGTTGAGCGCGAGCATTGCCGTCAGGACGATATACATCAGGTTGATCATCTTCTGTCGGGGCGACATTCGGCTGTGTGATTGCGACATCAGTAGGATCTGTTGGTTTCTGTAGTTTTCTGTATCAGTTCTTTTCCGGCTCCACCGGCATTGCCGCGGCAAGCGGATTGTGGGTCATAGCCTCGAGCATACGGGCATAGACACGGTTGAGATGGCGGATATTCTCCGTCAGGCGGCGCGCCTCCTCGCTGTACTCGGCGCTGTTTGCCGCCGTAGTCTCGCACATCTGCTGCATACGGCGCATGCTCTCGCGCACGCTTCCGGCAGAATCCATCTGTGCTGACGCTCCACGGAGCTGCATCTCATATATGGCGTTCAATCCCGCGAGCGAGCGGTTGAGATCCTCCATCTTGCCGACATATTCCTCGATAGTGGCTCCGAGGCGGCGCACACCGTCGGTCATATCCTCGACACCTTCCAGTGCGGGAACCTGCGGTTGAGCGACAGCGCCGGCTACCGGCGGCATAACCACTGTTCCGGCTGCTGCTGCGGGGACGGCACCACCGCCGCCACCGGCTATTATCACCGTTCCGCCACCTGCCGCGCCTGACGATACCGGAGTCGGCACAGCGGCGCCTTCAGATGCCGGAACCGCAGTCTCATCCCCTGCGGGAACCGCTCCGACGACACCACCGGTGATGAACGACGGCATCGAATGGTCGGGCTGCGGACGGTCGAAAGCGGTCAGGACAAACATCAGCACCTCGGTGCCCATGCCCACGGAGAGGAGCACGTCGCCACCCGAAAGGTGCAGGATCTTGAACAGCGCGCCGAGAATCACCACGGCGGCACCGAGCGAATAGGCGATGTTGAAGAACCGCTGTCCCCCCTCGCCGGAGAGGAAGCGTTCGACCACGTTCTTGTATTTCCTTATCTTTTGCATGATCTGCGTCAGTTTTTACTTGCGGTTGGGTTTGTTCTGCTTCTGCCCCTTGGCGAAGCCTATGTTTGTGCGCACGCAGCGGAAGCCGATGAATGAGCGCTGCTCGTTCTGGTACTCCCACATGCGGATGTCGGAGCGGATATTATGCGCCACATCCTTCCATGAACCGCCGCGCACGATCTTGCGCTTGAGGCGGTAGGGATCGTCGGGTGCGGCATCGTAGCGGTATTCGGGGTTGAGGTCGCTCTTGAGCTTGCTGACACTCTCGGTGAATGCCGTCGAGGTCCATTCGCTCACGTTGCCCGCCATGTCGTAGAGTCCGAAATCGTTGGGGGCGTATGTTCCCACGCGCGAGGTGATCACATGACCGTCCTGCACGTAGTTGCCCTCCTGCGGCTTGAAGTTGGCGTAGAAGCACCCCTTCTCCTCCGTGAGCGGCAGATCCCCCTCCCAGGGATACTTGTTCTCGCTCACTCCGGCGCGTGCGGCATACTCCCACTCAGCTTCGGTCGGGAGGCGGTAAGGCTCGATATATATCCCCTCGCGCCCTATGGAGCGCTTGAGGAACGCTGTGCGCCATGCCGCGAAAGCGTTAGCCTGCTCCCAGCTGACACCTACCACGGGATAGTCGTTGTAGCCGCCATGCGAGAAGTAGAGGCGCACGTAAGGCTCATTGTAGGCGTTGTCGAAATCGTTGACCCATGCCGTAGTGTCGGGGTAGACAGAGACGATGTATGTGTTGAGGAAGTCATATTCGCCGGTCAGCGGTCGGGTGATAGTGCGGCGTATGATCTGACCGTCGTCGTCGATCCATGCGGTGTCTTTAGTGATCGTAGGCACGGTATTGTCAGGCTCCAGATCAGTGTTGAGCACGCGGCGGCGCGGATCGCGGCGGTATTTGCGCTTCACAGCCTCCGTCTGGTTATACACCTCGTAGCGGTACGTCAGCTGCTCGGGATCGAGTTCAGCCACGCCGGTGATGGGATTGGTGCGGTAGAGGCTCTGGATGGCGCGCAGCTCGTCTTCGTCGGCGTTGCGCCATGGTATAGGTTTGTTCCAGTTGAGGCGCGGCTCGATGGGGTTGCCGTCGCGGTCCTCCTCGATCTTGTACTCCTCGTTGCCTCCGTATGCAGGATCGGCGAGACGCTCGCGGATGATGGAGTCGCGCACCCAGTAGACAAACTGCTTGTACTCGGCATTGGTGACCTCGGTCTCATCCATCCAGAAAGCGTCGACGCTCACACCGTGCGCGTCGGGACGCGTGCCCCATACGGAGTCAGCCTCCTGCGGTCCAGCCTTGATGGAGCCACGGCTGACGAGCACCATGCCGTAAGGGGTAGGCTCTGTCCATGTCGAGGCGCCGACACCTGTCAGCTCACCCCCGGCTGCATTGCGGCTGCCGGCGGCGCAGCCCCATAGCGCGGCTGCGAGGGCGGAGAGTGTGATATATAATGTAAGTTGCTTCATAAGTTACTTTTATGTGACGTACTATGATGGTTCGTGCCTGATTTGCGGTCAGAGTATGCGTATGCTCTTCTGCTTGAATCGGTTCTGCCCGGAGAGGTCGAGACGGAGCGAGTAGCCCGCCACGATCTCATGGCTGCCGTGCGATGCGCGTGCGATCTCGGTGGTGGGATAGTCGAACGAGTAACCGAGGAAAAACTGGCGGTACTCGGCGCCGAGCAGGAGGCTGACGGCGTCGTTGTGGCGGTAGGCGACCCCGAACGAGAAGAGGCTCTTGACGCGCATGCGCAGTGTAGCCTGCACGGTGGTGAATGTGAAATCGGATGCGAGCAGCATCGACGGCATCACTTCAAATAACGGATTCCGCAGGCGGATATTGCCTCCGGCGGTGAAAAACAGCGTGCGGCGCGCCGTAAATTCAAATACGCTCACCGCCTCGGTCGACGAGGATGTCTCGCTCGAGAAGCTGACCGTGGGCTGCGTGAGGTGCGTGCACGACAGCGCGGCGTAGAATCCCCTGCGGGTGTAGTGCACGCCCGCGCCGAGGTCGAACGCGGTGCCGCTCATGTCGCTGCGCGGTATCGCCTCGTCGGTCTCCTCGTGGTAATTGTCGTCGTCGGGTATGAACACCTCCGATCCCCGGAATTTCTCGGTGATCACCCCCGGCTGAACGCCGATGGAGAGCGTGCCGCCCGCCAGGCGGATCTTGTAGCTCACCTGCAGGGCGAGCGAGAGGTCATCGTAAAGTCCCAGCCGCTCCTGGCGCACCCATAGTCCGGCGCCGAGGCGCTTGCCGGCGAGGTTGAATGGCGACTCGGCGAGTGCGAGAAACGTGCGCGGGGCGTTGTCGATACCCACCCACTGCAGTCGCGAGGCGCCGCGTATGCGCAGCATGTCGGTGGTGCCTGTGGCGGCGGGGTTGTAATATGATGGCACTTCGAAATACTGCGTGAGCAGCGCGTCGGTCTGCGCCCGCGCTGCAGTGAGCGTGAGCGTGGCGGCAACGAGTGCGAGCAGTAAGCGGAGCGTACGTGTCATTCGTGTGGGCGTGTTATTCAAAATAGAATGTCAGCACAAGCATGCGCGAGCTGACGCGGCGCAGCGAGCGGGTGATGTCGAGGTTAGCCGGGTCGTCGGCGAGGTCGGGGCGGTTGTGCTGCAACACGTCGGTGAGCCCGAAGCAGAATTTCAGCTCAGGATTGAGCTTGAAGTACGGCAGGTAGAAGTCGCAGCCTATGCCTACGGTGAGGTAGGCGTCGAACTGCTTGAAGCGCAGCGCCTCGACACGCTTCTTCGCCACATCGAACGCGGGCATGACACCTGCCGTCAGATAGGGGCGCGAGTTGCGGTAGCGCACGGATGAGAATTTCACATCAATCGGCAGCACGACGAATGTCGACTTCACATTCTGTGAGCGGGTCTCGTCGCTCTGTGTGTCGATCATGCGTATGTTGCGGTTGCCGAACCATAGTCCGGGGGAGATGCGGAGGTTGAAATAGTCGTTGAACCGGAAGTCTATCAGTCCTCCCACGCAGAATCCGGGTGAGTACGACGGTTGGGAGAGGAACCATGTGCGTCCGTCGTCGGTCATGAGTCCTTCGTGGCTCAGACGCGCGTCCTGCACATGCATTCCGACGGAGAAGCCGAGGTGCCATGCACGCCCGTCGGTATACGGGCGGTTGAGCGGTCCCTGACCGAAGTCAAGTGCCGACGCACCGCATGTGCCGGCAGCAGCCACAGCCGCCACCGCAAGAATCCGCATGAATACCTGACGTAAAGCTCTCATCATAAAGATAACGCATCCACTTGGCGGTTTATTATATGGGAGGGGGGAGATGCATAGGTTGTAGGGGCGTAGTAGGCAGAGGTTGTGGGGGCGGAGGTATGGTGCGAGCGCAGCGCAGCCTACCTCCGTCGTGCAGCCTGTTTACATTATGGTGAAGTTGCGCATCTCCGACGCGCCATTGATATTGCAATCCAATACAACCCCACGCGGTCAATGTTGCGCCATGCGCTCCATTGACGCGGGTGGGGTTTCCAAAGTTTCGCCTCTCCGAGGCGTGGAGGAACATGCTGTGGTATATGGGATCTACGCTGTGGTAAGTGGCGGGGCGAGTCGGAGACTCGCAACTTGGTAAACCCCATACGCGTAGTTGAGCGCGCAGCGCGAGACTACCGTGTGGGGATAGCAGGGAAGCAACAC
>OFFM01001929.1_pt1 | contig 10197 bp, 9 predicted proteins | sample 1521401 | NCBI WGS metagenome assembly OFFM01 (sample SAMEA3504118, study PRJEB24116) | mouse gut metagenome | biome: mouse gut; feature: mouse-associated habitat; material: faeces | place: Denmark | collected 2011
GTATAACTTTGCTCTCGGAAACAAGAACATAGCGGTACAGACAAATTGCCCGAAACCGCTGATTGCAAGCAAATTGCACTTTCAAAATTCAATTATGTAATAAATCATTGAAAGTAAGCAACTTAGCGCATCTGCCATTGGTACCTTTTAAGAGGTTAACTCGCTGTTCATTAGCCAATTATATAGTGTGTATCGGCAAGTGACTTAGTTATCAACAACTATCACAATTTAGCATAATCTATTAGTATGGCACTCTTTACGGGGTGCCATTTTTGTTGTCGCAATACTCGATTTTAATCGTTTTTGCTCGATTTTACGCCCATTTTTGTATCTCGGTTGTATCTCACCACTCAACCGAGGCTGACCAGTCAGAGATGTTGTAGAGGATTTAGACACCCTTAGACACCAATAGACGCGGTTAGACACTTTTAACAGAATATTAACAGAAATAACAGCGTAAATCGAATGAGTAGCACTATTGAAATCTCCAAGACCTGCGAGTGGTGTCATTCTGTTTTCACCGCCCGCAAATGCACAACGCGGTATTGCTCCAAACGTTGTGCCGAACATGCCTACAAGGATGCCAAGCGAAAAGAGCATGTAGCGCGTGAACAGAAGAAAGCCAATATCCCAATACCTACTGATGAAAGTCCATTCATAACTCCGGCTCAGTGTGCCCGATTGCTCGGAGTGTGCAGGGCTTCCATATACAACTATCTCGCGGCCAATTCTATCCCTTGTTTCCAGTTCAAGGGTAAAACTCTGATAAGCCGGGAAAGCCTCAATTCTTTGTTTGACGGTTCGCATCTCTATGAATTGCGTCCGGCAAAAGAGATAGAAGCCATTACCGAGTTCTACACCACAAAGGAGGTTTTGGAAAAATTCGGTATCAGCAATTCATGGCTGTTCAAGGCAGCTAAAGAAAATGACTTTCCGAAGACACTGCAACGCGGCAAAACCCTTTGGAGCAAGAAACACATTGACCGTTTCTTTGCAAGTCAGGAGCCAAAAGAGGACATATCGGAATGGTACACTGCTGCTGAAATCCAAGAGCGATATGGTATGACGCTATCGGCAATTTACAATCTTGTATCCAAAGAGCGCATACCGAAGAAGAAAATCGGTTGCGAGGCCCGATATTCTAAAAAGCATCTCGACATAGCCAAAGGAACGGCAGTGCTTGATGAGCCGGAATACTACACAATGGTGGAAGCAATGGAACATTTCAACATGACACGTGACCAACTTTACCATTACATCAAGACCCACGGCATTACGAAAGTAAAAACCGGAAGAATAATCAAAATATCCAAGCAAGAGCTTGATAATCTGTTTGCTCCACCTGTGATTTGAGCGGTGGAATAATGATGGCATACGGGTGGAATTGCACCGAGATCGGGTGTCGGATTCCACCGTTGAAGCACCTGCTACCTTTGCCCTCAAATCTTTAATTAACCCCAAACTGAGTATGAATACATGCACTAAAGTTTTCCTTCGCAAGAAGGCTATCTCAGGTGGACGCATATCGCTCTACCTCGACTTCTATCCCGCAATCCGTAACCCTCATACCAACCGTATGAGCCGCCGTGAAACTCTCGGCATCTACATCTATGCCTCTCCCAAGAATGAGCGAGAGCGTCAGTTCAACGCCTCTATGGAAGAAAAGGCTGAGGCTATACGTTGCCGCCGTTTTGAGCAACTGCTCAACGAGAAATTTGACTTTCTCGACAAGGAGAAGCAACGCATGGACTTCCTTGCTTACTTCAAAACCAAATGCAGGGAGAAATATCAGAAATGGGATTGTGTATATCGCCATTTCGACATCTACTGCAAGGGGAAATGCCGTTTCTACGACCTTACCGTTGACTTCTGCAAAGGCTTCCGCACCTATCTCCTTTCAGCCAAACGCCAACGCAACAACGGCAAGGGAAAAAACATCTCCCATAACTCAGCAGCCGGATATTGGTCAACATTCCGCGCATTGCTGAAAATGGCTTATCAGGAGAAATACCTCCGGGAGAATGTCAACGACTTCCTTGAAATAATAGAATGGAAAGAGGTGAAGAAAGAATTTCTCACTCTCGCAGAAGTTAAAAAACTTGTTGAAACTCCCTGCAAACATCCAGTTCTCAAACAAGCGACACTGTTCAGTTGCATGACAGGACTACGCATCAGCGATATTCTCCAACAGTCATGGGAACATATCCAACTCGGACAGGACGGCGGATATATGATCCGAATCTGCACTGAGAAAACGGAAGAGGAAGCCAACCTCCCCATCAGTGATGAAACGCTTGCACTATGTGGGGAACGTTCAGAGGGGCTTATATTCAAAGGACTTAAAAAACACATGGTCAATCATCCTTTGAAACAATGGCTCAAATCAGCAGGAATCACACGACGGGTTACGTTCCACTCCATGCGCCACAGCTTCGCCACACTTTTAGCTGCAAATGGCGTGGACATATTGACCATCAGCAAGATGCTCACTCACCGAAGTGTAAAAAACACTCAGATTTATGCAAAAGTAGTTGACGAGCGAAAACGAGAAGCGGCCAATGTCATTTCTCTGAAATAGGCCTACACCAAATCCACCTTATATGCCATCCTTCACACCGAGGGGTGGCATTTTCTTTTCGGTGAACATCTTACATAACCATTGTGTTATAGAATCTGATGAAATCTTTAGAAACATAAATATTACAGAATGAAGAACGGACAAATCCCCGACCATTGGCAGTTATGGCTTTGGATAGGTATAGCTGCCTTAATTCTCGCCGCACTTACCCGCCAATCAGCCATCGACACCGGTGGCATGAGTACATTTAACGCCAACCTCGTATTCGGTGGTATCATCGTATTATTTGGCTTGCTATATCTGGCATTGCATGAATTTTTCACTAACAAATTTGGCGCACTTATCGTTTCCGGCCTTGAATCCTTCTTTCGTTGGCTTGGCCTCAAAGAGGGACAACCTTTACAAGAGATCTCAGAACCTGAGCCAATTCCTCTGCCAACAGAGCCTATTCAGCAGTTGGCTCAACCTATTGAACCGCCCGTACCCGCTGAAACAATCGAATCCGGAATTGTAAAAATTGAAACGCCTACTCCCAAAAAAATCGTCATAGACTATGAGGAAAAGAAAGGCTCAACACAAACAGAAGCAGGAAGACCGAGCCTATCAGAAAGAAGAAAATGTAATCAAATATATAGGCTATACACTTGCTCCCTTGGTGGAACTGAATGTTCTGAATAAAATCATTGATGCCGTCACAGCTTATATACATGCCGAGGGAGTACCGGAATTTTATGACGATGAGGCAATCGAATTGCCCGATACCCTTACGACAATGGACATGATGCATTTCGGCTGGAATATCGCCAAACCATTCAAGAAACCGAATCCTCACACTGCCCATTTTCTCAAACAGGTGTTCGCTCAAAAATTCAAGGATGTCGAGGTCTGCACCATCGAAAGAAAACTGAAATATCAAGGTTCTCAAGGCACAATTAAAATCAACGAGAATGTTGCCCGTTTTGAAATCCCATCGGACGGCGAAGATTTGGATACCGATGCAGAAACCACTACGGTAAAGAAAACCAAAACCTCGAAATCCACTCCTAAAAAAGAGACAAAATCGAAAAAATCATCAAATCGCGCAAATAATCTTAATCCTGCTATGATAGCTGCTTATGCTGATATGGATATTCAACCTTATAATCTTGGTGACAACATTTTAGAAGATGACGGCTACAACGACCCGATGTGGTGAAATCATGGTGGAAACGTGGTGGATTTTGTTCAAAATCGGGTGACGGATTCCACCATTGAAACACTTCTGAACTTTGCTGGCGATTCCATACAAAAGTGGAGTCGCCAGTTTTATGTTACAAGAAGTACTAACATTCGATGAGCTGCCGGGCGCAGTGTCATCGCTGGTCAATCTCGTAAGGGATCTGACCAATGAGGTGAGGGAGCTTCGCGCTCAACTCACCTCCGAGAGAAACAACCGTAAGTCGGTAACACAATTCATCGGCATGGTTGAGGCCTGCCGTATTCTCGGCAAGGCAAGAGCCACCGTGTATAACCTTGCGCGTGACGGAAAAATTCCGGCATACAAGATACCGGGCGAAAAGGCGTGGCGGTTTATTGAGAGTGAACTCGTCGAGCATGTCCGAGGCTACAAGCGTGAATCCTCAGTTATGTCTTTCTCTGAAATGGAGGCCGACATCAGCCGTGGCACACGTGCTAAATCCATTAACCGCCGATAGCCTATGGGAAATTCAGTTGACCCTATGCTCATACTCGGAAAGGCTGTGGATATGAGCGTCAGTATGCGAGGCGGTGATTTTCCTCTCGGTGCTATGCCGATGAAGATTCAGCGTATTATACGCGAGGCTAACGACTGCTACGGTTTTCCGGTGGATTATCTTGCCGGGGCTATGCTCGTGGCTCTCGGTCTTGGCATAGGCAACACCCATTTTGCCCGGCTGAAAGGGAAATGGGATGAGAGTGCCATTCTGTTCATGGCTCTTGTCGGCAGACCCGGAGCGTGCAAGTCACATCCGCTGAACTTCGCCATCCGTCCTTTCTCCGATATTGACGGCGTAAACAACAGTGCCTTTCAGAAAGAACTTGCCGAATATAACCGTCAGTGCGAGTTGCCGATGAAAGAAAGGACTGTTGCGCACCCTGTATTGCCAGTGAACAAGCGTTTTCTGATTTCGGACGCAACGCCGGAGGCCATGATGCTTATTCACTCCCACAATCTGCGCGGCATCTGCATGTGGAATGATGAACTTGCCGGATGGTTCAAGAACTTCAACCGCTACAACAAAGGCTCTGATGAGGAGTATTGGTTGAAACTCTATAACGCCAACCCGATATTCTCTGACCGCAAGGGCGCGAAAGACTCCGTCTATATCGGCAGACCGTTTGTGTCGGTTGTCGGTACGATCCAGAACGGTATCCTCAACGAACTCGCACAAGGCAGCCGCAGTTCCAACGGATTCATCGACCGACTTCTATTCGTTATCGCCAACAATCAGGATAAGCAGGCATGGAGCGACAAAGAACCGTCATTCGACATCGAGGCTTCATGGGCTGAGATTATCGACAGACTTGTGGATATGCCATACGATACGGACGAAGACGGCAAGGTTATACCAACAATTCTCGGCTTCTCACCGGAGGCAAAAGCGCGGCTATACCAATGGCAACGGGAGAACACCGAGGATTGCAACCGCGAGGAGAATGACGCTCTAAAAGGTGTGTTCAGTAAATTCGACTTCCATGCCATACGCCTCTGTCTGATAATCCAGATGGCGCGATGGGCGTGCAGCGAGGCAGACAAAACCGAAATAGACCTTATTTCAGTGGAGAATTCCACACATTAAAGATTATTTATAGTTTTACTCTGTTGAAAGTTTCTCGCAAACTTCTTTATTTATATTTATACCATGTGCAATATCGCCAAATGCCAACGAACCTTTTACGATGAAACGATAGCCGTTCTTTTCTTCAGATAGAAAAATTTTTGCGACTGAAGAAAATATGGTATCAATTACTTTCTTTATAGTTATGCTGTTGGGAGAAGTGATAAATACACCATCCATAAGTGGATAAAATGTAACTTTATCGCCTCTTTTCACAGCGTCAATAACACAACTATGAAATTTCAAAATAAAATTTGCGGCTTTCTGAAAGGACTCTGACATGGTATTCTTCGTCCCCATAATGTCAATCCAACATACATATTCTTTGCTGCTCTTGAATGTATTTGGGCTGGTATTAACTTGAACCATAAAATTCAGATGAGATTTAGTTTTACTTATAACGAAGATTGTATTTCCTGAAATGCGGATAATGTAGAAAATGCAGGGTGTATTGTTATTCAATTACCTCCCAATAGCCACCTTTTTTAGGTCCAACACGTTTAACGAGATTGACCATTTTAACGATTTCTCTGTCTATGGTTGGGGAACTGACACCAATTGCTTCCGCTATGGCATCCAGCGAAATATGGGGATTTTGGGATATTAGTTCCAAAATCTTGGATTGCCGTGCCGTTATATTTTTAGCATCATTTTTAGCATCATTTTTAGCATCATTTTTAGCATCATCGGCACCCATAGTGCCCTGACCTCCTCGTATCGACATGAAGATTTCACGCGGAATGATGGCTGAGACACCGCCATGTTCTTCCCTGAATGTGGGATGCTTCAGATTTGCTTTATCAAATTCACGCATAATCTTTTCGTAACCTCGCCCCCATGCCTCAATAAACCCTGCGAGGAAGAATACATGTGCAATCTTCGGATTGCGTGCTTTTGAGATATGCTTGCTCATCAGAGTTTCAACGGTGTAGTCTTCCGGGAGTACACCCTCATTCCACAGCTGGATATGGTCATCGTAGATGCTCATCTGATTCCATGTGCCAATCTGGAGTTTGTGTACTATGCTATTGAATATCATCTCACGCAGAGCATCCTGAGGTATCTCCAATGGCTCTTTGCGCTGCAACCCTTCGTAATGAATCGGGCGAATAAGATATTTATCACTAAGCACCTGCATTATCTTGTCGGTCATCTGTATGAGATTACCCGAAATCATATCCTGATTCAACAAATCAGAATCATCAACACCAAAGCGTCCTATCTTGAAACTGGAGGTGACAAATACACGCTGAGGATACTTGCCAAACAATAACACCGCACCGTTAGTCGGAATGTCAGCCTTAATGAGTCCCAAGTTTGCAAGCACTTCCTCTTTAGTCGAATTACGGCGTTCCGGATCCAATCTACCCTCATCTATCGCGTGAGTCAAGAAATAATTAATGGCATTATCATCAATATCGTCCAAAGTTGTTCCATCGCAAGGCATATCCTCCCAGTTAAGCCCCATCTTTTTCAAGAGAAACTGATGAAGAGCAGTCCCGCGAAGCTCCTGTTTAGTAGCTCCGCTACGGTAGTAATAAACTCCGCGATATGATATTGGCATCATGGATGGCTCAATGATAATCTCAATCACGTCCTTGCCATCAATGGTAAGATGATTGGTTTCCGGGAATACGCCTGTATTGTTGATAATCTTGTTGGGCAAATCCTCCATCTGTTGATGAAGATCATCAACACCGACGACTGTCAGATCATCATCTATGCCGATATAAATCTTGCCACCATGAGCATTGGCAAAGCCCGATACCCACTTCAGATACTCGTCTTTCCAAATGCGCTTGTGCTCTATGTTCTGATTCTCCTGATTCATATTGCAAATTTACTCCAAAATCCTGACTCTCACAAGTCAAAACCGCTTTTACAGCTTGTGTAATCTCAACAAATTTGCTAACTTTGCACAATAACTAAAGACATCTATGGCAAAAAATTGTTTCGTCATACAACCCTTTGTAGAACCATACCTAAAAAGGTATAGTGATATTTATGCCCCTGCCATCTCTGAGGCGGGATTGACCCCTTTGCGTGTAGACCTCAATCCCGGAGCAAAAAACCTAATTGAAGAAATTGAACTTGGTATAAAGGAGTCTGAACTCTGTTTTGCAGATATATCATCTGACAATCCCAATGTGTGGTATGAATTAGGTTACGCCTTTGCAGCTGGAAAAAATGTAGTCATGACGTGTGAAATGGGCAAACGGAGTCATTTCCCATTTGACATTAGCCATAAGCATATAATTCAATACAAAACTGAATCTCCAACTGATTTTAACCATCTTAAAACTGATATAACCACAAAAATAATTGCATTTAAAAACGATATACAAACACAAGAACGGATTTTAGAATCACCTTTGCAAGATGTCAATGGCTTAAAGCCATACGAAAGTACGCTATTGGCTTTTGTGGTCGGTGATCAAAAAATGGACAATCAGTATTCTTCAATTAACTGGTTGTCTGAGAAAATGGAGCGTGTCGGATTTACCGACACTGCCACAAGCATAGCATTCCGATTACTCCAAAAGAAGGGGCTTATCGAATCCTCTTTTCAACCCAATGATTATGATGGAGAACCATATGCGGCATGCCATCTAACGACTAAAGGAGAAGAGTTTGTTTTAAACCATATAGATTTATTTGAACTAACAACGGCATCTGAATCACCCAAAAACGCTCAAGAACTACCTTTTTAAAAACTCTATGGCTAATCTTTCTTATAATTTTACATTCATATCTCTTGAAGATTCAAGTGATTTAGGGCTATTGTTCACTGGGGATAAAAACGATTTTGAAAATCTTGTAAGCACATTAAAGCTTGGGATTTTTGGAAGACCTGATGTAAAGGATGGCATTGCATATTTCATACGCTCCTCAGAAACTCTATATGATAATCTATGCAATTTAGCATCCCACCTATCATATTTGAAATGTCCTAAAATAAATGCGCTTCCAGCTTGGATTAAAAAATTAGGTAATGATAATTTTTTTACTGTAGTTACGAATCGAGAGGTTACCCAAGAGGAAAGTTTTGCCATCCGTGCTAAAATTGAAGAGTTACAATTTGGAACTCCATTCGAACAAACGATGGAGCAAGTTAAAGAATTGACTGAGAGTATATATTCCAACTACTCAATCATTGCCCATGATGGTCGCAAGCGCGTTTATATCGGTGAAACAAGAAAAGAATTACGTGTATGCAGATATTGCTACCGCACCCAAGCATCCGGGAGCACATTTAAAAAAATTGGGCATACAATATCTGAAGGATTAGGGAACAAAAATATAATAACAAATGACGAGTGTGATGAATGTAATGAATACTTCGGGATAAACATCGAGCCTGCATTAATTCATTATATAGATCCACTTCGCGTAATATTTGGTGTTCAAGGTAAAGAGCATAAGATAACAAAAATTAAAGGTGATAATTTTGAGATAGAAGCAACTCCTGCTGAAGGCACAAAAACCTTTAACATTAAAATCTTTGAAGAGCCAAAAGGTGATGCAAACCTTCATGAACTTATTCTTTCGCTAAAGCATGCTGTAACTATTATTCCTCAGAATATATATAAAACCTTGGTAAAATACGCTTTTGGCATAATCCCAAATGAGAAGTTAGATCACTTTAGCGAAACCGCAAACTGGCTGTTGGGGAAATCTGAGCATCTTCAATTACCACCTGTGCGTTTTGCTTATGTTAATGGTTATGAGCCATCTCCACGAATAGTTTTATATTTAAGGAACAACGACAATGCTTCATTGCCATTTGCGCTCGGAGAACTCCATGTCTTAAATTTGATATATCTATACATAGTACCAACCTTTACAGATGATGAAAAGTTATTCTTAAACCCAGATGGTTGGTGTACATTATTAGATAATATGAAACATTGGAAATGTCTAAATTGGCATTGGAAAAATCTGTCATCTATGAATCCAATACAGCCGGTTATGAATTTTAATATTGACAAGAAAGAATAATATCTACAATATTTTACTACAATTCACCATAGTAGATGTTGGCATTATGGAGATAGTATTAGTCACTATTTTGCCAAACATAGTTCGTGTTTTATATAAAATCATTATCTTTGCATTTAGTAAAGATGGGCGCTGAAGAGAGCCAAAACAGTTAAAATTGAATGTGCAGACAGCACCGCTAACCGTTTTGTATACTTAAAGCGCAACCTGCTCATTCTTAGATACATGCTATAATTGCATCGGGGAATAGGCTTACTTAATTCGTTGAATATCAATAATTTAAATGAATTTACAGAGAATTTGAAGAATTTTTTAATACTCTAAATATCAGCAATATACGCGAAAGTAACAAGACCAAAATCTACATTTTTGTTGTTATTTTGTTACTCGAAATTTTTGAGTCACAAGCCAACAACAAGTCAACCTAAAATATAGCCGAATTTTGAGTAACAAAAAGAGGGGCAAAAAAGCCAGATTTTCCAAATTTATACCGTTTATTACACCTTTTTTTCATACACTTTTGTTGTTAGTTTGTGACTCGCCGCTCAAAAACAGCGCAACATACCACTGAATATCAACGCATTAGCACATTCTACCGCAGAATGTGCATCGGCAAATAATTCATTGATACGCAATAAATTACAATAATAGTAATTGACTGACATTGAGCGGAATAACTTGAAGACATTGTATAGCGCCTAATGCTAATAACGGTCAGTATTAGGCGTTTTTACGCACTTATTTGTACGGATATTGTACGTC
>OFFM01001930.1_pt1 | contig 10196 bp, 9 predicted proteins | sample 1521401 | NCBI WGS metagenome assembly OFFM01 (sample SAMEA3504118, study PRJEB24116) | mouse gut metagenome | biome: mouse gut; feature: mouse-associated habitat; material: faeces | place: Denmark | collected 2011
CGTCGCATGGCCTCGACAGTCTTCTCCCGGGTGTTGAATCCGGTGAGACGGATGTAACCTTCGCCGTTGGCGCCGAAACCGACTCCGGGAGTGCAGGAAATATTGGCCTCGCGCAAACACTTCTCGAAAAGTTCCCAGGATCCCTCCCCCCGGGGCGAACGCATCCAGACGTATGGTGAGTCTGTACCGCCGAACACCTTGAAACCTGCTTTGGCGACGCTGTCGCGGATGATCCGCGTGTTTTCGAGATAATATGCCACGTTCTGTTTGGTCTCGGCGCGTCCCTGCTCACTGTAGAGCGATTCCGCTCCGCGCTGGATTATATAGCTGGCGCCGTTGAACTTGGTGGTCTGCCGACGGTTCCACAGCTTGCGGAGCTGTACCTTGCGTCCCTCGGGGTCGAATCCGCAGAGAGTGTCGGGCACGACGGTGTAACCGCACCGGAGACCGGTGAAACCGGCGGTCTTCGAAAAACTTCGTACCTCGATGGCCACTTCCCGCGCTCCCTCTATCTCATAGATCGAGCGGGGCACACCGGGACTTGTTACGTAGGCGCAATAGGCCGAGTCATATATTATGACCGCATTGTTGCGACGGGCGTAAGCCACCCACGCCTCGAGTTCGGAGCGGGTGAACGCCACGCCTGTGGGGTTCGCCGGCGAGCAGAGGAATACCACATCGGCGTGGGCTTCGGGAGGAGTCGGTTTGAAACCGTTTTCCTCCGTACAGTCGAGATAGATAAAATTGCTCCAGCGGCCGCCAACAAGTTCTCCGCCACGTCCGTCGATCACATTTGAATCGACATATACCGGATAACCCGGGTCGGTCACCGCCACTACGTTGCCGGCGGCATATATGTCGCCAAGATTTCCGAGATCGCTCTTGGCACCGTCGCTGATGAATATCTCGTCGGAACGGATATCGACACCGCGGGCCCGGTAGTCGCCTTCGGCGATCGCATCGCGGAGGAAAGCGTAGCCCTGCTCGGGGCCGTAACCATGAAATGTAGTCTTGTCGGCCATGTCATCGACGGCGCGGTGCATGGCGGCCAGAGCGCTGGCGGGAATCGGCAGCGTCACATCGCCTATATCCATGCGTATCACATCGGCCGACGGATTCGCTTCCTTGAACTCTCTGAGTTTGGCGGCCACAGTGGAGAAGAGATAAGACTCCGGCAGCTTTTCGAAATTATTATTGATAAGCATAAATGAACTTTTTAATTAAAATGGTAATTCTGCTGACAAGCGTGTACTGAGAGTTGATGATAATATACGGTCAGAGGTAAAAGACTCCGTCGCAGATGAACGCGGCAGGACCGGTCATAAACACATGACCGTCGGCTTCATCCCAGCGGATATGGAGCGTGCCGCCGCGCAGACGGACATCCACCTCGCGGCCGGTGAGGCCGTTGAGCGCGGCCGCCACAGCTGTGGCACATGCTCCGGTTCCGCAGGCGAGGGTCTCTCCAGAGCCACGTTCCCAGACGCGCATCTCGATTGTGGAGCGGTCAAGGACTTTGGCGAACTCGATATTGGCTTTTGCCGGGAATATGGGAGCCACCTCGAGAAGCGGTCCCTGCCGGAGCACGAGGTCATCATCGATTTCATCGACAAAGATCACACCGTGGGGATTTCCCATGCTGACGCCGGTGATGCGGTAGGTCCTGCCATCCACGGTCTCCTCTTCGGCGAGACGAAGTTTCGGGTCAAGGCTCTGCACCGGCACCGACGCCGGCTCGAGCACCGGAGCACCCATGTCGACGGTGACAGACTCCACCACGCCTTCACGCACATGAAGATGAAGCACCTTGATTCCGGCAAGCGTCTCAAGGGTGACGGTCTCACTGTCGGTCAGACCCTTTTCATACACAAACTTAGCGATACAACGCGAGGCATTGCCGCACATCTCGGCCTCGCTGCCATCGGAATTGAACATCCGCATACGAAAATCAGCGATGTCGGAGGTCATCACAGCCACCAGACCATCGCTGCCGACTCCGAAATGGGGATCGCTCATCCGACGCGAGAGTTCCGGAAGATCTTCAGGCATTTCTCCCGTTGCATCGAGATAGATATAATCGTTGCCGGCACCATGCATCTTGGTGAACCGGACTTCTTTACGCGCTATAGTCATATTAATTCCAGGGAATTGCGCTGATTAAACAATTAAGATTCCGAAGTGACAGCATCACCCGGTTTCCGATTAAAGAACAAATTTAGCTCTTTTTTTTTATCGATGCTAATTTTTGTCGCATTTTCCAAAGATGTTTCCCACAAACCTCACCGAATCCCAGGATTCAGAACAGCGACGATATAACTTCATCGCTGACCATTATCCCGGCGCGGGTGAGCGAGAGAAACTTTCCGTCATCGCAGAGTGTGAGCGAAGGTTGCGGATTTCTGCGGATGGCGCCCTCCATGAATCTTCCGGCTTTTCTCAACAGGCGGTCACTCTCGACAGAACCGAATCTTCGGCCGAATTCATCGAGCGGTATTCCCTCTCGGGTGCGCAGGCGAGTCATTATATATTCTTCGCGGAGTTCATCGTCGGTAAGGGTTTCTTCTGAAAAGGGGAAATCAGTTTCATCTCCCCCCCGCCATGCCGCAAGATCGGGAAGATTCTCACGGCGCGTGCGCAGACCGTCATAGCTATGGGCCCCAGGGCCGAGTCCGATGTACGGGAGTCCTTTCCAGTAGGATGAGTTGTGGAGAGATCGAAAACCTTCGCGGGCATAGTTCGAGATTTCATATTGCTCGTAACCGGCGCCGGCGAACATATCGCTCACCATGGCAAACATCTCCACAGAGTCAGCCTCGGCGGTCTCGTCGATGGTTCCGCGGTCTCGCATCCTGGTGAGAGCTGTCAGCTCCTCGTACATGAGAGAGTATGCCGATATATGTTCTGGCGCCATATCGAGAAAACCATCCACCGTATGACGCAACGAATCGGGAGTCTGCCCGGGAAGGCCGAATATCAGATCAAGGCTGATATTGCGGAACGACCTCCGGAGCAGGCCGTATGCCTCGACGGCATCGCCGGCCGTATGTCGCCGGCATATAGCTTTCAGTTCAGAATCCATCAGCGACTGCACTCCCATGCTGACACGGTTTACGCCTGCAGCGCACCATGCGGCCACCTTGTCCTCCGACACATCGTCGGGATTTACCTCGACAGTAAATTCCCCCGGTCCGTCCGGAAAGAGTTCCGACAAGCCGGCGGAGAGCCGCAGGAACTCCTCAACAGGCATTAGCGACGGCGTTCCTCCTCCGATATATAAAGAGGAGGGGACACCGGGAGTGTGGCTGCCGAAAGAATCGGCGCGGATACGAGCCTCCCTCAGCAGCGAGTCGACGAGACCGGGCCAGTCGGCCAGCCTCTCCCCCACTGAAAAGAAATCACAATATATACACTTGCGCCGACAAAACGGGATATGGACATATACATGCATAAAAGATACTGCTTTTTAATGCAAAATTACAAAAAAATCCGATACCCCATCACCCGTATTCACACTCCCATGCTAAGGGCATCCGTCAGCGATCATGCACCTGCAGCTATAGATGCCTTAAAAACCTTAATTCCCTCAACAACCGCGCCCACCTTGACCGAAATCCAAAAATTATGCTTAACTTTGCACCTTAAAATAAAGAAATCAAGAACACAACAAACAAAAAAAGATAACACTCATGGCTCAACAGGATGACGTTTTCAAGAAGATAGTATCGCACGCCAAGGAGTACGGATTCGTATTCCAGTCAAGCGAAATCTACGACGGACTCGCAGCGGTCTACGACTACGGTCAGAACGGCGTGGAGCTTAAGAACAATATAAAGCGCTACTGGTGGGAGGCGATGACACTTCTTCACGAGAACATTGTCGGCATCGACTCCGCCATATTCATGCACCCCACTATCTGGAAAGCATCAGGCCACGTTGACGCATTCAATGATCCCCTGATCGACAACCGCGACTCCAAGAAGCGCTATCGCGCCGACGTCCTCATCGAGGAGGAGCTTGCCAAGATCGACGACAAGATCGAGAAAGATGTGGCAAAAGCCGCGAAACGCTTCGGTGACTCATTCGACGAGACTCTCTTCCGCCAGACCAACCCCCGCGTGGTTGAGCGCGTGAAGGAGCGTGACGAACTTCACGAGCGCTTTGCAAAAGCCATGAACGACAACAACCTCGACGAGCTCCGCCAGATCATAATCGACCGCGAGATCGTATGTCCCGTATCAGGCACAAAGAACTGGACCGAGGTGCGTCAGTTCAACCTCATGTTCCGCACGGAGATGGGCAGCACCGCCGACGGAGCCATGACCGTATATCTCCGCCCCGAGACCGCACAGGGCATCTTCGTAAACTACCTCAACGTGCAGAAGACCGGACGCATGCGCATCCCCTTCGGCATCGCACAGATCGGAAAGGCGTTCCGCAACGAGATCATCGCACGCCAGTTCATCTTCCGCATGCGCGAGTTCGAGCAGATGGAGATGCAGTTCTTCGTGCGCCCCGGCGAGGAGCTGAAATGGTTTGAATACTGGAAGGAGTGGCGTCTGCGCTGGCACAAGGCGCTCGGCATGGGCGACCGCAAATACCGCTACCACGACCACGACAAGCTCGCGCACTACGCCAACGCCGCTACCGACATCGAGTTCGAGATGCCGTTCGGATTCAAGGAAGTGGAGGGCATACACTCACGCACCAACTTCGACCTCTCGCAGCATGAGAAGTTCTCCGGCAAGAACATCAAATACTTCGATCCGGAGCTCAACGAGAACTACACCCCCTATGTCATAGAGACCTCGATCGGCGTCGACCGCATGTTCCTCTCCGTTCTCTGCTCATCCTACGAGGAGCAGAAACTCGAAGGAGGCGACACACGCGTCGTGCTCCACCTCCCGGCACCGCTCGCTCCCGTGAAGTGCGCCGTGATGCCTCTGGTCAAGAAAGACGGACTCCCCGAGAAGGCGCGCGCAATCGTCGACGACCTCAAATTCGACTTCTCCACACGCTATGACGAAAAGGACTCCATCGGAAAGCGCTACCGCCGTCAGGATGCGATCGGAACACCGTTCTGCATCACCGTCGACCATCAGACACTCGAGGACAACACCGTGACACTGCGCGAGCGCGACTCCATGGAGCAGACCCGCGTGAATGTCGACGATCTCCACCGCCTGATCCACGACCGCGTGAGCCTCAACTCGCTCCTCCGCAAACTTGCCTGACAAACCTAACACACTATTATATGAAAATCATCCGGCACATAACCATAGTTGCAGCAGCTGCTTTAGGGCTGTCGCTCACCTCGTGCAACTACAACTCCATTGTAGAGAACCAGCAGGCTGTTGAGCAGTCGTGGGCTGAGGTCGAGAACCAGTACCAACGCCGCGCCGACCTCATACCGAACCTCGTCAACACCGTCAAAGGCTACGCCACACACGAGAGCGAGACATTCGAGAAAGTGACCGAGGCACGCGCAAAGGCAACTTCGATCAACATCACCGCCGACAATCTCAACGAAGAGACACTCCGCCAGTTCCAGCAGGCACAGGGTGAGCTCACGCAGGCACTCAAGTCGCTCCTCGCAGTATCCGAGGCATATCCCGACCTGAAGGCTAACGAGAACTTCCGCGACCTGCAGGTGCAGCTCGAAGGCACGGAAAACCGTGTGACGACCGCACGCGGACGCTACACCGAAGCCGTGCAGACCTATAACACCCAGATCAAGAAATTCCCCACTGTAATTTATGCAGGATGGTTCGGATTCTCACCCAAGCCGCAGTTCCAGGCTGAGCCCGGAGCTTCTCAGGCTCCGAAGGTGGAGTTCTGACCTGTCCACTAACACAAATTTTACAATGAAGTCACTCACCTACTTCATCTTCGCCTCCATAACGGCAATCTGCATCGCTGTGGCAGCATGCTCAAGCGAGAGCCAATGGGATACATACCAGGAATGGAGAATGGAGAACGAAGCATTCTACGAGCAGCAGAAACTCGTCAAGAACGACGACGGCACACCATTCTACACGCTCCTCGCCCCGACATGGTACTCATCGTCAGGCGTACTCATACACTACTTCAACGACCGCTCGAAGACCGAAGGCAATCTGTCGCCGCTCGTCACGAGCACTGTCGATGCCAAGTACATCGGACGCCTGTACAACGATATCCCGTTCGATTCATCGTTCACCAACACGGCTAACGGCGACTCGATCTTCCGTTTCCAACCGTCGTCGACGATTACCGGATGGCAGATCGCGCTGACCGACATGCGCGTCGGCGACAGTGCACGCGTAGTCATCCCCTACCAGCAGGGCTACGAGGCGCAGACCACCGGAAGCATACCTCCCTACTCTACACTCGTATTCGACATCAAGCTCGTCGACATCTACCGTTACGAGCTCGCACAATAAACCCTTACAGCGGAGACACCTGCACTGGCACCTCCGCTGTCAAAACACAATAGCCTCCCCCGCCCGCGCGGAGGAGGCTGATTACACACCGACAATACAGAAATGATAGCAGTCAACAATCTCGGAATGCAGTTCGGAAAGAGAGTGCTCTTTCAGGACGTAAACATGAAGTTCACACCCGGCAACTGTTACGGGATCATCGGCGCGAACGGTGCGGGCAAATCCACACTTATGCGCATACTCTCCGGTCAACTCTCATCAACACACGGCACCGTCACACAAGGTCCCGGCGAGCGCATGAGCGTGCTTGAGCAGGACCACTTCAAGTTCGACGACTGCACCGTCATGGACACCGTGCTCCAGGGGCACACCGTGCTCTGGGACATTATGCGTGAGAAAGACGCCCTCTATGCGAAGCCCGACTTCTCCGACGCCGACGGCATACGCGCCTCCGAGCTCGAGGAGAAATTTGCCGAACTCGAGGGATGGAACGCCGAGAGCGACGCCGCCACACTGCTCAGCGGACTCGGCATCAAGGAGGATCGCCACTACATGCTCATGCGCGACCTCAGCGGTAACGAGAAAGTGCGCGTGCTGCTTGCCAAGGCGCTTTTCGGCAACCCCGACAACCTGCTCCTCGACGAGCCCACCAACGACCTCGACCTCGAGACCGTGGCATGGCTCGAGAATTACCTCTCCAACTGCGAGAACACGGTGCTCGTCGTATCCCACGACCGCCACTTCCTCGACGCCGTTTCCACCCACACGCTCGATATCGACTACAACAAGATGTCGCTCTTCGCCGGCAACTACAGCTACTGGTACGAGTCCTCGCAGCTCGCCCTGCGCCAGCAGCAGCAGGCTAACAAGAAAGCCGAGGAGAAACGCAAGGAACTCCTGGAGTTCATACAGCGATTCAGCGCCAACGTGGCTAAATCCAAGCAGACCACTTCGCGCAAGAAGATGCTTGAGAAACTCAACATCGAGGAGATTCAACCCTCGTCGCGACGCTACCCCGGCATAATATTCACCCCCTCACGCGAGCCGGGAAACAAGATACTCGAGGTGCATGGACTCTCCGCCTCGATCGACGGCGACGTGCTCTTCCGCGACGTGAACTTCCAGATCGAGAAGGGCGACAAGGTGGCATTCCTCAGCCACGACCCGCGCGCCATGACAGCACTGTTCGAGATCATAAACGAACGCCGCAAGGCTGATGCCGGAACCTACGACTGGGGGCAGACCATCACTACAGCATACCTGCCGCTCGACAATTCCGAGTTCTTCAATACCGACCTCAACCTCGTCGACTGGCTCTGCCAGTTCAGCGACGACTCCAGCGAGATCTACCTCAAAGGATTCCTCGGCAAGATGCTGTTCTCGGGCGAGGAGGTGCAGAAAAAAGCCTCCGTGCTCTCCGGAGGTGAGAAAATGCGCTGCATGATCGCACGCATGATGCTCAAGGATGCCAACACGCTCGTGCTCGACTCACCCACCAATCATCTCGACCTCGAGTCGATCCAGGCGTTCAACAATACCCTGCAGGGCTTCAAGGGAAACATCCTCATGTCGTCGCACGACCATGAGTTCATACAGACCGTCTGCAACCGCATCATCGAGCTCACCCCCAACGGAATCATCGACAAGATGATGGACTACGACGACTACATCACCGACGAGCGCGTAGCCGCCACCCGCGAGCGCCTTTATAACGCCTGATCCTGCGGCATATACACTCTACAGTAAACATCATGACCCGACATATCGTAATGTTCCGCCTCGACGGCTCGCAGGAGTCCGCCGGGGCGGCGCGTCGGTTCTGCGACGCGTTGCAATCCCTCCCGGAGGTAATCCCCGGACTGATTTCAATGGAAACAGGCATCAATGAGAATCCCGCCGAACAGTGGCACGTCGTGCTGACCGCCACACTGCGTTCGTTCGCCGATATCGCCCAGTACGCCTCACACCCGGCGCATGTCGCTGCCGCGGCTATCATTGCCCCTTACCGCACCGACCGCGCCTGCGTCGACTACAATCTGACTGATTAACCGCGGCGGCGCGCCGTAGTCACATCCTGCACAGGTCATCGTAGACCGGCACCTCGCGCAGGAACTCATATCCATCGCCCGCATAGCGGCAGCAGTAATGGCGCAGACCGTTGCTGACTATCAGCACACGCGCCTGCACCACGATATTGTAACGCGCTATCTGGTCGAACACACGCTGCGTGATAGCTACCGTAGGCGCCTTGTACTCCACCACGGCGAGAGGATGCAGCGAACTGTCGTAGACGAGCGTGTCGCAACGCCTCAGCTGTCCGTTAAGCCGCAACCCTACCTCATTGGCGATCAGACTCCGAGGATAACCCATATCCTCGCGCAGCCACGCCGTGAAGCGCTGTCGCACCCATTCCTCGGGCGTCAGCACAAGCCACTGCGAGCGCTGAGGGTCGAACACCTCAGCCACGCCCGAAGCATTGTGCCGCAACTGCAACCCGCGCCAAGGCAGATTAAGCCCGTCGCCGGCGGCGATATTTTCCGCGTCAGTGCCGTTGGAGTCTATTTTGGTCATATACGAAATAATGCGTAAATTTACGGAATATTACCGAAACACGCAACCATGGCAGCCCCCGCACAAGCACTCACATACGCATCACTGCGCCAGTCTATCGTCAAGCGACAGTACGCTCCCGTCTACCTTTTACATGGCGAGGAAGGATACTTCATCGACGAGCTGGTGAAACTCTTCGAAGAGATTGTGCCCGAGGAGGAGCGCGATTTCAACATGACCACCCTCTATGCCGCGCAGACCGACATGAACACGGTCATTGAGGCGTGCCGCCGCATGCCGATGATGACCGACCGCCAGGTGGTCATACTCAAGGAAGCGCAGACCAAGAAATCGGAGATCAACCGTCTCCACACCTACGTGGAGCACCCGAACCCCGCTACTATCCTCGTGATCTGCTCCCGTGGCGAGACCGCTAAAGGCAAAGAACTGATAGCGGCACTGAAGAAATGCGGAGGGGTCAACTTCGAGTCGAAACGCCTCAACGACCGCAATATCGACGGCGCGATAAAGTCGATGGCTGCCGATGCCGGACTCAACATAGAGCCGAAAAGCATCGACATGCTGCGCGATTTCGTGGGACTCGATGCATCGCGCCTCAACAACGAGATAGCCAAGCTCGGCATGATACTCGGCAAAGGCTCCACTATAACCCCCGAGAGCATAGAGCGCAACATAGGCATAAGCAAAGACTTCAACAATTACGAGCTTGTCGAGGCTCTTGCTGCGAAAGATGCCGCGAAAACATACCGCATAATCGCATATTTCCGGTCAAACCCGAAGAACAACCCGCCGGTTATGACCGCCAGCACACTCTTCGCCTATTTTTCCGACCTGCTTATCGTACATTTCACACGCGACAAGAGCCCCGCATCACTGCTCGCCGCACTCGGGCTCAAATGGCAGGTGCAGCTCAACCGCTACCTCACCGGAATGCGAAGCTACAACGCCTATCAGGTCATAGAGATCATCACCGCCATACGCCGGTTTGACTGCAACATCAAAGGCATAGGCTCACGCCAGGATCCCTACGACCGACTGCACGACCTCGCCTTCCATATCCTCAATGCCCCCGGCGACATCTCTTTCTGACCGCCCTATTCGCCTTATTTGCCTTACCACCACAAGGCATCCCAGGCGTGCAGGATTTGTGTCAGAATGGTTCCGGCGGTAGGCGCCGGAGGGTGAGGCTGAGGGAGCGTACTGTCG
>OFFM01001935.1_pt1 | contig 10152 bp, 9 predicted proteins | sample 1521401 | NCBI WGS metagenome assembly OFFM01 (sample SAMEA3504118, study PRJEB24116) | mouse gut metagenome | biome: mouse gut; feature: mouse-associated habitat; material: faeces | place: Denmark | collected 2011
ATATACAAGATGGATGTAAAAGACCTTAAACCGGAATTGATCTGGAAATGTTTCGATGAGATAACAAAGATTCCCCGCCCTTCATGCCATGAGGAGCAGATACGTGATTTTCTTCTGAAATTCGCCGCTGACAATGGAGTGGAGGTGCGCACCGACAAGGTGGGCAATGTTGTGATGAGCAAACCTGCTACTCCGGGCCACGAAAACGCTCCCGTTGTAATCCTCCAGTCGCATATGGATATGGTTGCTGAGAAGAACAGCAACGTCAGCCATGATTTTATGAAGGATCCTATCGATACATATGTTGACGGAGATTGGGTGAAGGCTCGTGGAACCACACTCGGCGCAGACAACGGTATCGGTATGGCTGCTGCTATGGCGGTGATGATTGACAAGACTCTCGAACATGGTTCGGTCGAAGCTCTTTTCACAGTGAATGAGGAGATCGGTCTTGAAGGCGCGCAGAATCTTGGCAAGGATATGATCACCGGCTCCATGCTTCTTAATCTGGATTCAGAGGATGACGGTGAGATATTCGTGGGGTGTGCCGGTGGTATCGACACTACGGCTACATTCACTTACCACAGAAGCTATACTCCCGAGAACTTCAAATATATGAGAGTATCTGTAAGCGGTCTTCTCGGTGGTCACAGTGGCGGCGATATCCATCTCGGACGTGCCAATGCCAATAAGATCATAGCCCGCTTTATCTGGGATTGCTCACAAAGCTGGGACATCACAGTCTGCAGTATCGAGGGTGGCAATCTGCGTAATGCTATTCCCCGCGAGGCTTATGCCGTATTCGGTATCCACAGCGAACATCATGAGGCGCTTATGCACCACCTCAAAAAATATGCGGCTGATATCCGCAACGAATATAAGGGTGTCGAGCCTTCGATGGAGCTGAACATAGAGGAGACTGAGCGTCCTGAATTCTGTCTTGATTCTGATACTTCCATCGCTCTGGTGCGTGCGATATATTCAGCACCACATGGCGTCTACTCAATGAGCCGCGATTTGGAGGGTCTTGTCGAGACTTCTACAAATCTCGCGAGTGTGAAGCATGTCGGTGATAACAAGATTGTAGTGACCACATCGCAGAGATCTTCAGTAGAGAGCCGTAAGAATGATATGGCAGGGCAGGTTGAGGCTCACTTCCAGCTTGCAGGAGCTGAAGTGACACATAGCGACGGATATCCGGGTTGGGCTCCTAATATGGAATCGCCGATTATGAAGATCTCAGCTGATGCATATGAAGAGCTGTTTGGTGTGAAGCCGGCTATCAAAGCTATCCACGCGGGTCTGGAATGCGGTCTGTTCCTTGCGAAATATCCGCATCTCGACATGGTGAGCTTCGGTCCGACAATGACCGGTGTGCATTCACCTGATGAGCAGCTTCTCATCCCGACAGTCGACAAATTCTGGCGCCATCTGTGCAGGGTGCTTGAGAAAGTCGCACAGTTATGAAATCGTTGATCCTCGGCACGGCGATGGCGACTCTGGTCGCCATCGGTCCTGCCTGCGGAAATCGTGAGGAGGAATCCCAGAAGCCAAAGGATGATGTGAAGGCTGTAAGGGTTGACTCAGTGCCTTCTGTGGATGAGACAACCCGATACACTAAGCTTACGGATGAGGATTTCCGCATAGTGGCTGAGGAACTTGGAGTTGAGGTAGCTGCCATAAAGGCGGTTGTCTCAATCGAGGCAGGCTCGGCCATGAAAGGATTCTGGGCGCCCGGAGTGCCGGTGATAAATTTTGACAGGGCAATGTACAACCGTTTCCGTAGCAAGGCTCCGGATAAGTCCGGGGCAAAAGGGGAAAAGGTGCCGGCCGGACTGTCAGGTTATGCGCTGCGTGAGTGGACACAGCTCATTAACGCACGCAAATCCAATGCCCAGGGTGCGAATATGGGAACATTCTGGGGAATGTTCCAGATAGGTGGCTTTAATTATAAGCTGTGCGGATGCGAGTCGGTGGATGAGATGGTGCGTCTGATGTCCTATTCCGAGCTTGAGCAGCTGGAGCTTTTCGCCACATTCATTACAAACGCCGGGATGCTTCCCGACCTTAAAAAGAAAAACTGGGCGGGGTTCGCCCGAAAATATAACGGCGCAAGCTATGCCCGAAGAGGGTATCATACAAAAATGGCTAATGCTTACGCCAAATTCAAAAAACAAGAATCATGAAAATCACAGACCTTGAACCGAAGCTTATATGGGAATGCTTCGATGAAATTACAAAAATTCCGCGTCCTACGCATCACCTCGACAAGATGAAGGAATTTCTTGTTGACTGGGCCAACAGACATGACATAGAAGTGCACACCGATAAGGTGGGTAACGTCATGATGCGCAAGCCTGCGAGTCCGGGACATGAGAATGCTCCGGTAGTAATCCTTCAGGGACACCAGGATATGGTGGCTGAGAAACGTCCCGGTGTGGATCACGATTTTATGAAAGATCCTATTGTCACTGTTGTTGATGGAGAATGGGTGAGAGCTGAAGGCACCACGCTTGGCGCTGACAATGGAATGGGATGTGCGGCTGCCATGGCTGTGCTTCTCGACAAAAATCTTGTGCACGGTCCAATCGAATGTCTATTCACCGTTGATGAGGAGCAGGGTCTGATAGGAGCCAACGGACTCGAGAAGGGTTTTGTTACCGGTGATATCCTTCTGAATCTTGATTCGGAGGAGATGGGTCAACTTGTGATCGGATGTGCCGGAGGTAAAGTGACAATAGCATCTCTTCCTTATTATATGGAGGATGCGGCAGAAGGCCAGATATTCCATCGCGTCGCCTTCCGTAATCTCAAAGGCGGTCATTCCGGTATGGAGATTGCTCTTGGTCGCGCTAATGCCAATCAGCAATTATGCCGTTTCCTATGGGAAGCTGACGCTCGATTCGGAATATCACTGGCGGAAATTGACGGTGGTAACCTTGCCAATGCCATTCCGCGCGATTCACATGCTGTGATCGGTGTCCCCGCTTCATGTGAGGAGGAGTTCCACAAATTCGCAAGTGAGTTTGACAAAACAGTCCATGCGGAGTTCTTGGCTGCCGAGGGGAAAGACTTCTCGTTTGAGGTGTCGGAGGAGAAGAGCCGTGATAAAGTGATAGATGCGGCTACCGCGCGCCGTCTTGTCGCGGCGGTGTTTGCATGTCCCAATGGGGTACAGGGTATGTCTCTTGCCATCCCCGGTCTTGTGGAGACCTCTTGTAATCTCGCTTCCGTGAAGATGGTGACTGCAGATAGGATTGAGATAACAGTTCACCAGCGTTCTTCTGTAGATTCACGCAGGGATGAGATCGCTGATCGTGTCAAGGCTCTCTTCAGCATGATAGGTGCTGAAGTTGCGTTCGACGACGCATACGTAGGATGGGCACCTAATCCGGATTCACGAGTGCTTAAGGTTGCAGAAGAAAGTTTTGAGGAACTTTTCCATCAGAAACCGAAAGTGGAGGCACTGCATGCCGGACTCGAGTGCGGTCTTTTCCTTGAGAAAATGCCGAATCTCGATATGGTCAGCTTCGGTCCGACATTAAAAGACATCCATTCTCCCAACGAGAAAGCCAACATCGCTTCCGTAGGGGAATTCTGGAAACTGCTGACCGATATCCTGCGCAGACTCGCACAGGCATAAAAGAGGAGCGGAATATCCGCGTATGCCCGACGACCGGCTTAACAGGACGTGAAATAAATTATGGGCTCCGGAGGCTTTAGGGCTTCCGGAGCCTTTTTATAGACACTCTTGGATTCTTGTATTTCTTGTCGTTTTCACAGATTCTTCCTGAAAATCCACCGCTATCGTTGATAAGGAAGGGTCGGGGAGGATCACTTTGTCAGGCCTTCAATTTCTCTAATCGAAAGGATACCAAACTGGATGCTGTCAGGGGAACTGATATAAAGATTGTCTGTACCCTGTGAATATGCCATTTTTCTTATTTCAATGCCAAGCTTTAAAGTTCTTATATAATTGCCGTCAAAGTCAAAAACCAAAATACGGTCTCCATAAAATCCTTTATTCGCTTTTTTTCCGGAATATGCGGCCAGTATATGGTTGTCTGTGACAGCAGCTCCTGTGAAATAAGACATAGTTTTGTCTGCGACAGGTTCATACGAATCTCCCTTTATTTCCTTTACAGGATTGCCTTCTGCGTCATACAGCACAATGAGGTCTTGCGTGCGGCATGCCTCGACTATCATCTTACCATCAGGCGACACCGAGACCGTAGAACGGTTGCCTTCTCCTACGGCTTCACTTGTGTTGAACTTCTTTATGTCACCGGTCACCGCGTTATAGTGGCATATCGTCTGGCTGTATGAATCTCTGCCATCAGGAATGATAAGTCTTCCGAAGCCGGTGGAGTCGTTCACATATACGTATGAGTCGGGAAACCCAGACATATTTAGGTTTCTCAAGGTATATATGTCTTTCTTGCTGTCGGCAAGTATACTATCCACATTGAAAGTCACAATCCTGTTCTGTCCATAATCAAACATCTGGGCATTGTGGGTGGTGGCATCTACGCCAAGAGCACCGGGTATTGAGATTTCATACGGAGAGGGACCGGGCTTAAGCGCGCTTCCTAAGTATTTGCCGCTTTTTGTATCAAACACATAAAGAATCCAGTCGCTGGATTTGGTATCTACTATATAAAGTCGCTCTCCATAGACATATATATTCGATGATTTCCCAATGAGGAGGTTTTCGGTGTCTAATGCGTTTATCTGTTTCGAAACATCTGTCACACTTTCTTCTATGTCATATCCACCTTTTCCGCATGAGCATACAACCATTGCGACCGACAGGATGGTGACCATATATCTATTCCGCATACCCATGGAGCTTAATTATCGAGGGATTCTTTACATTTTTGTAATGTATCAGCATAGTGGCGTCGAAAGGCCCTTTTGTTTCAGGCACCCTGAGCTTGAAATCAACGGATATAAGCATCCCGGGGGCGATGGAATCAAGTGATGGGTTGCATTTGTTGACAAGACTGTCTCCGTCGATGCTCGTTATTCTTGCACCTCTCACGCTGTCAAAATTGCATATGACTGTGGCATAAGGCACTTCTTCCCCCGCAGGAAAATTTCCCATGTCATACACTTCGAGAATCTTGACATTGTCGTCAATCTGATGTATCGGAATAGAGTCAATGATTTCAGGGGTGTCATCGGAAGAAGACGACGAGGATGAGCCTGAGCACGACACAATCATGCTCAGGACACACGCGCAAAACAATGTTTTAGCCAAACTTTTCATCATAGGTCTTTGGGCAAAAGGTCCGGATACCAACGGTTGTATCTGAGAATACAACCGTCTCCATTACTCACACAGCCATGATCATAGCCCCATTCGTCATAGGTTAGTGCCTCGATATTAGCTATTACGAGCTCAGAGCAAACAGGATTCGCTGTCTGATTTTTGTAGCCAACGGTAGCGCCGAAAGCTACGATTGCCACTATTGGGGCGATCATACATTTTGTCTTCATGTTGTTAATTGTTTTTTTTCATCTGACATTTGCAACTGCCAGACGATGTGTTAATGAATAATATTTCCGGAAATGTTTATAACTGTGGGATATTCAAAGTCCAAATAATATATGTGAACTGTTCTCTCAAAATCGCCTGCGATTGAGTCGCTGGTAAAATGAATTATTGTTTGTAGATCAGATCTGGGAGAAATATATGTTATCGGCAATGACAATTCTGTGCAGTCACATGAAGAAACTACTTTCTCTATGTGCACTGTGTCATTGCTGTGGTTTGAGAGTATTACTTCTCTTGATTGTACTTCTCCAGTATGCAGGTCTCCAAGAGATATGTGGCTCTCGCTTATAGATACAAAATTCCCTGATTCAGCAGACACAGACATCTTCCCCTCAATTATATCTTTGTATAGTCTTGCTATTTCAGATGAATATAGTGGATTGCCTGTCGCTATCACTTTCTTGCTTCTATCAATCAAGAAAGTCTGTAACAAAGTCTTATCAGGAAATAAGTTCGTTTTTGAAATCCTGTTCTCCTTATCCAAATATACAGGATAATCAAAGTCTTCACGTTTAAGATTGTAATTGAGTTCTTCAATCCCAGAGGGATCAACGACCATAAGAAATTGAACATCAGATTCACAATTACTGTCAATAGAGCCAAGGAATTCCTTCCAAAGTGGCAGTTTCATCTTGCATCCGGTGCATCCAATGCTATCCACATAGGTGAGTATAGTGAAATCTGCATCATTCATATCTATGGTATTGCCTGTCAAAATATCTGCCATGACGTTAGGTAACAAAATTTGTCTCCCCTGCCACTCTGAAACAATCCTCTCGTAATCGGACTTTTCTGAATGACAAGACCACAAAACTAACCCAAATAGAGTTGTGATGATAAGTTGACACATTTTGGTTTTATTCATAATGCCAGATTTTATCGTTCGATCGTAAAGTTACATATTATTTTGAATAAATGCAAATAAAACTAAAAAAATATAATAGATCGGAATTGTGATGGCTTATGCATCCGACATCCTGCGTATTCTTCGTTATTTGGGAGCATCCTTATCACGAACTTGAATTTTTATATTTAGGGACTCCGTTTTTTTAACACAATTGTGAAAACCCGACGGATATGGGGTACGTTATATATTATAATAAAAGTTAAAAAATAGAAAGCTAAATAGAAATGCTGAATTACCTGTCTATAGGAGTTTTTATTGATGGCGGCTATTACGCCAAGATCAATCGTGCCTTGAAAGCTCAGGAGCGTTCCATTATACGTGTGCGGGCGTTGTTCGATTTTATCAGTTCGACTATCGCCTACGCGGAAGATATCCATGTGGCTGATTGCCAGATTACGGAAGCCCATTATTTCCGTGGACGCTTTCGTGTGAAAGAGGCATACGATAAGCATCTCCTTTATAATGAACGTAAATTTGAGGATACTCTGATTGAGAATGATGTGATATTCCATTACAAGCATCTGCGTGAGGTGGAGCGTGATGGTCAGACAGAGGTTGTGGAAAAGGGCGTTGACGTATGGTTCGCTCTCGAGGCATATGAACTCGCCACGTTCAGAAAGTTTGATTACGTGGTGCTCATCACCGGAGATGCTGACCATGAGATGCTTGTCAGAAAACTGAAGGCTTTGAAGATAAAGACAGTTTTGTTGACCTGGAACCTCTCAGACGTAGACGCAACTTCTCCGCTTTTGCGCGATGAAGCGGGTCAGCACTGGGAACTATCGTCAATGACAGATGAGAATCCGCAGCTTAAACGCATGTTGCTTTATAAACTCCGAGAGCCTGCGGTCACACCGCTCGGAGATGAATTCTAATCACACATAAATATTTATTATTATGAAAACACTTAAGACCATCTGCCTGTCGCTGATCTGCATGGCATTTGCCGCGTGCACCGGTTCAGCTCCTACTCCCGCCGAAGTTGCGGCAAAAATTGATTCACATGAAACTCTCTCGGAAACAGATTATTCTGTCATGATTGACTATTGTGGTGAATATGCCCGCAATGCACAGAAATATTTTGATATCATTAATGAGCAGCCCAGTGATTCCACAGCTGAATATTCGCGTGCCGCCCAGGATCTTGCCACAATGAAGGCAAATTCTCCATATATAGATATGTTCCGCACAGCTATTTATGCCGCTTCCGATTCGCAGATCGGAGAGAAAAATATCAAGAAAGTGCAGGATTTCCAGAAATACGAGGCTTTTCCGCTTCCTGAAGGTTCCGGCCCGGATCTGACATTACCCGATGAGATAGGACTGATCGAAGATATGCCCGACACAGATACAACAGCTGTCATAGCTACAGGCGACGGAGTGGCTGTAGAGCCAAATACGAAGTAATTGACAACCTGATGGGAAATAAAAAGCCTATTTTATTTGATAAAAGGGGAGATTATCGGCAAAAAAGATAGTCTCCCTTGCTTTTTATCCGTAATTTTGGTAATTTTGCACGATAATAGAAAAAAGAATGTTTTAAGCGGCCGGATCGCATCGTAAAAATTATGATCCCTGTTCATATCAAGACAGGTCGTTCAATGAACCTGGTTCCGATTGACAGGATTTTGGCTTGTGGCCGTAATAATAGTATAAATTATGTGTGGAATTGTAGGATATCTCGGAGACGGGAATGCTTATGACGTATTGATAAAAGGTCTTCATAGACTTGAATACCGTGGTTATGACAGCGCCGGTATCGCATTAGTATCTAACGATGGCAGGCTCGATGTGTTTAAAGCCAAAGGAAAGGTGGAGAACTTGGAGGCTATCTGCAAAGATAAAGATACAAGCGCTTCAGCCGGCATAGCGCATACCCGCTGGGCTACCCATGGCGAGCCTTCTGACTGTAACGCCCATCCCCAATATAGCGAAGACGGAAATCTGGCACTTGTGCACAACGGCACCATTGAGAATTACAAGGTGCTGAAGGATGCTCTTATGGAGCACGGTTGCAGCTTTCATTCGGAGACCGATACCGAAGTGCTCGTGCAGCTTATCGAATATATCAAGATAAAAAACAACTGCTCGCTGGTTGATGCTGTCCGTGAGGCGCTCAATCAGGTGGTAGGTGCATATGCCATCGCCGTTATCGAGAAGAATAATCCGGATACTATCATAGCCGCGCGCCAGAGTAGCCCGCTTGTGATCGGAATAGGGGAAAACGAGACTTTCCTTGCTTCCGATGCAACTCCGTTTGTTGAATACACTCAGGATGCCGTATATCTTAAGGATGGCGAGATTGCTGTTATAAAACGTGGCGAACCGCTTAAGATCCTGAATCTGCAGAATCGAGAGAGCAAGATCGATGTCAAGACTCTTGAGATGTCTATATCACAGCTTGAGAAGGGGGGATATCCGTCATTCATGCTTAAAGAGATCTTCGAGCAGCCCACAACTCTGCGCGAGTGTATCCGTGGCCGTGTGGTAGAGGGTGGCAAGCGCGTAATAATAAGTGGTGTCAGGGATAATAAAGATATTTTCCGTGCGGCAAAACGTATAATCATTGTGGCTTGTGGAACATCATGGCATGCCGGACTCATCGGTAAATATCTTATCCAGGAGATGTGTAAGGTGCCCGTAGAGGTTGAATATGCGAGTGAATTCCGCTATTCAAATCCTGTGCTCGGTCCTGGTGATATCGTTATCGCGCTTTCTCAGAGCGGTGAGACTGCCGACACTCTGGCGGCTGTGAAGATCGCCCGCAGCATGGGAGCTTTCGTATTCGGCATAAGCAATGCAGTGGGTAGTTCAATTCCGCGCGAGACCGACAGCGGAGCCTATATCCATGTAGGACCGGAGATCGGTGTGGCATCGACAAAGGCATTCACCGGGCAGGTGATGGTGCTTACGCTGATTGCAATGGCCACCGCCGAATTGCGCGGCACACTGACAGCAGAGCAGATCGAAGAGCTTGGCAAGGTGATTCTCAGAATACCGGAGCTTGTGGAGCATGTTCTGAAGCTCAACGGCAGAATAGAACGCCTGTCGCTTATCTACACCTACGCGCGTAATTTCCTTTATCTGGGACGAGGCTACAACTATCCTGTCGCGCTTGAGGGAGCGTTGAAGCTTAAGGAGATTTCATATATACATGCAGAAGGGTATCCGGCTGCGGAGATGAAGCATGGTCCCATCGCTCTTATCGATGCGGAGATGCCCTCTGTTATCGTTGCTCCTCAGGATCACCTTTACGACAAGATCGTAAGCAATGTCCAGCAGGTGAAAGCCAGAGGCGGCAGCATTATCGCCATAGTGACCGAAGGCGACAGTGTGATCCGGAATATAGCCGATCATGTGCTTGAGGTGCCGGAGGTGCCGGAGTGCCTGTCACCAATCATCACCTCAATCCCCTTGCAGTTACTGTCTTACTATATCGCCATCAATAAAGGAAAGGATGTTGATATGCCTCGAAATCTGGCGAAATCAGTGACTGTAGAATAAGGAATTAAAAGAATAAGATATTTTTTTAGAAAATTTTTCCTTGAAAATTTGGTGAGACTGAAAAATTGTTATAACTTTGCAGTCGAATTCGTCTAAGCGCTGTTCCTGATAAAGGAAAAGACGAGACGAAATGCCTCTTTAGCTCAGTTGGCCAGAGCACGTGATTTGTAATCTCGGGGTCGTT
>OFFM01001936.1_pt1 | contig 10140 bp, 5 predicted proteins | sample 1521401 | NCBI WGS metagenome assembly OFFM01 (sample SAMEA3504118, study PRJEB24116) | mouse gut metagenome | biome: mouse gut; feature: mouse-associated habitat; material: faeces | place: Denmark | collected 2011
CGATGAATTTCCATTCCTTGTCGCCGGGATCCTTATAGGCCGGTAACTTACCCTCTCGGGCAAGAGCATAAATGGTTGACTTGGCTTTACCCAGTATTGAGCAAGCACGGTCTATTCCTATAAAATTTACAGACTGTTTGGAATTCTCACTGAGGGCAGCAAGTTGACCTCGCAACTCACAGACCTCTCTTGACAGCTCCTTTACAAGGGCTGTCAGCGACATCACTGCACCTGGCAGCTGGTCGAAAGACAATGAATCCTGAGTCATGGTAAAAACGGTGACTTCAACCTTAGTTGAAATCACCGCAAAGATAGCCGGTGTTTTGATGGTGGAAATGGTCACTATTGTACCACAAACCGACTTTTTAGATAAATGTCATGCGGCATCCTCATCTTCTTCGATATTGTTTCCCAATTCGTATGGCATGGGAACATCATCATCTGCCATATCAGCGAGCGCACACTCTTTTGCAGAAACAGATTCGGTATTGTGTTTTTGGGGAATTGTAGTTTTGACCCCTCTACTATCTTTTCTTTCCACTGACTGCTTATTCCCACATATATCAGGGTTGATTTTTATGGTGCCGCACATTGGATTGTTTCTCAACTTCCGCTCGATGGTCTGCAACTCGGTGTTGCGGAAGGCATCTGCGAATACCTGTTTGAGAAACAATGCTGTGTGTGCTCCGGATTTGCGGAATGGCTTGGCGATGTTCCATCCGAAGTGCATGAGGTCTGCTGTTGTGAGAACACGGGTGGTTTTAACTGCGACTGAAGCATCGAAATTCGGCGCAAAATTCAGGTGAATGAAGTTGATTACATTTTCTATGAGAATTGACAAGTCTTGTTTAGAAAGATAAGGAGACATTATGTCACCTACATAGGTGATAACTTTCTTTTCGATAGCAAGAATACGCTGTTCCTGCTTTTTAAGTGTCTTGTCTCTGGTTGTGGCATAGTCAATGACGAGATTATCGTTATTCTTTGCTTTTGTAGATTCAATCTTCGTCTTTGCCTTGAAGCCCATTCTCTTGAAAGCCCAATCGAGAATAGGTGTCAATATATCAATAATAATTGCGTAAAGTGCGATGAGAATCGAAAACGTTGAAACGAATACCACATTGACATAGAGTGGCTCAAAGCCTTTTTCAACGGCCACTTCTCTGGCGGCAAGAGCCATCATCATGAACACCGATGCCATTAACAGCCATAGTGCCCAATTGTTTTTGGAAATATTTTTCATAGTTGACGTGTATTATAATATGATTATGATTTCACAGATCTGCGGTCATCTGAGATGCGAGATTTAATCACGAGTTCTTCATTGAAACTTGTGTACCACCGCTTCATAAACTGGGCGTGGTCTCCATTCTGACGACTCTTTATGTTGGCGAAATTATTGTGCATCTGCCTGTCTGTGATGTTTGTGCCAAGGAAATCATTGACCTTTTCACGAACACGGGACTTGCTGAGTCTGGGGAATAATTTGAAAGCACAACCATGAATAAATTCAATGGATTCGATGAGTTCGATTTCTGCACATTCTGCCGATGAGCTTTTGGGAAGCACCGACCCTTGATCCGTATCTGCTTTGTGGCGCATGATACCATAATCTGAGGTAAAGGGAGAATGGAGATTTGAGAAGTAGTCACGAATTTCGTGGATGAAGGTCACTGTCACGCCGATGATGTGGATTACAGCATCTGATACACCTGTATATGTCATCTTATACAGTTCAAGTGTGCTTTTGAGCTTTATGAGTTCAGCACTGTTTACGGTCCAGTCTTCAGGTGCAGAGCATACGGACGTAACCTTATCGGCAAATTCACCGAAACGCACCGGGAAGTTTTCTTGGTTTCCTGAGATGATTACGGAAACCAGTTGGTCTCTGAGTATAGCGTCAATCATTGGCGCCTCCTCTCTTATTTTTCGGTTTACCTCCACACTCAATGTAGAAGTTTTTCAACCCCGGCATCATGTCCGGGGCATTTGTCTCGGGTGGTGTCATTTCATCAGACATAGTGAAATCATTTTTAAGGGTTGAACATTGTCTATGGGCATTGTTGCCCGGCATGAAATAAAATGTTTAATCACATCATTTTGTTTACGGTATGTAACTGACACGCTCCGATTTAGACCTCAAAAAGTGTTACATTTCGCCAAATTTATGTTACCCAAAATGTTACCTTATTAAAGAAAAAGTGTTACCTTTGCAGTCGGTAAAAATTTGTGAAATCATTGATTACAGCGTAAATAAGCGTCCTTTAATGGTTTGAGCAAATTTCTCATTTTGGAAAATTTTAATTTTTTGAAAAAATGTCTGAAAAAATCAGTGTTCAGCCCGCCGAAAAACGTGTGTCAAGAGCCTTGATATACGGACCAACTACCGAGGAAGTTGAAAAGATGAGGCTGTCATTGCCCCTCATAGATGATTGCGTTGATGAGTTCACCGACCTCAAAACTGCAAAACAGGCAATATTGACCGGAAGATATTCAATCGTCCTCGCCTGTTATACCAGCCTTAATCCAGAGGTGAAATCGCTACTTGATCTCGCACGGAATACTCCCGGATGTGTTCAGTCAATCTGTGCCGCTCAAAATCCGAGTTCTGTTGTGATGGCGCATATCTGGGATGTAGGCAAAAATCATCTGTTCACCAAATCAAAGTCAGAGGTTGATGACCTGACCATACCATTACATGCCATGTTCTCAGACCGCTCTCCTGCCAAGTGGTTCAGCAATCTTCAAAGTGAATTTCAGCGAGTGCGCCGGTATCGGGAGGAATCCGGAAATAATATCGTACTGATAATAGGTGCACAAGGTACTGCAAAATATACGGTAGCACAAATCGGGCATTTGCATAGCGACCGCAATATGGCTCCATTTGTGTTTGTCAATTGCAAGCTGCCTGAACGCCATCATCAACTGTTGTGGGATGAGAAAGACAAAGGATTTTTCACCAACAATATCAATGCGATTATGGAAAATGCCGACCACGGCACGCTATATTTCCATGAGATTGACCATCTTGATATTGAGGCACAGGAGGTTCTGGCTGATATTTTCAAAAGTGGCAAATACACGATGTCTGACGGCAAAGGCAGGGCTGTTTTTACTGGAGTGATAGTTTGTTCGATGCGTCAGTCATTTGAAGAGGGTGTGGAAAATGAGACAATATCACGGAATCTCATACAAGTCATAAGCAGGAACACACTGACAATGCCCTCCTTGCATGAGTTTCATGATGATATACCAACATTGGCAAGAGAGTTGACCGAACATTACTGTATGTCTCAGGGTAAGGAAGTAAAATCCCTTTCCAATAAGGCAATACAAGCCATAATGAATCATGTCTGGACAAGAAATATCCGTGAGCTGTTCAAAACAATAAAGGATGCGATAAATATCACTCCGGGGAAAAGAATACCGGAGGAGGCAATCAGAATACTACCTCATTTCGATTTGACCGATAACGAGAGAGAACAGAAAAGCAACGTAAGACTTGCCCTTAAACAAACAAATGGCAATGTTGCCAAAGCCGCCAATATGCTGGAGGTATCACGCAAAACGCTATACGTCTGGATGAGTAAGCATGGTATTGAGAAAGGCTTCGGCAAAAAGAAAAAGAGCAAGCAATGACGAATCACTACTTGCTCTAAATCTACAATTTCGGGCCGGCGGCTCGGAAACCTCCGGGGGGAGTTACGCCACAACCACCAATTATGATGCGGGAACTTAACGGTTCCCGTTCTTTGTATATGGTTGTCGGCTCTGCTACCATTGACTTCTTGGAGTCAGGGGTTTGCGACGGTGCAGGTTCATCGAGTGGCTCTCCGTTGCCTTTTGTCGGCGTGACTACTTTGGCACGGGCGGCTTCCTCTGTGTCGCTGGGCTTCAGTTCCGCTGTTATCTTGCGGTCGAGGGTGGCGAGTTCGGATTTGAGTTGTTTCAACTCGTCCTCCTTGCCCCATTGTTTGGCGACAATGCCTTCCAAGATTGGGACATCGGCTTTGAGTTTGGCGGTGCGTTCCTCGTATTGCTCAACTATGCTGGGGATTTTCTCCAGTGCGTTGACAAAATTCATACAGGCGGCGTAAGTGTCGCTCATGGCAATGAAGCCGTTGTTGTACTTGTATTTGTATGAGCCTTCGACAACGAATCGGTTCTGCACGCCCTCCCTGCCATCAATCAGAGTATGCTCTGATATAATGGAGATTGGGAAACCATAGACTTCTCCGACACGGACGTATTGGCCGTGCGTATCAGTTCGTTGTGCCAGCCCCTGTAGGTGGACTCCCATATTCTGCTCGTCCTTGAATTTACAGCCATCTACGGTGAGATTATTGACCGGATTACCGTCCTTATCTCGCTGGACTACGGCAGAGTATTTTTCATAGTCTGCTTTCATCCGCTCCATAGCCGCCTCATTGTTCTGAATATCATGAGTGATGGTACTCAGACGGAACTCGGCATCAGCGCGACCCTTTCCGAATGATTTGCGCTCACTCTCCAGTGACGCGATTCGTTTCTCCAACTTGGCTTTATCCAACAGGTCTGTATTGCCGGAGAGGATAGCCATATATTCGGAGAAATTCATTCCTGATTTCTCATCCATAGCACCCTCGTCAATGGTTCTCGTACCGAGTGCGCCGGACTTCAACTGCGCAATGAAAGTGGCCTTACAGTGGAGAAGATTGAACTTGTATGAATCAAGCGATTTCTCTACTGCATAGATGATTACATCCACTTTGTTGTCGGCATAGAGTTTGGCAATCTCGTTGCCGGCACGGACTCCTCGGCCGTTGCGCTGCTCCAAATCACTCGGGCGCCAAGGTGTATCGGTATGATGAATTGCGACACACCTTTTCTGGGCGTTGACTCCGGTGCCAAGCATTGAGGTTGAGCCGAACAGGACACGGATATCACCGTCGTTGGTCGCCTGAATCACAGCCTTTCTTGACCGCTCGGTCTTGCACTCCTGAATGAAGCGGATTTCATGCGGCGGTATGCCATAGTCCTCAATGAGTTTGCGCTTGACCTCCGAATAGAAGTTCCATTCGCCGGGCTTATATGTCCCAAGGTCGGAAAATACAAACTGGGTCCCGCGCTGCTCATCATATTTATGGTAATACTGAGCAATCATCTTTGCGCAGTGGCTGGCCTTGTTGTTCGGATCATCGGAATAACTGGGGTCAATCATTCTCATGTCGAGAGCCATCTTTCGGGCATAGTCGGTGGCTATGAGCATCTTCGCCTTCTCCTCGGTGTCTGACAATGGCGCACGACCTAAGATTGTGGCATCGCCACTTTTGGCAAACTCCATAAGTTTCTGAATGAAAACCTCCTGCTCCTTTGTCGGAGGGATATTATGGAGAATCTCATTCTTCATCGGTCGGTCAACACCCACATCTTCTGCGGTTCTATAGTCCGTGATCTCGTTATAAAAGGCTGCCAACTCCGGCACCTTGATGAAGTAGCGGAAACGCTCCTTCTGTACCAGATTGTTGGTGACATTGAACTCGAAGTCGGTAGTCTTCTTAGCGAATATTGCCGCCCAAGCGTCGAAACACCTTATCTCCTGCCTTTCAAGTTCTTTCGGACGCAGATACTTGAACAACAGATACAACTCTGTCAATGAGTTGGAGATTGTCGTACCACTGAGGAAAGTAGCACCGAGGTCTTTGCCACTCCTCTCTTGGATGGTACGGATTGCATACAACAGGTTGAGTGCCCTCTGGCTTCCCTCACTATTGCCGAGTCCTGCCACTCTATCATGGCGAGTGTTGAACATCAGGTTCTTGAAGTTCTGCGACTCATCAACGAAAATGTGGTCGATGCCCATCTGCTTGAAATCCACGACACTATCCTTATTCTGCTCCATCTGATATTGGATGGTGGCTATCTTGGCGGTCAGATTTTCCTTTCGCTTGATAAGACCTTTGAGCATACCACGGGAAATATCGTGTCCCTGCTGCTTGATGACTTCGAGATTCTCCTCAACCGTATCAAGTTCAGCTTGCAGGATTTGCTGCTGCATCTCCGGCGACTGCGGTATCTTGCCGAACTGGTCGTGCGACATTATCACGCAGTCATAGTCGTTGTTCTTAATCTGATTGAAGAAAGCGACACGGTTCTCAGCCTTGAAACTCTTTTCATCGGCGTACAGAATACGGGCATTGGGATAGGCCGTCTGGTAGGTCATGGCAATCTCCGCGACATTCGCCTTCATGCCGATAATCATCGGTTTGTTGGCGAGTCCGAGACGCTTCATCTCGTGCGCTGCAATACACATTATCAATGTTTTACCCGTGCCGACCTCATGGTCGCAGATCCCTCCGCCGTTCTGTTTCAGCATCCATATACAGTCCTTCTGCGACTGGTATATAGACCCGATTCCATAGCGGTCGCCCAACAGCTTCATATTGAGGTCGGGGAATGTCTGATGTGCTCCATTGTAATGAGGACGGACATAGCAGTTGAATTTGCTGTTATACAAATCAACGAGTCTGTCCTTGAACTCCGGAGACTGAGCATCAAGCCATTCAGAGAAACCATTGCGGATCTCATCAATCTTGGCGTTGGCTAACTGAATCGCCTCTGAATCCGGTACCTTGATGTCATGGCCATTCTCATCTTTGCCAATTGACTTCTTGATGTCCGGCACAGTGTTGTGCAAAGCATGTTTGAGAAGGCTCATGCCGTCATAGACACGGTAGTAACCTCTGACACAATACTCCTCCCATATCTTCATATTTTTGCGTCGGGCATCACATGAATACTCGTCCATAGATGAAGAATAGGCGATTTTCACGTCAGTGCCATACAAGTGGCTCATATAGGCCGAATATATGCCTGTCGGTATCCAGCGTTCACCGAAGTTGAAGTCCAGTTCATCGAAAGTAATCTTTCGGGGGATGGCTTCCTCCAACGCTTTCAAAGAGTCTTTGGAAATCTCGATGAACGGTTCTATGCCGTCATAACCGGGGAAATTCTCGATTCTTTTCTCCTCACGGTCAATCCATGCCTTGATGTCCTCTGCTTTCTGAACTACATTTCCGGCGATGAAACGGTCAGCAATCTCATACTTCTCCACAAGGGGATTATAATAGATGTGACCTTTCAATGTTTCAAGCAAATCCCATTCATATTCACCGACAATGGATCCGTCGGTCTTGTCAATGCCGAGTAAGTCTGCCATATAGTCCATATTGACCTCTCCGTATTTATTGAGCGAGGCCATAAGAGCATCCTGCGGCATCTCGACCGAGGTAATCTCATCTTGTGAGAAAGAGACCGGATGGTCGAAGATGTCGGCCTTGACAAATACACCATTCTCACCACGTTCAAGAGCAAGAGCGTCACGACCGTTGGCATCCATGAGAATGAACTTGACATTCTGTTTCTCATTGAGATTGCCATACTTATCCACAAACTCATCGTAATAGTCATTGAGATGTTGACGCAATTCGGTTGAAGCCTCATGTGTCTCTGCCTCAAAGTTGTAGAGCTGTTGATAGGTCTCTGAAAGAATGACATAGAGCATGGCGCGTTTCTCCTGCTCCGGTTTGAGTGACAGCGGCGAGAAAGTCGCGCCATTCTTGCGAACCTCTGAGAGAAAACCGACCTGCCCCTTGTCCACGACCATAGAGCCGTTATGATGGAAGAACTGAATATCCTCCGAGAAAGGACGAGGCGACATATCACGTTCCGCGGGCTTGGGTGCTTCCGAAGCCACTCTTGGCTTCGGGACAAAATCACCGTTTGATATTTCGATAATAGTGCCCTCTTCAGTGATTGTCTCTTTCTTGGCCGCTTCCATTGCCTGACGTTCAGCCTCCATTTCCGCGAGTTGACGATGGGCGATGCTCATCATTGTCTCGTAGAAGCCATTGATGGGAGGATTGGTTTCCCAATCAAGAGAGCCGTAAAATTCCAGTTCCTTTTCAGAGAGCGGACGGAATTTCTTAGCCTGAGTATCGGTTATTGTAACCGTCGGCTTTGGCTTTTCTTCCGGCTGTGCAGGTTTTGGTTGACGTTGTGGCTTGCCGATAGGCTCCAGTTCTCCGAAAAGATTGTAGGCGAACAAACGAGGGTCAGGATTATCATTGTAATCTGGGCTACCAGATGTTTCTATTTCCTTATCGGATGGTATTGGGGTTGGAGGTGGCGTTGGATCATCATCCTTTGGTGCAGGAGAAGGTTCTGGCGGTTCTGGATTGGGAGGGTCAGGTTTCGGCTGATCCTCTGGCTTCGGAGTGTCGCGCTTCACCGTCTTTTTCTTCAGCTTCGGGTCTTCCAACTGCTCACAGATAGCGACGCGGTTGCCGGCTCTGACCAGTTTGGGCAGATACACATCGAGAGCATGGTGCGGAAATCCTGCCAACTCGATGCTGTTCTTATCTCCGTTCATACGGCGGGTAAGGGTAATTCCCAAAACCTCCGACGCTTTGACCGCATCCACACCCATGCACTCGTAGAAGTCACCGACACGGAAAAGAAGAATGGCATCAGGGTGTTTCTTCTTCATCTCCCGATATTGCTGCATCAACGGAGTATCCGCTATGCGCTTCGGTTTTTCGACCTTATTTTCAGAGGTTCGTTTTACAGGTTTAGGCGTTGGCGGTTCTGGAGTTGGTGGTGTGAGACTCCTATTATTATAGAAGTCCAGATTGAGGCGCAGTTTCAGCGACTCATCGAGTGCCTTGCGAATATCAGCGGCTATACCGTCAACGCCGCCTTCATGCTTGTAGATGATCGCCGGTTTGCCGAACTGGTCAGTACCAACCTTTGCCTCCGTGCAGATGACATTCTGCGGAAATGCCGCAAAATATTTGTTGTTGGGGGCTTTTGTCTCACGGTCAACGATCGACTGGATGAAAAATTCCTCATCTGCCGACAACGCTTTCTTGTTGGTATGCTTCTGAAGTATGATTAAGTCACTGCCCGCATCAGTTCCGGCATTGTCTGAGAAGGTATTGTTGGGCAGCCTGAAAGCGCCTACAAGGTCAGAACGGCGCATCATCTCCATGCGCACAAAGGGGCTGGCGGCATTCATCACCCCTTGCGAGGCTATGAAAGCGACAATTCCACCCTCATGTACGGAGTCGAGCGACTTCAAAAAGAAGTAATTGTGAATAGCCTTAGTTGACTGACGGTAGGCAATCTCTTTACTTGTCGCATATCGAGGGTCGGCAACCGCAAAGTCCCCGAAAGGAATATTGGAGGCTGCCACATCGAAATATCCCTCAAAATCAGGGTCAATCTTCTCAAATCCCTTTATTTCGGTAGAGATAGAGGGATGGAGCGCAGCCAGAATCTTGCCTGTCAGCAAATCCTTCTCAAATGCCAATGTCTCAGCACCCGGATAGCGTTGCAGGAAAGAATCAACAAAAGCACCCTGCCCGGCAGACGGTTCAAGAAAACTGCCAACTTTTACACCACGCTCCCTAAGTGTATCAGCCAAAGCATCAATCACCGGCGAAGGTGTATAAAATGCCGTCAGAACAGACGCTTTCAGCGAGTCCATATAGGCGGAAAACTCCCTGTCACTCTTGGAGTAATCGTGAATCAAGCGTCGCAGTTCAACGGTAGGCGCAAACAACTCAATGTCAGATTTGCTCCACTTGGCGGCATCCGCAAGCTCATTAGCATCGTTGAGTATGCACTTCAACCCACCGAATCCGGCATACTTACCCAGCGCCTCGTGCTCATCAGCAGTGGGCGGTCGCTTCTCAACACCGAGGCGAAACGCGACGCGAATCGCCTCAATGTTGTTGCGCATTGTTTGTAATCTATTGTATGCCATAGAAACCGAGTGATTCAAAGTAGATTGTAATTCGACCGATTATTTCATCGTTCATTATGTCTATATCTGCCGCCGACACTCCATAAGATAGGAGTTCGCAACCATCGAAAAGGTCAGGTATATCTTCAAGAATACGGTTAATCCAAAAATCAACCAGTTCTTCTTCCGAGAGATCAACTGTGAATGAGAAATTTTCTGTCAGAATTTGTTGTACCGCTTCATACTCCGACTCTCCGATATTTTCAAAGAGAATTTGCGTTGCTGTTTCGGAGGCGTCACTCACACTTTTGCCATTCAGACGAGCTTCACAAAAAGCGTCAATGGCTCTGTCTGCC